>Ga0307377_10000014_pt1 | contig 309290 bp, 265 predicted proteins | sample TR3MG_FD_202535 | JGI IMG/M metagenome (GOLD analysis project Ga0307377, IMG submission 202535) | Soil microbial communities from Risofladan, Vaasa, Finland - TR-3 | ecosystem: Environmental > Terrestrial > Soil > Coastal area > Acid sulfate soil | place: Finland: Risofladan, Vaasa... | reverse complement strand
CCGTTCGGCTACCACTTCCCCTTACCGGGTGTGGAGAGGACTTTCACCTCCAAGTCGTCCTTCCCACCACCACAGCGGGTCGGACAGCGCCAGTCAGGCGCTACGCGCCATGCCTGGCGCACGAAAAAAAGAGAGCGGCTTGCGCCGCCCTCGATGCTTCTGGGTATATCAGTTTAAATCACGGTCCGCACGACAAAGGTTCTCTATGAAGTGGCTTCGCCACTAAATCAATCCATCACCGTGCATAAGTCCGCTCGCCTAAAGCCTGACGTGAAGCGGCTTTGCCTCTATGACTCTCCTTAGCGTGCATAAGTATGCACGGCTAAAGCTCACTATGAAGTGGCTTCGCCACCGTTACCCTCTATCACCGTGCGTAAGTATGCACGGCTGAAGCTGCCAATGAAGCGGCTTCGCCGCTAAATCATTCCATCACCGTGCATACTCCACAATCCTCGTTTCTCGTATGATCGTCACTTTTATGCGGCCGGGGTATTTGAGGTCGGTTTCGATCTTTTTGGCGATTTGCTTGCAGAGGTCGCGGGCGCCGTCGTCGCTGATCTGGTCGGTGTTGACGAGGATGCGGAGCTCGCGGCCGGCCTGGATGGCAAAGGCCTTTTCGACGCCGCCGAAACCCTCTGCGATGTTCTCGAGGTTCTCGAGGCGCTTAACGTAATTGTCGAGGGTTTCACGGCGGGCGCCCGGTCGGGCCGCGGAGATGGCGTCGGCGATTTGGACGAGGACGCTTTCGGGGCAGATGGGCTCGATGTCGTTGTGATGGGCGCCGATCGCGTTGATTACCCGGGGATCCTCGCCGAACTTCCGCGCCATCTCGACGCCGATTTCTGCGTGGTTCTGGTCGGAATCGCTTTCGACTCCCTTGCCGAGATCGTGAAGGAGGGCGCCGCGCTTGGTGATCTCACGGTTGAGCCCGAGTTCCGCCGCGAGCATGCCGGCGATGATGGCCACTTCCTTCGAGTGCATGAGGACATTCTGCCCGTAGCTCGTGCGAAAGTGGAGGCGGCCGAGTGCCTTGATCAGGTCCGGCTGGAAATTGTGGAGACCGAGGTCGAAGACGACCTTTTCGCCTTCCTCGTAAATCTTCTGCGCGATTTCGCGGGTGACCTTTTGGACCACCTCTTCGATGCGCGCCGGGTGAATTCGACCGTCGGTGATGAGGCGCTCGAGGGAAACCCGGGCGGTTTCGCGGCGCACGGGGTCGAAGCAGGATATGACGACGGCCTCGGGTGTGTCATCTATGATGACATCGACGCCCGTGAGCGTTTCGAGGGTGCGGATATTCCGCCCCTCACGGCCGATGATCCTTCCCTTCATTTCATCCGAAGGCAGACTGACCGAGGTGACGGTGGCCTCCGCGGTGACGTCCGTGGCTAGGCGCTGAATCGTGGTCACGATGATGTCTCGGGACTTCTTTTCCGCGACTACCTGGGCTTCCTGCTCGATCTTGTTGATGATGACCTGAGCGTCCCGCTTGGCCTCGTTCTCGAGTCCCTGAATGATGAGCTTTTTAGCTTCTTCGGCGGAGAGCCCCGAAATGCGCTCGAGTTCCAGTCGATACTTCTCTTCCTGCCCCGACAGTTCGTCTTCGCGGGCGGTCACCGACTCGAGTCTCTTTTTGAGCTGCTCCCCTTCCTTTTCCAGCGCCTCGACCTTCTTGTCGAGGGTTTCTTCCTTCTGTTCTACTCGGCGCTCGTAACGTTGAAGTTCGGCGCGACGTTCTCGGTTTTCCCGTTCCTGCTGGTTCCGTTCCCGAATGAGTTGATCTTTCGCCTCTACCAGTATCTCTTTCTTCTGCGCTTCGGCCTCTTTGACCGCATCCTGACGCACACGAACCGCCTGTTGTTCGACGGTGGCGAGCTGGTATCTGGCATAAAGCCAGCGAATCGACCATCCAAGGATCAGACCGGCAAGCGGAAGGCCCACGTAGGCAACCCAATTCATGGCTTTCCCCCTGCTCTGGTATTTGTTGTCCGTTCGGATTATACGGATGGCGTCCCATTTGTCAAGTTTGGGGGCTGAATTCATTGTTTCATGAGGAATAAGGCTTGACGGCGCGCGACATGCCACACTAGATTCGTCAATGGAATTCCGGAGGGAACTCCGCGCACTTTCGGAGGGAAATGTTCGCCTTCTCTGATTTTATGGTCGAAAACAGGGTCCGCAACAGCGTTCATGCCCTGACGAAGCGTTCGTCTAGCCCGGCGGCCGGGTGCGGAACGCTTCGCGGTCCTTGCTTCGCAGGTAAAGAAAGAGCCATCCTCTCTCTCACCTCGCCCGTTTTCTGTCCCATGAACACCACCGAGATCTCTGAACCACTCCCGAGAAAGCCGCTCCATGCGTATGGAGGGATCGTCCCGGCACGCGCATGACGTCCGCCCTAGGCGGGCGATTCGGTTCCGTCACACTGCGTCGGAACCACGATCGAGGGTTTTCGCACATGTCCAAGAAGGTTTACGTCGGCAACATGAACTACTCCACGGCCGAGAACAATCTCAGGGACCTCTTCACCCAGTACGGCAACGTGCAGTCGGTGAACATCATCGTCGACCGCTACACCGGCAAGGCCAAGGGTTTCGGTTTCGTCGAGATGGAGACCGAGGAAGAGGCCCGCGCCGCCATTGACGCCCTCAATGGCTTCGAGTTCATGGGCCGTCAGCTTCGTGTGAACGAAGCTGAGGACAAGCCCCGCCGCGACGGCTTCCGCCCGCCACGCAGGGACTACTAAGCTGAACCTGCCGCGGCTCCGACCCTCGGGTCGGCTGCGGCAGCGTGGCATGTGGAAGTTTCGGGCGCGCCTCTGGCGAGGGCCCGCACATGCCCGAAACTTCGGAGTCGGGAATCGGGTCTCCCCCGCTTTTCGATCAACGCCGCGTGAGGCCGCCACGCGGCGTTTTTAATGTGTGCCACACCTTCGATTGTTGATGCCACCTACTGAAAGCTTCGTGACGGCCTCACGCCTATTGGAGCCGAGGTTTCGGGCTTGCCCCGAAACCTCGCCGCGACGGCGGGCAACGCCCGACGTCGCGACCGCCACGCGGCGTTTTAATTGAGTATCGCTACAGCCCCCAGGCACTAATCACTACCGAAGTACTTCGCGGCGGCTCATAGCACTTCGCGATTGACTCTGTCACGAAGGTTCCGGCGCGCAGTGATTCCGATTGCCTAGCCATCTTTCATCCTATAGAGTAACGATATGCGGATGATTCGCCTTTTGGCGTTCGGCTCTGGCGCCTTTGCGATCCTCGGGCTGGTCACCTCGATGCTCGGCCTTGGTTTCTATGCCATGGTTGCGATGCTCATCGCCGCCGCAGCGGGAATCGCTGCCGGCCTATCGCCTGCTGCCACTCGCACACGCGAGCGTGACGATAAAACGATAGGTGAAGTCATTCCCGTGGAGCCGCATCTCGAACTAGAAGCCTCCCGGCCCGCCCTGCCTGAAGCGCTGGAATCCCCGACAGCTCGAGCCGAAGCCCCTGCCCTCGCAGACGCGCGGCTCCGCATTCGTTTCGCCCGAGCGATCGCGTCGCGGGTTCCGACGATGACCGAGGAAGCGGCCTTCGCCCTCATCGAGCGATTCGAAAGCATGCGCGCCAACACTTCGAAGGCCGCCGGTTCGGCTCGCGATTTCAAGGCCGCCCTCAACGAGGGGCAGGGTTCTGGCCGCGCCCCGGTGGAGGTACAAGCCGAGAGGACGCGAGGCGTCATAAAGGCCCAGCGTGAATCGATCGCGATCATGACAGACCACAATCGCAAGGGGGCGAAGGATCTCCGAGCGATGGGCAACGAGCTCGAATCGGGCATGGACCTCCTCAAAGGCATCGAGGAGATCACCGAGAGGTCGAGGCTCATCGCCTTCAACATGGCCATCGAAGCGGCGAGGATCGGCGAAAAGGGGCGGGGATTTCGCGTGATCGTCGGTGAACTCCGGAAGCTCAACGACCAGACGGCGGACTTTTCTCGCAAGGTAGCGGATCTCCTCGTACGATTCAGAGACTACAACGAATCGGTCGTAGCACGCCTCGCCGAGGAGACCGATCGCGTGGCGAAGGATGTGCAGGGGGGAATGCGTGCCGCCGAGGAAGCGGTCGAATCCCTCATCATGGCCTCCGGCACTGCCGACCGTTTCGCCCGCGAGGTATCTGCCCTCGTCGAGGTGATCGACGGCGATCTCGACGGGGTCCTCGAGTCTCTGCAATTCCAGGACATCACGAGGCAGATGATCGAAGGCGCCCTCGCCGCCCTCGACGAAGCCGGGCTCGATGTGGACAAATCGATGGAATCGCTGGGCCTTGCAGCGGGCGCCTCGACGGATCTCGCACGCAAAGAGCAGATTCGGAAATCGCTTCTCGACCGTTCCAAGACGAAGGGCGAAAAAACGGCACTCATGGAGGTGGATACATGAAATTCCTCGCGGTCGACGATTCGTCGACCATGCGCAAGATCGTCTCGCTCGCGCTCAAAGGGGCGGGACACGAGGTGGTCGAGGCCGAGCACGGAAAGATCGCCCTCGCGAAGCTCGAAGGCGCGACCTTCGACTGCATCATCCTCGACATCAACATGCCCGAGATGAACGGTCTCGAATTCCTGACGGCCCGGAAATTCAAGCCGGCTATCGCGAAAATACCAGTCATAGTACTTACGACCCAGGACGAAACGTCGATGCGCGACCAAGCGATGGAACTCGGGGCCAACGCCTTCCTCGGCAAACCCTTTCAGAAGGAAGATCTCCTCACATCGATCAGGAAGCTCCTCGGAGCTTGATGGGCCGCAACCGTCCGCCTCGGCGGGCGGCAAGGATGGGCGCCAGCCCTCACGAACCGCGTCGACTTCAGGTCTGCGCGGTTTTTTTCTTGCCGTAGCGCGCTTCGAGTCGGCGGAGAAGGGCGAAGAAGCGAGCCGGCACAGGAGCGACGAACTGCGAGACCTCGGCGGAACCGGGAAGGCGGATCGCGAGCTTCCATGCGTGCAGCATCAGGGTGGGGTCCGAGGGACTGTCACTCGATGGCCGGCTGCGGACGCCATAGATAGGATCGCCGACGATGGGGCAGCCTAGTCCTGCCAGGTGCACGCGAAGCTGATGGGTACGGCCGCTCCGCGGCCTCAGGTGGACCAAGGCGAAGCTCCCGTAGGTCGAGACGATCCTCCAATCCGTGATCGCAAGCTTGCCTCCCGAATCGACCTCCGCGAAGCGCTTGCGATCGCGGCTATCGCGGCCGAGGCGGCTTTCGATGCGATGCCAGCCGCCTTCGACGGTAACTCTCCCCGATGTTCCGCCGCCGGGAATGCCGGCGGTGACGGCCAGATATTCCTTTCTAGTTGTGCGATCCTTGAATTGAGCGGCCAGAAAGGCTTGGGTCTCCGCGTCTTTCGCGACGATGATGGCGCCGCTCGTGTCCTTGTCGAGACGATGCACGATGCCGCCACGAAGCGGGGCTGCGCCCTTTGCTCTCGAATCGAGATCGGCCGACCGAGTCGCCTCACGGACATTCGCGACTAGATGACCGAGGATGGCATTCGCGAGGGTGCCCCTCCTGTTGCCCGCCCCGGGATGCGTCACCATGCCTTGGGCCTTGTTAACGACGATGACGCGATCGTCTTCGAATAAGATGTCGAGGGACAGGCTCTCCGGAACGAGGCCGATCGAGGGTTCCTCTATCCAGGTCACCACGAGGTGTTCGCCTTCGAGAAGTGGGCGGGAGAGCTTCGCGGCCCTGCCCCCGACCTCGATGCTCGCGTTGCGGGCCTTGAGCTGGGAGCGAGTGAGAAGACCGAGCTCTTCCGCGATGTAGCGGTCCGCACGGTCGGCGCCTCCCGATCCGACGACCGCCTCGAAGCGCCGCGATACGCGGTTCTCGGGCGGCCGAGCTGAGTCGAAGGGCTCGATCTTCGGTTTCTTTTTGGCGGCCATCCCCTGATGCTATCCGCAGAACGGCCGAAAACTCAAGGCGCCATCGGCGTGGGGGTTATGATTCTGCGCCGTCGCGCGCGACCCACGCGGTCTATCCCGAAGTGCCTATTCCAGCCCCGCTAGGTACTGCAGGAGAAGACCCTTGAACCGCGCCGGATCTTCGACGACGACGGAGTGGCCTACGCCCTCGAGAATTTCGAGTTGGCCGAGGGGAAAGGCGGAAGCCGTTTCCTCCGCCATCGCCTGGGTAATGATGGGGTCCTTTCGCCCCCAAACGACGAGGGTGGGCAGCTTCCACTTTCCGATTTCATGCGATACGTCGAAATGGGAGAGGGCGCGAGCGTTGCCCACCCATGCAGGAAAACGCATTTTCGAGGCGTCGGCGACCAGGCGTTCGAAATAGCTATCGTCCGATAGCGTCGGCACGACGGCCTTGAGGGCCTGGGCTAGAATCTTGGTATCTGTACGCATTAGTTCGATCGCCGGATAGTGGGCTTCGAGGGTCACCAGACCCCTGGGCGACGATGAATCGACGAGCACCAGTCCGCCTACCAACTCAGTGTGCCGCACCACGAGGGACATGGCCACCGCCCCACCCAGAGAGTGCCCGACGACGATGGCCCCTTCCAAGCCCAATGCCACGACGAAGGACGCGAGGGCATCCGCATAAGCGTCGATACTGAGCTCGCCTACAAGGGCATCCGAACGGCCGAAATTGGGAAGATCGGGGGCGACGCAGCGACAACCCGGTATATCCATTACCCTTTCCCACCAGGTCGAGGAACCGGTGTTGCCATGTACGTACAGAAACAGCCGGCCCGGCCCATTGTCGAGATAGAACCACGTAGTCCCTTCTACCTCGACGTACGATCCATCCATGCCATCCTCCCTTCGTCGACGGACGGGCTTCCGGCCTAGAGCTTCCCGATGAACTCGAGAAGCGCGCGGGCGAGGGCCTCGGGCCGTTCCATCGCTATGGCGTGACCCGAGCCGGGGATGCAAAGCAAACGCGAGTCCGCGATCTCTGCCGCCATCGATCGCGAATATGCTTCACCCTTGAGTATGTCCTTTTCGGCCCAGACGACCAGGGTCGGCGCCGCGATAGGGCCGAGCCTGCCTCGCAGATCGATGGCGAGAAAGGCGTCGCAAAGGCCGGCGAAGTCCTCGAACCATTGCCTCGGCAGGGAGGCTATCGCCTTTTCTCGCTTGGCGAGTTCCGCCTTGTTCTCGCCGATGTACTCGGCGGAATAATTCCAGGCGATGATGCTCCGGTAAAAGGCAACGGGGTCGGCGAGGGCGCAGGCCTTCCAGCCTTCGACGGCGGCGACGAGCATGGGGTCGGCGTAGGATCCAGAATCCACCACCATGAGGCTCCTCGTCATCTCGGGATGCGCGAGGGCGAACTCGAGGGCGACCTCACCGCCGTAGGATGTACCTACTATGTGCGCTTTTGCCAGCCCGAGACCGTGCATCAAACCCGCCAGGTCCTCCGCGTGGGCGCGCAGACTATAGGGGCCGGCGCCGCGCTCGGAGAGCATCTGCCCGCGGAAATCGTGGCACAGCACCCGACGTCCGGAAGCGACGATAGCCTCGACTACCGGCCTCCAGTTGCCGACGGACATCGCTATGCCGTTGAGGAGGACCACGATTTCGCCGCCCTCGCCCGATAGCTCGTAATGGATGCTGATTCCGCCGACCTTGGCTTTTGGCATCGCCTCCTCCTACAATCCCAAATAGGAGCGCTCGACATGGGGATTCTTTGCAAGCTCGGCTGCGCTCCCCTCGATGACGATAGCCCCGTTTTCCAACACCAAGCCCCGATCCACCGCGCGCAGGCTTTCGCGCACGTTCTGCTCCGTGACGAGGATCGATACGGTCTTCTTGAGCTCCGACAGGAGCTCAAAGACTTCGGCGACGAGTGAGGGTTGGAGGCCGAGGGAGGGCTCGTCGAGAATGAGGAGCTTGGGGTTGGCCATGAGGGCCCTTCCGATGGCGACCTGACGTTGCTGGCCTCCCGACATGGTACCCGCCAGCTGCCGATAGCGTTCCTTGAGTATCGGGAAGAGGGTCAGGACCTGCTCGAGGAGCCTATCCTTCTCCGCCGCCGCTCGCGGAATATACGAGGCGCCGAGTTCGAGGTTGTCGGCGACCGACATTCCCGGGAAGAGTTCCCGTTCCTGCGGCACGAGGGCGATGCCAGCCCTGGCTATCTCGTGGGTCTTCATGCCCGCGATTTCCATTCCATCGAATTGCACCGATCCGGCCTTGATCTTCACAAGACCCATGATCGCGGCGATGAGGGTGGTCTTCCCTGCCCCGTTCGGGCCGAAGAGGCCGACCGATTCGGGCCCGATAGAGAACGAAACTCCGCGCAGGACGGGCATCTTCCCGTAGCCGGCTTCCAGATTGCTGACCTTGAGCATCAGACCGCCCCCCCGAGATAGGCTTCGCGAACCAGCGGATCCTTGACGATGTCCTCGTAGGGACCGCTCGCGATCACCTCGCCGTTTTCGAGGACCAGGACCCGGTGGGTGAGTTCCCGAATGACGCCCATGATGTGCTCGACGACGCCCATGCCGATGTTCCGCTCGGAGGCGATGGATCGCACGAGGGAGATGAGCGAAATCGTCTCGTCCGCGTTGAGACCGGCCATGACCTCGTCGAGGAAGAGAATTTGCGGATCGCAGGCGAGCGCGTGGGCGATTTCCATTTTCTTGGTCTCGAGCATGGTGATCTGCGAAACCCCTCGATGGAGACCACCCAACTCGAGCGAGCTGCAGAGCGCCTCCGCCTCGCGACGGGATTCCTTGCGTGAAAGTCGCCTGGCGAAGAGGAAACCGAGCATGACGTTCTCGAGGATATCGAGGTCCTCGAGGGGATGTATGAGTTGGAAGGTTCTGGCTATCCCGAGTCCTGCGCGTCGATGGGCCGGCATGTCGGTGATATCCCTACCGTTGAGGAAGATACTGCCCGAGGTCGGCAGGTAGATGCCAGACACGAGATTGATGAAGGTGGACTTGCCCGCGCCGTTGGGGCCGATGACGCCGAGGATCTCCCCGCGCGAAAGATCGAAGGTGACATTGTTGACGGCGACCAAGCCGCCGAAGTGCTTGGTGAGGGCCCTCGTCTCGAGATTAGGCACGAGGAGCCTCCTTCCGCGCCTCGGCCCCCGATCTCCTGTCCTTCGCGGCCTTGATCCAGACGCCATAGAGTCCCTTCGGCATGAAAAGAATGACTAGTACTATGATGATGCCGTAGACGACCAGATGGCCGTAAGGGATTTTGAGCTTGAGCACCTCTGCCACAACGCCGAGGAGGAGGGCTCCGACGACGGGGCCGATCGTCGAATGGACCCCTCCGAGCAGGGCCATGGCTAGGGGCAGGAGCGTGTAATTGGCGCTGAAGGAATCGTCGGGAGACGCCACTCCGTAGCTCTGGATCTGGATTCCCCCGATAATCCCCTGGATGAAGGAAGTGACAACGAAGGCGATCAGCATGTACTTGAAAATGCCGATGCCACTCGACTTGGCCTGCAGCTCGTTGTTGCGGATCGCGGTAAGGGCGAAGCGCATCTTGGATCGTTCGAACCACGAAGAGGCGCCGACAGCGAGGGCCACCCCGCCGAGGGCAAGCCAATAGAGAAGCCGATCGCTGTTGGAGAAGAGCCCTGGCAGGATTAGGCCCTCGGCGCCGCCGGTGAAATCGCCGCCGTTGTGGAGGATTATCCGGAATATCTCGGCCATCGCCAGCGTCACGATCGAGAAGTAGATCGCCCTTAGCCTGAGGATGACGAAGCCGAAGAGGAGGGCGATGCCGGCCGCGAAACAGCCCGCGGCGAGAATCGAGAGCAGAGGCGGAAGCCCGAATCGGAGCATGGCGATGGCCGAGCCATACATGCCGATGCCGTAAAAACCCGCGATCCCGAAGGAGACCTGGCCGGAGCGGAGGAGCATGTCCCAGGTCACGGCGAGGGCCATGTAGGTGAAGACGCTCCGCGCAAGCGACATGGGATAGGGCCCGGCGATCGCCGGGAGGATCCCGGAAAAGAGGGGAAGTAGGCCGGCTACCGCGAAGACCGCGAGCCCCGCGGCGACGGAGGAACGATTGTTCATGCCTTCCTCTCCTTGATCGACCGGACGAGAATCGTGGCAAATATGATGACGAAGAAGATGATGCTGGACCAGTCGCGGAGGTCGCGGAAACTGTTCATTAAGGCCTCGGCGAGGCCGAGGGCGAGACTCGCCCAGAGTATGCCCGTGATGTTGCCGACGCCCGCCACGGCCACGAGGCAGAAGGACTTCATCGTGTAGGGGCCGCCGACCCCGGGAAAGATCGCCTGCTTCGTGAGGAACATCGCCCCCAAGGCGCCGATCAGACCGACGGACAGCGCGAAAACGAAGGCATAGGTCTTGTCCACATCGATGCCGACGATCGCCGCGCCGCGGGGATTCTGGCCGACGGCGAGCGCGGCCTTCCCCATCCTCGTTCGGGTGAGGAAGAGCCTGAGCCCCACCGCGAGGATGACGGCAGCGGCGACGAAGACGAAATCGTAGATGCCGAAATCGTATTCGCCGATCGTCGCCGAGGTCGAGACGTAATCGAGGTACATCTTCCAGGATTGGGAGGTGAAGATGAGATTGACCGTCTGGCTCAAGGCGATGCCGAGGCCGAAAGTCAGTATGAGTTGGTTGAGTTCGGGCGACTTGAGGGCCCTTCGGATGGTCAGTCTATAAACGATGAATCCGAAGATCGACATGACGAGTGCGACAGGCACGAGGGCCACGTAGGGATCGATCTTCAGCCAACGGGCGCCGAAATAGGTCGCGTAGGCCGCGACCATCATGAATTCGCCGTGCGAAAGATTGACGATGTGGACGATGCCGAGGACGAGGGCCATCGGAATCGCCACGGCGGCGTAGAGACCGGCGCTCTGGATTCCGTAGACGAGCACCATCGGTTTCCACAGCAGCAATGCGACCGCCACGACGAGCCCGAAGGCCAGCCAGTAGATCGCGGCTCGTTTCACGACCATTGTTCCTCACCTTGCGGCCCGCGGGCGGCCGCCCTCTTCGCTCGGCGAAGGAGGGCGGCCGCCCGGATTAGGGCTCTCTATCTATTTGGGAAAGGAGAAGGGATAGGCGAAATTGGCCGAGGCGGCCTCGAAGGGCCACAGCACCTGCTGGGTCCCGTTCTGCCATTGCATGATCTTCTGGACCTTGATGCCCTGGTGCTTGATCACGTTGGAAGGCGTGAAGGTGATAGTATCGCCCAAGGGCGAGGCATACTTCGTCTTTTCGAGGGCGGCGATGAGCTTAGCCTTGTCCGTGCCGCCCGCAAGCTTTATGGCATCGGCGAGGATGTAGATGCCCGAATAGGAAAGCGGAGCGAAGTAAGAAGTGAAATCCTTGCCGTATTTCACCTTGTAGGCTTCGGTGAATTTCCTGCTCGTCTCGCTGATCTTGTTGATGGCGGGGGACCACATTCCGTAGGCGACCTCGTTCTGCACGAGGGGGTTGGTGGGCGCGTCGACGGGCCAGGCGGGGGGAGCGCCGACGAAGATCGAGGGGACAAACTTCATCGCCTTCGCCTGCTCGGCGATGCCGATGGCGTCCTGCGCGTAGCCGCCCCACACGAATAAGTCGGGCTTGAATTCCTTCGCCGCCTGCAGCGCGCCGGAATAGTCAGACCCGCCGCTCGCGGCGCTCTTGAAGGAGGCTCCGTCGAACACGAAGGGGGTATTGGCGTAGAGAGCCTTGGAGGCCGCGAAGGAGGAAGAGCCGAAGGCTCCTTCCTCGTAGGCCAGGAATATCCTCTTGATCTTCACGTTCGGATACTTCTGCATAATGGCGTTCCAGCCGTCGACGTAACTCTGTCCTTGTTCGTAATCCCAGGGATGGAGGTGGAAGTAGAAGTCCGAATCGGGACTCGGTCCGAGGGCCTTCTCGACGAGGGCGCTCGAGGCGGCACCGGTCGCGAGGGTGACGATGCCGTATTTCTTGAGGGTGGGGATCTGAGCCGCTTGGACACCGGAGGCGTAGCCGCCGAAGAGGAGGTCCACCTTGTCGACGTTGACGAGTCTTTCGATGGCCGCGATTCCCTTGTCGCCCTTGAACTCGTCGTCCACTACGATGAGTTGCAGCTTCTTTCCGACGACACCTCCGGCCTGGTTGATCTCGTCGACGGCGAGCTGCGCGGCGTTCGCCGCCTCGACGCTGCCTGCGTCGGCGAGGGGCCAATTCGCGCCGATCTTGATTACGTTCTGGCCAAACACCGATCCCGCGACGAGCGCGGAGATAGCCAGAGCCACGACGATCTTCTTCATCGAGTCCTCCTTCGCCGCCCATCCCGGGCAGGCGTCGTCATCACGTGCGGGGCGACGCGGTTTTCCCGCGGCCCGCCTCTATCGACCACTTTACTTGCCGAAACCCCAGTCGACCGCGCGTCGACGGATCACAGCGTCAGGCCCCCGTCCACGCGAAGGACCTGCCCTGTCACGAAGGCGGCCTCCTCGCTGGCGAGGAAAAGGACTCCATTGGCTATGTCCTGAACCTCGGCCATGCGGCCGAGGGGGGTCTTGGCGATGATGGGTTCGAGCACCTTCTCGGGGACGGTTTCCGTCATCGGCGTGCGCGTATAGCCGGGCGACACCGCGTTGGCCCGCACCTTCGCGCCCTTTCGCGCGAATTCCTTGGCCCAGCCCTTGGTCATCGCCACGATGCCGCCCTTGGTCGCTGCGTAGTTCGTCTGCCCGATGTTGCCGTCGAGTCCGACCACGGAGGAGATGCTCACAATTGATCCTGAACCGGCCTCCATCATAAAAGGGGCGACGGCTCGGGTCATGTTGAAGACTCCGGTGAGGTTGACGGCGATGACCGCCGCCCAGGCGGCGTCGTCCATCTTCTGGATGAGGGCGTCGCGGGTGATGCCGGCGTTGTTGACGAGGACGTCGATGCGGCCGCTCTCTTCCTTGATCTTCGCGACGAGGGAATTGACCGCCGCCGAATCCGTCACGTCGACCGTCGCGCAGCGAACCGCTGGCATCGCCTTCTCGATGGCGACGAAATCGGCTGGGTTCACGTCGAGGGCCCAGACGCGGGCCGCGCCCTCGCGGACGAAGGTCTCCACGATGCCCTTGCCGATTCCCCGCGCGCCGCCGGTTACGACGCAGGTCTTCCCCTTCATGCGATCCATGACGAACTCCTTTGAGGGTAGCGATGTCGCGCTCCCCGTCCCGCCGATTTCGGAGCCGATCCGAGTCGGCGATTTTCACGCTTCACGATAAGGCCCCCAGCGCATGACGCTGCTCGCCCAGACGAAGCCCAGACCGGCTCCCACGAGGACGATGTTGGAACCCTCCGCGATCTTGCCCGACTCGAGGCCGAGGCTGATCGAGAGCAATTGGTCGTTTTGGCCGAGGTGGCCATAATCTTCGAGATAGGTCGATTGCGATTCCGAAAGCCCGAATTCGGCGAGGACTGCCGCGTGGGCGCTTCGCTTGAAATGGAGGATGGCGAGATAACCGATGTCCGATTCGCCCAGGCCGGACTTCGCCAGGGCCTCGCGGACGACGGCGTAGAAATTGGGCATGGTCGTTTCGCCCAACTTCTTCTTGAAGGCTCCCTCGTCGGGCACGATGAAGCTCGCCTTTGCCTCGTCGCCGGGCTTGGGCGGCCAGGCCTTCGAACCGAGGGTCGGCACGTAGCACATGTCCGAAAAGCTGCCGTCACCTCGGAAGGCCGACGCGAGGATCGCGTTCTTGCCGGCGTTCTTGCGGAGGACGCAGGCCGAGGCGCCCGAGGCCAGATCCATCATGAAGCGGGTCGGGGGATAGCCGAGGTCGATCAGGTCGTTGTTCCTGTAGCCCGAGACGAGGAGGATGGTGCGAAGATCGTCGCGAACGAGCATCAGCGACTTGGCGACGTCGAGGGCGGCCATCATCGAGCCGCACATGGCTTCCATATCGAAGCTCCAGGCCCTGTTCGCGCCAAGGCGGTTGGCGACATACAGTCCGGCGAGCCAGCATGGGTAGTCCTTGTGCTGCGCCCCGCACCAGATCAGACAGTCTACTTCCGCCGCCTCGACTCCGGCATCCACGAGGGCGGCGAGGGCGGCCTTGTAGCCCATTTCGGCGGTGCTGTCCTCCGGCCCGGCGATGGGTTTCGCATGGATGCCGAATTTCTCGGCGACGACATTGACCGGCAATCCCGTTTGTCGCGCAAGTTCCGCCGCGTCCATTCGGGTGGGGGGGATATAGGTTCCGATGCCGATCATGCCGACATGCACTGCTTCACCTCGAGTGACGATTGAATCATCTCTCACCTTCCTACACCCGAAACGGATCGGCGTCAACCTCAATATTCTGAGCAAGCGCGAATATCCGACGCCGATTCCGGCCATAAATCGTGCTTTTCTCACCTATTTCGTCTGTTTTTCCTTGTCGATACCAAGAACGAGGGCTATAGTAAACTTTCAAAGCGAATCGGTTCTCATCGACTTGATCGAGTGGAGTGGTAATGGGCGAGCCCAGCGCGCGAAAACTGGAAACGGGGAAAAAGATCGTCGATGCGGCGATCAAGCTCTTCGCGCACAAATGGTACAATACGGTTTCGGTCGCCGAGATTTGTCGCGAAGCCGGGCTGTCGAACGGAATCTTCTATAAGTACTACGACGGCAAGGAATCCCTCTTCCGGAGCATCCTCGAGCGCGTGGTCGAAGAGATCCGTGAGGCCCTCCTTGGCGTGGAGGGCGACAGCGTGAGGGATCGGCTATTCTCCTTCGTCCGGATCCTCGTCGATTTCTCCGCGCGCAATTCCGCGATCGTCTCGGTATTCCGCGAGGGACAGTATCGCTTCTTCGAATACGAACGCCGCCTCGCGGCCATCTATTCCTCGTCCCTGCAGCGACTCCTCGGCAGGGAAGCCGGACTCCCCGAATATCTTTTCGCCCTCGGGGGCATCCGATTCTGCGCGATCCGACGCACCCTCCAAGGCATCGAGATAGATATCGAAGCGATTTACGAGACCCTCGAGGCGGGCATTTTTCGCGGACTGACCTTCGATCCCGAACGCGTCTTCGGGGGCAGCGTCAGGCCGCCGGCCATCGACCTCGACACCGGAGCAAGGGAGCGCCTCCTCAAGGCGGGAAAGCGGCTTTTCGGAGACAAGGGCTATTTCGAAACGAACATCCACGAAATCACCGACGCGGCCGGCCTGTCCGTCGGGGCCTTCTATTCGCATTTCGCCGGAAAGGAAGTCTTCTACGCGGAACTCATCAAGCAGGCAGGCCACGACATCCGCTCCTTCATCCGCGGCAATACCGACGCGAGCCTGAACCGCCTCGAACGCGAACTCCGCGGCATCTGGCTCTTCCTTGTCTTCCTCTCCATCGACCGTCACTGCTATTCAATCGTGCGCGAGGCCGAGTTCGTCCTCCCCGAGGCCGTGCGCGAGTACTACGGGGCCTTCGTCGAGGGCTATCGACGCAACAGCGAGGGCAACGGGGAGCCGTCCAAGCGCGGTCCCATCGCGGAGGAAACGGTGATCGAATTCCTCCTCGGAATCTCTCATTACTACGGCCTCGAAGTAGCCTTCGACGAGTCCTCTTCAAACGCCCGCTCGACGTTGGAAAGGATCGGCACCTACCTCGTCGAGGGCTTTTCGTCCTATTTGTGAAGGAGGATCTCCATGGATGCGCGCATCGTCATTTCGGGTACCGGATCCTACGCCCCCGGCGAGGCGATCGGCAACGAAGAACTCAAGCGCCTCGCGGGAGTCGACTTCGACTCGGCGCGACATGAGGAGAAGATCGGCATCAAGGCGAGGCACGTCGCGAGACTCCGCGGCATCGATGAATCGACGGTGGACTTCGCCGAAAAGGCCGGGCGAAGGGCCCTCGAGGCGGCGAGCGTCGGAGCCGAGGAGGTAGGACTCTTCATCGTCGCGACGGACACTCCCGAATACGTGTCACCCGCCTCGGGCATCATGCTCCAAGGCAGGCTCCAGGGCGGAGAGAGGGAGGCCGAAGCGCTGGATCTTTCCTCATCCTGCGCGAGCTTCGTCATCGCCCTCGACACGGCCGCGAGGCGCCTCGCTACCGACGCCACGCTGCGGCACGCCCTCGTCGTCGGCGTCTATAACATGCCCGCCCACGTCCGGCCTGGCGACGCTTTCGGCTGGTCCATCTTCGCCGACGGGGCCGGGGCCGTCGTCCTCTCCCGTGCTGAGGGAAAGGGAAGCTCGCGCTATGTCGACGGCCTCTTCCGCGCCGACGGCACCCAATGGGACTTCATCGGCGTCTACGGCGGCGGCTCGCGCATGCCCCTATCGCGCGAGCTCCTCGACTCGGGGCATTACGGCCTCGAAAATCTCAAGAAACTCCCCGGCGACCGCAACGTCAAGCTCTGGCCTCCCCTCGCCCTTCGCCTCCTCGAAAAGGCTGGCTGGCAAAAAAAGGACATAGCTCATTGGTTTTTCACCCAGATCAACAAGTCGGTGATCGAGGAGGTCATGGGCATCCTCGGCGAGCCCCTCTCGAAGACGACGATGATCATGGATCGCTACGGCTACACGGGATCAGCCTGCGTGCCGATGGCCCTCGACGACGCGATCCGGGCGGGCAGGGTCGGCAAGGGCGACGCGGTGGTACTCGTCGCCTCGGGCTCGGGCTTCTCGGTGGGCGCCAATCTCCTCGTGCTGTGAGGTGGAGTGAGGCGCGGCGCGTGCTATCGAACAGTAGGGTGAAATACCCCGCCTTTATGTAATGGGTTTCGATGGTATCACGCTTTCCTGGCCTACTCGGTATGTCTGTAAAAATATTCATTGAAATACGCAGCTGGAATAATTCCCCTACTGTAGTACATTATATAGACGCTAATGACTCATAGTTGAAAGTGATTTGGGAGGCCCCAATCGCAAACCTTCATAAGGGTTCTCCTGAATTAGTGGAGGATTCGCATGCGAAGATTGGTGACCGATAATCTGCTTTCACTGGACGGATACTCCAGTGGCCCGGACGATGAGATCGATTGGTTCGAATTTGACGAGGAGTCGCTCGAATGGTCTCGGAACCTTTTGCGAGGTGCTGGATCGATAGTCATGGGCCGCCGCACCTACGAGCTATTTCTTCAGTACTGGCCCACACTTCGAGCCCGGAAGGAGGAACCGACTATCGCAGGGTACCTGACCGAGTTGCCGAAGCTTGTTTTTTCTAGCACGCTTACAACCTCGAACTGGGAGAATACCCGGTTCATAACCCGTCCGGTGGCCGAAATGGTTCGGGAGGAAAAGAAAAGTAACGGGGGAAATATCCTATTCCTCGGAAGTGCGAGCCTGCTGGCCGCCCTATGGAAAGAGCATTTGGTGGACGAGCTGTGCCTTCGGATCCAACCGATCGTACTAGGCAGGGGGAGGCCTTTGTTCCCAGCGGTCGAAGAGCGCCAGAGCTTGGCACTGAAGGAGAGTCGAATGTTCAAGTCCGGGGTGTTGGCGCTTCGATACCAGGTCCTGCCGATGTCGGCTCCGGCCTAAGCGAGCAGCACTGCATAGCGCCATTTGAAACCCACGGCCTCGGCGCCCGCCGACGAGCCTTCGCTATCGCTCAGATTCGCTCTTTTCGGCGAGCGCACGTCGTCAACTGGGGGGACGTCAGCTGATGTATTTCGCGCGAAGCTCGGCCTTGACCACCTTGCCGTAGGCGGAGTACGGAAGGCTCTCGGCGAAGACCACCTCCTTCGGCACCTTGTAGTTCGCGAGTCGCTCCTTGCAGAAGGCGACGAGTTCGCCGGCCTCGGCGCCCATGCCCTTGCGCAGCACCACGACCATGAGGCCGACCTCGTCCCATTTGGGATCGGGCTTGCCGATGAGGGCGCATTCGAGGACGGCGGGATGCTCGCGGAAGGTAGCCTCGACCTCGGCCGCGTAGACGTTCTCCCCTCCCGACTTGATCATGTCCTTGTAGCGTCCGCGAATCCAGATGAAGCCCTCCTCGTTTCGGACACCCATGTCACCCGTGTGGAACCAGCCGTCGACGAGGGCGGCCGCGGTCGCTTCGGGGTTGTTCCAATAGCCGAGGCAGGTCGTCGGGCCTTTGATGCAGATCTCGCCTGGCTCTCCGACGGGCACTTCCTTCCCTTCCTCGTCGAGGAGCCTGATCTCGGAGTGGAAGATGGGTTTGCCCACGGAGCCCGCGTATCTCACCGATTCCTCGTTCGTCATCGACATGCAGTTGACGCCCACCTCGGTGAGCCCGTAGCCCTGCCTGAAGGCGACGCCCTTTTCGGCCCGCCAGGCGGCCATGAGGTCGGCGGGCATGGCCGCGCCGCCGTTCACGAAGAATCGCACCGAGGAGAAATCCGCCCGCCCCCAGGAGGCGCAGTCGTACCAGAGGCGGAAGAGGGTCGGCACGCCCAGGACCACGGTGCAGCGTTCCTTCATAATTAGGTCGATTGCCCTGTCGGGATCGAAGTCGCGCTCGATGACGAGGCGGCCGCCGTTGTAGAAGAGGGGTGTCATGAAGATGAAGAGGGCACCGGCGTGGTAATAGGGGGTGAAGACGGGCGCGACGTCGCCCTCGTCGAGTCCCCAGGAGACGCAGGTGTTGATCGCGTTCCAAAGGACCTGGCGGTGCGGAATGACGGCCCCCTTCGACTTGCCCGTGGTCCCGGAGGTGTAGAGAATGAGGAGGGGGTCATCCTCGTCGAGGGGCGGCCTCTCGGGTTCCGCCGCCGATGCGGAGGCGAGGAGGGCCTCGTAGCTCCCGGCGTCGGAGAGCCGGGCGCCCTCGGGGCCTAGACCGGCGCCCCCGGCTCCCTCGGCGCCAAGACCGCCGCCGAGGGAGAGATAGCTTGGGCAGGCAAGGCGGGGCCTCGCCGCTTCGACGAGTTCCACGAATTCGGGACCGACGATCATCACCGAAGGCGCGCAATCCTTGACCATGTACTCGAGCTCGATCGGCTTGAGGCGCCAGTTGAAGGGTACGAGGATGGCGCCGATCTTCGCGAGGCCGTAGAGGAGGTCGACATAGTGCACGCCGTTCATCGCGACGATGCCGACCCTGTCGCCCTTCTTTATGCCCAGCGACTGGCGCAGGCCGTTGGCGAGGCGACAGGCCCGCTCGTTGAGCTCGCGATAGCTGTAGCGGGAGGCTCCCGGCAGGTCGTAGAGAGCCTCTCGATCCGGCGTGAGGCGCGCCCGCCTCGTCAGCAACTCGCCTGCGTGTTCGCCCATCCCGACCTCCCCAACGCCTATCCGCGACTTGACACTCGGGTGAGATGTGAATCATCTCTCATTCGCATTGTAACATAGACCAGAAAGCTGTCAACAAAAACAAAGGGACGGCTCCCCGCCACTGGCGCCCTGCAAGACGCGGCCAAAGCGCCCCTCGCGTCAGCGGCATAAAAACGAGGGAACAGGGTTTTCTGCTAGATGGCGAGTTCCGATATCAAGGAGCCCCTTTCATACTCACGCCAGACCGTGCCGAAAGCGGGGACGCATAATTCTCCCCTCGCCAAAGGATTGTCGAAGGCGAACAGCCGCTGACTATCGGAGAAATTCGACACGCAGAGAACCCTTCGACCCGCAGCGTCCGGGCCGCGAAGGAGGGCGAACAGCGGCCCTTCTGCAGGAAGTATTTCCTGGGGAACCCCAGGCGCGAAAGCCGCGCGGAGCTTCCGATATCGGAGGAGTCGGTCGATGCCTGTATTCACGAGATTGCGAAGGCTTCCTTCCTCGTCGAGCTCGGCCTCCAAAACCTCCGCCTCGAGTTTTTCCCGGTTGATCGCGCGGTTGTAGCCAAGCCTTTCCATGCCTTCGATCCAATTACCCGAACCAAGCCAGCTGTGAATGTAGATCGCCGGCACCCCGTCGAAGGAGAGCATGACAGCCTGCGTGGTCAGGAAGGCTCGTGCGCGCGACTGCACGCTCGCCGAGCCTTCGGGAGCGACCGCCGAGAGGTAGGAGGAGTTGAGTTCGTAGGGGGTGGTACCGGCTGGACCGGACTTATAGGCTATCCTCCCTCCCTTCGCGACGACTCGCGCGAGCGTCTCGGCGAAGGCTGCCTCGTCCACCAGGCCCGAGGCCGGCGTGAGACCGATACCGTCATGGCTCGCGAGGAAATTGAGAAAATGGCATCCGGCGGGAGGTCGTTCGAGCTTTTCCGCCCAGCGTCCGAGGGGACCGGCGTCGCCGGATACGGCGGCATGGAGAACGAGGGGAGGCAAGGCGAAATTGTACACGAGATGCGCCTCGTCCCCGGAGCCGAAATACGCGACATTCTGATCGTGAGGGACGTTCGTCTCCGTGAGGATCATCGTGCCGAGGTCCAGATAGTCCAGAAAACCGCGCAGCAACTTCACAACCGCGTGCGTCTTGGGATGGTTGATGCACGATGTCCCGTCTTCCTTCCAGAGATAGGCGATCGCGTCGAGTCTCAGCGTCCCGGCGCCGATACTGATGTAGAAAAGTATAATTGACAGGAATTCGAGGAGGACTTCGGGATTGCCGAAATTCAGATCCACTTGGTCCGCGCTGAAAGTCGTCCACACGCGTAGGCTTTCACCGTCGGCTTTCCTGAAGTCCGTAAGGAGGGGACTGGTCCGGGGGCGGACCACCGGCGAAGAATCGTAGTCTTCGGGACGGGTAAGATACCAATGGTCAAAACCGACGTCGCCCCGGAGAAAGCCTTCGAACCACGCGTTGTGAGCGCTGCTATGGTTCATCACGAGGTCGAATACGAGGCGAAACCCTCGCCCGAGTTCCCTCATATCGGCCCAGTCGCCGTGCCCCGATTCGACGGAGCGATAGTCGACGACGGAGAAGCCGTCATCCGAGGAAGAGGGAAAGAAGGGAAGGACGTGGACATGAGAGAACAGCCCGCGGCCGCGTTCATCGAGGAATTCCCGCAGGACTCGAAGCGGAGGAAGGGGATGGTTGGATTTCCCGAGATCTCGGCGGCCGAGGCTATCCGCATAGGTGATGAGAAGGCAATCGCGCTCTGATAGTCGAGACCGGAGCTTCGCATCCTCCAGGCCTCGAAGCATTTCTTTCCGCGGGGCCTCTCGTTCCAGGATGTTTGCGAGGCGCTCCACGAATCGGCGAGCTTCGTCCTCCCCATACAGGTAGGACGCAAGTTCCTCGATTTTGTGCGGAATGCTTCCTGTCATTCTTTCACTCCCCCCTCAGCCATCCCGCTCGAAAACTGCCTTTGTATCGGCATGAACATGAAGATGACTGGCAGAGCGGTAAGCATGGAAGCCGCCATGATCCTATCCCAGATCGCGTTCTTGGAAACGAACAGGGATTTCAGGCCAATGGTGAGAGTATAGCTGTCTTTGAAGGCTCTGAGGAAGACCGAGGCGAAGAGGTACTCGTTCCAGGCGATCATGAAGGCGTAGATGAAGACCGTCGCGATCGCCGCGATCGACAAGGGAAGGACGATGCGCATCAGCGCCTGCATGCGCGAGCAACCGTCGATCATCGCGGCTTCCTCAATGGAGAAGGGGATGGTCCGGAAGTAGTTGCCGAGCATATAGAGGGCAACCGGGAGGGTCTGGGCGAGATAGACGATTCCGAGACCCAGGAGGGATCCTCCAGCCGTCTTCATGAAACCGAGAGTCACCGCCATCTTATACATAGGTAACAACAAGAGTGTCCCGCCGAACATGTAGACGAAGAGAGTTCCCCTTTGGACGAGAGACCTCCCCCGAAATCGCGTCCTCGAAAACGCGTAGGCTCCGAAGATCCCGAGGGCCACCGACACAGCCGACGAAAGCACCGAGATGATAAGGGAGTTGAGGAAGTACTCCGAGAACGGAAATACATCTCCCCCTTTTTGGAATTTGGCGATGATCGCCGCCTTCTGCTCCTTGGTGAGATCCGGGTTCGCGGCGAGGAGATCGCGAATCGATTGCGGCAAGGCTTTTTCGCTTTTATTCAATCCGAGGATTTCCGCATAGGCCCCCGTGTTCACCTTTCGCGGGATGAGGGAGGGGTTCCCCCAATCCCATTGGAATTTGAGACTGGTGGACAGCATCTGCGCGAAGGGGAATAGAGTGAAGATCAAAAGCATGACCATTCCGATCCCGAAGGCTGCCGACCGGATCGGGCTCGTTCGCTTCACCATTTGAGCACCTTCTTCGCATAGATGAGGATGACGCCAGTCAGGACGATCATCTGGATGACCGCGATCGCCGCCGCTTGCCCGATCTCCTGGGTGCCCAGAAATGCCTTGAAATAGGTGAAGACGGGCAGAACCTTGACGTTGTCGGTCAGGAGGAAGACTTCCTCGAATTTGTTGAAATTCCAGATGAATCTCAGCAGGACAAGAGCACCTATCACGAAGCGGAGTTCGGGAAAAATGATATGGCGAAATCGCACCCAGGAATCAGCACCATCCATCTCGGCGGCCTCGTAGAGCGTTTCATCGATAGCCTGGAGTCGCGAGAGGATCATGAGATACATGAACGGAAAGGATCTCCATATGTTGAAGACAATCGCCACCCAGAGGGCGCTTGAGGGATCGCCGATCAGGTTGAAACGCTTGCTGGCGAGGTGAAGCACGTCGACGGCCAAGTAAGCGAAGGGTCCCTGCACCGGATCGAAGAAGAACTGCCAGGAGAATACCACCGAAATCACGGGGGCCACGTAGGGAAAGAGGAGAAGGCCCCTGACGAGACCGCGAAAGGGGAATTTCACGTTCATCATGAGCGCGACGACGAGACCGAGAAGTGTCGATCCGAAGGTCGAGAAGAGGACGTAGGTAGCTGAGGTTCCGAAGGAGTTCCAGAACTCGACGTCGCCGAGGAGGTCCGAGTAGTTCTTCAATCCGACGAAAACATTGCCCGAGGTAAAGGAGACGTCATTGAAGCTCAAGAAGATGTTGTATCCGATGGGATACAGAACGAGGGCGGCAAGGACGATCAGGCTAGGCAGAACAAGGGCGACGCCGAATCTCGCCTCCTGCCTTTCAAAGGAGAACGAAGCGACTCTCATAATCGATATCCTTTGCGAATACTACGAAGGCCGGCATGCGCCGGCCTTCGTAGTATCATTGCGCCATGATTGCGCGCATGTCAGCTTCGGCCTTCTTCATGGCCACATCGACGGGAACGTCTTCCTGCGTTATGGAGTATAACATCTGCGGAATGATCTGCTTCGCGAAAATCTTGCCTGCGGCGGGTATCCTCCTGCCATCGACGATGCCGAAGGTCTTCACCTTGTCGAGCCCCTCTATGATCTCGGCCATTTTCGCCGCTCCATAGAACTTGAAGATCCCTTGCGGATCATCGAGGAATTTCGGATTCGTCGCGATTTCGCGCAGCGCGGGATTCATTCCGCCGGGAGCCATGTGCAGGAATGCTATGTACGCACTGGGCGTGTAGAGAAAGCGCACGAATTTCTCGGCGGCCGCCGTTGCGGCGGGATCCTTCTGCTTCCCGAAGGCCAAGGTATAGAGAGTCCCGTAGCCGGCCTGGGTCTTGTGGGAGATGATCGGGGCGAATTCGGTATGCTTTACGAGATCGGGGTCGAACTGCGCGCCCTGAAGATCCTTGAAATTGGCGGTTCCGAGGGAATTGGCGGCCGCCGAGGCGAGGGCGAGATCATCCATGATATAGGTCGAGTAGAACATCATGGCCAACTTGCCCTGGAGGTAGTAGTCGCGCGCCCTCCAGGTCTGCGGGCCGGGAGGATTGTACTTCGCGAGCTCGGCGTAGAAGTTGACCGCCTCTTTCATCGCAGGTGAGTTGAAGACAAGTTGTCCTTTGCCGTTGAATAGACCGGCACCATTGGACATCGCGATGGGGGTGAAGCATTGCTCGCTGTACACCTCGGTCTTTGTTCCGACGAGAATCCCGTACTGGTTCCGCTCCGGCTTGTAAAAGTACTTCGCGGCCTTGAGAATGTTGTCCCAGGTGTTGGGCGGCGCCAATCCCGCCTTCTTGAACCAATCGTCCCTGTACCAGATGCCCTGAATCCATCCGTGATAGGGAAGCGCGACATACGAGCCCTTCCCGTTGTCGACGAGATTGAGGACGCCCTGATAAAACCTGTCTTTGCCGATCGATTTGACGATGTCGGTCGAGGCCTTGGTGTCGAAGTAACCCTCAGCTCCAAAGGCCACCGCGTTTTCCACTCCGGTCTCCACGAGGGCCGGAAGGGTCCCTGCCGCCGCCGCCGCGACCAATTGGGTCGGTGTCGCATTCTCGTCGATCGGGATTAATTTGATCGTGATGTCAGGGTTCATCGCCGTGAAGGTATCGATCAGCACCTGAATCGTCGCCATGCGATCCGACTGCGTCTGGGTCGTCCAGTACTCCAGCTCCGTCGGCGCCGCCGCGACCGGCAGCGCGAAGCTCGCCCCCAACATGAACGCCAAAGCCGATAATCCGATTTTGCGCATAAGAGCCACCTCCATCCAAAGATGATTAGCCACCACGATGAACATGCGCCCATCGAGCGTCTACGAGTCGCGGCCCTTGGCAAGCTGCTATCTCGGATCGCGCCTTGGTGGCCTGGGGAGGAAGGTACAACCTCGAGAGGGTCGGGGCTGTGACGATATTTCAGGAAATGGAGGCTTTACTTGTACGATATTGCTCTTTTGGGCCTATACTGCCACATGCAGGCCTCTATCGAAGCCATCTATCCCACCCCGGGATTCTCCTATTGCTACCAGCGCTTCACGAACCGGCGCCTCCACTACAACTGGCACAAGCACCCCGAGATGGAACTGATCATCGTCGGCCAGGGACGGGGACAGGCCCATATCGGCGACCGAATCGCCGACTTCCATGCTCCAGCGGCCTTTCTCATCGGCGGAGACCTCGCCCACGGCTTCGCCAGCGCCGGCCCGATCGAGGGATTGATTCTGCAATTTCCGCCGGCTCACCTCGCGGTCTATTCGGCGTGGCCTGAAGGCTCGGCGATCTCAACCCTCCTCGCAGAGGCCGAACGCGGCATAGGCTTCGGGAAAGTTGCTTCGTCGCTCGCGGGCGGGGCGCTCGAAGACCTCGACCGCGCCTCGGGTTTCAGGCGCTGGCTCATGATCTTGAACATGATCGCGGATTTTTCCGAGGATCGGGAGCGGAGCGCCTCCTCGCGAGGAGCGGTCTCTGAAACCACAGAACTCAGGGATTTCGCAGGCATCGTTCATGCCATGTTCAACGAATCCTTGGGAAACGTCTCGCTCGAAGCGATGAGTTCAAGAGCCGGCATGTCGAAATCGCATTTCTGCAGGGTCTTCAAGCGCAACACGGGTCTTACCTATCTCGAATACGTTCACTCGATACGTATCAACAACGCGAAGAAGCTCCTGATCCAAACGCGGCTTTACATCGACGACATCTGCTATGAGTGCGGATTCAACAATGTGTCATTCTTCAACCGGAAGTTCAAGGAACTGACCGGAATGACGCCGCAACAGTACAAAATGACCTATGCCGGACACAAAAGTCCATGAGGCGCCGCCCGGCTAGAGATCTCCAAGCGGGGCTCGAGTCGTAGGCGGCCATTCCCCAAGACCGCCCATTCCGGATATTGTGTCGCGAGGCCATGACCGGCGGGCGCGAATCTCGGACCCCCGGCAAGGCCCAAGTTCCACAAAGGTTTTCGCATGAACGAATTGGATAGACAACTCCGCAAGAGGATGACCTTCGCCATCATCTCCCATCCCGACTCGGGCAAGACGACCATCACCGAAAAACTCCTCCTCTTCGGCGGGGCGATCAACATCGCCGGGGCGGTCAAGGGCGGCAAGCAATCGCGATCCTCGGTTTCCGATTTCATGGAGATCGAAAAGGAACGCGGCATTTCCATCAGCACCTCGGTGATGGGCTTCGAATACGGGGGCCGCAAGGTCAACCTCCTCGACACGCCGGGGCACGCCGACTTCTCCGAGGACACCTATCGGGGACTCTCGGCCGTCGACAGCGCCCTCCTCGTCATCGACTCCGTGAAGGGCGTCGAGGAGCGCACGCGCAGGCTCATGGAAGTCTGCCGCATGCGCCACACTCCCATAGCGACCTTCATCAACAAGCTCGATCGCGAGGGCAAGAATCCCATGGAGCTCCTCGACGAGACCGAGCGCGAGCTCGGCATCGGGGTGAGGCCCGCGACCTGGCCTATCGGACAGGGACGGAGCTTCAAGGGCGTGTACAACCTCGTCGACAGGAACCTCCACCTCTTCTTTCCCGGCGAGGTCCAGAGGCCGACCGAAGTCGTTTCCATCGACGATCTCTCCGACCCCCTCCTCGACGAGAAGGTCGGGGCCTCCCTCGCGAACAAGCTCCGCGAGGACGTGGACCTCCTGGTGGGCGTGTACCCGGCCTTCACGATCGAGGAGTACCTGGCGGGTACGGCGACGCCCGTGTTCTTCGGTTCGGCGATCAACAATTTCGGCGTGCGCGAGCTCCTCGACACGCTGACGAGCATCGCGCCTCATCCTACCCCCAAGACGGGCGAGGAGAGGATGGTCCGGCCCGAAGAGGAGAAATTCAGCGGCTTCATCTTCAAGATACACGCCAACATGAATCCGCGGCATCGCGACCGTGTGGCCTTCCTCCGCGTCTGTTCGGGCAACTTCGAAAGGAACAAGACCTACTATCACGTGCGGAGCGGCAAGCCCTTCAGGACGGCCAACCCGACGGCCTTCATGGCCCAGGACAGCGAGATCATCAACGAGGCCTGGCCAGGAGACATCGTCGGCATCCACGACACGGGGACCTTCAAGATCGGCGACACCATCACCGAGGGGGAGTCGATCAATTTCAAGGGCATACCGAGCTTCGCCCCGCAGATCTTCCGCTCCATCCAGAACGCCGATCCCCTCAAGGAAAAGCAATACCACAAGGGCCTCGACCAGCTCGCCGAGGAAGGCGTCGTCCAGATCTTCTCGAAGCCCCACCATCCCAATCTTCGGGTGCTCGGAGTGGTCGGCCAGCTCCAGCTCGAGGTCCTGCAGTATCGGATGGAGCACGAGTACAACGCCAAGTGCACGTACCGACCCATCGATTTTACGATAGCCCACTGGATCGACTCGACGAACCCGAAGGCCCTGAGGGAGTTCACGGAGGATAACTCGCGGAGGATTCTCCTCGACATCAGGGGCAACCACATCTTCATGTCGGACTCCCCCTGGTTCTTCGAGCGCATCAAGGCCGAAAATCCCGCCATCCGTTTCTACTCGACCTCTGAAATGGTCGAGGATCGGGGAAGCCTGCCCCTTCCCGCGTAAGGGCCGCCTGCGGCCAGGCCGGATCGGCGGGAAGATCGCCGCCTTCCTTGACTCCCGATCGCCGCCATCCTATCGTTAAGGCTTATCGGTTCGAATGGAGGAAATGACATGGACAAGGAACAGGCACTCGCGAAGGTAGGACTATTTTCCGGGCTCGACGCGAAGTTGCTCAGAGGCATAGCGGGAATCGCGACAGAGCGGAAATTCAAGGCAGGCGATTACCTCATGAAGCAGGGGGAGAGCGGGATCGGACTCTTCATGATCCTCGACGGGAAGGTACGCATCGAGAAATCCGACGCGAGCGGCAAGAAGGTCGAACTGGCCGAAAATGGCCCCGGGGACATCCTCGGCGAAATGACCGTCTTCGACGGGGCCCCCCGCTCGGCGAGCGTCGTGGCGACCGATGAGACAAGTTGCCTCGTCCTCGCCTCCTGGGAATTCAACGCCTTCCTCAAGACCCATCCCGATGTGGCGCTTGCCCTCCTCCCCATAGTCGTCCAGCGATTCAGGGAGACGAACGAGGCGCTCACGGGGCTTAACGCGATGAAGAGCTGAGCGATTCGGTTACATCGAGTAGGAGGGGGGCTCACGCCCCCCGTCCTCTCACACCACCGTACGTACGGTTCCGTATACGGCGGTTTCCAGGAAACTACCTAATCAGACAAAGCCGATCGATCATCGAAACGAGTCCCACGCTGTCAAAGTATTTCTTGGGGAGCGCGAAGCTCATGTGTTGGGCACCGGAATTCCACCACGGGCCGCGCTGGTTGAAGGCGGAACGGACTGCCGTTTCTTCCGGCAAACCCCGCCCCATCAGCTTCTTGAAGCGCGTCCAAGGTCTCTTCCATTGCCGCCAGAGGTTGCAACGCAGTTTCCTGCGGAGCCATCCATCCAGCTCTTCAGCAAATCGCTTTGTCTCCGCGAGGGAGTAATACTGAATCCAACCGCGAATGAGAGGGTTCAGGGTTTCTGTGATGAATCGGCGAAGGTTGCGGCCTTGCGCTCCCCGAAAGAGAGCTTTGACCTTTTCCTTGAGTCGGTCGATTGATGCCTCCGCCACCCGAATCCTCGTCTGCCGTTGATTGGTGAAGGAGTAGCCGAGGAACTTGCGCTCCCACGGCCGGGCCACCGCGCTCTTCTCCCGGTTCACCTTGAGTTTGAGTTTCCCCTCGATGTACCGCGAGATCGACGCCATCACCCGCTCCCCTGCCCGTTGGCTCGCCACGTAGATATTGCAATCATCGGCGTAGCGACAGAACGACAGTCCGCGTTTCTCCAGCTCCTTGTCCATCGCGTCGAGCATGATGTTGGACAACAGCGGCGACAACGGCCCGCCCTGCGGCGTTCCCTTGTCCCGATCCCACACCACGCCGTCCTTCATGATCCCCGCTTGCAGGTACCGCCGGACCAAGCGCAGAACCTTCTTGTCCCGCACCCTTTTCGCGATCCTCGCCAAAAGGAGATCGTGATTCACTTCATCGAAGAACTTCGCCAAGTCGATATCCACCACCCACCGTTTCCCCGCGAGCTGGTACTCCTTCGCCTTCCGGATAGCGTTATGCGCTCCCCGTCCGGGTCGGAAGCCGTAGCTGTTCGGCGAGAACTCGGGCTCGAATATCGGGCTCAGAACCTGATGAAGTGCCTGCTGGATAAGTCGGTCCACGACCGTCGGTATGCCGAGTTGCCTCTTCCCGCCATTGGGCTTTGGGATCTCGACACCTCGCACAGCCTCGGGCCGGTACGTGCCCGCCAGCAGCCTTTCTTTGACCTCGAGCCAGTGCGCTTGGAGCCAGGGCTTCAGGTCATCGACAGTCATCTTGTCGACTCCCGCCGCTCCCTTGTTCCCCACCACCCGCGCATAAGCCTCGAGCATGTTACCGCGTTCGACCAGACGCTCGATCAACTCCGTCGTTTCGGTGGTGAATCGTTCCGTTCCCGTCATCGAGCCCTCCACCCATGCGCCTGCTGTCGGGATTCCGTCCCTATCCTCCGCGCACGCCGGTCTCGTCCCCGTATCCGGGAGACTGCTCCGTGTCTGTGTTCGTTGGTACTCATGAAGGTCCGGCTGACTCGCCGTTCTTCTGGATTCGGTCCTTCACGTCCGGTCGATGACGCTACTATGACCTCTGCTGACTTCTGACCGTTCGTTTCCTTGCCTCTCGACGCGGATAGCCTCAGCGGCAAACGATCAGACCTCCCCGGGTAATGCGCACCCACCTTCACGCTTATGCCCGCCGCATTTACAAGAAGAGATTCCGGGTAAGTATTGGACTTTGAAGATATAGGCCTTCTCATCCTCTCTCCTTGCCTCATACGATTCCTGTTCGTCAGGCCAGCGCTTTGCCTTCACCTTCCTTCAGATTCAGGGTCGCCCCTGACACCCTTGGCGTTCGGCTAACGGTTCCCCTTACCGGGTCCGTACGGGACTTTCACCCGCAAGTGGGTGCGCCCTGCCGGGCGCACCTAACAGAAAGGGCCGCCCCTCGGGGCGGCCCTTCGCTTTGATAGGTCTCGCTAGATCGTGGGGAAGCTCGAGGAGGACTGGAAGCCTGTCATCACGGATGAGGCGAGGAAGCTCGCGAGATTGAGAGTTCCCGGGGCGAAGGCCCCGGCCGTCTCCTCGCTTTCCAGATTGCCCAGTACGGCCGTCACCGCGGATTGGCTCGTCCAGGAAAGGAATATTGGAAGCTCGCCGTAGTAGCCGCTCGCGACGGTGCCCGCAGGCAGATCGCTCGAGGCCGGTGCCGAGAGGGCTGTGGTCGACAGCATTGGTACGTAGTCGAGGGTCATCGCCGGAAGGCCCGTCGTCGCGTCGACCGCTCCCACGGAATAGGCCCGAGCCATCTGGACGCCGGTGATCTGGATGTCGCCCAGCGAAGGAGTGTAGGTGACCTGGTTGCCGCTGGTCGTCACATTCGGCGTCTGCTTTGAGACCCAGAAGAGTTTGGGCCAATAATAACCATCGGTATGCCGGACATTGTCGAGGTCGTACCAGGTGAGCCCGGTCACTTCAGTTCCCAGCCAGTTATAGAAGGCATACGGTGTGGTCGAGGTCGTAGAATTGTAGGCCTGGCCGCTTGCATCGGTATTCGAGGAGAGCGCCATATATTTGAGGGGATACTTATTGCTCACGAAGAAGGGAATACCCGCGACCTTCGTCGAGTTCTGGACGGTGAAACCCCGGGTAAAGACTTGGGTGACCTGATTGCTGGTAATATTCGTTATCTTCTGGGGATAGTAGACGGCATCGCCGGGAGCCCACTTCGATGCCCCATCGGAGAACTCGTAGTAGAATTTTGGCGGGAGGGCCGATGCAAGCGTCGGAGGCGTGAGGCTCACCTTGGCGCCTGTCGTGATCGAATCGATGGCTGTCGCGTTCCCGTTGCCGTCGATCGTATAGGTGATCGTGAGCTTCCAGGGGCTGGTGGACACGCTGCCGCTCCCCGACCCGACGCTGATCGTGTTGCCGGAGACCGCCGAGACGAGATTGATGGCCGAGCTCGAATTGTAGCTCGCCAGAAGATTGGAATTGGAGGGATTGGTGAGCCCGTACTGCTTGAAGAGGAGATTGCCCGAGCCGTCGAAGACCTCGCGGTGGAGGTAGATGTCGTCGGCAGCGGCGGGATTGGCGGCGAACTTAGGATCGAAATCCATGTAGGTGATGCCGCCCTGGTTCGAGTCGCCATAACCGTAATAATAGAACTCGCGGCCATTCGGGTAATCGTAGGCTTTGGTAGTAGAATTGTAGCCTTGGGGATAGGGGCGGTCGATTTCCTTGACGAAGGTGATGGCCCCGTTGCTCGAAGTGGATTTCTCGTAGCGAATATTGCCATAATACAGAGAATTGAGCTCGTAGGTACCGGACCCGTCGTTGGTCGCCGAAATCTTGACATAAGGAGTGGCAGTTCCGCCCGTGGGCGTGTAGGTCTGGGCGCTGACGAGCTGGAAGGTGAAACCCGTCAGGCTGCTCGTCGAATCCTGCTTGATGTCCATGTAGATATTGAAGGTGAGGTTAGCCGAACCATCCGAGTTGAGGGGAAGCGAAGACCAGTCGACGTCAGTCATCTTCGCGACGGTCGTGGCCGCGATGGTCCGCGGCAGGGTCCAGTAGATGACTGTTTCGAGCCCACCGCCCGGGAGGGAGGAACTCGTGAAGGTGGCCTTGCCGAGAGCGCTCGACATAGCGATGGGCGAGCCCGTCGCGATCGACGCGAGCGTCTTTATATAGGTCTGGAAATTCTTGATATAGGCGTTCACGTTGGGCCCGTCGGGATTGGCGATCTCCTTCTTGAAAGCGACCCAGGCGTCCGACCGAATGTCGTCGATGCTCGAGGGATCGAATGCGGTGCCGGTGATGGAGCGCGATGAGGTGAGACTCTTACTCGCGCCGGAAAGATTAAAGCTCGCCGGATAGTTGACTTCGAGGGTCGGAATGGCCGATACGGCCGATGTGATCGTCGGGGCCGACGAGCTCGGGCCGAAGCCGGCGCAGCTCGTAATCAACATGCTCGATGCCATCGCGCCGATCGCGATGGCATACCAAAGGCTTCTTCTCATGACGACTCCTTGCAGCGGCGCCGCTCTTTTCGATTCCTAATCCAATCGCAATTGGGCGCCGACGGATGTTCGTCGTCTCAACTCCCCTCGCGGTTCCATAAATCGTCGATAAAATTCGTCAACTCACCCGCAGGGCTTGTCGGTGCCGTCTCGCTCCCCGCTATTGGCCCCGCGACGCTTGCCGCTCCGCTGAAAAGTGGCTGCGGATGGAACCCTACGAGGCCGTGGGCGAGCTGGGAAATTTCGTGGGAGTACAAAAGCCCCTCCTGCGCGTATCCCGAGACCGAACCCTGCTGGAGGATGAATCCGAAAGCGAGCGCGGCCGCCGCGGCAGCGGCGAGGGGAAGAACATGCCTCCTTCGCCGAGAAAGATCGCCATACGTACCTTGCTCGACACGGCGAGCATAGACGGCCGCGAAATCGGGCTCCTCCTTGGCTGCGAGCCTCTCCGCGGCGCGCATCAATAAGCTTCCCAAATCCTCGTCGCGTTCATCCTCGTTCTTGGGCGAATGCCTAGACCTCATTTACAGCCTCCCCCAATCCTGCCTTCGCCAGAAGCATCCTCAATTTATCCCGCCCTCTCGAAAGCTTGCTCTTCACCGTGCCCTCGGGCAGCCCGAAAATCACCGACAGCTCGTCGACGCCAAGCCCCTCGGCGTCGCGGAGATACACGAGGGAGGCGATGGGTTCGCCGAGATTATCCAGACAATCCCGGATGAGGCGGGCCTCCGAGAATCGCACGAGGCCATAGTCCGCGAGGTCGGCCTCACGGCTCTCGCCTTCGGCGCCGATGAGGGCGAGCCGCCCCTCCCTCGCCCTCTCCCGCGATTTGCGACGGACGAGATCCGCCGCGCTGATTGCGCACAACCTGTATAACCAGGTGCGAAGCGATGAATCGCCCTTCCATCTCGACAGGCTCTCATATGACCGCACGAGGAGGTCCTGCTCGGCCTCCTCGAACTCTTCGGCGTTCCTGAGCCTCGTCGCCAGAAAGCGACGGATGGAGGGCAGGTGGAACCGCATCAATTCCTCGAAGGCGCGGTTGTCGCCCTTCTGGACGAAGCGGTCGACAAGTACGCGCTCATCCTCCGCCCCGATCACTCGAGCCGATCGAGGAGGGCGGCGAGGGCGGAGCCGTTATCGCCGAGTTCACCCGGCCTGAGTCGACCGGTCTTCTTCACCAGGAGATAGTCGCGCTGAAGACGTTGCAGGATCGCCCAGCGCTCCGGCCCGAGCAATTTGCGCAAATCGATGGCCCTTTCGATGCGTGTCATCCTGATTTGCAGCTCCCAGTCGAGGCTGCTCTTCACGAGCTGCCTGATCGCATCCATGTCGGGGTCCTTGTCGAGGAGGAGGCGCTCCAACTTCGCCTGGATGATCCGCATCTCGCTCGCCGCCTCGGCGAGGCCGTCCGCCTGGCTGTTAGCGATATCTTCAATGCTTTTGATTTCGGCGGGCGAGAGATTGAGTTGCCTTACGCTCCACCTGATGTCGCCGCCCACGGGACCGGGAAGGCCTTGGGCGGGAGCCTGCGCGGCGGCCGGCGCGAGGGCGGCGAAGAGAACGAGGGCGGCGACGAATGCACTTTTCACGCTATCTCTCCTTGCCTGAGAAGTCAGCCTGGAAAGACGGCCCCGTAAGCCGTCTTTCCATTAGTCGTTCCCGAACCTCATCCGGTTCCACCGCGAAATAGAAATTCCGCGATGGCCCGCGGATCGGCAGCCGACGGACCGCCTTTTACGAGGATATCCGCCACGGCGAATCGATCGGGATCGGCTCCGGGGGCGGGAAGGGAAACGACGAATGTCCCGGCCGCCTTCGCGCCGACCAGGCCGAAGTAGGAGTCTTCGAACACGACGCATCGTCGCGGGTCACGGCCGAGGCGCCGGGCGGCTTCGATAAAGACATCGGGCTCGGGCTTGCCGCGAGCGACGTCCGTCGCGGAGACCCGCACCGGGAACAGGGGCGCTAGTCCGGTCGCCTCGAGCTCGAAGTCGATTATCTCGTGTGTCGAAGACGAGGCTATCGCGAGGGGTAGGCCTCGGGAGGCCAGATCGCGCGCGAGGGCTTCGGTCTGCGGAAAAGTCCTGATCCGACCGCGGCCCGCATCGAAGAATGCCTTCGTCTTCATCGCGTGGCGCTCCTCGAGCGGAAGACGATTGAAGGAATTGTCGGGAAAACGGCTCTCGACGATTTCGAGGAAGGCAGCGGCGCTTCTACCGAAGAGCTCGTGCTTCAATTCCCCGTCGATCTCCATCCCCCAGGCTCCGAGAAGGACTTCCTCGGAAAGTTCGAACAGGGGCTCGGAGTCGACGAGGGTGCCGTCGAGGTCGAAAAGACAGGCTTCGGGCTCGGGGAAGGCGCGGGGCCGCGCCGAGATGCCTGCGGATTTCGCGGCGAAGGCCGTTCCGCGCTTGAGAACAGGTTGCACGATATCACTCCTGGATGATGCCGATTCCGGGCACGAGTCGGGGCTTCGCTCGCGGTGGCACGATGTCGGGGCCTGGCTCGCGGGGCATGGGGTCCCTCGCTACCGACACCTCGTTCTCGTCAGCCTCCCCTTCCTCGGATTCGGAGGGAACGGCTTCTTCGTAGCCCCGCCGCGACCACCAGTCGCCCCGGCCCGGTCGCCGCGGCTCCTCGTAGTATTCCGCGTTCCAAAAAAAGAGGCCGCGAGCCGGGGCGGTCGGCCCCGCGAGGGCGCGTTCGCCCGAGTCCAGGGCCGCGGCCGTCGCCTCGACGGCCCTGCCTTCCCCCTCCCAGTGAAGGAGGGAACCCACGATAGAGCGCACCATCCTTAGGAGAAAGGCGTTGGCCGCGATCTCGAAGACGAGGGAGCCGCCTTCCCAGCGGAACGAAGCCTCCAGGACATTGCGCCGCTTCGAAGGGCTCGGGTCGCGGGCGGACGAGAGGGCCGAAAAATCATTCTCGCCGAGGAGAAGGGCGGCTGCTGCATTTAGCGAAGCCAGGTCCGGAGCCCTGACCACCTGATGCGCGTAGCGCAGGGCGAAGGGGTCGATTGTCCTACCAATTGCGATAAAATAGCGATAGCACCTGAGGCGGGCGTCGAAACGCGAGTGGAAATCGAAATCGACCTCGTTCGCGCCCATCACCCGGATGTCGCGGGGGAGGAGCTTGTTGAGGGCGGGCACGAAGCGTTCCGCGGGGATCGAGCGGATATCGGTGTAGAAATTCGCGACTTGACCGCGGGCATGGACCCCCGCATCGGTGCGCCCCGCGGCGAATACCGGCAGGGAGCGGCCATGCATCTTCGCTACCGCGGCCTCGAGCTCGCCCTGTATCGAGGGAGCGTTTTTCTGGCGCTGCCAGCCCCCGTAGGAGCTGCCGTCATAGGCTACGATGAGGCGGATGTTGCGAGAACCCGGCATTATTCCTCTTCTTCCTCGTCCTGACCCTGGGTTTCCGCCTTGATGAGATCGAAGAGCTCGCGCGCCTTGTCGAGGAGGGGACCGGGCTTGTTCTTGCTCCGCTTGCCGAGCCCGAATAGCTTCGCGATGGCGCGTTTCGAGGAGGAGAGGGTGGCCGCGCGCTTTTCCGCGTCCTCTCGCGGGCCATATTTGTACTCGAGGATGCCCGACAGATAGATGACGCCTTCGAAGCCGTAGCTCTTGTCGCTGTCGGGGCCGTACCATTTGACGGAGGCCAGGGGCTCCTTCCCGCCCTGATCGAGCTCGATGGCGCTGCGATAGAGGAAGCGGGCCTTGCGGTAGAGGAGGGCCGCCACGTGGTCGAAATTCTCCCCAGGCCTCTTGGCGTTGAGTTCCGAAAAAAGCCAGGCGCCGCGCAGGGCGCTGATGCCTTGCTTATAGGTCGGTGCGAATTCCTTCGGCAAGCCCTCGTAGCAGAGCATCGCGAGCCAATAGCTCGCGGCTCCCTCGGCAAGATCGCGCGGCGAAGTGAAATCCAGGGGTTGGACGAGTCGCTGCACCGACTCGATGCGCGAAGCGATACTCTCGGACAGGGTTTTGGCGTACTTCGCGCCGATGGCGCCGAAGTCGGCCTTGTAGGCCGCGTACCAGCAGGAAGGGCAGACGGTGAGATCGTAGACGAGTGGCTGAACCTCGCCCCATTGGGCCATCGGGATGTAGGTCCGATGCAGTTCGTCGGTGAGGTCCCCCGCGTTGACGCGCCCGGAAAAGAGCTCCTCGCGATGGAATTTCGCGTCGCAGACGGGGCACTGCACCTGTTCCTTCGTCTGGAACGTTACCTTCCTCTCCTTCTCTTCCTTCTCCGGCTTCGCGACGAACCTCGCCATCTTCAATCCTCGATGATCGCCATCGCGATCGCGTTGTCGCTCTCGTGGGTGAGCGAGATGTGCACCTTCCGCCCGCCGATCGACTCGAGTCGAGCGAGGGCCGAACCGTACAGCCTGATCTCCGGTCTACCGTTATAATTGTTAATGACTTGTATGTCGCTAAGCTTGATGCCCGTCAGCCCCGTGCCGCTCGCCTTGCCGAAGGCTTCCTTGGCCGCGAAACGGGCCGCGAGGGAGAGCGCAGCCCCCTCGCCGCGCTCGAGCACGGTCGCGACCTCCTCCGGATGGAAGAAGCGGTCGACGAGGCCGGGGACGAGGAGCCAATGCCGAATGCGCCTGACGTGCACGACATCGATGCCGACGCCGAGAATCAATGGGCACCTCCCGCCGCCTGCTGCTGGACCCGCAGGGTCACCGCCGGCGGATCGATCGCATCGAGGGCGATGCCCTCGGGAAGACGGGCGTCGAGGGGGAGCGTATAGATACCAGCCTTCGTCACCGACGAGAGGTCGAGGACGATCGCGCCCGGAGGCAGGACGAAATTCTTGAGGATGGATGCGTTCGAACGCAGCCTGAGGACGCAGGTCGGAAGGGGGTCGATCAACGCGAAGCCCGGCGCGAGCCCCGTCGCGGTCACTGGCACGGCGTCGAAGGTCTTGAAATCCATCGCCTGGAGGATTGCGGCGGAAAAGGTGGCCGTCGCCTTTCCCGAAACCTGGACCAAGGGATCCTTCGGGAATACGCGAACCTCCTCGCGAAAATCGCTCGTCTTGCCGGAAAGCTCTATGGGATCGGTCGAGAGGTCGATGATGCGCTCCACGGCGCTCGCCGGCCCCGAGACCTCCTCTTCGGCGGGTTCGAGGGAAAAGGAGGAGAGTTCGTAGCCAGGGCCGAGGTAGCCGCGGAAGGACGGCGTCACGGGGACGACCTTGCGCAGCTTTCGCTCGAGGCTGACGGCGATCTCGGGGGGATCGATGGTTATTTCCAGGGGGTCGACGCCGAGGGCGGAACCGCGCTTCTCGATGAGCACCGGCGCCTTGTAGACGCCCTCCCCCGTCACCCGCGAAAGGTCGACCGAAGCCTTGAGATCCTCTTCGAGTATGGTGACGAGGGCGTTCGATTCGCCGCGGAGAGTCAGGCGCACCGACCTCGGCAGGGACGAGGAAGGCACGAACTCGTCGCCCACGGTCACCGCGAGGGGGACCGATACGTAGCGGTCCTCCAGCCGATTGAGGCGATAAAAGGTGAACACCAAGATGGCGACCGCGAGCGAAAGGACCTTCGCCGGCCAATCGGCGACGATGCGCGCGCGGAGCGATTTCTTACTCATCGTCGTCCTCCGATTCCTCTCCGGGAACGGAGAGGAGATCGCCGAGCATGCGCCGGGCCTGGGCGACGCCGAGATCGTAGAAGAGCCTCGAATTCTCCGCGATCGAGATCGCGCCCGTCTCCTCGCTCACGACGAGCACGACGGCGTCCGAGACCTCGGAAAGCCCGAGGGCCGCGCGGTGGCGGGTGCCGAAGCTCTTGCGGATATCCTGCTGCTCGGACAGGGGGAGGAAGCAGCCCGCGGCGACGGCCCTCCCCTCCTGGACGATGATGGCTCCGTCGTGGAGGGGAGTGTCCCAACCGAAGACGCTGACGATCAGACTCGAGGAGACGACGGCGTCGAGACGATTCCCCGTCTCGGCGAAGTTGCGCATGCCGACCGTCCTTGCGAAGACGATGAGGGCGCCGCGCCGGGTCGCGGCGAGCATGCCCGCGGCGTTCATCACCGCATCGATGGTATCCGCGTCGGGACCCTGGGCGCCGCCGAAGATCCTACCCTGACCGAGCTTGAGCACGAGCTTGCGCAGCTCCGGTTGGAAGACGATGGCGAGGGCGATGACGAGGGCGGGAGCGAGGGTCGTGAGGACCCAGGAGACTGTCGTGAGTTGGAGGAAGAAGGCGACGCCCCAGAGGGCGACGAGGACGACGGCGCCCCTGAGAAGATGGACGGCCTGGGCGCTGACGAGGAGTCCCCAGGCGCGGTAGAGGAGAAAGGCGAGGAGGAGAATGTCGAGGGCGGTGCGAATCCAGTCGAGGGGCTGGCCGGCGCCGAGGATCCCGGTCATGGCTTCAGGCCTCCGCCTTCGCGACCGAAGCGAGGATCGCGGCGAGCACGACGAGGAGATCGCGGGTCTCGGCGACGTCGTGGACCCTGAAGATGCGGGCTCCGAGAATCCATGCCGCCGCCGCCGCCCCGAGGCTGCCGGCCAGACGAGCCTCGATGGGTTCGCCGGTCAGTTGCCCGAGGAAGCCCTTGCGCGAGAGCCCCACGAGCAGCGGATAACCGAGGCCTCGCAGCCTCCCCAAGCCCGACAGAAGCGCGAGATTGTCCGCCTGGCGCTTGCCGAAGCCGATGCCGGGATCGAGGACGATGCGGTCGCGCGGGACGCCGCCCGCCTCGGCGCGCGCCGCCGCCTCGCGGAGGAAGACCATGACCTCGCCGAGACAATCCTCATAATAGGGAGCATTCTGCATCGTCGCCGGCTCGCCCTTCATGTGCATGAGGATGACGGGGGCCCCGGCCGCCGCCGCGAGGCCGGCCGACTCGGGCGAATCGCGGAGAGCGGTTATATCGTTGAGCATGTCGGCGCCGGCGGACAGGGCGGCCTTCCACACGGCGGCCTTCCTCGTATCCACGGAGACGGGAACGTCGCTTTCGCGCCGCAGGGCCTCGATGAGGGGAATCACCCGCTCGAGCTCCTCTGATTCGTCTATGTATGAGGACCCGGGACGGGTCGATTCGCCGCCGATATCGATGACAACGGCTCCCTCCGCCACCATCGCGAGGGCAGCATCGCGTGCCTCGTCGCGGGCGCGGTGTCGGGAGGCGGCATGGAAGGAGTCCGGCGTGGCGTTGACGATTCCCATGACCGCGAAGGGTTCGAGGGCCAGGGATCGTCCGCGCGGGAGTGAAAGCTTTTCCATCGCTGGCATGACGATAGCACGAACTTCGTCACTGTGCCAGCAAGCCCCGGAGGCAGTGTGGGTCCACGCAGCCCTTTATATTGCGAGCAGGAGGCGGATGAGGAGGTAGACGAGGGCGCCGATCAGGCCGGTGAAGGGAATGGTGAGGAACCAGGCCCAGACGATCTTCCGAGCCGTCACCCAGCGGACCCCGGCCGCGCGCTCCACGGTGCCGACGCCCATGATCGAGCCGGCGATGACATGGGTCGTGGAAACGGGGATCCCATAATGGGCGGTCAGCAACATGACGGCGGATGAGGCGGTCTCCGCGCAAAAGCCTTCCATGGCCCGTATCTTCGTGATGCGCGTGCCCATCGTCTTCACGATGCGCCAGCCGCCGAGCATCGTGCCGATGGCCATGGCGGTGTAGCAGGAGAGCACCACCCACTCGTTGGCGCCGCTCAGGCTGAAGTCCGCGCTCACCCCGCCCGCGACGAGGGCGAGGGCGATGACGCCCATGGTTTTTTGCGCGTCGTTGGTACCGTGCGAAAAGGCGTAGACCGAGGCAGAAAGAAGCTGTAGGTATTTGAAGGCGCGGGCGGCAGGCTTGGGCTTGGCCCTGCGCGCGAGGAAGATCACGATATTCGTGAGGATGAGGGCCGCGATCCAGCCGAGCACAGGCGCGAGCACGAGGAACTCGACGATCGTCGTGACTCCGGCAACGTTGACCGCGCCGGGACCCGCGGCGGCGAGGGCTGCCCCTGCGAGGCCGCCGATGAGGGCATGGCTCGAGGAGGTGGGGAGGCCGAGGAGCCAGGTGATGATGTTCCAGAGTATTGCACCGACGAGGGCCGCCGCGAGAATGGGGAGGAGAGCCTCGTGGGGGAAGGCCTTGATGTCGATGACGCCCTTGCCGACCGTCGAGGCGACTGCAGTTCCGAAGGTGAAGTAGCCGATGAAGTTGGCGAGGCCGGCGAGGACGACGGCCTGGGCGGGATTGAGGGTGCGGGTGACGACTATCGTCGAGATCGCGTTGGCGGCGTCGTGGAAGCCGTTGAAGAAATCGAAGGCGAGGGCGACGACGATCACGCCCACCATGAAGGTGAAATCCATCGTTTTCGGGTCCTCTCGCCCTAGCCCATCTTGATCATGACGCGGCGCAGGAGCTTGCCGACCCCATCGATGCGGTTGACGACTTCCTCCAGGCCCTCGTAGACCTCCTTGGCCTTGATGATCTCGATCGCGTCCGCCTTTTCGTGGAAGAGGTCGCCGATCGCGATCGAGAAGAGGACGTCGGCGCGACGCTCGGCCTCGCCGATGGCCTTGATTTGCGAGGTGATGGATTCCTTCTTCTTCATCCGCGCGAAGGCCTGCTCGAGTTCCTGGGCGCACTCGAGGATGATGTCGGCGAAGTCGAGGGAGCGGAGGGGAAGATGGAGGATCCCGTAGGTCTCGATCTTGCCGACGAGGGCCTTGATCTCGTCTACCGAGTTGTCGACATAGGCGGCGATGAGATGGATGTCCTCGCGGTCGAGGGGAGTGATGAAGCTCTCCTCGATGGCGATCTCGATCTTCGATTCGACCTTGTCGGCGGCCCGCTCGATTTCCTTGACCTCGGCGACGATGGTCTTGAGGGCTTCCCGCGCCGCGGGGCCCTCCTCGACGCTCGAGGCAAGATCGCGCAATTTGCGCGATGCCGCCACCAGGGCCTCTCCATGCTCGATGAAAAGATCGTAGAACTTCGTCTCGCGCGGCAGCAAAAGGTCGAGCAGATTGAATCGCATGGGGGCTCCTCGTCGTTGGCCCTTCTTCGGGCGAGGGGATGTAGGAGCCAGTGTTCCATGAATCGCACCTCTTGCGAAAGCAGGGGCCGCCGAGCAGTATGCCTGCATGGCCCTCCCGACGCGACTCCTTACCCTCGATCTCCGCGCCGGGATCGAGTATCCTGAGGCTCTGTACGTCGTGACGACCAGAGGCGACTTCTACCCCGCGGGCCCTCTCGATGAGGGAGACGAGGAACTCCATCGCTTCGACCTCGACCTCGTCCCGATGGGTCCTGAAGGCCCCCGATGCCGACGCCCCCTTCCTCCCCCCGAGGCCTCATATCGCCGGAGGGGGCGCGAAAGCGGCGCGGTCGAGGCGCGGGCTAAAGAAGGGAGAGCCGAAGAAGAGCGCACCGAGATGCGAGCGAACGCCAGCACGGGGTCGAGGCTGGTTGCGGGGCTCTGGCTCTTCACCCAATGGCGGCCGGCCGACGGAGGCGAACTCGCCCTCGGCATCGAATGGTTCGCCCGGGAGGCCTGGTGGGAAGGCCGGGAGCTGGAAGGGAAGCTATTCCTCAGGCTTGTTCGCGAGGATGGAAAGCTCGCCTTCCAGATACTCGGGCGACTGGCGCGTCCATAAGGCTGCGATCAGCGACGCGGCAGAAATCAAGCGTCGCCGGCTATTCGAGCACCGCGTAAATCCGCCGCACGCCGGCGGCGGAGGACTGCTCTTTCTGGATGCGGAACTTCCCGAGGAGGCCCGTGCGCTCGACGTGGGGGCCGCCGCAGACTTCCTTCGAGAAATCGCCAATTGTGTAGACCTTCACCGTCTCCTCATACTTCTCGCCGAAGAGGGCGGTCGCCCCGGAAGCCTTGGCCTCGTCGAGCTTCATCATCGTCATGGCGACGGGGAGGTCGCGCGCGATCTGTTCGTTCACAATTGATTGCACCTTGGCGAGCTCCTCGGCCGTCATCGGGGCTCCGTGGGAGAAGTCGAAGCGGAGCCGCTCGGGGTTGATGTTCGAGCCCTTCTGGTTGACGTGCTCGCCGAGGACGTTCTTGAGGGCGCGGTGGAGGAGGTGGGTCGCGGTGTGGTACTTGGTCGAGGTCTCGGATTGGTCGGCGAGGCCGCCCTTGAAGAGCTGCTCGGCGCCGGCGCGGGAGAGCTCCTGGTGCTTCTTGAAGGCCTCCTCGTACTCCTCGCGGTTGACCCTCATGCCCTGCTCGGCCGCCAGTTCCTCGGTGAGCTCGATCGGGAAGCCATAGGTATCGTACAACTTGAAGGCGAGGCGGCCCGACATGACCTTCGAGGGATTCTTGAGGAGGTTGGGCAGCATCTTCTGGAATTCGTGCTCGCCCTTCTCGAGGGTCTCGAGGAACTTGATCTCCTCGGCCTCGATACCCTCGAGGATCTTCTCGCGGTTCTGTCCCAGCTCGGGATAGGCTCCCTTGAAATTCTCGATGACGGTGGCCGCGGGGCCGGCGAGGAAGGTGCCCGCGATGCCGAGCTTGCGGCCGTGGCGGACCGCGCGGCGGAGGAGGCGGCGGAGGACATAGCCCGCTCCCACGTTCGAGGGCAGGGGTCCCTTGGGGTCGCCGATGATGAAGGTGGCCGACCTGATGTGGTCGGTGACGATGCGAACTGAACGGTCCTTCTCGGCGTCGGAGCCGTAGGAGTAGTCGATGCCCGTCGCCCGCACGGCTGCGACGATGGTGTCGATGATGGGGGTGAAGACCTCGGTCTGGTAGACGCTCGTCTTGCCCTGGAGGACAGTGACGGTGCGCTCGAGTCCCATGCCCGTGTCGACGTTCTGGGCCGGAAGCCGAACGAGGGTCTTCTCGTCGACGCGGTTGAACTCCATGAACACGTTGTTCCAGATCTCCATCCAATTGGCTGAATCTGTGCCCTTGTTGGAACCGGCGGGAGGGAGGCCCTCCCCCACCCAGTAGAAGATCTCGGAATCGGGACCGCAGGGTCCGGTGGGACCGGCGGCCCACCAGTTGTCGCTCGCGCCCAGGTAGGCGATGCGATCGGCCGCCATGCCGATGTCGCGCCAGACCCCGGCGGAGAAGTCGTCGCGGGGGGCATTCTCGTCGCCGGCGAAAACCGTGACGGAGAGCTTCTTCTGGTCGAGACCGAGCCACTTCGGGTCGGTCAGGAACTCGAGGCTCCAGGTGAGCGACTCTTTCTTGAAGTAATCGCCGAGGGACCAGTTCCCGAGCATCTCGAAGCAGGTGAGGTGGGCGGGGTCGCCCACCTCGTCGATATCGCCGGTCCTAACGCACTTCTGGTAGTCGACAAGGCGCTTGCCCGCGGGATGGGGCTCGCCGAGAAGGTAGGGAACGAGGGGGTGCATGCCTGCCGTCGTGAAAAGGACGGTGGGATCGTTTTCCGGAATGAGGGACTTGCCGGAAATCTCGGCATGGGCCTTGGTCTTGAAGAACTCGATGTATTTGGAGCGGAGCTCATTGGCGCTGATCATGGTGCGGATAGTAGAATGGGGCGAACAATGGGGTCAAGGATAGGAGAAGCGGCGCGTCGACCGTCCGACCGTTTATGATGGAGCAAGCAATAACGCCTCATATGAACACTTGCGCATATGATCTTGAGCGCATATGTCGCATGCTACTTTCTCGACGCCAGAACTCGCCCAATCGGCGATCTTACTTTTTGCCTTCGTCGTGGCCGGATTGGTCGGGAAAGCGCTTCTGGATGGCCTCGATGGTCGGAAGGATGTCGAAAAAGGCTTCCACGACCTCGGGATCGAACTTGGTTCCCGACATCTTTCGTATTTCGGTGTAGACATCCGAAGAATCCCACTTTTCCTTGTAGACGCGGCGCGAGCAGAGGGCGTCGAAGACATCGGCGACGGCGACGATGCGGCCGGCCAGCGGGATCTCCTCTCCCTTGAGGCAGCGCGGCTTGCCGTCGCTCCCGACCTCCAGGGCGGGGGCATGCCAGACTTCGCCGGTGCGGATGACGCCTTCGACCTCGATGTTGCGGATCTCGAAGTAGGCGTTGCGATAGTCGACCTTACCGGGATAGCCCGTGCCGTCCCAGTTTTCATGATGGGTGAGGGCGATGTCCGCGGCCATGCTGTCGTATTCGGTATCCTCGGTGAAAAGCCTGGCTCCGCAAAAGGTGTGGCCCTGCATGATCTCCCGCTCTTCGTCGGAGAAGCGCGCGGGCTTTTTAAGGATGAGGTCGTTGATGCCGACCTTGCCGACGTCGTGGAGCATCGCGGCGAGTTTGAGGGTGTCTTTTGTCCGCTCGATCTCGCGGATATCCAGACCCTTCTTCCGCGCGTAACGTTCGTATATCTCGGAGGCATAGCCCGAGACGCGGGTGACGTGGGCGCCGGTTTCGTGGCTGTCCTTGAGCTGGGCAACGGCGTTCATCCTCAAGATCATGCTGCGGAGAAAATAGGCGTTCTGGAGGTGGGTGGTCGCGTTGGCCGCGAAATGGGCGACGATGGGTTCGTCCTCGCTCGCAAAGGGGACTGTTCGACCGGCCTTGTCCTTGGCGTTGATGAGCTGGATGACGCCGAGCAGGCCGCCGACCGCAGTCTTGAGCGGAACGGTCAGCATCGACTCGGTGCGGTAGCCTGTGACATCGTCGTAGGAACGGTTGTACGAAAAGGGCAAGCCGGTCGGAAGTTCATAGACGTTGGCGAGGTTGAGAATTTCGGCGGTCCTGGCGACGTAGCCGGCGATGGAATGCTCGTCGATGGGAATCGTGAAGCTCGCGTAGGGAAGCTTGGTGCCCGGGGGAAGCTTGCGCTCTTGAAGGTCGTTCTGGGTATAGCGGAAATGGAGATGGTTTCCGTCGCGGACATAGATCGTGCCCGCTTCGGCCGCAAGCAGTTTGCGCGCCTCGAGGAGGATGCGCTCGAGAAGAAGATCGACGTCCTGGATCTTCAGGAGTTCCGAATCGATTTCGATGATGTTCCGGAAACCCGCATCGTTCAAAGCCATCGCTCACCTGCCATAACCGCCGAAGCTGCATATCCGGGCATTGCCCACAACTAAAAATCGGCAATTCCTTCCTTCTAGGATAGCGCGTGCTGATCTATTTGGACAGATTTAGCATTCGGTGTTATATTCATGAATGATCGCTCATTCATGAATTATGGAGGTCGCCATGCGGGTTCTCGTCACCGGCGCATTCGGGAATGTGGGGCGAAGCACGATCGCCGCCCTCGCCCGAAAAGGCGCTATCGTCACGATCCTCGAAATAGACTCTCGTCGCAATCGCCGCCTTGCCCCTCATCTCGCCCGGGACTTGGGCCACGGGGGAACTCCGGCCTTTTCGCGGGCGATTTTCGGTGACATCCGCGATCCGGAGGTGGCGGCCAGGGCTGTAGCGAATCAGGATGCGATCATCCATCTCGCCGCAATAATTCCACCCGAGGCGGATCGAAGGCCGGAGCTCGCCCATTCGGTCAATGTCGGGGGCACGGCGGCCCTTTTGGAGGCGGCCAAGGCCTCGACGAGGCCAGCGCCGCGCCTAGTCTTCGCCTCCAGCATTGCCGCCTACGGGGACAGGCTCAAGGATTTTTGGATCAGGACGAGCGACCCCCTCGAACCGAGTCCCGGAGACGAGTACGGGAAAACCAAGGTAGAGGCCGAGTCCATGATCCGCGCCTCGGGCCTTCCCTTTTGCATCCTTCGCCTGACCTACATCGTCTGGCGGAAAAAGCTCCAGCGCGACCCTCTGATGTTTCATATGCCGCTTTCGACCCGAATCGAGATCTGCCACACCGAGGACACGGGGAGGGCCTTCGCGGAGGCGGCCGCCAATCCGGAAGCCCTCGGCCGAACCTTCGATATCGGCGGGGGCGAAAATTGTCGGACGAACTACCGCGATTACCTCGATGCGATGTTCAGGCTCTTCGGGCTGGGGGGCTTCGGCTCGGTGCCGGAGAGGGCCTTTGCGCCATCGGGCTTCCATTGCGGTTGGTACGCCGACTCCGACGAGGCCGACAATATCCTCGGGTTCAGGCGCAAGACCCTCGCCGATTACTATGTGGAGGTGGCGGAGGAGGCCGCCTGGAAGCGCATCGCCGCCTCGATCTTCCGACCCTTCGTTCGGCTGAGCATCGCGGCGAAAAGCCCCTTCATGAAACGAAGGTCGGCGGTCAGCCTTTGAGCTTGATCCCGAAACTGTTTTCGATCGAGAGCCTGATGAAGGAAAGGATGTTCTCCTCCGAGACCGCGAGACCGGCCGATCGGGCGAGGCGGACGGAGTAGAGGCTGCCGAGGAAATAGACGGCGATGGCCGTCCTGGCTTGGGTCGGATCGAGGATGAGCTCCGAACGACTTTCGGCCGCAAGGGGGCCGAGGACGGGGCCGATGATATCGGCGAGACCCTGGAGCTTGGCGTCGAGGCCGACCGTAACCCCGTCGAGGCCTCCCCTCCCCGCCTCGGCGAGGAGAATGGTGATCAGATCGACATCGCGGAAGAGACTCGGCAGGACCTCGTCTATCAGCAAGGAGATGCGCTCGCGGGGGCCGGAAGCCGCCTCGAGCCCTTCCTTCATCGTGCCGATGAAGCCGGCCCAGCCCTCCTCGATGACGGCCGAGAGCACGGCTTCCTTGTTGTCGAAATAGGTGTAGATGGATCCGACGGGGAGATCGGTCTCGCGGGCCATGTCGGCGACGCTGGTGCCATGAAAGCCGCGTTCGGCGAAAAGCCTGCCGGCCGCCTCGAGAATGGCCAGCCGCTTGGATTCGTCCTTTTCCCTCGCCATATCCCGGTCTCAGGGAAGGTCTTCGAAACGGCCCTTTTCGCGATTCTTACGGACCTTGTTTCCTGCGAAGATCCGCCCGCTCATGGCGATCCAGACGCCATGGGGAAGGATCTGCACGGCCGAAAAGGCCGAGCCGAAGTTGAAAAGGGCGTCTGAACCCTGGACGCGGTAGGGCACCATGGCCCCGGTGAGGACGATGGTCTTTTCCAGTCCGGCGGAGCTGATGAGGGCCGCCGTCTCGACCATCGTGTCCGTTCCGTGGGTGATGATGATGAGCTCTTCGGGGGCTCTTTTGCAGGCTTCGGCGACGCTCGCGCGGTTGACGTCCTGCATGTGGATGCTGTCGATGAGCTGATTCATCTCTATCTCGACCGGGACTTCCACTCTGACGAGCTTGAGCATCTCGGGGAGGGCGCTTTCCTTGAAGGTCAGCTCTCCCCGGATTTCATCATAGAGCTTGTCGAAGGTTCCGCCGGTAACGATGACGCGAATCGGGTTTGCGGGCATGGCTCAGTATGGACGCAGCCTGAAGCTTTTGGCAAGTTGCAGGCAATATGACAATCTTTGGCAAATTGTCAAGCACTAGACATTCCTGGGAAAAAAATTACAATGGCGGCTCCTCGCGGTTTACCGCATCTTGTAACAAAGGGTGATTATCGGCGCATGCAATCAAGAACTTCACTAGGACTTGCGGCAATCTTTCTCTTTTTGCTGTCGGCAAGTACCCTCACCTGCTCCCAAGGCGGAAAGAGCCTCGGTTGGGACAGGGACTTCGGCCCAGCCCTCGATGCCGGCCTGCTAAAAGTCGCCTCGCTCAAGCCAGAAGACATTCCGGCCTACCTTTCCGACCTGGAAAGAAGCGACCCTATAGCATCGGTGGCCGCGACGCCCCTCGGTCGTGAGGAGACCCTGGCCTTCTTCACCAGCGTGACGGGCTCCCCAGAGGTCTCGCAGGCCATTCTCGACAACGCCCTCCACTTCGGGGTGTCCCCTGCCCTCGCCTTCGCCCTCGCCGAAGAGGAGAGCAAATTCGATCCCCACGCCTTGAACGCCAACCCGGGCTCGGTCGATCGGGGTCTCTTCCAGCTCAACTCGAAGGCCTTCCCCAAGGTCAAGGTCGCCGACACCTGGGACCCCGCGACGAACGCCCGTTATGGCATTTCACATTTGGCCTGGTTCCTCGAAAAGGCGGGCAACGAGGTGAGCGCCCTCGCGATGTACAACGCCGGTAGTTATTCGGTCGACCGGGGCGCCACGCCGAAAAGGACCCTCGATTACATTTCTCGCATCCAGGCCTATCGAGACAAGATTCTCGATCTCTTCGCGGCCAAGATCGGTATCCGCGCGGGCAGTCTGGCCGGGGCTATCGCCCTGGCGACGGGATCGAACTGAGACCATGAAAAGGGAGAGCCTCCCCCGCCTTGCCCGCCTTATTTGGGCCGAATGGGACGAGGCTCCGAAGGCCCTTTCCTTCGAGGCGCCCTGGGGGGAGGTTCTCGACCAATCCATCGAGCTCCTCGAAAAGATCGGTTCGCGGGCCGAGTCTGTCCTCGTCGATCCGGCTTCGGCAGATGCCGATTTCCGCCGCGACGCCCTCGATCTCTTCGTCCGAGCCCCCGCCATCATCAACGTCGTCCTCAACTGGAAAATCTGCCTCGAACAGGGGCTTCCCCTCCACCCGACCCGCTATTTCGAGGTCAACGAGACGACGCGCAACACGGTCGTCTGGCCCAGGGAGCAGGTCGAGGAGGCGGTAGGGGTGTTTTCCACCTCGATCCGCGTCGCGAGGGCCCTGATGCGACTCGACCCCGTGGCAATCGAGGAAATCCGGAGTCTCCGGGCGGGAATCGACCCGAAGGTGCTCGACTTCGTCTTTACGAGCGTGCCTGACAAGTACACCTGGCGCGGCTCCGAACCAGCTAAAATCTTGGCTCTCGCCTCTAAAATCGAAAAGGACAGCGATTTCTACAAGGGACCGGGTGAAGGCCATGTCGCCAGGCTCGCCGGAAGGTCGGTGGCCGGCCCCTCGGGCCTCGTGGTCGATCCGCCCGGCGGCCTCGTGGTGGGCGCAGCCCATGGGTCCCTCGTGCCCGGCCTCGTCCTCGCGGAAACCCTGGGCTGGAAACTCTGGTTTATCCGCTTTTCCATGTTCAAACGGAACGATCGCGAGCCCGTGATTTCCGATTCGGACATCAGGAAGCTCGCACCCTTCCGTCGGTCGCCCACCCTCATCTTCGACGAGGACGTGGCCAAGGGCACCACCCTCAGAATCTTCACCGAAAAGCTCTTTCCCCATTTCGACAATCCACGCTCGGCCTCGGTCATCCGCCACGGCTTGGCCTCCTTTCGGCCTGATTTTTCGGGAATCCAGTGGTTCGACTGAAATGAAGTTGTAACGAATCCAAAAGTCGGTTTTTTAATGTTCAACCTACCTATCGGAGGAACGATGAAATCCAGACTATTTGCGTTTTTCGCGGTCGCGGCAATTTTCGCGTTGATCGGCGCGACGACCCTCGCCGCCCAGGAAGAGGGAGAATCGGGCGGCTCCACCTTCGGAAAGTCCGATGGACCGGCCGGCCTCAAATGGACGGGCGGCAATATGGGCAGCTCTCTCATGAATCCCGGCCTCAACTGCATCTCCTGCCACACAGCCGGCGAAGGCCCTCACTTCACCGCGGCCGGAACCGTCTACGCTCAGCTCCATGAGAAGAACCTCGACCTCGGCGTCAAGGGCGCCACGGTCGTGATCACCGACGCCAATGGCAAGGTGGTCAAGCTCGAAACGAACAAGTCGGGCAACTTCTTCTCCCGGGCGACCTTCGCCTTCCCGATCCACGCCGAGATCGTCTACAATGGAAAGACGCACAAGATGTACGGCGCAAAATCGAGCGCCAATTGCGCGATCTGCCACACGGAAAAGGGCCTGGCCGGAGCGCCGGGACGCGTCACGATCCCCTGATCGGTTCGGCGGCCGGTCCCTGCCGGCCGCACTCAATGACGAGGGGGCGGCAGTCTGCCGGAAAAGGCGGCTGCCCTCCCTCGGCTTTCCCCAAAATCTAGCTCGCGTGGCTCGCAGGCAAAATCGGGCTTAGCGTTTGAACTTCCAGGCTTCCGTCTTGTAGCGCTCGACCGCAAGGACGGCGGCTCGCGCGAGTTCGGCGGGCCTAGGTTGGCCGGGCTCGAGTTCCGCCGCCCAGGCCGTGGAGAAGCCGAGCCTCAGGGCCTCGACCGCCTCCCGATAGCCCAGCTCTCGCCCCAACAGAGTCTTCATCCCGACTACCCGCTGTTTCACATCGGCGATCAGCTTTCCCTTCAGCTTTTCCTGAGGCACGAGGAGCAACTCGAACATGGTCTCGACATCGACGTCGAGGAGGAGGGTGCCGTGCTGGAGAAGGCAGCCCTTGCGCCTCGTCTGCGCGTTGCCCGAAACCTTCTTTCCGCCGGCGACGATGTCGTTGATCGGCGCGAACGAGGCTTCCACGCCGAGATTGCCGATGCCCGCGATGAGGCCTGCGCAGATGAGGCGGTAGGATTCGAGGATATCGGCGGGGGCGAGTTCGTGACCCTCGCGGACGACGACGGAATAGGTCACCTCGGCCTGGTGGAAGACGGCGCCGCCGCCTGTGACTCGGCGAACCGCTTCGACGCCGAGACGCTCGCAGGCCGAAAGATCGATTTCCTCCCGCATGCCCTGGAAGTAACCAATGCTGATGGCCGGCGGATCCCAGGAATAGAAGCGAAGGGTGGGCGGCGAATCGCCCGCGGCCACCGCCTCGAGGACGGCCTCGTCGAGGGCCATGTTGAAAGCCGCGTCGTGGGCGCCGGTCTCAAGAAGTCTGAAGCGCATCTTCGCCTCCGCAGGCCAGGACAATGGTTTCCGCAATCGCCTCGGCAGTGGCGCCATAGAGCCTGAGGCCTGGCCAGGAAAAAGCCTTGAGCGCCGCCTCGCGGAGGCGGGAGAGCTCCTGGCCGGCCAGGGCCGATTCGGCAGCCTCGAAAAGCTCCTCGGGATGGGCGAAGAAATCGCCTCGCACCCGAAGGGCTCGCAGGAATCCCCCATCGACTTCGACTTCCACGCGAAGCAGCTTGCAGCCCTCGGGCTTGCGATCGAGTTTCCGCGTCATGGGATCGAGGCCTGCGGGTCCGCGGGGTCGGCGCTTGCCAGGGCCGAGCCACCTCGGCTGCCAGAATCGCCATGGCGAACAAGTTCGCCGTGGCGATCGGCCTCTATGCCGGCGAAGGCCGATCGTGCGTGATAGGAGGTGCGGGCGAGGGGGGAGGAGACGACGGCGGCGAAGCCCTTCGATTTCGCCACCGCCGCATAGTCGGCGAAGGCGGCGGGGTTCACGTATTCCACCACGGGGATCTGCCGAGGCGTCGGCCGGAGGTACTGGCCGAGGACGAGGATGGAGGTTCCGACGGCGCGGAGAGCGTCCATCGCCGCATGGACCTCCTCGGTCTCTTCGCCGATGCCGAGGAGGATGCTCGATTTTACGAGGGGCTTCCCGTCATGGTTCGCTGCCCATTTCGTCGCCAGTTCGAGGGTGTGGAGGCTCGATAGCCAGCCCGCCCTGGCGTCGCGCACGGACTGGAGGCGCTCGACCGATTCGATATTGTGGGCGAAGACGTCGGGGCCGGCTTCGAGGAGGAGCTCGATCTCGCCCTCGCGATAGTCGGGCGCGAGGACCTCTATGCCGATGGAGGGATCGCGATCGCGGATGGCGCGGATGCAGGCCGCGAAGTGGGCGGCGCCCCGGTCTGAAAGATCGTCCCTGTCGACGCTCGTGATGACCGCGTGCCTGATGCCGAGTTCGACGATGGCCGAGGCGAGTTCCTCGGGTTCGCAGCGGTCGAGGGCCTCGCCTTCCCTCGCCGTTGCCACGGCGCAGAATCGGCAGCCGCGGGTGCAGACGGCGCCCATGACCATGAAGGTCGCGGTCGCCTGTCCCCAGCATTCGGCCTTGTTCGGGCAGCGCGCCTCGTCGCAGACCGTGTTGAGCCCGTGCCTCCGGAGGGTGGCGCCCACCGAGCCGGTCACCTGCCCCGCAGGGAGGCGGACCTTGAGCCACTCGGGTTTGCGTCCGGCGGCGACCGAAGGGCCGCCGGCCTTGTCATTCGTCATGCTGAACCTCCGGCCCTTGGAGGTTACCTGCCACGCGCCAAGCGTGTCGACCCGTCGCTCGCCTTGGAAGCGGAGGCCTCATCGACGACCGCCGCGGCCGGCGCCGGGGCCGGCGAGGCTGTCGGCGCGGGGAAGCCGTGTGAGAAAAGCGCCATCGCCCGAAAGGAGTCGGCGATCAATCGGGCACCTTGGGGTATGGAGCCCGCATCCTCCCTGGCCAGAACGGTGAGTCGAAAGATCTCCGCTTCGATCAGGGCGTAGAGGAGCTCAGAGGCCGCCTTGATCGAAAAACGGCCGAACTCGCCCGAACGCTGGCCGTCGATGAGGATGCCCGCCAGGAGGTGCTTCATGCGGATGGTCCGGCGTTTGACGCGCTCGTCGGGATTGCCGCCCGTGGTGCGAACGTGACCGAGATAGTCGTGGATGACGAGGAGGAGGCGCCTGTTCTCGATGCAGTCGGCGATGGTCCGCTCGATGACCGCGGCGATGCGGTCGCCATGGGATAGGCTGCGGTTCGCCGCGATTTCCTTGAGGGATGATTCGATGCGGTCGGTAAAAAGCTTGATGCTGAAATTGAAGATTTCGCGTTTGTTCTTGAAGTAGAGGTAAAGGATTGTCCGCGTAATGCCGCAACGCTCGGCGATCTTCTGGAAGGTCGTGTCCTCGAAGCCTTCTTCCATAAATATATCGAGGGATTTTTCGAGTATTTCGCGCTTTCTTTTGTCATGCTCGACGGTAATTGACACTTTTACCCCCCGCGTCTGACTGTGCAGTATATGTCTTTTTCCTTTTTTTGGTGAAGACAAAATCATAGAAAATGTCGATTTCCCTTCCAACTTGTACCCGTACCCTCCCTCGGTTAGTATCGAAATTGGTCGCGGAAACGCGTCCTCAGGGGGACATGGTGGATTCTCGCAAGGTATTGACGATTCGGCTCTCGGCCCTCGAAGGCGATGCGTCCGACGCCAAAAAGGGATTCTCCCCTGAACCCCGAGTCGGCGACCGCCTGATGGAATTCCATATTTCGCGGAAAGCGAGAAAGGAATTCGACTTCCAGGCTTCTCTCTTCAGCTCGACGGGCAATGTCATCATTCCCGATTTCCGCGAAGCGAGGCTGCTGGCGAGAAGGATCAACGAAAGGGTCGGTGCGTCCATCCTCCCCGAAAAAGCCATCCGCGCTGGAAAGCTCAACGCGATGGCCCTCATCGACGAGATACTCCATGATGTCGCGCGGCTCTTCCGCGAACAGGTGAAATCCGACGCCTTCGCGGCCTGCGCAAGCTCCCTCGAACGAGGCCTCGGACGCGACGTGCTAGACGGCCTCCTCTACGCCTTCGTCGAGGAATTTCCGCCTATTGCGGTGCAACGCGGCGAGTTCGACGCCGGCGAGTGGCTGGCCGCCGCCGGACCGGGCCCGAGCCACAGGGAAATGGCCCTCGAAGAGTTCATACTGCTCAGGCTCGCCAACGAGAATCCGGCCTTCGGCCCCTTCCGCTTCCTCTTCGACGACGGTTCGACGGCGGGGGGAGACGAGCGCGACGCCCCGACCGGACTCGCCACGCTGCCGGGATTCACAGAGGCTCTGGAGCTCGTCGAAGCCCATTTCTCGGCCCTCCCGCCCTTCGGCCCGGACAACGAGGATCTCCTCACGATGCTCAGGGCGCCGATGCGCGCCTCGCCCTGGTCCCTCTCGGGACAGCTCGATTTCATCCGCCGCAAGTGGGGATTGCTGATCGGAAACAAGCTCCTCAGGCTTCTCGGCGGCCTCGATCTCATGAAGGAGGAGGAGCGCCCCTTCTTCCCCGGCCCCGGCCCTTCGAGAGCCCTCGTCTACTCGGGCATGGAGAAGGAATACGAGCGCTTCAGCCCGGACCGCGACTGGATGCCCAACGTCGTGATGATCGCCAAGACCACCCTCGTCTGGCTCGACCAGCTGTCGAGGCGCTACGGCCACGAGATCAGGACCCTCGACCGCGTGCCCGACGAGGAGCTCGACATACTCGCCTCGCGCGGCATCAACGCCCTCTGGCTGATCGGGCTCTGGGAGCGAAGCGAGGCGAGCGCCCGCATCAAGGTGCGCTGCGGCAATCCGGAGGCAGCGGCCTCGGCTTACTCCCTCTTCGACTACGAGATTGCCGGCGAGCTGGGCGGCTGGCCCGCACTCGAGGAGCTCAGGACGAGGGCGGGGAACCGAGGCATCCGCCTCGCCGCCGACATGGTGCCCAACCACACGGGCATCGATTCGGCCTGGGTACGCGAACGCCCCGATCTCTTCATGCGCCGCCCCGACTGCCCCTATCCGGGCTATAGCTTCAACGGCGAAAATCTGTCGCAGGACGGCCGCGTGGGCATCTGGCTCGAAGATCACTATTACGACAGATCGGACGCCGCCGTCGTGTTCAAGCGGGTGGATTTCGGCTCGGGTCGCAGCGATTTCATCTACCACGGCAACGACGGCACGGGACTGCCCTGGAGCGACACGGCCCAGCTCGACTTCCTCAACCCCGCGACGAGGGAGGCGGTCAAGGAAAGGATCCTCCACGTCGCGAAGAACTTCCCAATTATACGCTTCGACGCGGCCATGGTCCTCGCGAAGAAGAGTTTCCGCAGGCTCTGGTATCCCGAGCCGGGGCAGGGGGGAGACGTGCCCTCGCGTGCCGAGTCGGCGATTTCGCGCGAGGATTTCGACAAGGCCTATCCCGAGGAGTTTTGGCGCGAGGTGGTCGATCTCTGCGCGAAGGAGGCGTCGGACACCCTCCTCCTCGCCGAGGCCTTCTGGATGATGGAGGGCTATTTCGTCCGCACCCTCGGCATGCATCGCGTCTACAACTCAGCCTTCATGAACATGCTCAAGAAGGAGGAGAACGCCAAATACCGGGAAACCATTCGCAATACCCAGGAATTCGACAAGGATATCCTCAAGCGCTTCGTCAACTTCATGAACAATCCCGACGAGGAGACTGCCATCGCCCAGTTCGGCTCGGGCGACAAGTACTTCGGCGTCTGCACGATGATGGCGACCATGCCCGGCCTCCCCATGTTCGGCCACGGCCAGATCGAGGGCTTCACCGAAAAATACGGCATGGAATACCGCAAGGCCTACCGCGACGAGGCTCCCGACGAGGGCCTTCTCGCGCGGCACGAAAGGGAGATCTTCCCCCTCCTCAGGCGGCGCCACCTCTTCTCCGGCGTCGAGGACTTCCTCCTCTTCGACCTCGCCGGGGATGGAGGCGCGAACGATAACGTCTTCGTCTACACCAACCGCTCGGGGGCGGAGCGGAGCCTCGTCGCCTACAACAACGCCTACGCTCGGGCCGACGGCCGCGTCTTCGAGTCGAGCCCCTTCGCCGTCAAGGTCGGAGATGGCAAGCGCATCGAAAAGAGGAGCATCGCCTGGGCGCTCGGACTCCAGGGCGACGAGGGCCATTTCCTCGTGTTCCGCGAACAGCGAGCGAGCCTCTGGTATCTCAGACGTTCGTCGGAGATCGCGCGGTCGGGACTCCACATCATGCTCGACGGTTTCCAGTGCCAGATCTTCCTCGACATCTTCGAGGCTGCCGACGACGTCCGGGGCCTGTGGTCCCAGCTCCACGACGAGCTCGGGGGCAGGGGCGTGCCCGACATTTCCGACGCCCTCGATGACATAGCCCGAAAGGACCTTTACGCCCTCCTCGCGCGATTCTTCACACCGACCTTCCTCGCCTCGTTGAAAGAGAAGACCAAGGCCTCGGCCAAGAGCGCGAGCGCCGATGCGGCCTTCGAAGCGGCAATACTTGATTTCTACGCGGCCATCCGTAACTTGATGCGCGAGGAGGCCATGGAGGAAGGGCTCGGCCCGGAAGATGCCGGCGCCGCCTCAGCCGCCATGCGAGATGCCGACCGAAAGGCCGCAGTCCGCGCGCGCGACCGCATGGTGAGGGGCATCGGAGGCCTCGTCTCCCTTGCATCGTCGGCCGAAGACCCGGAGGACCCCTTGCGAGCCTGGCTCGGCCGCGCGGGAGGCCTCGAATCGATGGCCGCCTTCCTCGTGATCGAAGCCCTGACCGAGCTCGTGGAGGGTTCCGAGCGGGAGCGAGGCGCGCGAAGGCTGGCGGAAAAGCTCGCCATCGCGCGCAAGCTCCGCGAAGCCCTCCAGCAATCCGGCGTGCCGGGACACGAGGCATGGCACGGCATGCACCTCGCCCTCATCTTCGCGGGGAGCCCCGCCTGGGCATCGGCGACATCCTCCGGCCTCCTCGAACTCCTGGCGACCCTCGACATGGACGACGAACTCAGGAATTTCTTCGGCGTCAACGTGTGGGACGGGACCACCTGGTTCAAGCGCGAATCGATGGACGACTTCTTGGCATTCGGGACCCTCGCAGCCCTCGTACGGGGAGGGGCCGGGGCCGGAGGGAAAGCCCCAATTAGGAAGAAGGCCGAAGCCCTTCCCCAGACCGAGGCGACTCCCGCCTCTCGACGCCCGGTCCTCGAAGCCGATCTCGCCTCGGCCCGTGGCGCCGAGGCCGCCTCAGGCTATCGACTCGAGGGATTTCTCGCGGCGATTGCCCTAGGACTTCCGAAGAAGAAGCCGTCGCGGAGTCCTGAGACCGCGAGGGGAGGCGCCGTCAAGAAGGACGGAGCGGCTGAAATGGGCAGGCGAAAAGCCCCACCCAAGCCCGCTTCAGGAACGGCCAAGAAGCGCGGATAAGGTGATCGAGGCCCTTCGCGAACTCATCCGCAAACGTCTCGCCGACGGGTTGACGGTAGTGGTCTTTCCAAGCCAGGTGGCCGCCGACGCCTGGGCCATCGAGGCCCTGCGCATGGGCGAAGGCGCCAACCGCTCTCGCGCCCCGTTCGCGGATACCCTCCCGCGTTCGAGTGGGCGTCCAAGTGCGCCTTCCATGGCCCTGGACCCCGACCGGATGATCGGCTGGGACCGCTTCAAGGAGAGCTTCCTCTCCAGGCGGCGCGAGGAAAGACCCGCGAACCGAGTGACGCGAACCCTCTGGGCGGCCCTCGTCGTGTCCAGGCAGACGGAAGAACCCTTCCTGCGGAGAATCCTCGGAACGGGAAAGCCGTCATCATCCTTCGTGGGCTTCCTTGCCGCATTGCCGCCCTCCCTCGCGGCCATCGCCCTGGCCGCCGCGACGCGAAAGACGGCCGACGACCCCCTCATCGACGATCTCCTCGCCCTTCATCGCAATTGTAAGGAATTCATGGCCTCGCGCGGGCTCTTCGAACCCTCCTGGGAGAAGTCGATCGCGCGGCCCCTCGATCGCCCCCATCTGCTCCTCGCCCCGGAGCTCGTCGAGGATTGGGAGGAATGGAGGGAGCTCCTCCGCGGCGTCGCCGATTTCGAAACCTGGGCCTTGCCCGAGGTCGAATCTCCGTCGCCCCTCCTCTCCTATCCGAGCGCCTGGGAGGAATACCGCGACGTCTTCCTCCGCATCGGCGGCCTCATCGACGCGGGAGCGGCGCCCGACGAGATCGGGGTGAGCGTCGCGGACCTCGATACAGCCCGGCCCTGGATCGAGGAAGCCGCGGCCAAGGCCGGAGTTCCCCTCGCCTTTCGCCGCGGCATACCCCTCGCCTCCTCCCCCTTCGGCCGTCTCGTTTCGGCGATGGGGGCCGCGGCGCGGACCGGCTTCGGCCTGCCCGCCATGAAATCCCTCCTCCTCGACCGTTTCGCGAAATGGAAGGACGCCGATTCGGCGGCCGCCCTCGTCCGCTTCGGCATCGACCATCACGCCTTCGCCTCATGGACCCGCGAGGGAAGGCAGGTCGACGTCTGGGAAGAGAGTTTTCGAGTCACGGGCAAGACGGGGCTCCGTTCCTGGTATCGTCGTCTCAAGGCGGCCGTATTCGACGTCGGGAGCGCCGCCGATTTCATGACGCTTCGGGCGGCCGTCACCTCCTTTCGCAGGCAGTTCCTCGACGAGGAGGAATGGAGTCCCGAGGAGGCCAGGCTCGTCGAGCGCTGCATGGAGGAACTCGAGGCCCTCGCCCGCGCGGAGGCGGAATACGCCAGGGGTGTGCCCCTGCCCTCGCCCTTCGCTCTCTGGCTAGCGACGCTGAAATCGGAAAGCTACGTGCCGCAGCGCCGAGGCTCCTTCGTCCAGGTCTATCCCTGGCGAGTATCGGCCTTGCTGCCCTTCCGCTTCCACTTTCTCCTCGGCTGCGGTTTCGAGGAGGTCGCCGTCCGCTACGGCGGCGAGAGCTTTCTCCGCGAGGACCAGAAGGAGGCCCTCGGCCGTTCCGGCCGCGACGCCACCGACGATTTCCTCCGCGCCTACGTCCTTTCCGGCGATCAAGTCTTCGCCTGCCACGCCACGGAGGAGGTCGGAGGCTGGTCGGCGCCCCATCCCTTCTTCCTCCCGGCCAATTCCGAGGACGCGACGCGAGCAGATGCGCCGGCGGCCCCGGCGGCCCCGGATCCCCTGGCCATCGAAGCCGCGGCCTGGCGGGGAGCGGGGCGCCTGCCGGCCAAACTCCTCACAATACAGAAGAACGCCTTCGCGAACTTCGCCGCCACGACCCCTGCAGACGAGGCGGATAATCCCTTCGATCCCCTCGACGAGAAGACAGTGACGAGACTGGCGCCGCGCTTCGGCCGCGACGGGCTCGTCAGGCTATCGCACAGCCTCCTCGCGGAGTATCGGGCCTGTCCCTTCCGCTGGCTCGTGGGCAGCGCCCTTCGCGTCGAGGCGGAGATCCTCGACCCAGGATTCTTCGACGCGCGGCTCGCTGGAGAGATGGCGCACAAGTCAATCGAATGGCTCCTCGGGAGCATGCGAGCCTTCGGCCCCATCGATGCCGCGCATCTGGCCGATTACCGGAAACTCGCCGAGCTCGCACCGGCGGCGATTCTGCCCGTCTTCTCGCGGGACAAGGGTCCCTTCCTCGAACCCATGTTCGAAGCCTGGTCGCCCCTCCTCGCCGACAGGCTCCTTCGTCTCGTCGCCGCCCTCGTCGAGGATCCCGGCTGGGATGTCGGTGAGCTCGAAACAAAGATGGAACTCGCCTTCCCCGAGGAAGGCTACTATCTCGAAGGGCGCCTCGATCGCCTCGCCCGCCGCGGGGAGGAACTCGCCATCGTGGACTACAAGAAGGGAAGGCTGCCGGCAAAGGCCGACCTCCTGCTCGAAGTGGACGGGGGCGCCGGAGAAGACGGTGAGGGCGAAGTCGAGGTGGGGACCGGAGCCGACGAAGGATCGAGATTGGCGGGCCAGAATGGGGAACTCGGCAACACCCAGATAGCTGCCTACATCACCCTCCTCGATACCAGGGCTAAGAACGTCACCCGGGCTTCGTTCTGGTCGGTCGAGCAGGCCCGCGCCCTTGAGGTCATCGGGCCCGAAGGCCTCAGGCCCGCGGGGGACTACGAGGCGGAGCTCGCGTCCTTACGCAGCCTTTCCGCGGATGCGACACGGGGCATCCTCGCGGGACGTTTCGGTTGGGCGCCGCCCTCCTCGCTCTCCTGCATCAATTGCGACTTCAAGACCGTTTGCCGCAGTCACTATTCGGCGGGCAGGTGAGCATGGACAGCCTATTTTCGAAACTCGATCCCGATCAGCTCGCGGCCGTCCGACTGAGAAAAAACGGAACCGTCTCGGCCGGAGCGGGTTCCGGCAAGACGACGGTGCTCGCCGCGCGCTACCTCGATCTGGTGCTTCGCGGCGAGGCCGTGGGCGATGCCGCTGACCACGCCCATGACGATGCCGCAGGCGAAGGCGCCGACGTCCGCTCCATCCTCTGCCTCACCTTCACGCGCAAGGCGGCCGCCGAGATGCGCGCCAGGATCTGGCGCGAACTCTCGAAATCGGATTCCCCCCGCGCGAAGTCCCAGCTCTCCCGCTTCTCCGAAGCCACGATAACAACAATTGATTCATTCTGCGGCTCCCTCCTCAGGAGTTCGGTGCAGCTCTACGGCTACGCCCCCGATTTCCGCGTCGACGAGGTCGAGGCGAGGGCGATGGCCGTCGACGAAGCCCTGCGCTTCGTGCTTGAAAAGCGGGAGGACCCGGCCCTGCGGGAGCTCTTCGCACATCAGGGCTTCATGACTGCGTGGCGGGATCTTTTCGGCGAGGCGGGGCACCGCTACTCGACGCCGGCTCCCGAGCGCCGGGTCGACCTCGGGGCCGTCCCTGCGCGAGCCCGAGCTGCCCTCCTCCGCATGGCAGGCGACGCGGCGAGGGCAATCGAGGAGGCCCGCGGCGAGGCCGCCGAATTGGGCGATCTCGGCACGGCTGCGGGCAAGGACTTCATCGCCGCCCTCCAAGGCCTGCCTCCCGACCTCTTGGCCCTCCTGCCCCGGAATGCCGTGGCGGCCGACGGGGCAAGCGAAGTCCGCGAGGAATCGGAGGCCCTCGCCGCGGATGGAATCGCGCGGACTCTCGCCGAAATAGCCGAGCGATGCTCGGGCCTCGCAAGATTGGCGCTTCGCTTCGGCAAGGGCGACGGAGGCCCAAAGGACAGGCTCAAGGCCGCCGCCTCGGCGGCACGCGACGCCGCCCGGCGACTCGCCGCCTGCTCGGGGGCCGCTGCTCAACGGGGCCTCGAGGACCGCATCGTCGCCCTCGTCGCGGAATTCACCGAAGAGTTGAAGAGGGCCAAGCGCGAGGCCGGGCTCATGGGTTTCCATGACGTACTAATTGCGACGGTCGACCTCCTGTCGGAGGACGCGACCGTCAGGGCCTGGTGGAAGGCGCGTTACCGCTGGATCATGGTCGACGAATTCCAGGACGACGACGAGATCCAGAAGGATCTATTCTTCCTCCTCGCCGAAAGGGATGGCAACGAGGTATCGGGAATCCCATCGGCGAGCGAACTCGCCCCCGACAAGCTCTTCTTCGTCGGCGACGACAAGCAGTCCATCTACCGATTCAGGGGAGCCGACGTCGCCGTCTTCAATCGCCTCGGCCGAGAACTCCGGGAAGGGATGGCGCGCGACGAAAAATTGGCCCGCCACCCCCCTGCCACGCCGCGTCTCAGGACCAATTATCGCTCCGAGCCTGGCCTCATCGCCTTCTTCAACGGTGTGTTTTCGCGACTCCTCGCCGCCGAAGGGGCCGAGGATTTCGAGGCCCGCTTCGAGGAGACGATCGCGCGCAGGCCCACGCCGGGCCTCGAACCGAGCGTCAGCCTCCTCCTCAAGCCGAAGGGAGAGGGTGTGAACGACTCGACGAGAAGCGACGACGAGGCCCTCGCCGAGGGTCTCGCCCGGCACATCGAGGAGCTCGTGGCCTCGAAGTCCTACCTCGTGCCCGACGGCGAGGGAGGGGCGAGAACGGCGAGCTATGACGACATCGCCATCCTCCTTCGCTCGAGCTCGAAACAGTACCTCGTCGAACGATTCCTACGCCTCCATGGCATACCCCACCGCGCCGCGGCCGTGCGCAGCCTCTTCGTCGAATCGCCCGCGAACGACCTCCTCGCCCTTTTGAACCTGGCCCTCGTCCCCTCCGACCGCGCCGCCCTGGCCGTCGTCCTCCGCTCGCCCTTCGCGCGGCTATCCGACTCGGCCTTCGTGGCCGTCCTGTCGGACGAGCGAGGCCTCGCCGCGCCCGACGAGGAGCTCGACCTTTCTGCGAGAGATCGCGGGCGCATCGCGAACCTGCGCGGCCTCCTCGGGGATCTCGCTGCGCGGATCGACCGCCTTCCCCTCTCCTCCCTTTTCTCCTGGCTGTGGCACGAACGCGGGCTCAGGCTCTCGATCCTCGCCGATCCCGTCGCCCATCCCTTTCTCGAGCACTTCGACTGGCTCTTCGCCCTCGCCGTCGCGGCGGATCGGCGAGGCGAGGGACTCGCTGCCTTCCTCGACCGCGTCCGGCCCCTCCTCGGCACGGCGGAGAAATTCGAGGAGGACGTCGATGCGCCGCGCGAGGCGAAGGGCGGCGTCCAGATCATGACAATTCATAAGAGCAAGGGCCTCGAATTCCCCATCGTCATCCTGCCCTGGATCGAGAACAGGGGCATGGGTGAGCGAAAGGGACCGGCCTGGTTCGAATCGGAGGAGGTGGGTCTCACCCTCAACCTGCGCGATTGGCGCGACCCCAGGGCCAGGAGCGTCAACCTCTTCTACGAGGAGGCGAGCGAAAGGGAAGGAGCCCGAGCCCTCGCGGAAACGAAGCGTCTCTTCTATGTGGCCTGCACCAGGGCCTCGGCCCATCTCGTCTTCGCGGGTATCCAACCCGAGAAGGAGGCGGCGGATACCTCCTTCTTCCATTTCCTGGGCGCCCGTGTCGAAGAGGGAGGACAGATCCTGGGGCCGATCGAGGAGGCCTTCGCCGGACTTCCCGGGGGAATCCGTCTCGGCATCGTCCCCGATCTCTCCGAAGAAGACTATCGACGACTCGCGGCTCGGCCCCGTGGGCTCTCGGCCCCGGACTTCGCCCCCGCTTATGCAGCAGCCGAGCCCCTCGAGCGTTCGCGGCGCAGTCGAGTCGTCCCGGCGACGGCCATGGCCCTCGTGGCCTGGGAGAGGGACCCGCGACGAGCGGCTCCTTTCCCGAGCCTTCCCGCATCGGCTTACGATGCCTATGCCGACAGTGTTCCCGAAAATCGATTCGGCGATCTCTGCCATGCCGTGATCGAGGCCAGACTTTCGAGCAGGCCCCTCGATCCCGGACATGCGGCCCTCCTCGGCCTCCCCGAAGACGCAAGGGCGCCCCTCCTCGCCGAGGCCGAACTTTTGGCCGAAGGCTTCTTTTCTTCAAAAAGCGCGGGCATCATCGCCGATGCCGAAGAGCTCCACGTCGAAAAGGCCCTCCTTCTCGCCCTCGGCGATTTCGTGATACGAGCCCGCCTCGATCTCATCGTCGTCGGCGCCGATACTGTCCTCGTCATCGACTGGAAGAGCGGGAAGGAAGGCAAGGCGGCGGCATATGCCGTCCAACTTGCGCTATACAGGAAGGCTCTCGCATCCCTCTACCCGGGCAAGGCGGTACGAAGCTCGATCTGGTGGCTCCGGTCCGCGACCGAGGAGGAGCTTTCCGAAGATTTTTCGTCCGAAGAGCTCGAATACTTCGCCGCCGAGGCGGCCCGCGTCTCGGAGAGCGAGCTCATGGCTTCAATCGAGGCGAGATAGAAGTGTCAAAAACAACATTGCCGGCGAAATATCGACGCCGCGACTCTTTCTCGTCGGTCGAGAGTGTCCTATACTGGGGCGAACGGCCATGAGCAAGGAAAAGATCCTTATCGTCGAGGACGAAAAAGTCATCGCCCTCGACATTCAGCGTCGCCTCGAAAGGTACGACTATACCGTCGTAGGCATGGCGGGCGAAGGCGAGGAAGCGATCGCCATTGTCGCTCAAAGCCATCCCGACCTGGTGCTCATGGATATCGAGCTACCCGGCTCGATGAACGGCATCGAGGCGGCGAAGCGAATCCGCGCCGCCCACGGCACGCCGGTCATCTTCCTCACCGCCTACTCCGAGCCTTCCCTCATCGAACAGGCCAAATCGGCGGAGCCCTTCGGCTACATCCTCAAGCCTTTTAAGGAGCGCGAGCTCCTGACCACGATCGACATCGCCCTCTACAAGAGCAGCATGGATCGGAAGCTCAGGCGACAGGAGCAGCTCTTCTCCGCCATCCTCCACTCGATCAACGAGGGCATCGTCGCGACGGACACGGATTTCCGCGTCACCTTCCTCAACCCCGTCGCCGAAAGGCTCTGCGGCTGGACGGAGGAGGCGGCAAGGGGGCGTCAGGCGGCCGAAATTGTCCCCGTAATCGACCCGGAAAACCGGCGCCCCATCCTGCCGAACGCCACTCCGCTGCTGACCGACAAGCCCCTCGTCTTCGCCGAGGCCCATCTCAAAAGTCAGAATGGAACGACCGTCCTCGTGGACGGCTCGGTGACACGAATCCGCGAGGAAGCCAACGCCTCCGAGGGTTTCGTCATCACCCTGCGCGACATCACCGAAATCAAGCGGATGTCAGACACAATCAGCTACCAAGCGAGCCACGACATCCTTACAGGCCTCACCAACCGGGAAGAGTTCGGATTCCAGCTCAACGCCGTGCTCCAGGAGGTCCGCAACTCGCCCGCCACGCACGCCCTCCTCGTCCTCGACATCGACCGTTTCAAGGCGGTCAACGACACCCTCGGCGGACTGGCCGGCGACGAGCTCCTCAGGCAATGCGCAGGCCACATCCAGGCCAACGTCTCGAGACACGACGTGTCGGCGAGGGTAAGCGGCGACGAGTTCGCCATAATCCTGATGGATTGCGACGTAGAGAATTCCCGCAATGTCGCACAACGTCTCCAGGAAGCCGTGCAGGAGCGCAAGTTCGAGTGGCAGACGGGCGTCTTCCCCGTGAGCCTCTCGATAGGCATCGTTCCCGTCACCAGGGAATCGGGTGACTTGCAGACGGTGCTCGCCGCGGCGAACGACGCGTGCAATATCTCGAAGGAGGAGGGCGGCAACAGGATAACCCACCTCTCGGTGCGCGACGCCCTTTTCCAGAAACATCGCGGCGAGATGGATTGGATCGCGAAGATCAACCGGGCCGTCGAGGAGAACCGTTTCGTCCTCTACCGCCAACTCATCGCCCCCATCGATCCGACGAGGGGCCTCGAAGTCAAGCACGAACTCCTCATACGGCTCGTCAACGACGACGGCAGCATCGCCTCGCCGGGCGAATTCATCCCTGCGGCCGAGCGTTACAGCCTCATGCCCCTTATCGACCGCTGGGTAATCAGGAATTCCTTCGAGGGCTACCGCGAACTCCTCCGCCGCAAGTCGCCCCTGGCGAACGGGATCTTCTGCATCAACCTCTCGGGCCCTTCGATCCTCGACGAGGAGCTCTCCGAATACATACTCGCCGAGACGAAGCGCCTCGACCTCGACCGCTCGCGCTTCAATTTCGAGATCACCGAGACGGCCGCGATCCAAAACCTCGCGAGCGCGAGCCGATTCATGAAGGGGCTCAAAGACGAGGGTTTCACCTTCTCCCTCGACGACTTCGGCTCCGGCTTCTCCTCCTTCGGCTACCTCAAGAACCTGCCGGTCGATTACCTCAAGATCGACGGCTCCCTCGTCCAAGGCATCGAGGATTCCGACATCCAGTACACGATGGTGAAATCGATCAACATGGTCGGGCAGGTGATGGGTATTAAGACGATCGCCGAATTCGTGAAGAACGAGGCCATCCTCGGAAAGCTCGTGGAGATAGGCGTCGACTACGCGCAGGGCTACCAACTCGCTCGCCCCGAACCCCTGCTGTAGTCCTCGGCCAGGACTTCGGCGATGGCGGCTTCGAAGCCGGGGAGCTCGTCGAAGGACTTGGCGGGGCTGAGTTCGCGTTCGCGGGCGATCGCGAGGACGCGGGCGCGGCCGCGAGAGGCGAAGACGGCGTCGGCGTTGTCGAGGGCGAACTCGGGATTGCCCGGGGCGTTGCCGGGTATCGCATAACCCTTCCCTTCCAGCCAATAGGTATCATGCAGTTCCTCGAGAAGGGCCGCCAAGGCCGAGGCCCGGTACAGGCGGAGCCCCACGTTGGCGAGGCCCATCCATCCCGGCCCTCGATCGGCGCCCAGTGCATGGCCCTGGAGCTTGGCATGGCCGAAGGAAAGGGGGCGGCCCGCATCGTCAAGCTCGATCGGATAGGCGGGTTCCCTGAGGAGGGCGGCGGGGAGGAGGAAATCCGTACCCTCTCCGGCCGCATCGAGGGCCGCGAGGGCGAGGAGGGAGGCTTCCACCGTGAAGCGGGAATTCGCGTCGCCGCCGAAATTCGTGACGACCCAGTCCGCGTCCCGCCAGAGAGCGCGACTCTGCCAGGCGGCATCGCCATGCCCCAAGGGCTTGCCGAAGGGGGCTTCCTGGATGGTGAAGCGCCACTCCTCCTGCCTCAGGCCCAGGGCGCCGATGATGTCTCGCCGGATCTCCGCTTCATGGTCTCTGATGACTATTGCATGGGACCCCAAACCCGCGACGGCGGCGAGGGAATAGGCGGCGATGGGTAAGGTCGAGCTGGCTTCGGCATGGAGGAAATTCTTGACGGGGAAAAGACCGCGAGGAGCCTCCGCATCGAAGGCGAGTTGGGCGCCGGAAAGGCGACCTTCGGAGCGAGCCGCAGCGAGGGAGGCTTGCCACCGGCTGCCCGAGCCGGCGAGGAGGGTCAGCGAAACGCTGCGTGAAAAGACCGTATCCCGCCAGCTGGCCGCCTCGCCCTCGGCGAGGCCATTTCTGGAAATGCCCGAGCCGCCGAAGCCGGCGAGCTCGGTTGCCAAAGCCGGGATTCTCTCCCTCTCGTCGCCGGCCTGTCGCCAGGCTTCGCCGGCGAGGGAGGCGAGGCGACCGGAGGCAAGTTTCATGAGGCCTTCACTACCCTATGCTTTTTCACGAAGCCCGAGGGCCGATACGTCAACTTGGCCTGACGCAGACCCTCGTCGCCGAGATCCTGCTCGCGGTTGACGAGGCGATATTCCTCGGGCAGCTCCTTGGCGAAGCTCTGGTTTATGAACTGATAGACGCCCTTGTAATGATCGAGACCCTTTTCGAAGTGAATCGCGAACATCGATCCCGCGGCCACCGGCTCGCCGAGGCACCAGCCGACGGGCTTGTCCTCGACGTAATACACGCAGCCCTTCATGCCGAGCAATTCATGGCGTTCGAGGGCCTCCTTCGAGGCGTCGAAATCGCCCCGCTCGCCCTTGGCCTCGGCCCATTCGTGGAGGACTTCCATCGCGTCGCGGAGGTTTTCCGGGGTCAGGATGTGGGATTCGCAGGTGTAGGCGTTGCTGAAGGCGTTCACGAGGTTGCGTTTCTTGTGATAGGTCTTGCCGACGAGATCGGCGAGATCCTGGCGCTCGTAGACGTAGTCGAAGTTGTCGCGGTCCTCGAGGATCTCGTAGCCCATGGCCCGGAGTCGGTCCCCATGTTCGGCGAGCTGACGCTCCGAGAGATTCTTGAGGTAGTCCTTCCGGGCCATGAGCTCGCGAAGAATCTCATCGGGAGGAAGCTCGAAGGGCGCATAGAAGAAGCTTTTGCCCTGTTTGGAGCCCTCGACGATGATCACCCTGTCAGACACTCGAGACAAGCGATAGCCGTAGGTGCCCCGGAACAAATAGAGGTTCGAGAAGGTGAACTCCGAGATCCCGTCCGGTATCTGATTGAGGGCGGGGAGGAGTTCATCGCGCATGTCGAGCGAAATATCCGCAAATTCGGGATAGGACGGTATTGGCATATGGAAACATAGTACGAATTCAATATGGACTTGGGCAAGATGGAAGGACGCGCGAATGCGAAGCGGCGATTCCCAATCGCCAAGGGAGGCGGGAAAGGACTGCGCACGAGAAGACGCCCCTCCGCAGATGGCGAAGGAGCGTCCCCGGCTGGGTCGGGCGCGAAGTTCTACAGGTACTCGATCCTGAAATTGACGGGAATGGCCTTCTTGAAGAGGGCCGAAACGCCGCAGTAGCGTTCCTGCGAGAGGTTGACGGCCTTTTCGACCTTGTCCTTCTCGAGACCGTCCGAGGCCTTGAAGCGATACACGAGGGTCATCGTCTTGTAGTACAAGGGATGCTCCTCGGTGGACTCGCCCTCGACCTTCATGTCGAACCAGGTCAGGGGCTGGCGCATCTTCTTGAGCAGGGACACCACGTCCATGCCCGTGCATCCGGCCAGGGAGGCGAGCAGAAGCTGCTTGGGACGGGATCCCGAATCATGGCCGCCGTTTTCGGGGGTGGCGTCCATCCTGACGGTGTGGCCTGCGACGACGGCTTCGAAGGACATGTCGCCCGTCCAGGTAGTGATGACTTCGTGGGTACTCATGGTGACTCCTGCGAGGAAGATAGCAAAAGCGCGGCCATCCGGAAAGCGGCGCAAACCTGGGACAGCCGCCGCGGCCCAGGTTCCCGTCGGCTCGGATTCCCGCCGGCTCAGGCCCCCGCCGGCTCGAGCTCTACGGTGAAATGCCTCAAGATCGGGGCTTCTCGCGTAATGCGATAGCCTCGCTTGATCTCCGAGCGCCTCTCCCACACGTTGCCGACCGTAGCTGCCACGTACTCCATGTGAAGGTCGGTGTAGACCCGGCGGGGGATGGCGAGTCGCACCAGCTCGAGTGCCGGAAAGCGGTCTTGACGGGTGAGGGGGTCGCGGTCAGCGAGGATGGCCCCGATTTCGACGCCCCGGACGCCTCCCTCGCGGTAGATCTCCACGGCGAGGGTCTGGGCGACATACTCCTCCCGCCGGACATGGGGGAGGAAGCGCCCCGCGTCAATGAAGATGGCGTGGCCGCCGAAGGGCTTTTGGACGGGCACGCCTCGTGCGACGAGGGAGGCGCCGAGCCTGGCCACCTGCCCCACGCGGGCCTCGAGGTACTCGTAGTCGGTCGACTCGCGGAGACCCACGGAGAGGGCGCCGAGGTCGCGGCCGGCCATGCCGCCATAGGTGTTGAAGCCCTCGAACATGATGTTGAAGGAGGTCGCCTTCTCCATCATCGCCCGGTCGCGGAAGGCGACGAAGCCGCCGATGTTCACGATGCCGTCCTTCTTGCTCGACATGGTGGCGCCATCGGCGTAGGAGAACATCTCGCGGACGATCTCGCGGATCCCCTTGCTCTCGTAGCCGGCCTCTCTTTGCCTGATGAACCAGGCGTTCTCGGCGAAGCGCGCCGCGTCGACGAAGAGGGGGACGCCATGCTTGCGGCAGAGTTCCGAGACGCCGCGGATATTGGCCATGCTGACGGGCTGGCCGCCCGAGCTGTTGCAGGTGATCGTGAGGATGAAGACGGGAATGCGTTCGCGCGGCGTCTTCGCGAAGAAGTCGGCGAGCCTTTGGAGATCGACATTGCCCTTGAAGGGGTGGGGATTCTCCGTGTCGAAGGCCTCGGCGATGGTGAGGTCGAGGGCCTCGGCATGGCGGAACTCGATGTGGCCCTTCGTCGTGTCGAAATGCGAATTGCCCGGCACGATCTTGCCCTTGCCCTCGTCGCCGACGCCGATCAGCGCGGAAAAGAGGACGTTTTCGGCCGCCCTTCCCTGGTGGGCCGGGAGGAAGTAGGGAAAGCCGAGGATTTCCTCGATCGAATCCTTAAGCTTGTAATAGGAAGTCGCGCCGGCGTAGCTCTCGTCTCCGAGCATCACCTCGGCCCACTGCTGGGCAGACATGGCGCCGGTGCCCGAGTCGGTCAGGAGGTCGACATAGACCTGCTCGCTCCTGATGTTGAAGAGGTTAAAGCGCGCCTCGCGAATCCAGGCCTCCCGCTGCTCGCGGGTGGAGCGGTGGATGATTTCGATACTTTTGATGCGCCAGGGTTCGGCATAGGGCAGGTTCATGAAAGCCTCCAATTCGAGGGCATTGTATTGCGACGAGCCCATTTCGTCAAAAGAAAACGAATTATCTCTTTAAGCAAAAACAACTTTTTGTATTGTTGAATTGTTTAGTCATCTTTTGTGTTCATAGAACTTCACAAAGAAGGGTCCAGCCCCATTGTTTCGTCTTTTAAAAGAAGGGTAGATTCTTTCCATAATATGCGCGAACCGTGGAAGGTTTCGTTCGAAGCGCTCCTGGCTGCCGAATTCCTCGCCATCATGGGCTTTCAAACCTCGACGCCGATTCTTCCTCTATATCTCCGCGATCTCGGCGTCGTCGATCCGGCGGCCCTCAATTTTTGGAACGGCATCATCAACGCCTCCACCTCCCTGGCCCTCGCCCTCGTCGCCCCGATCTGGGGCGCCCTGGCCGACAGCTATGGGAAAAAGCCCATGCTGCTCCGGGCGACGATCGCGGGGGCAGTCGTCCTTTCGCTGATGGCCGTCGTCAACGCACCCTGGCAGCTCCTCGCCCTCAAGACCATACAGGGCATCCTCACGGGGACGGTCGCCGCGGCCACCGTGCTGACCGCCACCATCGTCCCCGCCAAGGAGGCCGGCTATCGCCTCGGCCTCCTCCAAGTGTCCATCTATCTCGGCAGTTCGGTCGGCCCCCTCGTCGGCGGCATCATCAGCGATCTCTTCGGCAACCGCGCCAATTTCCTGGTCACCGGCCTCCTCCTCGCGTTGGCATCTTTCCTCGTGCATCGCTTCGTGAAAGAGGACGCGGTTCCCAAACCGCGGAGCGGCAACATCCTCGCCAAGGCCCTACCCGATTTCGGCGTCCTCCGCGAAACGCCCCTCCTCGCAGGGCTCCTCATCGCGATCTTCTCGGTCCAGCTCGCCAACGGAACGGCCAATCCCATCCTCCCCCTCATCATCCTCGACTACAACGGCAATGCGGCCGGGACGGCCTCCCTCGTCGGTCTCATCATCGGCGCCGGGGCCCTCGCGGGCGCGGGAGCCGCCGCCTTCGTCGGAAAAGCGGGGGCTCGGATCGGCTACGGAAGGACCCTCGTCGCCTGCCTCGCCCTCGCGGTGCTCTTCTACATCCCCCAGGGACTCACGCGCGATCCTTGGATCCTCCTCGCGCTCAGGATAGCGAGCGGCGCCTTCCTCGGCGGCAGCATCCCGACGGTCAACGCCCTCCTCGCGCGAAAGGCTGCGAGGGACCGTCAGGGAGCCGTCTTCGGTCTGGCCTCCTCGATGTCGAGCGGAGGAGCCGCCATCGGACCGATGGTCGGGGCCCTCGTCGCCACGGGATTCGGCTACTCCTCCGTCTTCTTCGCGACGGCCGCCATACTCGCCGTCGCCACCCTCATCCTCCTGCGCGGCATACGCGAGAAGAAGCGAGACCCGGGCGGCGCCAAGGGACGGGGGAGCGGTCCCGTCCTCTTCGATGCTACAATGGCGGAGTGAGGAAGGCAGCATGGCACGAATGCACAATTATGAAGATGAAGAAGAAGGAATGGACGACGCGGCGGGCGAGACGCGACGGTCGTCCATCCTGCGTTTCCTCGTCGCCGTCGCCCTCCTTCTCGCCATAGTCATCGCGGCGGGTTCGATCTGGGGCATCGCCACGGGGAGCCGCGCGCGAGCGATCGCTCGGGCGGACTCGGGCCCCGTCGAGGGCTCGGACATCTTCGACCTCGGGCAGGTGCGCGCGAAGAGCGCGGACGCCAAGGCCGCGGTGATCGCCGCGAGAATCAGTTTTCCCTATCCCGCGGCGGCGAGCCGCTTCAAGGAAGAACTTGAAAAGAAGGCGCCGGCCCTGCGGGCAGCAGCCGTCGATTTTTTCTCGTCCAAGAAGGCGGCGGATCTCGTCCCCGCCACGGAGGACGCGACCAAGGCCGGCTTGCTCGGGACCTTCAACGCGCTCCTGTCTCTCGGCAAGCTGGAGGAAGTATGGCTCTCGGATTTCGCGGTGCTGCAATGAAGCGGCCGCCCCGTTTCGTCGCGGTCGATCTCGACGGCACCGTCCTCATCGAGAGCGTCGGCCTCACGGCGCGCACCCTCGCCGCCTTCAAGGCCCTCAAGGCCGGCGGCATCATTCCCCTCGTTGCCACCGGACGCCCGCGAAAATCCGCCCTGCGCTGGGTGGAGGCGCTCGGGGCCGATTCGGGCCTGGTCTGCCACAACGGCGCCGTCGTCTACGACGCGCAGGCGCGCATCGTGGCCGAGACCACCATCCCCGAGCCGACGGCTAGGCTTCTGATCGAGGAGTCCCGCCACATCGAGGTGCATTTCCACGGCTTCGCAGGCGACGAATGGCTCTTTGAGCTCGAGCGACCAGGCACCGCCCGCTACGAGCGACGCGCCGCCTTCCCCGGCCGCAGGGTCTCCTTCGACGCCCTCCCCCGCCTCGGCTTCCACAAGGCCATGTTCGTCGGCAGCGAAGAGGAAGCGATCTACGTGACCGATCGCATCCGCCAACGCATGGGCCCCCTCCTCGAGGTCTACCCGACCGGCTCGGGTTTCGTCGAGCTCGTCGCCCCGGGCATCGGCAAGGGCAAGAGCCTTTCGCGCCTCGTCGAGTCCCTGGGCGGCAGCATGGATGAGGTCATCGCCTTCGGCGACGCCTGGAACGACGAGGACATGCTCCTCATGGCCGGCATCGGCGTCGCGATGGGCAACGCCCCGGAGGAGCTGAAGTCCCGCGTGGGCATTTCGACCGGGAGCGTCCAGGAAGATGGGGTCGCTGCCTGGCTCGAGGAGCATTTCAGCCTCGCGACTTGACTCGGCCTCTGCCGATGGGGGAAAAATAGACTCGTCGTTTCGATCGCAAAATCGATGCGCGCACGACAGCCGGGGTGGTGGAATGGTAGACACCGGGGACTTAAAATCCCCTCGCAGCAATGCGGTGCCAGTTCGAGTCTGGTCCCCGGCAGAAGAGCAACGTATTTCATAGAGGGCCGAAGGGGGGACCAGCTTCTGGTCCCCGGCAGTTGAGTAACACCTTTCATAGAGGGCCGAAGGGGGGACCAGCTTCTGGTCCCCGGCAGAGGAGTAACACATTTCATAGATGGCCGGAGGTAGCGATATCCACGGTTGTTTCTGCGAATGCTGCCATTCTGAAATCCGATGCCCGGAAATTGACCCGCCGAAGCCCTGGCTGGACCCGCGGCGCGCTTGATTGAAGGATCTCCGATCCGCCTGAAGACTTCGCTTGACAGATGGATAAACCGGCCATAGTTTTTCCACACGTCAAAGTCGACATCGGCGAAGGGCTGACTCTCCATCAGGTCAATTCGATAATAATTGCTTATTTTGATGGCCTGGAATCCGGCATTCCCGAATCGAAAGGAGCAGCGCATGGAAACAAGGGCCGCGGAGGCGTACGAGTACCCCCTCCTCATCAAGAGCATTCTCCAATCGCCGATCGGCGACTATCCTTCGCGCGAGGTGGTGTATCGCGGAGAGAGGCGTTTTACCTATGCTCAGTTCAGGGAGAGGGTCGCCCGCCTCGCCTCGGCCCTGGTCGGCCTCGGCATCAAGGCCGGCGATACGGTGGCGGTGATGGACTGGGACTCGAACCGCTACCTCGAGTGCTATTTCGCCGTGCCCATGATCGGCGCCGTCCTCCATACCATCAACATCCGACTCTCCCCCGAGCAGCTCACCTACACGATAGATCACGCCGACGATTCCCTCATATTTGTGAACGCCGAATTCCTCCCCCTCGTCGAGGCCATACGATCCAGGTTGGACAAGGTCAAGCAATACGTGTTGATGACGGACACGGACGCGGCGCCCGGGACGACGATACGCTTCGCCGGCGAATACGAGGACCTCCTGTCGCACGCCAAACCGATGAGGGAATTCCCCGATTTCGACGAGAATACGAGGGCGACGACATTCTATACGACGGGCACGACGGGGCTTCCGAAGGGCGTCTACTTCTCGCATAGGCAACTCGTGCTCCACACCCTCGCGACTACGGCCTCCCTCGCGAGCACTTCGGAGGGCAGGAACTTCAGCCGAGATGATGTGTACATGCCGCTCACACCGATGTACCACGTGCACGCATGGGGCCTGCCCTATGTGGCCACCATGCTCGGCATGAAGCAGGTCTATCCCGGAAAATACATTCCGGCGAAGCTCCTCGAACTCATCGGGAAGGAGAAGGTGACGGTCTCGCATTGCGTGCCTACCATCCTGATGATGCTGCTCCGCGATCCCGGCTCGGCTTCAGTCGATTTCAAGGGATGGAAGATCGTCATCGGCGGCTCCGCCCTTCCGAAGGCCCTCTGCCTCGAGGCCATGGCCCGCGGCATCGACATACGATCGGGCTATGGAATGTCGGAAACGAGCCCCGTGATAGCCTTGTCGCATCTCGCCCCCGAACTTTACGCCGCGGACGACGAAATCCAGGCCGAGCACAGGACGAGATCGGGCTATCCGATAGCCCTCGTGCAAGCCAGGGTCGTCGACCCCCAGGGACGCGAGCAGCCCTGGGACAATCACAGCGCGGGCGAACTCGTGCTGCGCTCGCCCTGGCTGACCCAGGGCTATTTGAAAGACCAGCCTAATTCAGACAAACTCTGGGCCGGCGGCTGGCTCCACACTCAGGACGTCGCGATACGGGATTCCTCGGGCGCCATCAAGATCACGGACAGGCTCAAGGACGTCATCAAGGTCGGCGGCGAATGGCTGTCCTCGCTCGAGCTCGAGGATCTTTTCCTCACCCACCCGGCCGTGGCCGAGGCGGCGGTCATCGGCAGGGCCGACGAGAAATGGGGCGAGATTCCCCTCGTCGTGATCGTGCTCAGACCGGGCAAGAGCGCGAGCGCGGAGGATCTTCAAACCCACCTCGCCGGCTTCATCGACCGAGGGATCATGCCGCGCTACGCGAAGGAGACGCAGGTCGCCTTCGCCCCCGCGATCCCGAAGACGAGCGTCGGCAAGATCGACAAGCTTGCCCTTCGATCCACCTTCGCCTGAGACTCCGAGCGCGGCGGCCCCTTCGGCGGGCCGCCACGCTTGAAGCGATCCGATGAGAACGCTTACTCGCCTCGATCGGGGCTGGCGATTCGGGAAAGGCGACGATGAGCGCTGGCTTCGACCCGACTTCGATGCCAGTGGCTGGACCGAGACGTGGGTGCCGGCGACGAATCTCGAGCTGCCCCTGAACGGCTTCGACGAAACATCATACCAATTTATATCGACCTGGCTCCTCGATCTCGAGCTGCCGTCGCTCGAGTCCGGACGGCGCGCATTCCTGGATTTCGAGGGCGTCATGGTCAAGGCCGAGGTCTTTTTGAACGGCCGGCGCGCCGGCGCTCATATCGGCGGATACACGCCTTTTAGCATTGAGCTGACGAACCTTGCGACGAAGGGTCGGAACCGGCTCGCCGTCATCGTCGACTCGCGCGAGCTTCCGGAGGCGCCCCCCTTCGGCCATGTCGTCGACTACCTCTGTTATGGCGGGATCTATAGGGAGGTTTTTCTCCGCATCCAGGAATCGGACTACATCTCCTCCGTTTTCGCAAAGCCGAGCGAGGCGCTCTCCGAATTCAAGCATCTCGAGGTCGACATCGAAATCGATCGAAGCGCGGGGGGAGCCGCGAACGGCCAGGGAAGCAACGACCTCACGCTTAGCCTCGGATTGCGGGAATGGCCGGGGCTTGATGGATCTACGGCTGGTGGGGCGACTCCTCTTTCGCCGGAATCCTCCTTCGCGCAAGCCGTCCATGAGCTATCGTCATCAGAATCGTCGGCGCGGCTTGCCCTGAGTGACCTCGCCGGCATCGAGCCATGGTCGCCGGAAAAGCCCGTCCTGTACGAACTCGAGATTCTTCTCCGGCGGGGAGGAAGCCCCATCGACCGCCGCGTCGAACGCATCGGCTGGCGCGAGGCCGAATGGAGGACCGACGGATTTTTTCTCAATGGCCGGCGACTGAAGCTTCGCGGGCTCAACAGGCATCAGTCCTACCCCTATGTCGGCTACGCGATGCCCGAAAGGGCCCAGCGCCGCGACGCCGAGATACTCAAGCGCGAGCTGGGCGTCAATCTCGTGCGCACGAGCCACTATCCGCAGTCGCGCCACTTCCTCGACGCCTGCGACGAACTCGGCCTCCTCGTCTTCGAAGAGCTGCCCGGGTGGCAGCACATCGGCGACCGCGCCTGGCAGGACAATGCCATGGCCGATCTGCGCTCTATGATCGAACGGGACCGCAATCGTCCCTCGATCATCCTCTGGGGTGTCCGGATCAACGAGTCGCAGGACTCCCACGATTTTTACCTTCGGACCAACGCCCTCGCCAATGAACTGGACCCTACGCGGGCGAGGGGCGGCGTCCGATACCTGGAGGGCAGCGAGTTCCTCGAGGACGTGTACACCTTCAACGATTTCAGCCACGCGACGGAAGGACGGGCCCTCAGGAAACCGCGCGCGGTCACGAAGCTAAGGCGCGACGTTCCCTACCTCGTCACCGAGCACAACGGCCACATGTTCCCGACCAAGCGCTTCGACAACGAGGAACGCCTCGTCGAGCACGCGCTCCGCCACGCGCGGGTCCTCGACGCGGCCTACGGCGACCCTGGGATCGCGGGTGCGATCGGCTGGTGCGCCTTCGATTACACTACCCACAAGGATTTCGGCTCGGGGGACCGCGTCTGCTACCACGGGGTGTCGGACATGTTCCGCATCCCCAAGTACGCCGCCTGGGTCTACGCGAGCCAGGTCGAACCTGCGGAAAGGATCGTCCTCGAGGCTGCCAGCCTCTTCGCCAAGGGCGAGCGGAACGCCGCGGCAATGCTTCCGATCCAGGTATGGACTAATTGCGATGAAATAATCCTCCACCGATCGGGGGCCCGCGTCGGATCGTATTTCCCCGACCGGAAGGCCTTTCCCCACCTGCCCCACCCTCCCGTCGTCATCCGGGATCTCATCGGCGACCGCCTCGCCGAGCTGGGATTCTCGGAGCGGGACCAGGCCATCGCGCGCGATATCATCGCCGTCATTTTCAGCCGAGGCATGGAAGCCCTCGGCTGGCGGCGAAAACTTCGCATGGGACTCCTCCTCGCCCGCAACAAGATGAGCTTCGACAGGGCCGAGGAGCTCATCACCCGCCTGGCGATAGGCTGGGGCGAGAAGAGCGACAGCTACGAGCTCGTGGGCGTCGTGGGCGGAAAAGAAGTCGCGCACCGCGTTTATGGAGGCGACGCCTACGCGACCCGTTTGGAACTCAGGCCCGACGACGATGAAATATTCGCCGACGGGCTCGACATCACGAGGTTCGTGCTCAGCCTCCTCGACCAGTACGGCAACATCCAGCCCTTCGCCACAGAGGCCGTGGAGCTCTCCATCGAGGGCCCCGGCTCGATCGTCGGGCCGAGGCTTCTGCCCCTCGTCGGCGGAACCGCGGCCTTCTGGGTGAGGGGAGGAAAGGAGGCAGGCGAGATTCTCATCCGGGCGCGCGGCAGTCGCTTCGCGGCCTCCGCAACGATCGCCTGCCTCCCCTCACCGAGCTGAAGAGAAGGCTCCGCGGCTCGGAAGGCGGTCGCCGCAACCGCGCGAGGGATCGAAGCGATACTACTTGTCATCTCTTTCCCGCGTCGTAGATCTCGCCCGCCGCCTTCGGGCCGACGGATTTGCCGCTGAACACGAGGAGGGCGATGATGGTCAGGAAATACGGTAACAAATAGAAGAACTCGAGGGGGACGTCGGCCAGGAAGGGTATGTCCTTCGCGAAGATGGACAGGGCCTGGGAGAGGCCGAAGAAGAGGCCGGCGCCGAGGACGCCGAAGGGGTTCCACTTGCCGAAAATGAGGCAGGCGAGGGCGATGAAGCCGGCGCCGTGGATGGAGACCGCGGTGAACTGGATGTCCTGGGTGAGGACCATGGCGCCGCCGGCAAGTCCCGCGAAGGCGCCGGAGATGGTCACGCCGGCGTAGCGGTAGCGGAACACGTTGATGCCCATCGAGGCCGCCGCCTGGGGATGCTCGCCGCAGGAGCGGAGCCTGAGGCCGAAGGGTGTCTTGAAGATGACGAACCAGGCGAGGAACACGAGGATGATGGCCATGTAGAAGGGCGGCGAGACGTCCTCGAAGAAGAGAGGGCCGAGAACGGGAACCTTGGCGAGGCCGGGGATGGAGATCTTGATGAGCCCCGTGGAGAAGGCCGCCGTGCGTTGCTGATTGAAGATGATCTGGGCGAGATAGACGGTGAGGCCGCCGGCGAGGATGTTGACCGCCGTGCCGGAGACGACCTGATCGGCCTTGAGGTTGACGCTCGCGAAGGAGTGGAGGAGCGAATAGAGCATGCCCGCGAGGACGCCGGCGAGGAGGCCGAGATAGCCGGCGGCGGGCGTCACCGGTTCGAGGAGGACGGTGGCGGTCGCGGCGGTGAAGCCGCCTACCATCATGATCCCCTCGAGGGCGATGTTCACGATGCCCGAGCGCTCGCTGAACATGCCTCCCAGCGCCGCGATTATCAGGGGCGAGGAGTAGGCGAAGGCGATCGGCAGCATGCTGTAGAGAATGTTCATGTTCCGGCCTCCTCTGAAGCGCCTTCGATCGGCTTCTTCTTCACCCGATAGAGAATGTGCTCAATTCCCAATTTCATAGCGATGAAGAGTACGATCGATGCCTGGATGATGCTCGCGATGTCCTTGGGCACGCCCTGCGACTGCATGAGGGGCTGGGCGGCCTTGAGCATGCCGAAGAGGAGGGCGGAAAGGAATATGCCGATGGCGGCGTTGCCGCCGACGAGGGCGACGGCGATTCCGTCCATGCCGTAGCCTTCCATCGCGGGCAGGAAGCGGCCGTAATTGAAGGTGCCGACGGTGAGGACGGCCCCGGCCAGGCCGGCGAAGGCGCCGGCGATCACCATCGAGAGGACGATGTTGCGCTCGACGCGCATGCCCGCGTAGCGGGCCCCTTCCTTGTTGAAGCCGACGGCCCTGAGGCTGAAGCCGAAGGTCGTCTTATCTATGATGAACCAGAAGATGATCACCGAGAGGATGACCGGGATGAAGCCCCAGTTGAGGCGCGAGAAATTCGTGAGATGGGAGAGGAACTCGTCCTTGAGGAGGGCCGTCGCGGGGAACATGGCCGTCTTGATGCGGTCCTTGCTGCCGAAGACGTAGACCACCATCCAATTGTTAAGGAAGAGCGCCATGTAGTTCATCATGATCGTCACGACGACTTCGTGGATGTTGAAGCGGGCCTTGAACCAGCCCGGAACCGCGCCCCAGAGGCCGCCGGCTGCGGCGGCCGCGAGGAGGACGAGGATGACGTGGAGTATCGGCGGCGCGGGCACCCAGAGGGCCACCGCTGTCGCCGCCACCGAACCCATCATCAGCTGGCCCTCGGCCCCGATGTTGAAGAGGCCCGTGCGGAAGGCGAAACCGACCGAAAGGCCTGTCAGCATGATCGGCATCGCCTGGATGATGAACTCGCCGACGTAGCGCGGGTTGAAGCCCCCGCCTGGGAGGATGCCCGTCGCGCCCTGGAGCATGGACTGGAACATCGCGATCGGGCTGCGGCCGGTGCCGATGATCACGAGGGAGCCGAGGGCGAAGCCGCCGAGGATGGCGATGAGGGGAATTATGAGTGCGTTCTTCTTTTTCGTCGCCATGATTCAGGCCACCCTTCGCGTCGAACCCGACATGAGGAGCCCGAGTTCGTTTTCATCGGCTCCGGCCGCGTCGAGGAGACCGACGATCTCGCCGTTGTAGATCACCGCGATGCGGTCGCTGACGTCCATGATCTCGTCGAGCTCGAGGGAGACGAGGAGGATGGCCTTCCCCTTGTCGCGCTCGGCGACGATGCGCTTGTGGATGTATTCGATCGCACCGACGTCGAGGCCGCGGGTCGGCTGGGCGACGACCATGACGCGGGGCGAGCGGTCGATCTCGCGGGCGACGATGGCCTTCTGCTGATTGCCCCCCGACATCGAGCGGGCGGGGGTGTCGCCGCCCTGTCCGCAGCGGACGTCGAATTCCTCGATGAGCCGGTCCGCGTTCGACCCGATCGACTTCTGGTCGAGGATGCCGAAATGCGAATAGGGTTCGTGATGGTAGGAATGGATGACGAGGTTCTCGGCGAGGTCGAAGTCGAGGATGAGGCCGTGACGATGGCGATCCTCGGGTATGTGCCCGAGGCCCGCATCGAGCCTGTGCTTTATCGAGGAGGTCGCGATGTCGCGGCCCGCGAGGAGTATGTGGCCCGATTCCACCGGGGCGAGGCCGGTGAGGGCCTTGATGAGCTCGGTCTGGCCGTTGCCGTCGATGCCGCAGAGGCCGAGTATCTCGCCGGCGCGGACCTGGAGCGAGAGGTTCTTGACGCCGAGAAGGCCCTTGGGATTGCGGACGCTGAGACCCTTGATCTCCAGCTCGACCTCACCGGGTTTGGCAGGCCCTTTTTCGACGTGGAAGTTCACCTCGCGCCCGACCATCATCTCCGCCATGCGTTCCTCCGAGGTCTCGGCGACGGGTACGGTGCCGATGAGACGGCCCCGCCTGAGCACGGTGCAGGTGTCCGCGACTTCCTTGATCTCCTTGAGCTTGTGCGTGATGAGGAGGACGGTCTTCCCCTCCTTCACGAGGCGCCTCATGATGCCCATGAGTTCGTGGATCTCCTGCGGGGTGAGCACCGCCGTGGGCTCGTCGAAGATCAGGATCTCCGCGTCGCGATAGAGCATCTTGAGGATTTCCACCCGCTGCTGCATGCCCACCGAGATGTCCTCGATCTTCGAATCAGGATCGACGTTGAGTCCGTAGAGCTTCGAGAGTTCGGCGACCCGGCGCGAGGCGGCGCGACGGTCGATGACCAGCCCCCTTCGCGGCTCGAGGCCGAGGATGATGTTCTCGGTCACCGTGAAATTGTGGACGAGCTTGAAGTGCTGGTGCACCATGCCGATGCCGAGCTCGTTCGCGACGTTGGGATCGCTTATCCTCACGTCCTTTCCTCGCACCTTGATGCTGCCCGCGTCGGGACGATAGAGCCCGAAGAGGATGCTCATCAGGGTGGACTTGCCCGCTCCGTTTTCGCCGAGCAGGGCGTGAACCGAGCGCTCCTCGACTTGGAGGGTCACGTTGTCGTTGGCGCGGATACCGGGGAAATCCTTGGTGATTCCCAACATTTCTATGACAAAAGCCACTGAGGCCTCCTGTCCTGTTCGGGTTCCGAAGACCCTATTTAGGAAAAATATAGCACGAACATATGGTGCCGGGTCAAAAGCGCCGAGGCGCGGATGGGTCTCTTTGCGTCAATCCTCCCGTCCTTGTCCGGGATAGGCGGCCAGTATGTCGCGAAGAATGCGGGCAGCCGCGTCGAGCTCGAAGGACTCGACCTTTTCGCGAAGTTGGTCCAGTCTCGCCGATGATGGGACTCCCCCAACTTCGCCGAGCCCGCCTCCACGCGCGGCCCCGAGTCGCGGGAGGACAAGCAGCAGTCTGTCGACGGCATCGGCCGAGCCGGCCTCGAGGCCGCTCGCGATTTCCTCGAGTTCGCCCAGGGTCGGGTAGGCGGCCAAAGCTTGGCCGTCAGCGACAGAATCTTCGGGGGAAAAGCCTTCGGCATTGCTTCCATCCTCGGTCTCGAGCAGGGCTGTGGAGGCGAGAACTCGATCGATTTCCCTCCGCAAGAGATCCCTTTTCTCCTCGGCGGATTCACCGTTGCGGTAAAGGCAGGCTTCTTCTAGCCCGGCGGAAAGGGTCCGCAAATCGACGGCGCCGGCGTTCCCCGCGCCGCCTTTGAGGGAATGCGCAAGTTTGCCGAGGGCCGTGATATCCGCCATCGCGTCGGGCCGGGCAAGATTCTCCGCGGCCTCCTCGAGCTCGCGCCGGAACAGGCGAAGCATGCGGACAAACAAGGCAGGATCGCCCATGGCCCTCTGGATGCCCTCGCGGACGTCTATGCCCACCATGGAGGCGAAGGGCGCGCCGGCATCGGCGTACCGTATATCGGACGAAATCTCGCGCGCCTTCACGAGGGGGCCGGGCAGGGCGTCGGTTTCAAATACGCAACGCGAAACGGCCCGCACGAGGTCGACATAGAGAAAGGGCTTGGGCAGGTAGCCGCACATGCCGGCGGCCATCGCCCTTTCGCGATCCTGGGTCATCACGTTGGCGGTCATGGCGACGATCGGCAGGTCTTCCCGATGCTCCAGCGCGTGGATCCGCTCCGCGGCGTCGTAGCCGGAGATGCCGGGCATCTGCACATCCATCAGCACTATGTCGAATTCTTCCGAGGCCGCGATCTCGACGGCCTTCTCACCGTCCTCCGCAACCTTCACCCTCGCTCCCGCCGCCTCCAGCATTTCGCGCGCGACGAGGATATTGAGCTTGTTGTCCTCGACGAGGAGGATTCGCGCGCCGGCGAGATGGGCGGCATCCGGCAGGAGATCGTCTCCAGACTCATCGATGGAAGCCGCGGAGGCGCCATTCCGAATTCCGAAGGTTCCCGCCGGAGCCCGCGCCCCCTCCTTACCCCGGTCGATGGCTTGCTCCGATGTCGTCAAGCCGAGGCGGGCGGTGAAGGTGAAGACACTGCCCTTGCCCGCCTCGCTTTCGACGCCGATAGTTCCGCCCATGGCATGCGCGAGACGCTGGGCGATCGCGAGGCCGAGGCCCGTGCCGCCGTAACGCCTCGTCGTGGAGCTGTCGGCCTGCGAAAAAGGCGCGAAGAGCCTGTCCCTTCCCTCGGAGGCGATGCCGATTCCGCTGTCGCGTACCTTGAAGCGAAGGAGGCAGGCCACGTCGCTCAGTTCACCGGCTTCCACCTCGACCGCCACCTCGCCGACCTCGGTGAATTTGACCGCGTTGCCCACGAGATTGAGCAGTACTTGCCGGAGCCGCACCGGATCGCCCACGAAGAGATCGGGCAGGGAGGGGTCCGTCTTCGCGGAAAAGGCAAGCTTCTTTTCGGCCAGCTTCGGGGCGACGACGACCTCGACCTTCGCGAGGATGTCGGAAAGGCTGAATACGGTGGTCTCGAGCTCCAGCTTGCCGCTCTCAATCTTGGAGATGTCGAGGACGTCGTCGACGAGGTCCAGGAGAAGCCCCGCGGAGGAGGAGACCTTCGACAGCATGTCGGCCTGCCTCGGCGAGAGAGTCGTCGTCCGCATGAGCTGGGTGAGGCCGATGACGGCATTGAGCGGCGTGCGTATCTCATGGCTCATGTTCGCCAGGAACTCCGTTTTCGCCGCGTTCATGGACTCCGCCTCGGCCCGCGCCAGTTCGGCCGCGACCCGAGCCTTCTCCATGCTCTCTTCGACGGTCTTCGAAAGGCTGATGTCGCGGGATATTGTCACAATTGCCCTGGCTTTTCCCCATTCGTCGGCTACGGGCAATTTGGCGAGCGAGTACCATTTCCTTTCGCCGTTCGGGCCTTCGAGAACCTGCTCCCGGACCACGGCCTCGCCGGTGGCGAGGGCACGCTTGTCGTCTTCCTCGGCTTCGGCGAGGAGCGAGGGTGGAAGATAGGCGTCGCTCGATCGTCCCACGAGATCGGAAGGCGACTCGACCCCGAAGAAGCGTGCCGCGCCCAGGTTGGCGAAAAGAATGGTACCTTTTGCATTCTTTATTATGATGCTGTCGGGTATGGCGTCGATGAGGGTGCGGAGGAGCTTGCGCTCTCCTTCCAGGGAGTCCTGGGCGGCCTTGAGCTCGGTGATGTCCTCCGTCATCCCTATGAAATGATCGACCCTTCCCTCATGGCCCCTGATCGGGGATATCGAGGCTTGGGCCCAGTACAGGCTGCCATCCTTGCGGCGATTCCGGAAGACGCCGTGCCATTCGTCGCCGCCGAGTATGCAGCGCCAAAGCTCCTCGTACAGGGATCGTTCCTGGAGTCCCGAATTGAGGATGCGTGGATTGCGGCCCAGCACCTCCTCGCGCGGGTAGCCGGACAGCGAGCAGAACTTGGCGTTCGCGTACTCGATGGCGCCTCGGCCGTCCGTGATGATGACCGCCACGGGGCTCTGGTCGACCGCGCGTTTGACCTTGAGGAGTTCGGCCTCGATCTGCTTGCGCTCGTCGATCTCGCTCTCGAGGCGACGCGCCCGCTCCGCTATCTCCTCGTCGCCCCGAACGAGGGACCTCGCCACGACGAAGAGGGTGGCCGCGAGCGCGATGCCCGTCAGAAGGGAGGTGACGGCTCCGCCGAAGCGCAGGTCGAAGGCGCCGATCCTGACCGTATGCACCACGACGAAGCCGATGGCCAGGGGTATCGCGAAGACGAGGACGAGGGTCTTCCGGAGCAGCCTTGCCCCGCTCCCATCGCCCACGATGGCCGAGGAGGGACGCCTATCCGTGCTGGCCGCCAACAGGCCGAAGCCCAGGCTCATGAGGGAGAGGGTGGCCGGAAAGGAAATCTCCGCCCATGACCCGAAGGCCCCGTACTCTTGAACGCCGTACAGATGGCCCGCGAAGCTCAGATAGGCGGCGCCGAAGACGAAATTGCCCGCCACCGCCGCCAAGGGCCCCTTGCGCCCCGGCAGGAATATGCACCCAATACCGACAATCGTGTAACTCGCCGACTCGAGGAGCGACATGGGCCCGTGCAGGACTTCGTCGGCCGCTCCGTCCGGAAGGAGGGAGAAGAGGAACGCATGGGCGCCGAACTCGAAGGAAAACAGCCTCTCGATAAAGGTGAGGACTCCGATCGCGGCGACGACGAGCCCGAGCGCCGCGGTCGCCCTCGGTCGCCAGTCGGCGTGTTTCGGCGCTTTCTGCCCGGGGTGAGGCGCGTCCGCGCCACGCCCCCGAAGATCCCGCGATGTCGAGGCAAGCATGACGGCAATGCCGCCGATCGTCGCGAGTACCATCGAAGGGGTCTTGAAGGACAGGAAATGCTCGAGAAAGGGCCACAGCGATTTCGCTGCCGGATACGCCTTGACGAAGCCCGCGATTCCCAAGGCCAGCGACAAGGCTCCGGCGGCGAAGGCGAAGGATTTCCCCGGAGGTTCCATCGCCACGGGCTCCCTCACGCGGAACGCTCCTCCCTCGCTTCGTCGGAGAACCGCTCCGCGATCTCGGCCAATTCCGCCTCGGCGTCCAAGGCGAGGTCGAGCAAGCCCGGATCGAAGGCCGTCCCCGAGCCCTCGCGGAGAAACCCGAGGGTGGCCTCATGGTTGAAGGGTTCCTTATAAGGGCGTCTCGAACGGAGTGCGTCGTAGACATCGGCTATGGCCATGATGCGCCCGGCCAGGGGAATTTCCTCCCCCCGCAACCCTCTCGGATAGCCCGAGCCGTCCCAATGCTCGTGGTGGGTATAGGTGACATCCATCGCGACGTCCAGAAAGGAGGTCGCCCCGAGGATCGCCACCGACTTGCGCAGAGCCTGGAAGCCCAACCAGGCGTGCCGCCGCATGATGCGCGTCTCTTCCGGGGTCAACGTGGCGGGTTTGAGGAGGATGCTGTCGGGGATGCCGACCTTGCCGATGTCATGGAGGGGCGCAGACCTCGCAAGGAGATCGACATGCCGAGGACCGATCGCTCCGCTCGGGCCCGCTTTCGCGGCGAGCCTTTCCGCGATGATTCGCACGTAATGCGAAGTCCGCTGGATGTGGTTGCCCGTTTCGGGGTCGCGGAACTCCGCGAGGGTGCCCATCCCGAGGAAGGTTACCGCCTGCGTAAGCTCGACCTCCCGCGTCCGGTCGGCGATGAGGCGCTCGAGATCGTCGCGGTGGCGCTTGAGTTCGAGATGGTTGAGGACTCGCGCCACGACGATGGCGGGGTTGAAGGGTTTGGAGATGTAATCAACGGCCCCGAGACCGAGCCCCTTCGATTCGTCAGAGGCGGCGTCGAGGGCCGAGATGAAGATGATCGGGATGGCCTCGGTGCGGGGATCGGCCTTGAGCCTGCCGCAGACCTCATAGCCGTCCATGCCCGGCATCATGATGTCGAGGAGAATCAGGTCAGGCAGACTCTCGGATACGCGGAGGAGGGCTTGCTCGCCGCTCGTCGCCACGACGAGGTCGAAACGGCCCTTGAGGAATTCGACGAGAATCCTGAGATTGAGAGCCTGGTCGTCGACCAGCAGCAAACGCGGTCTTTCGACCTTTTCGGACATCCGGATCCTCCACCCGACCAAACATCAAAGCGGCGGATTAGTTAGCCGCTCTTGATCAATACTGTCTTTTTTAGCGGAGCTCCGTCTCGTTTTCAATGGTATTAATGGCCAAGGTCCCGCCGAGGCGGGACCTTGTGAACCCGGCAAGCCGGGAAGGGTCGCCGCGACGCGCAATGCGACTTTCGTGCATGTCGCGCCGCGGCGAAATCGGGGACTCAGCCCCTCGAATCGACCTTGAGCTTGCCGGAGACGATTTCGGCCGTGTACTTGGCGATTTCCTTCTCGATGGCGGCGGAAAGGTTGGGGTTCTTGGCCGGGAGGCCGACGCCCTTGGATTTGAGGTCGAAGACGAGGACCTGGCCGCCGGGGAACTTGCCCTGCTCAGTCATCACCGCGACGTCATGGGCGGCGACGTCGACACGCTTCATCATGGAGGTGAGGACGGCGGACTTGCCCGGGGCGTAGATGCCGTCAGCGTACTGGTCCTTGTCGACGCCGATGGCCCAGCGGATGTCGCCCTTGGCCGAGCGCTCCTTGGCTTCCTTGATGACGCCGTTTCCAGAGCCTCCGGCAACCTGGTAAATGATGTCGGCGCCGGCGTCATACTGCTTGGCAGCCATGGCCTGGCCGATGCCGGCATCGGTGAAGGAGCCGGTGTAGTCGACGAGGATCTTGGCGCCGGGAAGCACGGCCTTGACGCCCTGCTCGAAACCGACCTGGAAGTTCTCGATGAGGGGGAACTGCATGCCGCCCACGAAGCCGATGACGTTCTTCTTGTCGGCCTTGGCCTTGAGACCGGCGGCGACGCCGGCGAGGAAGGAACCCTCATTTGCGGCGAAGACGGCGTTGGCGACGTTCGGGACGTTTTTCCCGTCCTTGTCCTGGACCACCGAGTCGATGATCATGAACTTCTGATTCGGATACTGCTGGGCGACCGTCAGCATGGCCTCATTGAAGAGGAAGCCGGGGGCGATGATGAGGTCCATCTTCTGATCGGCGAAGGTGGAGAGGTTGGGGATGTAGTCGGCGTCGGCCGTCGACTGGAGATACTTCACATCGGTGCCGACCTTGAGCTTGCGCTCGGCGGCATAGGCCTTGACGCCTTCCCAGGTGCCCTGGTTGAAGGATTTGTCATCGATGCCGCCGACGTCGGTGACGAGACCGACCTTGATTGGGGCAGCGAAAAGAGCGGTCGCCCCGAGTAGGGCGAGAAGCACGAGAACGACGTTCTTCTTCATCATCTCTCTCCTTGTGCGTAGCGCGTTCTGAAACGCGCGTTTTGTATAGCATAGACCCAAAAAGAGGGCCACGCAATCGGAATGACGCCGGCAAAAAAAGCATCCCCCCCGGCAATGCGCGATTTCAGTAGCTGGCGGTGCCTTTTTGCCCCGTAACGAGGAGGACGCCCGAACTCGTGCCAAGCCTTGTCGCGCCCGCCTCGATCATCTTGACCGCGTCCTCGAAACTGCGGACCCCTCCGGAAGCCTTGACGCCCATCTTCGGGCCCACGGTTCTTCGCATGAGGACGATATCGTCGACGGTCGCGCCGCCCTTGTTGAAACCTGTCGAGGTCTTCACGAAGTCCGCACCGATATCCTTGGCGATCTGGCACACGAGGACCTTCTCCTCGTCGGTGAGCAGACAGGTTTCGATGATGACCTTGAGCACGATTCCCGCCCTACAGGCGCGGCGCACCGCGAGCATGTCCTCGCGGGTCGCCTTGAAGTCCTTGGCCTTGAGGGCGCCGACGTTGACGACCATGTCGATTTCGGAAGCGCCATTGGCGATGGCCGTCCTGGCCTCGAAGGCCTTGGCCCGACTGTCCATGGCGCCGAGGGGAAAGCCCACGACGGCGCAGACCTTGACGCCCGTGCCGCCGAGCCTGCGAGCGCAATGCTCGACCCAGGTCGAATTGACGCACACGGAATAAAAATGATGGGCCGCCGCCTCGTCGCAGAGGCTCGACACCTGGTCGACGGTCGCCTCGGGCTTGAGGAGGGTGTGATCGATGTACTTCGCGAGATCCTTCGGGAGAATGGCGACCTGGCCTTGGGCCTGGGCCGCGGGGGCCGACCTGGACGCCTCGGCGCTTCCCATCCGAGAGAGCACCTCTTCGACGACCTTTTGTATTACCTGGTTCTGATCCATCAAGTAGACGAGCCTCCTCGCTCCAACGCCATAATCTTGTTAATTCTCACGATATGGCGTCCACCGGCGAAACGCGTCTCGAGCCAGATCCGGACGAGTTCGGCCAGGACCTCCGGGCCATGCAGGGGGCCGCCCAGACTGAGAACGTTCGCGTTGTTGTGTTCCCTGCTGTTGACCACGGTGCGAAGGTCGTAGCACATGGCAGCCCTGATTCCTCGAACCTTGTTGGCGGCCATGCAAGACCCTATGCCGGCCCCGTCCAGGACGATGCCCCTCTCGCAGTCGCCCGATACTACCCTGCGACAGACGGCTTCGGCAATATCGGGATAGTCGACCTTGTCGGTGCCGAAGCAACCCACATCCACCACCCGATAGCCCAAGATACCGAGGTAGTCGACCAGCATCGCCTTTTGCCCGACGGCGCCGTGATCGGCCCCTATCGCCACGCTGCGAACGAGATCGGCTCGCGCGCCATTTTCCTCATCGCTCATGCTTCACCCTCGATGTCGATCCTGTCGACGATGCCAAGTATCACCGTCCTTACGATCATGGCCTTCTCGTCGCCGATAGCGTTCCTCGCGGAACCGCCCTCGTCCACCACGAGAACCCTGTCGCCCTCGCCGGCCTGGACGGCGTCGAGGGCCAGAATGGCCTTGCCCTTGGCCCTGCCCTTCTCGTCGAGGGGCTGGACCATGAGGAGTTTATGGCCGACCAGCTGGGGGTGCTTTTCGGTCGAGACGACGCTCGCGACAACCCTGCCGACGATCACGGGACCACCCCGGCCTCGGCCCGGCCGCCCTTTGGTCCGGGCGGGGCGGCGTTGACGGCGTCGACGACGCCGAGGATCGCGGCGTCGCCGGGATTGTACCATCCGTTGGGATTGGCCTGGGCCGCCTCCTTGCCGGATTCGAAGAAGACGATATCGCCCTCGCCCGCCCGCGCGGTGTCCCAGGCGACGAGGGCGGGGCCAGCCTCGGCGAGGCCCTCGTCCAGGGGCTGGACGAGGAGGAGCTTGAGCCCGTCGAAACAGGGCAGCTTTGTCGCGCAGACGACCCGCCCGATCACCCTTCCCAATTTCACGCCGGCCCCCTCATATGATCCTGAAGGCGTCGACGAGGGTGCAGCGTCGCTCCCTCGTGAAACTGCTGGGGCGCGTGACGCCCTCGCCCGTCGGGCTCGCGATGGTGAAGGAGGCGTGCCCCGCGCCATCCTTGCCCAGCCCCGCGTAGCATGGCCCGTTTTTGATGAAGATCGAGCAGTTCATCGCCTTGGCCATCTTCGAGAGCTTCTCGATGTCGTGCGAATGGATCATCGCGCTGTGCCGATAGCCTCGCTCGACCAGCACGGCGAAATCGATGGCCTCGTCGACGTTGGCCATGCGGACGAGGGGGAGGACGGGCATGAGCTGCTCGGTCCAGACGAGGGGATGCTCGCGGCCGACCTCCATGAGGAGGAGGCGGGTTCCCTCGGGAACCTCGATGCCGGCCGCCCTCGCGATCAGCCGCGGGTCTTTGCCGACCCAGGCCTTGTTCGGCGCGCCCTCGCGGTCAGGCCCGCCCGGCTCCGCGATCACGAGCCTGGTCACCGCGTCGATCTGGCTTCCGACGAGCTCGAAGACCCCGTTTTTCCGCATCTCGTCCTTGAGCCTGTCGGCGATGGAAGCCACGGCGAGGACTTCCTTTTCGCAGATGCACACGACGTTGTTGTCGAAGCTCGCCCCATTGACGATGTCCCTGCCGGCCTTGACGAGATCGGCCGTCGAGTCCACGACGCAGGGGGGGTTGCCGGGCCCCGCGCAGATGGCCTTTTTGCCGCTTCCCATGGCGGCCTTGACGACGCCAGGACCGCCCGTCACCACGAGAAGCGAGATCCCGGCGTGGCGCATCAGGAGGCCCGCGCTCTCGATGGTCGGCTCGCCGACCGCGCACAATACATTGCGCGGCCCGCCCTCGGTGCGCATCGCCTCGTTGAGCATGCCCACGAGACGACAGGAAATGCGCTTGGCGCCGGGATGCACATTGAAGACCACGGCGTTTCCGGCCGCCACCATGCCTATGGCGTTGCTCACGATGGACGATATCGGGTTGGTGACCGGCGTGATCGCGCCGATGACGCCCCAGGGGGCTCTCTCGGTCAGGGTGAGGCCGTGCTCGTCCGTCGTCGCCAGCGATTCGATATCCTCGACGCCCGGGGTCTTTTCCGCCGCCAGGCTGTTCTTGGCCTGCTTGTCGGCGAGGTTTCCGAGCCCCGTTTCCGCCACGGCCTCCGCCGACAGGTCGGCGTTGTTCCAGGCGATGACGCGGCGCATCGCGGCTATCATCGCCTTGCGGGTATCAAGAGGAAGGGCGATGAGTTCGCGCTGGGCGACCGTGGCCGCCCTTACGGCGCTATCGATGTCGGGGAAGATGCCATGGCCGCCGGTAGCGGCCGAGCCGCCGGTAGCGGCCGAGCCGCCGATCGCGACCGGGGCCCCACTCGCAACCGGGGCTGGGGAGGCTCCGGGGGACGCCGGGAAGGCTCCGCCGCCGCGGCTCGCGTCCAACATGGCCGCGATTTCGGGGCTCTTGAGCACCTCCTCGACGACGGATTTGATCTCATCGGCAAGATTCGCCATCGCCTTCCCCTTACTCTTCTTTCCAGACGTCGACGCCACCCTGATCCATGGAATCGACTATCGCCACGACGAGGCAATCCATCGGTTTGCCCTCGGTTATCTCGGTCTGCCGACAGGAGCTCCCCTGGGCGCAGAGAACCATCTGACCGCGGTTCGCGCCGACGAGGTCCAGCGCCACAAGCCACTCGTTCCGGCCCCTGCCCCGCTGGTCGCAATCCTCGACGAGGAGGAAGCGCGGGTTTTCTATCCCATCCGTCCGCCGGGTGGCGACGACGGTTCCCCGAACGCGGGCGAGATTCATCCGCCCATCCCGCCCGACAGGGCCTCGCCCGATAGGGCGGAGGCCGCCTTGTCATAGGTAGGCGCGCCATCCTTTTCGATGAGGTCCACGATCGCGATGACCGTCGCGTCGGAGGGACGGCCCTTCGTTGCCTCGGTCATCCTGGCGCTCGAACCGGTGACATAAAAAACGATCTCTCCGGGGGCTGCGCCGACCGAGTCGATGCCGACGACGAAATCACCCTTGCCCAAAAGGCTGACGGGATCGATCTTCTCGAGGAGGAGAAGGCTGAGGCCCTCGATGCCCTGCGACTTGTGGGTGGAAACCACCGTGCCCCTCACCCGCGCGAGCTGCATGGCTTATTACCCTACTTCTTCGCCGACTTCGCCGGAGCCGTCTCCGCCGGGCGGCGACCGAGGGGGAGGGCCGCGTCCACCGACTCGTGCGGCCTGGGAATCACATGGGTCGAAACCACCTCGCCGACCTTCTCCGCCGCGCGTTGGCCCGCGTCCACGGCGGCTCGACATGCGGCCACATCGCCCCGGACGATGGCGGTCACGTAGCCCCCGCCGATCTTCTCGAAGCCGACGAGATCGACCTTCGCTGCCTTTACCATCGCGTCGGCGCCCTCCACCATCGCGGCGAAACCCCGTGTCTCTATCATGCCCAGGGCATCGTTCGTCGTATCAGCCATTTTCGTTCTCCTTAAATCCGCTGGGCGCCGGTCGCGATGACCCTGCCGCCGAGATCGCCGAGCCTAGCCTCGACGACCTTCCTCGCCTCGATGACCTCGGACTCGTCGCCCGCGATATAGACGCGGCCGAAGGCACCGAAGCCCAGGACCTCGATGATGTTGACCCGGGCCGTCTTTTCCGCCTCGTTCGCCGCGAAATAGGCGTAGCCCGCGGGCTCGACCTCGAGCACGTAGAGGGTGTCGCCGCGGAGGACCATGTTGCCATGCCTGACCTTGTTGATCAGCTGGGCGTGATGATCCGACACGTTCTTGATGAGTTGGCTCGTCATCACGCGGGGCTTGAGCCTGTTCTCCTCGGTCATGCCGAGTTCGCGGAGCACAGCCTCGCCCGCCATGCGCGCGTCGCCCTGGCTGTCGGAATGCACCTCGAGGAGTCCATAGGCGCGCTCGACGATCTGGAGGCCGGGCGTGACATTGGTCGCCTTGAGGGCGATGTCGGTGAGCCTGTTGATCTCGATGCCGGGGGCTATCTCGATGACGCAACAGGCCTGCATGCCGATGGGATAGTAGCCCTTGCTCACGGTGGCGATGAAGGACGCGTTCTGGAGCTGGAGCGAGTCCAGGAACACATAGGTCCTAAGATCGACGGCCATGGTTTAGGCTCCCGTCCTGCCGAGGGGCAGGGCCAGATCGACCGCGCCATGCGGCCTCGGGATGACGTGGCTCGACACCACTTCGCCGACCTTCTCGGCCGAGCGGATGCCCGCGTCGACAGCGGCCCGGCAGGCGGCCACGTCGCCTCGAACGATGGCGGTTACATAGCCGCCGCCTATCTTCTCGTAGCCCACGAGATCCACCTTGGCCGCCTTGACCATTGCGTCGGCGGCCTCGACCATCGCCGCAAAGCCCCTGGTCTCGATCATTCCCAGAGCATCGTTCGTCGTCTCGGACATGACTCCTCCTCAAAAAATCACGATCGTCCATCTCATGAGGTCGCGGCCGGACAGGAGACGACCGAGCCCCCGAACACTCAATGCTGCCAATTGAGTCCAGCCTTCCAGGTAATCCCGGCTTCGCCTCAAGTCCTTCAAGGAAGCGGACTTTCTGCATATATGTTATTTTTGTAACATCCTAGAGGGGGATTTGTTAGAAGTCAAGCATAACTTTTCAAAATTCCGCTACTACAGGTCCCCTCATCCCCCATGCAGACGCAGTTTCTTATGCTTTTCCGCCAAGCTGTCGATCGCGCTCAACATTTCAGCACAGGCAACTTGCAATTTTTAACATCTATGCTAGCATAGTTAACTTGTCGAAGATCCGGAATTGCGTATCAATGGAAGCGATTCCAGACTCTGGCGATCGAAAGGACGTGAGGCGCGATGACCAGGAATGAGCGACTCGGCTATATCATGCAGACCCTGCGAGTCAGCAAGGGCTCGAGCGTCCAAGACTTAGCCGACCAACTGGGAGTCTCGCACATGACCGTCCGGCGCGATCTCGCCGGCCTCATGGCCGAACAGCAGGTGCAGATGTTCCATGGCAGCGTCACCCTCCACCCCTCGACCGGGGAGGACACGCCCGAGAGCCATTACTCGCTCATCACCGCGGGATCGAAGAATACCGAGCAAAAGGCGAAAATAGGGAAACTGGCGGCTTCGCTCATCGAGAATGACGACACCCTCATCATCGACTGCGGGTCGACGACGGAGTATCTCGCCAAGTGCCTCCCCGAAGATCGCCGCTATACGGTTCTCTGCTATTCGCTCAACATCGCCTCGGAGACGGCTAGAAGGAAGAACGTCAGGCTCATGTTCTCAGGCGGCCTATTTCACGAGAACACCCTCATGTTCGAAAGCCCCGAAGGTCTCGAGATGATCCGCAACTTCCGGGCGACGAAGGCCTTCATCTCCGCCTCGGGCATCTCGGAAAAATTCGGCGTGACCTGCCTCAATTTCTACGAGCGCGAGACGAAGAAGACCATCATCCGCTCGTCCATGAAAAAGATACTCCTCGCCGACTCCTCGAAATTCGGCATCGTGAGATCCGACCGATTTGCGGAATACCGGGATTTCGACGAGATCATCACGGACGAGGGAATCCCGGAGGACGCCGCGGAAACGCTTAGGCGAATGGGCGTCGTGCTCCGTATAGCGAGTTGACCTCGGGGCCGCCGAGGCCCGAGTTCACCCTGCCGACAGGGGCCCCGATGCCCCCTTCAGTGAGTGGAAATGAGGTTGAGATATTGACGCCTCGTAGCCACGAGGTCGCGAAGCTCCGCGGCCATGGCGACGTCGACGTGATCGGCGATGGGGAAGATGAGGTCCTCCGTCTCGTCTGTGTAGCGTCGAACGAAGGCGATATCCGTGACATAGCCGAGGCTGATCATGTTGGAGATGCGGTCGGCGCACTTCAGCACCTTGGCGCGGGTCGATCCGAACTCGAGAATGCGACCGAGGAAGTCCTGCTTCGATTCGACGGGCCGCCTCGTCACCTCGAGGACGAGCTTGTAGATCTCCGCGGACTCCTCGTCGATCGAAAGGATGCTGTCGGGATCCAAGTCGGGCACATCCTCGACGAGATCGTGGATCGTCGAGGCCTTGAGGAGGATCGAATCGATGTAGCCATAGTCCATGAGTATGGCCATCGTGTCGATCTGATGTCGGAACATGTTGCCGCCGGAGCGGCGCCGCTTGCCGATGAGGGCGGTGGCGAGTTGGATGTAGGGCGCGAGATGCATCTCCTTGAGACGTATCATCGTGCCTTCGTCCATCGGCACCTCCCCCTGATCGCCGCCGGCAGCGGGGCTTCGGATGGAAGGAGAACGCAGGGATTCGGGTCGAGGATCGCCGCCCGATTTCGGCGCGACGGGGCCGCCGGGATGCCCGAAGGGGCGTCCCGTGCCGGACCCGCCGTCGGTCATGCGAGTTCCTCCGCGTACTGACGAAGCCGCGCGACGCGTCGTTCCGCCTCGGCGAGCTTTTCGCGCTCCTTGGCCACGATCTCGGCGGGCGCCGAATTCACGAAGGCTTCGTTGGCGAGCTTGGCCTTCGTCCTATCGACGTACTGGGCTTCCTTGTCGGCGTCCTTGCCGAGCTTGGCCACGAGTTTCGGAATGTCGACGACCTCGCGCACGTAGGCCCAGGCTTCGAAGCCAGGACCGGCCATGCCCACTGCCCCCGCGCCGGACTGGCCGGAGGGTTTCGCCGCCACGAATTCGGGGGCTGGGCCGTTGACGAAGAGACCGGCGAGGACGGCGTTGGCGCGGAGGAAGGACGATCCCGCGAAGCCCTCGTCGGTCTTCACCGCGAGACGCAGCGGGGTTTCCGGAGGGATTTGGAACTCGGCGCGAAGGGTGCGCGCAAGGCCCACGAGCTCTTGCAGGGCGCCGAAACCATCGCGAACGACCGCGTCGTTCGCGGGCGAGATCGTGCCGATCTCGCTCTCACCTTCAGTGCGTCCTTTGAGCGCGGGGGCCGACGCGCCGGGGTACTCCTGCACGATGAGCATGCCGCGCGAATTGGGCAGCATGCGGTAGATCTCCTCGGTCACGAAAGGAAGGAAGGGATGGAGGAGGCGGAGGGATTCCTCGAGGATCTCGAGAAGGATAGTAGTCTGACGGTCTTTTTCGGCCGCGTCCCCCGATTTCATCGCGAGCTTCGTGCCCTCGATGTACCAGTCGCAGAAATCGTCCCAGAAATAGGAATAGGCTGCTTGGGCAGCCTCGTTGAAACGGTAATCCGCGATGGACGAGCGGCAGGAGGCGGCCGCCGAGGCGAGGCGACCCCTAATCCAAAGATCGAGATCGCGCAGTTCGGGCGACTCGACCATCTCGCGGCCCTCGAGGTTCATGAGAATGTAACGGCTCGCGTTCCAGACCTTGTTGGCGAAGCGCGAGCCCATCTTGAAGGATTCCCTGTCGAGGAGGACGTCCTGGCCGGCCGCGCAATTGTACGCGAGAGTGAACCTGAGCGCGTCGGCGCCGTATTCATCGACGATCTCGAGGGGATCGATGCCGTTGCCGAGCGACTTCGACATCTTGCGCCCCTGCTTGTCCCGCACGAGACCATGGATGTACACATCCTTGAAAGGGCTCTTCCCGGTGAACTCCAGGCCGGCCATGATCATTCGGGCCACCCAGAAAAAGATGATGTCATAGGCGGTGACGAGGGTCGAGGTCGGGTAGAATTTGCGGAAATCGGCCGTGTCCTTGGGCCATCCCAGGGTGCTGAAGGGCCAGAGCCAGCTCGAGAACCAGGTGTCGAGGACGTCTTCGTCCTGGTAGATATCGGTGCTCTTGCACTTCGGGCAGATGGTCGGCTCTTCGCGTTCGACCATCACGAGGCCGCAATGGCGACAGTACCACACGGGCACGCGGTGGCCCCACCAAAGCTGACGGCTCACGCACCAGTCGCGAATATTCTCGAGCCAATGCTCGTAGGTGTGCTCCCACTTGGTCGGAAAGAATCGCACTTCCCCGTCGCGCCAGGCCTTGAGGGCCTTTTCGGCCAGGGGCTTCATCTTCACGAACCACTGCTCGGAGAGCCAGGGCTCGATGCGCGTGTCGCAGCGGTAGCAGTGGCCCACCGCGTGCACGATGTCCTCCTCGGCCTTGACGAGGCCCAGGGCGCGGAGATCCTCGAGCACGAGCTTGCGCGCCGCCTCGACATCGAGGCCCTGGTACTTCGAGGGCACGTTGTCGTTGAGCCTGCCCTTGGCGTCGAGGATGTTGATGCGATCGAGGTCGTGGCGGTTGCCCACCTCGAAGTCGTTGATGTCATGGGCAGGGGTGATCTTCACGAGACCGGAACCGAAGGCCATGTCGACATAGGAATCGGCGATGAGGGGGATGACGCGGTCGGTGAGGGGAAGCCGGAGCTTGCGCCCCACGAGGGCCCCGTAGCGGGGGTCGGCGGGGTTGGCGGCCACCGCGACGTCTCCCAAGAGGGTCTCGGGCCGGGTCGTCGCGATCTCGATGTAGGCTTTGCCGTCGCGGATCGTCACCCCACCGGCGGCGATGTTCTCCTCGTCGGCCGGGCCCACGAGCTCGTACCAGATCCGCCACATCTTGCCGCTCTCGTCGTGCTTCTCCACCTCGTCGTCGGAAAGGGCGGTGCCGCAGGAACTGCACCAATTGACAAGATATTTCCCCTTGTAGATGAGACCGCGCTCGTGGAGGGTCACAAAGACCTCCCTCACGGCCTTCGACAGACCCTCGTCGAGGGTGAAACGCTCGCGGCTCCAGTCCACCGAGTCGCCGATCTTCGCGACCTGTTTCTGGATGAAGGCCTTGTGCTCGTTGGCGACCTTCCAGGTTTCCTCTATGAATTTCTCTCGGCCCAGACTGTGCCGATCGGTGCCCGAAGGATAGCCTGAAATCTTCCCGGCACGGAGGCGCTTTTCCACCACGTTCTGCGTCGCGATGCCGGCGTGGTCCGAGCCCGGAAGCCAGAGCGTGGGGCGCCCCGTCATGCGGTGGAAACGCACGGCGATGTCCTGGAGGGAATGGTTGAGGCTGTGGCCCATATGGAGGACGCCCGTAACGTTGGGCGGGGGAATGACGACGACGAAGGGCTTCTTGACGGGCGAGCCGACGGGGACGGACTGGGGCTGGAAGAGTCCCTTCGACTTCCATTCCTCGTAGATGCGATCCTCGAAGCTTTTGGGATCGTAGGCCTTGGCAAGCTCGATGGCTTTCATAAGGGAGAAACCTCCGTCGCCCACAGGGGCAGATCAGGAAAGGATACACGAAACCGGAGGGTGAGAAAAAGGGGCTAGCTCTGGACAGCAGCCTGCCAGTCTGGGAATATCAATGCTTCTGCATTACGATTCGCGAACGATAAGGAATTAGAGTGACATGAGAACCCGAATCCCCCTACTTACCGCAACTTTCATGGCCGCACTAAGTGCATGCACCAATCCGGCAGGCGGCACGAGTTCATCTACGCAAAGCGCGACGCCGACCGGAATATCGGCGATGGTCCTCGACTCGGTGAACGGCTCATCGGTGGCAGGCGTGGCCATCGACGTCGTTGATGCATCGAATTCACCTGTCCGTACTTTCACGACGGGAAGCGGCGGGAGTGTCGATATCACGAACGATCTGGCGATCGGCTCTGTGTATTCGATGACGGCGGCCGCAACCGGCCGCGCGAGCTCCGCGATGCTCGACTACACCGCGGCCGAGGGGACGACCGTCGCCCTCTACTGCCCGACTATCGCCATGTCGAATGTCAGCCCGAAAGCACCCGAGCTCGTCAAGCTTCAATATTCAACTGATGGCACAAGCTGGACGGATTGGAATCCTCTCGCATCCACACCTTCGCCTTCCAAGGGTTTCTGGGTCAAGGCAAGCGTCGCGGGCGTCGTCGCCGTCGAGCCTACCTCCTGGTCGGGCTTCGGCATCGCGATCGACATCGACAGGATGCCTACCCTCGGAAACGGCTATTCCCCGTCGACATATGAAGCCAAGTCGCTTCTCGACAACAGCGGAGATGCATGGAACGGCTTGTATATCACTACAGCCATTTTCGACTTTTCAAGCGACACATTCACTACGGGTTACCATACTCTCGATCTTGTCGCTTACGATGTCGCGAACGACAGGCTCGAGACGAGGCTGCCCTTCAACATGATGACGACGAACACTAGCGGCCCCTCGCTGTCGAGCGCACAATTCTACGGGATGTACCTCGATCTCGAATCCTACGGAAGATCGAACAGACTATTCTCTCTGACGCGAAGGGCGGCGACACGCTCCCTGACAGCAAGCGACTCGGCCTCTTCCTATGGTGCCTCGCTATTCTTCGATATAGTGGACAGCTACCTTATGCCGGTCAAAATCCTCGGATTCGAGGTCTATCGCTCGAACGACTACATCAATTTTGCGAAGATCGACCGGGTCAATTTCGGAGGGCTCATGTCCACGGCGGACATAGGCTCATCCTTCTCCTATTCCGACCACGATGCCAGCCTCGCTCTCGGGACGACCTACTGCTACAAGGTGAGAGCCTTCTCCGACGATACGCACTACTCGGGCTACTCGCCCGTCCTTTCCGCTTCCTACCTGCCGCCCTTCACGACAGTCCTCACCTCTCCAGGCAACGGGTCCGCTCTGAGCACATCGCCCCAATTCTCCTTCTCGATATCTAATGCCGCGCTCTGGTCCCCGGGCGCTGCCAACTACTTCTATTTTGCCCTCTTCGTCCGGGATAAATCGGGCACTCCCGTCTTCTACGGTGAGTACCGCTACAATTTCAGCCAGGCTAGATTCGAGGCGCCGGGATCTTATGGCTCCACCGGAATCGCCGTCTGGTCGAGCCCGAGACAAATGGCCGGCATCGCCTACTCGAATGGCACGATTACTATCGACAGCGCCCAGGCTTGTACCAGCGCCTACGCCGATAGCATCGCCACCTATCCCATGAGCGGACTTTCCCTCGGCAGCGGCGTCACGTATGAATGGGATGTTTTCGGCAACTGGGGGGGGACGGGTTCCGGCGCCGTCGGACTTTCCACGTCCATGTACTCGGCATACTTTACGAAGGCCGGCTCGCCTTCGAACAGCGCGATAGCGTATAGCAACGCCAACACCTACGAGGGCGGCGAGGCCACCCTCAACGGCTCCTTCGAATTCAAATGGCAGTGAGGCTCGACATGAACAATCACAATTTACGATCTTCTCTTCGAAGCCTCATCGCGATCCTGCTTGCCGGGCCCGTCTCCATTGCGCTCTTTTCGGCCTGTCAAGGAACCATCGGCTCTGCGAGCCTCGCGACCCAGGGCTCCACTCCGGCCGCTTCAACCCTTCAGGAATCCCAGGCGATCTATCGGAGACTGGACACGAACGATTCGGCCGCCTGGGCCTCGGCCGTCCAGGCGAAAGCCGTTCGGCAGGGAGCCGTCATCGCCAAGACCTCAAGCGCCTTCGATACATCACTTTTCACAGGTCTGGGCGCGACCCAGACCGGAAGCATCGCGGTGGCCGACGGGATCTGGCGGCACCTCGCCGTCGCCGCAGGGTCCGAGCAGAGCCTCATCGCCGCCCTTCGCGCCACCCCGGGCGTCCTTTCCGTCGAGCCGGAAAACATCCTCCATATTCCCGCGGGCGAAGGCATCACTTCGGCAACGAGAATGGGATCGGCGACGAGGGCTTTGGGCTCGGCGATCCTCAACGATCCCTATGTTTCCTCGGCCGAATATAGTCTTACCATCACCCATGCGATCGACGCCTATTCGAGCTACCCGCTTGGCGGCGCCACCCCCAAGACGGCTTACGCCGCCGTCATCGACACGGGCATCAACCTGGCCCATCAAGATTTCAACACGAGTTCCGGCTCCATCGTCGTCCGAGCGATGAGCGCCTTTTCCCAGGACTCCGGCGGGATCACCTACACCTATGTCGGCGACGGCGCTCCTTTCATCGACGTCCAGGCGACTGGCGGTACTACAGCCAATTGGGACGATGACGGTCACGGCAGCCATGTGGCAGGCATCGTCGGCGCGGTCGGAAATAACGGACTCGGCACGGCCGGCGTCATGTGGAGCGGACTGAATCTCATCTCCTACAAGGTAATCACCGATAACGAGACGGTTTCGACGGGCGGGACAGCAGGTTCGGGAGGCGACTGGGCCGTCTACGGATCCCTCAAGGATCTCGCCGACTGGTGGTCGACCCCGACGAATCATCCGAACGCTCCTAATCAAGTCACCCTCCCCGTCAACATGTCCCTCGGTTCGTCCTACGCAAGCCCCTTCGAGATCGAGATGATCGCTTACGCCCTTTCGAAGAAGGTTCTCGTCTGCGCATCGATGGGCAACGATGGTCGATCGACCGCCGAGTACCCGGCGGCCTATAGCGGCGTCATCGCCGTCGGGGCCACAGACGGGACGGACGCCTTGGCGGAATTCTCAACTACCGGGAACTGGATGTCGGTATGCTCCCCCGGATTCGACATAATTTCGACCTTCAACGGCTCGCCGAGCGACTATGAATGGGATTCGGGCACCTCGATGGCCGCGCCCTTCGTCACCGGCCTCGCCGCCTATATCCTTGCCTACAATCCGAACCTCCAGCCCGATCAGGTAAAGACCATCATCGAGAATACGGCGGACAAGATCGGGGGAGAGACCGGTTACTCGGCCGATTTCGGCTACGGGAGGGTAAACGTCAAGAGCGCGATGGATCTCGCCTCCTCCATCGCGGCGGGAACAAGCACCCTGACATCCACCTACAGCACGGGGACCCTCACAATTGCGGTAAGTTTGGCGAATAGTCCGCTCACGGACCAGAAAGTCTACCTCTACGATTCGACAGGCGCCTTCGTCGAGTTCGGCTACACGAGCGACTCGAGCTACATTTCGAACAACTCCGAAAGCGGCACTGTCAAATTCATGTTGCTCAAGCCGGGCACCTATACAGCGGCGGTGAACTACGCGGGAAATCTCTACACGACAACGGCCCCGATGGCTCCGACGGGAGACGCGAGCGCGACCATCACCATCCCCTAATCACGCTCCATAAGGCACGACGAAGGACATTCTCGCCCCTTCCCACTCGCTCCTCCCGACCTCGATGCGGCCTCCCAACCTCTTGGCGAGGCTGCCCGAGATGACGAGTCCGACTCCGCTGCCCAACTCGCCCTCGGTCCCGAGCCGCGAGCGCACGAAGTTGCCGTGAAGGCCGGAGGCCTGGGCGGAATCGATGCCGGGCCCCGAGTCCTCCACGGAGAACTCGACGCCGCCATCGAGAGCCCGTGCCCTGATCGCCACCCTGCCGCCGCGCGGACTGAATTTGCAGGCGTTGCCGGCGAGATTGCGGAGGATGGTCGCAAGGGCGAAGGAGTCGAGGCGAAGCGGCTCGGGGCGCCCGAGCACTTCGACCTTGAGCTCGATCCCCTTGCGCTCTGCCGTCTCTGTGCAGGATGCGGCGGCCTGGGCCAAGGCCTCCGCGATGCTCACTTCCTCCTTCCTCATCGGCGCCGATCCCTGTTCCGTCTCGGTGCGGGCCCAGGCGAGGGTCGAGCTGAGAAGATCGACGCCTCTTCTCGAGGTCTCCCCGATTGCGTCGAGGAACTCTTGCACCTCGGCGGGATCCATCGTGCGCCAGCCTTTGGCGAGGATGTCGATCGCCCCGGGAATGCTCGAAATGGAATTCCTGAGGTCATGGCCGAGGATATGCAGCAAGCGGTCGCGGGTCTCGACGGCCGCGGCCAGGGAGGCATTGCGAGCGGCGAGCTCGGAGGCGTTTCTCCTGAGGCGCACGTGGGTCTCGACCCTGGCCACGAGGAGGGAGTCGATCACCGGTTTGGTGACATAGTCGACAGCGCCTTCGCGAAAGCCCCGCACCGCGTCCTCGGCCTCGACTTGGGCGGCCGAAAGGAATATCACGGGAATGTCGCGCGTCCTCTCGTCGGCTTTGAGGCGCCTGCAGGTTTCATAGCCGTCCATGCCCGGCATGGATATATCGAGAAGTATGAGATCGGGCGCCTCGGCTGCGACGAGTTCGAGGGCCTCGGCCCCCGAAGCGACCGGCCGCGGGTCGTAGCCTGCCTTGCGCAGGATCGACGAGGCCAGCGCGAGGTTCTGAGGCAGGTCGTCCACGACGAGAACGCTCCCCTTGCCGCGATTTTCATCCATTGATTCCGTCCTCCTTGCCGTGGGAAATGCCTTCTTCGCCATTGACGGAACTCCGCGCGCCGATCAGTTCGCCGATCTTCCGCGCATCGGACAAGGCCGACTTGATCGCCTCGAGGTCGACGACGGAAGAGCCGACCGCGAGCCGCTCGCCGAGATCGCAGAGGATCGCGATGCCATATTTCTTGCCAATTGCGATAATAGCCTTGGCCGAGCTCTCGGCGGCGAGAAGGGAGAAGGTCTTTGTGGCATCCGAGAGTTTCGGGGCGACCTCGGTCGCCCAGTCTCTCGCCATGTCCGACTCGCGCGGCGAGGCGTCGGGATTCTCGACGGCGACCATGACCCCGGCGGCGAGGGCCTGCCGACGGAAGAGATCGACGCCGTCCACGACCGGCGGGCGTGAAGCCCGCTCAGCCTCCACGAAGCTCCTCGTCCGCACTTCGAGATGCCGAGCGAGCTCGCGAAGGAGCTCCGAGCGCCCCGCGGGTTTGAGCAGCACTCCCTGAACAAGGGCATCCAGATCCGGCATCTCGTCGCGAGGGTCCCGAGAACCGGTCAAGACGACGATGGGGCAGGCGGCTACGGCCCGATCGGCTCGTATGGCTCTGACAAGTTCGACACCGGAAAGGACGGGCAGCGCGAAATCCATAAGGACCAGATCGGGCTTTCTTTTTCGCATCGTTTCGAGGGCGAGGCGTCCATTGTCCGCTTCCGTTACCGTGAGGCCGGCCTCCTCGAGAAAGGTCCTGAGCACCTGCCTGTTGAATCGATCGTCTTCCACGACGAGGACCCTCGCCGGCTTGAAATCGAAAATCGCGTCTCCAACCCCGAGCCTGGCTTCGGCCTTGTCGTCTGCATCGGCAGCCTGGATTCCCGGCAGATCGATCGCGAAAAGAGAACTCTTGCCGACCTCGCTCCGGACGCTCACCGAACCTCCCATCGCCTCCGCGAGTTTGCGCGAAATGGAAAGACCGAGTCCCGATCCCGAGAAGTGCCTCGAGTGCCGGGCGTCGGCCTGTATGAAGGGCTCGAAAATCCGCTCGAGATCTGATTTCGCAATGCCGATTCCGCTATCCTCAACTTCGAAGCGGAGGCTCACCGTTCCACCGCCCCCGGATTCGACGGCGATTGCCCGGACGACGACCCCGCCTTCGTGCGTGAATTTCGCGGCATTGCCCACGAGGTTGAAGAGAATCTGCCTGAGCCGCGTCTCATCGAGGAGGAGACGCCCGCCGAGACCCTCCGATTTTTCGACCGCGAAGCTCAGGCCCTTCTTCTCGAACTGCGGCGCGAAGACGAGGCGAATGTCCTCGATCATGGCTGCCACATCGACCGGAGTCGGCTTGATCTCCATGCGCTCGGCCTCGAGGCGCGAGAGGTCGAGGATGTCGTTGATGAGGGCGAGAAGGGCCCGGCCGCTCGTGGCGATGCCGTCGAGCCAGGACCTCTCCCTGCTTTTTTCCGGATGGCTTTCCTTGAGGAGCTCCGCGAAGCCGAGGATGGCGTTCATCGGCGTCCGTATCTCGTGGCTCATGTTGGCGAGGAACTCCGACTTGGCGCGCTCGGCCCGGGCGAGCCTCGCCGAACGATCCTCGAGGCTGATGGCGAGTCTGCGGCTCCGCGCGAGGGATAGCGCGGTCAGGACCGAGGCGCCGAGAAGGAAGAATATCGCGGCCCCGATGCCGGCCAGAGTCTCGGTCCAGACCCGCAGATTGATCTCCCCGAGTGCCCGGGATCGCGAGCTGACGATGCTCTCCATTTTTCGGCTCCAGTCGCCGATGCGCGATTGGACATCGGATAGGGGATCGGGAAGTCCCGTCATGTGTTCGAGTTCCGCGCTCGGCAAATCGCTCGAAAGCCTGAGGTCGATGAGCCGCTGGAGGTAGCGGAATTTCCCCACGATATTCCGACTCAGTTCGTCGAGATCGGTGGAAGTAAAAACTGTCGAAAGATGTGATCCGGCGATAGCCTTGGAAAGCGCATCGAGATTGGCGAGGGTGTCATCGCGATCCTGGGTGTAGGCCGCAAGATCGGCGCTGGAGCGCGTGATGAGAATCTGTCTGGAATCGGAGATGGCCTGGTAAAAATCCGAGGAAAGATCACCGAGTCCCTTCTGGACGGCGAGGATCTCGCTCCAGGCTTTTTCGGCGGTCGCGTTTCGCATCGCGCTCATGTAATTTACCCAAACAACCAGCACCGAACAGGAAATCGCCGCTGCAATGGCGACGACCCAAATCAGCCTTTCTCCTCGCTTCTCCGCGGCCGTCGGATGCCTGTCGCCCGGCTCATCGTCAGAAGCCCCGCCTCCAGGCAGCGGCGATCCGTCGAAAAATCCGTCCCTGGGATGTGATGAAGAAAAATAAGGCATGCTACTATAATCCCGCTGCGACAGCACCGTTACAAGCAGAGAAAGGCCAAAAGGGTGTGAGCGCTCGATCAGGAACGCCAATCAAGGTCGACAGCCTCGCAATCGGCGCCCCTGGAAGAGGCCGAAGATCGCGCGACCGGCTCACGCTGCGGATCAGGTTCGAATTCACTTCGGCAGAGGGCCTCTGCACTGTTGCGAGGAACGACCATTCTCCTACAGGCCTTTCGTCGCTTTTTCCTATACAAGAGTTAAGTAGTTTGGGTCGTTTTAGTCGCAATTATATATAAATGACTATATTCTCATTATCTTGTGCACGGCCATGCGAGGCCGCTATACGCGATGGATCGGGGAAAATCCGGTAATGTGAAGATTTTTTCATGCTTATTTCTTGTGTTCCATTATACTGAGTGACATGCTTTCCGTCCCAGGAGCAAAAATGGAACAGTCTTCGGTGCACCCGCCCCAGGAGCTGCCACGCCTCCTCTCGATGACATTGAATATCCGCGAATTCTCCCGATCATGGCAGCACTGCGATAGTTTATCCAATTTCCTCGGCAGGGCCGTGAGCGCGGACAAGAAAGACTCGTTCAGGTACGAGAACATGGTTTCGACCGTGATCAACGAGGTCCTTGAAGCGCTCTATCATAACCACGGCTCGGAGGAATCGGCCGAATTGGGAATCGGCATAGATGGTTCCAAGCTCGAGTTTTCGATAATCTTCGTCCCCGATCGAGCCTCTTCCGCTTTTTACGAGGAAGTCGCTCGTTCGCTCTCGGATGGAAACGTGCAGGAACGCTACGAAAAGTTCCTTCTCGCCGACAAAGAGGTAGCGCCGGGGCTTGCCGGCTTTCTCGAGATCGCGTCCACCTGCGATGCCCGCGTCAGTATCAGCACCAGCGAGAACAACCCCCGCATGAGTATCGCCGTAATTTTGGACATGGATCGATTGCTCAAGGAGTGAGTCGATGAACGTGAAAGCGAGCGATTCCTTCGATATCCAATTCGATACGGTCGGCCAGGAACTGATAGTCAAGGGACGCCTGCGCCCTGAACGCGCAACGGGACTTCGGGAAAGGCTCGCCGGCTTCGAGAACGATATCCATACGTTGAAGGGCGTCCTTTACCTCAACTGCAAGAAGGTCTCCAATCTGAACAGCATGGCCCTGTCCGAGCTCCTGGCTTTCAGCAGGCGCATGCTCGACGGCATGCCGGACCTTCGCATAAAGGTCGTGACCTCCAGCGTCGTGGCGTGGGGGCAGAAAGTCTTCGGGGTTTTCGAGAGCCTCGGAGATAGGGTCTCGATCGAGGTATATGACCAGAATATGTACCCGGGACAAGGGGTCTTCGAGAACGCGCAGTTCATCCGCGTGCTTCGCAACCAGACCAAGATGACATGGCGTCACGAACGAAAGCTCCTCGCCAAACATGGTCTGGCGAACGGCATGGTTGTCGCCGACATCTGTTGCGGGATAGGGGATTTCGCCCAACTGGTATGGAAGGAATACAATCCTTCGCGGATGGTCTGCGTCGACCATGCGAAGAACAGCCTGGAGTACGCGAGGAAATCCGCCGCCGATTTCGGTCTCGCCGAGATCGAGTATCTCTACGGCGACGCTTCGAATCTCCTCCTGGACGACGACATGTTCGACTTCGTAACCTGCAGGCACTCCCTTCAGGTGTTCAACCATCCGGAGCAAATCCTCAAGGAGTTGTATCGAATCTGCAAACCGGGCGGCGTCGTCTACATAACCAACGAGAAGAACTCCTTCTGCTTCGGCGAGCCCCGCGGCGAGTCGATCCAATGGACCTACAACGAGGTCGCCAAACTCTGGGACTACTTCGAAATGGATATAGAACTCGGTCCCAAACAACTTCGCTTGTTGAGCGATTGCCATTTCGAGGATCTGAAGATCGACCAATTCAACGTAACCAACCGCGACGGGGGAGATCCGCAGGAATTCGCCGAGGTCATCCAGTCTTGGCAGGACTGCTTCGACAACGACATGGCCGTGCGCCGCGGCGACAGCGACGAATGGCGCAGTCGCTTTCGCCAGGGATTCCAGGACCATATCTTCGCCATTCTCCATCCGCTCGGTTACGCGAGCTGGCCGGTCTGGGCAGCCTCCGGCCGCAAACCAAGATGAGAAAGACACGCGGTCTCGCCGAGGCCGCTCGCACCCTCCTTGGCTAGCGAGGAGAAGGCATGGCCGCATCCATCCGATCGAGCTTTAGGCTCAAGGTTCTCCTGATAGCCGGAGGAGCGGTCTTCCTGTCCCTCCTGGTGAGCAACGCGGTGGCCCTCCTCAGCCTCAGGAGCCTCGGGAGGCAGGGGGAAGGGCTCATAGACTCGGGTCTTCGAAAAGCCAACGCGGAGTATCTCCGGAACTACGTAAGCACGACGCGACTCCGCATCAACCAGCTCATGGATGAAACCGGCGCCGAGGTGGGAACCATCGCGGCGGTTATGCAGGAGATGATCGACAAGCCCGATGTCGGCGCCACGCTCGGCGGCGTCCTCGCCTCCCTGCCTGAATATGCCGATCATCTCGTCTATCATCCCCTCGCCGATTTCCCCGACGACCCCATCTATCCGAAAGGCAAGAAGACCGGGGACTGGAGCCAAGGCGGGCAGAAATCGGCCGTCAGCCTTTGGAGCTACATGCTGGACAAGAACCACCGGCCGACGGCCGCCGCCGCCGATACGCTCAGGCTCAGCAAGGTGTTCGACCTGATCGGTCCGGAGATGCTGAAAGTCGGCAACCCGAAGCTCCAGGCCTATTTCATGGGCGACGAATCGGCTCCCCTCATGCGCCTGACGCCGAGGATCGATCTGGCCACCACCTTCGACCAGCTGTACAACGGCCACAATTTCGAGCCTTTTTGGGATTTCTTCTTCCCCGGCACGGTGCAAGGCTGGAGGAATTGGATCAGTCATCCGGAAACTCACTATTTCAATGCTACCGATCTTACGGTCAGCTATCCCTATCTCGACGCTGCGACGGGAAATTACATCGTCACCTTCTTTCAACCCCTGTGGTCCAGGGACCGCAAGGATTTTTCCGGCGCCGTCGCGATCGACATAACTCTCGCTCAGATTTCACAATTGATCGAGAACGTGCATATCGCCGATACCGGCTTCGCGTTCCTAGCGATGTCGGATACGAATGTCATCGCCGTACCCAAACAGGCGGAGGCGAATCTCGGTCTCGTCACGAAAGTAGACGCCAATGTCGGCGTGAGCGGCATCGACCGCAAACTGACCGCCAGTACGATAGTCGGCATCCGCTCCCTGACGCTGCCCGCTTCTGACTCCGTCGACATCAAGACGGTCGATCTCGGAGACGAGAAGAACAGGCGACCCAGCACCGTCGCGCTCGCGAGGCTCGAAGGATTCAACTTCTGGGCCGACAACGCCATCCGCCGCGAATACTGGACGCTGGGCTTCATCGTTCCCGACAAGGAAATCTACGCGGCCCTCGATCAGGCGAGGTCGGCGATCAATTCTTCGACCAACACTCTGCTTTTCCTGCAGCTTTTCATCATCATCGCGAGTCTTGTCGTAACGCTGTTCATCCTGTTCCCACTCACGACGCGCGTGACCGGAGGGCTTACCGTCCTGACCCGCGCCGCCAACCTCATCCAAGCAAAGAACTACACCGCCAGGGCCGTGCTCACATCCAGCGACGAGATAGGGGTGCTCGCCCAAAGCTTCAACAACATGGCCGGAGAGATCCAGCACTACACCAGCGGACTCGAGGCGCTGGTCGCGGAGCGAACGAAGGAACTCGAGGAGGCCAACGCCTCGATCAGGGAGCTCAATAGCAGGCTTTCCGAGGAAAACATCAGGCTCGGCGCCGAGGTCGAGGTCGCCAGGCGACTTCAATTGATGGTGCTGCCGAGAAAGTCGGAACTCGAAGCGGTCCGCGACCTCGACATAGCGGCGTACATGGAGCCGGCGGCCGAGGTCGGCGGCGACTACTACGACGTCCTGCAGGAAGGAGGGATCGTCAAGATCGGGATCGGCGACGTGACGGGCCACGGCCTCGAAAGCGGCGTCCTCATGCTGATGGTCCAGACGGTCGCGCGGACCCTGCTGGACAGCGGCCAGTACAACCCGGTCCGCTTCCTGACCTTGCTGAACGACGTCATCTACAAGAACATCAAACGCATAGACACCGACAAGAACCTGACCGTCTCCTTCCTCGACTATGCCGATGGGCGCATGACCTTGTCCGGACAGCACGAGGAGGTCATCATCATCAGCGCGGATGGGAGCCATAAGCGCATGGACACCATGGACCTCGGCTTCCCCGTCGGGCTCGAGCCGGACATAGGCGGATTCGTCGCCACAAAGGAGCTGGAATTCGGGGCCGGCGACACGCTGATACTTTTCACCGACGGGATCACGGAGGCGCTGAACGAAAAGCATGAACTCTACGGCATCGACCGATTCATTCGATCGCTCGTCGAGTGCCGGAACGGTTCCGCCGAAGCCATGAAGGCGGCGTCGCTCGAATCGCTGCGGTCTTTCATTGGGCGGCAGCGGGTCTATGACGATATCAGCATGATTGTGATCAAACACAAATAGGAGCGGCCATGGATTCGATCATTGGAGAGATTGATCCCGCGGTCTTCATCTTGAAGCCGACCCTCGGCATCCGCTTCGATCTGCGGCACATGCAAATCCGATGGGCGCTCAGCGCGATAATCGCGGATTTCTACGCGGAGTATTTGGTGACCGGTTCCGACGCGGAGCGGAAGCGCCTATTCGACGAGGAACGGCATACCGTCAGCTATGTACTTAACGAACTCGTGGAAAACGCGGTGAAATTCAACGCCGGTCCGACGATAGCGATAGAAGCGTCGCGCGCGCCGACAGGTTACCATTTCATCGTCAGCAACGGCCTTCGGGCCTCCGATATTGAGAAAGTCAAGGCTTCGTTCTCCGCGCTCGTTCAGGGCGATCCGGGCGAGCTCCTCCTCAAGCGAATCGAGGAGAATGCCCTCGGCGGAGGCAACGCCTCGGGCATCGGGTTCCTCACCTTGATGAGCGATTATGGGATCAAGCTCGGATGGCGATTCTCCGGCGACGCCGACGAGCCGGGCATGGTCACCCTGTCGACGATTGCACGACTAGTATTGTGAGGATGGAAATCATGGAAATCAAGACTGCCGACTACACGATGTGGCTCGACTCCGCGGAGAATATCGTCTTTCTCGAAGGCGCTTTCCGGCTGGCCGGCATGGAAAGCTATTCGCCCATCGCCCTGGCTTTGGATGAATGGCTGGCGACCGGTTCCGGGCCCTTGATCCTGGATCTGAAGCGCCTGGAATACATGAACAGTTCCGGCATCAACATGCTCGCCAAATTCACGATCAGCGTGCGGAACAAGGGCGACAGGAGCATGACGGTCCGCGGGAACAAGGACATAGCCTGGCAGGGGAAGTCGCTCACCAATCTCAAGAAGCTGTACCCATCATTGGAATTGGTAATAGATTGACCGGAGCGACCGCTCCGGCTGGCGGGCGTACCGCGCCCCGCCGTTTGGCGTGAGGTCAACCGTGGATGCCGAAACGCAGGGAAATATCCTCGCCTTGCAGGGCGAACTCAGCGATCTCAAGATCATGTACGAGAACGTCATCGAGCACTCGAACGCCCTCGAGGAGGATCTCTCCCAGGCGAACAAGACCAAACTGAAGCTCATCGAGATCATGCGCAAATACGTCCCTTCCCAGCTCTACGATGCCATCGTCGGAGGGAAGAGCGAGGCGAGCACGAAGAATCAAAGGCGCAAGAAGCTGACGATCTTCTTTTCCGACATCACGAATTTCACCGCTACCACCGACGCCCTCGAGCCCGAAGCGATGTCGGAACTCCTCAACGACTATCTCAACGACATGGCCATCATAGCCTCGAAGCACGGCGGGACCGTGGACAAATTCGTCGGGGACGCGGTGATGGTATTCTTCGGGGATCCCGAATTCATCAACGATCAGGAGCACGCCCGCCGCTCGGTGGACATGGCCATCGACATGCAGTTGAAGATTCGCGAACTCTCCCATGTATGGGTCGACCGAGGAGCGCCGGAGGGTCTGCGGGTCCGAATGGGCATCAATTCGGGCTATTGCACCGTCGGCAACTTCGGCTCGGAGACGAGGATGGACTACACGATCATCGGGGGCCAGGTGAACATCGCGAGTCGACTCGAGAGCGTCGCCCGCCCCGGCACCATCGTCATCAGCGGCGCCACGAAAGCCCTCGTGGAGTCTTTCTTCGATTCGCAGCCCTTGGGTGAAGTCGAAGTCAAGGGGATTCATCATCCCATCGCGATCTACAGGGTGATCCTGCCCGGCGAAACGCGCAAATGGGAAGAAATGGCGGAGGTGACCGATGACGCGATATCGCTGCACGGTATGCGGCTCGAACGCGACATGCCGCCCGAGGATCGCAGGGGTGCCATCGACGCGCTGCGCAAGGTCCTGGATGCCCTGCAGCGTTGGGACTAGGTCCGTCGGGCCCGCGACGTAGAGACGGAAAGAGCTGCGAAACCATGGCGGAATCCCTATTCCGAAAAATGGCCTTGGAGAGGCAAGCCTCTCCCGAGCAACTCGACACGCTCCTGCATCTGACATCGCCGAAGGCTTGGCTGGCGCTGATCGCGCTCGGCCTCGTACTGCTCGCGGTCCTGGCCTGGGGCCTGTTCGGGAGCGTTCCGGTAGAGGCCTCAGGCCAGGGCTTCCTGCAGCGTGGGGATGAGGGCCTGCGGGCCCGCCTCTTCTTTCCCGCAGGTTCCGCGGGCCGGATCGCGGAGGGAATGGAGGCCGCGGTGTCGCTGCGAGGGGTCGAACCAGCGGAATACGGCTATCTGCGCGGGAGGGTCGCCTCGATCTCCGACAAACCCGTCACGAGACAGGAGCTCGGGCTCCTCCTCGGAGACGACGATGTCGCCCGAGCCCTGTCGAGCGCGGGGCCATGCGTGGAGGTCATGATAGCGCTGATCCCCGATTCCCTTGCGCCGACCGGCTATCGATGGTCATCTTCCGAGGGACCGGATATGCGACTGCTCAGCGGCGCGTCCGTGGCGGCGAGGGTGCTGATCGCGGAAAGGAGGCCCATCTCCCTCCTCCTCCCCCTCGCGAAGAAAAGCCTGATGGGCGACCGGTAAGACGAGCGATGGCGGAAAAAGAGAAGAGGGGCGGGTCCAAGGCTTTCGGAGGCAGGGGCCGTGTCAGGACTCCGACAGTGCTCCAGATGGAAGCCGCGGAATGCGGGGCGGCTTCGCTGGGGATGGTCCTCTCCCATTTCGGCCTCAATGTGCCGCTGGAGGAACTCCGGGTCGAGTGCGGCGTCTCGCGGGACGGCAGCAAGGCATCGAATCTGATACGCGCGGCCCGACGCTACGGTCTGGAAGTCCACGGCTATACGACCGAAACCGATGAGCTCAGGTCCTTCGCTCCGCCGATGATCATATTCTGGAATTTCAATCATTTCGTTGTTTTAGAAGGCTTGAAGAAGGACCGGGCCTATCTCAACGATCCCGCCTTGGGTCCGCGTGTCGTAACGATGGAGGAATTCGACCGGGCCTTCACCGGCGTGGCGCTGGTCTTCTCGCGCGGGCCCGATTTCCGCAAGGGGGGAGAAAAGCGCTCTCTCATCGATTCCCTCGCCAGGCGGCTCACCGGCATCAAGGCCGCTCTCGCCTTCGCGCTCTTGGCGGGGCTTCTCCTCGTCATCCCCGGTCTCGCCATTCCCGCGTTTTCCAGGATCTTCGTGGACAACATCCTCCTCGGCCACATGACCGGCTGGATTCAGCCTCTTCTCCTCGCGATGGCGGTGACGGCCGTACTGCGCGGCGTTCTTACGGCCCTGCAGGAAGCCCATCTCCTCAGGCTCGACATGGGGCTGGCGGTCTCCGGTTCGACCTCCTTCTTCAGGCGCCTCCTTCGACTTCCGATCGAATTCTTCGCCCAGAGAATGCCGGGAGAGATCGGCTCGCGAGTCCAACTCAACGACGAGGTGGCGCAGCTCCTCTCCGGCAGGCTCGCCGCGACCCTGATCAACGGAGCGATGGTCTTCTTCTATGCCGCGATGATGCTGTGGTACGACGTCGTGCTGACCCTCGTGGGTCTCGCCGCGGCCGCCTTGAATCTCCTCGCCCTGGCCTTTTTCTCCGCAAAGCGAAGCCTCGCGAGCCAAAGGCTTCAGATGGAGCAGGGCAGGATTCTGGGCTTTTCGATGAATGGCCTTCAGTCGATCGAGACCATCAAGGCCGGCGGGATGGAATCGGAGTTCTTCGAGGAGTGGGCGGGATATCACGCCAAGGCCATCGAGGCCCAGCAGGAATTTTCGATTCCCAGCCTTCTCCTGGGCATCTTGCCTGTCTTCCTTTCGGCCCTCACGACCGCGGCGATCCTCGTCGTCGGCGGCCTCCGCGTAGAGCAAGGCTACCTGAGCGTCGGGATGCTCGTGGCCTTTCAGAGCCTGATGGCCAGCTTCCTGGGCCCGGTCAATCAGATCATGACCTTGGCGTCGAACTATCAGGAGGCCGAGGCAGATCTCCTTCGCCTGGACGACGTGCTGCGGCACAAGGAGGATACGCGTTTCGAAGTCGTCGAAGCGGCGGAAGGCGCCTCTCCCGTGAAAGGGCAGGCCAAGCTCCGCGGCGAACTCGAACTTCGCGGCCTCACCTTCGGTTACAGCCACCTCGCCCCGCCGCTGATCCGGGGCCTCGACCTGAGGCTGGCGCCGGGAGCCTGGGTGGCCCTCGTCGGAACCTCAGGCTCGGGAAAATCGACGATCGCGAAACTCGTCGCCGGTCTGTACGACCCCTGGGAGGGACAGATTCTCCTGGATGGGAAGAATCGTTCGGAAATCCCCGTAGCCCTCCTCGCCAATTCGATTTCGATGGTCGACCAGGACATCTTTCTCTTCGAAGGCTCCGTCAGAGACAACATTGCCATGTGGGACGAGTCCGTGCCCGAGAGCGATGTCAATGACGCGGCCAGCGACGCCTGCATCCGGGACGATATCGCCGCCCGACCGGGGGCCTACCTCGGGAAGGTGGCCGAATCCGGGAGCAATTTCAGCGGAGGCCAAAGGCAGCGCATGGAAATCTCGAGGGCCTTGGTGAGCAACCCGAGCATCCTCGTGCTGGATGAGGCCACAAGCGCCCTCGATCCGCCTACCGAAAAGTCGGTGATGGACAACGTGAGGCGCAGGGGTTGCACCTGCCTCGTGATCGCGCATCGCCTTTCCACCATCCGAGATTGCGATGAAATCGTGGTCCTTGAAAGAGGCTCGGTGGTCCAGCGGGGAAGCCATGAGGAGCTCATTTCCGTCGACGGGCCCTATGCCGAGATGATCAGGATGGGCTAGCGATGAACGAAGGCGCGAGCCCTTTCGGCGACCTGGGCATCATCATCGAGGCCGGCGGCAACAAGCCTCTGATGCTGGATCGGGCGGACAAGATCTGGGTGGTCGAGCGAGGACATGCCGATGTCTTTACCCTCGGGGAGGAGGGCGGGCAAGGCGAGACTTCGCGTCGCCACCTCTTCACCGCGGCGGAAGGAGACATACTCATCGGATCTCTCCCTCCGACGACCGGAAGAAGCCGCCGCATGCTCGCATCCGGACCCTTTGGCACGGCTATCCGCGAAGTGGACAGCGAGGCCTTTTTCGCCCTGGGCGAGATGCCCGACAAGGCCGACGACATTCAGCGGCTCCTGCGTCGCTGGCTCAGGAACGCCTCCCTGGGCCTCCGCGGCAAGGAGGCCATGCCGCGGAATTCGCGCGATCTTTCGGAATCCGGCCGCCTGCCCATCCATCCCGGCGGGAACGTCCATCCGACTTTCAAGACGATGTGGATTCGCCTGGAGCCGGGAAAGGCGGCCTTCCTGGGGAGGGACGACTTCCCGATGATTCCCGTCAATCGTACCTTTCCGTTGGTGCGGGGCACCTGGCTCAAGGCCGTCGACGAGGCCGTCATATCCTATGCCGAAGAATGGCCGCCGATAAGCTGGGGTCGCCTCTCCACGATCCTGAACTCATTCTGCTGCTTCCTTCTCGAGTGTTGCGCGGCCAACGCCGCGCGGGCCGAGGAACTGGAGCGGGCGAGAATGGAGGGGCGGGCGGCCTCGCGGCGCTCGATGTTCACGAGGGGCCTGGAGAAGCTCTCGGGCATCACGGAGCCGCGGCGATTTCGACTCGATCTCGAAGCGGACAAGAGGCGGCCTCTCTTGAGCGCGTGCAGGATCGTCGGCCGGAGCCAGGGCATGGAGCTGCCGAGCGCGTGGAACGGCATGTCCGGGCCCATGGCCTCGGAATCCTTGGAGGACATAGGACGGGCGGCGGGATTCAGGTCGCGTCAGGTCGTGCTCAAAGAGGGGTGGTGGAAACGCGACAACGGGCCCCTCCTGGTCTATCGGGAAAAGGACCATTGCCCCCTCGCGGCCCTACCCCTCTCGCCGAGGAAATACCAGATCGTCGACCCCGTGGAGGGGAACGCGACACTCCTTACGAGGGCCGTCGCCGAGTCCTTGGACGTCTGCGGCCATGTCCTTTATAGACCCCTGCCCAACCGCCGCCTCGGCGGGTGGGACGTGATCAGGCTGGGAATCCGGGGATGCTCCGGAGACCTCGCCACGGCTTTTTTCGCGGGCTTGGGGGGAGCCCTCCTCAGCCTCCTCGCGCCATGGATGACCGGCCTGATCTTCGACTACGTGATCCCGGGGGCCAGGCTCGACCAGCTCGCCCTCATCGGCGGCCTCCTGGCCCTCGGGGCTTTTGCAGGGTTGCTCTTCGACGGCGCGCGGGGAATAGCCATCCTTCGCACGGAGGGCTCCATCGAAAGTTCGGCCCAGGCGGCGCTCTGGGATCGGCTCCTCTCCCTTCCCCTGCCCTTTTTCTCGAACTATACGGCGGGGGACCTCGCGGAGCGGAGCATGGGTATCAGCACGATCCGACATGTCGTCTCGAATACGGCCATAACCGCCGTCGTCGCGGGGCTCTTTTCCCTCGCGAATCTCTGGCTCCTGTTCGGCGTCAGCGCGAGCCTGGCATGGCTGGCCCTCGCGCTCTGCGGCCTCGGCACGTGCTTCTTCCTGGGCGTGAGTCTCGCTCTCGTCCGCTCAGAACGCCGCGTCGTCGACCTGAAGGGAAAGAACCAGGGGATCGTCTTCCAGCTCGTCACGGGCATAGCGAAGCTCAGAGTTTCCAGCGCAGAGGATAGCGCCTTCTCGATCTGGGCCGAAAGCTACGCGAAGATGAAGAGACAGGCCTTCTGGTCGGCGAAGTTGGAGTCCCTCATCCCGATTTTCGCCTCGGTCTTTCCGACCGCGGCATTGATGGCCATTTTCGCCGCCCTCGCCGGCGGGAGCCAGATAGGTCTGAGCGCCGGCGGCTTTCTCGTATTCAGTTCCGCCTTCATCGCCTTGTCGAACGCGATGATCCAGACCGGGATCGTCATGGTATCCTCGATCCAGATCCTGCCGGTCTACGAGCGGGCGAAGCCGATCCTGGAGACCCTTCCCGAGGTCGATGAAGCCAAAGAGAAGCCCTCGCCCTTGAGCGGAAGGATCGAAATCAACCATCTCTCCTATCGGTACCACCCGGAAGGGCCATCGGTCCTCAAGGACGTTTCGATGAACGTGGCCCCCGGTGAATTCGTCGCCCTCGTGGGCGGATCGGGCTCGGGGAAGTCGACGCTGCTGCGTCTCCTCTTGGGATTTACGCGACCGGAGGCCGGTGCGATCTATTATGACGGCCAGGATCTCGGTTCGCTCGACGCCCTCGCGGTGAGGCGCCAGATCGGGGTCGTGCTTCAGAACGGGCAGCTACCGGGCGGCAGCATCGCCAAGGCGATCCTGGGCAGTTCCAAGCTCACTCTCGACGACGCGTGGGAAGCCGCGTGCATGGTCGGATTGGACCGCGATATCAAGGACATGCCCATGGGCATGTATACGGTCATCCCCGCGGGAGGCGGAACCCTTTCCGGAGGGCAGAGACAGAGACTCCTCATCGCCCGCGCCATCGTGAGGAAGCCGCGCATCCTGTTTTTCGACGAGGCTACCAGCGCCTTGGACAACAAGACCCAAGCCATCGTGAGCGAAAGCCTGGCGGCGTTGCAGGTTTCAAGTCTCGTCATCGCCCACAGGCTGAGCACGGTCATAAACTCCGATCGCATCTACGTCCTCGACGAGGGAAGGGTGGTCGAAGCAGGGACGTATCAAGAATTGATGGACCGATGCGGGCTTTTCTACGTTCTTGCCAAGCGACAAAGCGCATAATGGCACGCATTTTGCCGCCGGATGCATCTATGCCCGCCGAGGAGGTCGAGCGCATGAGTCGACCTGGATCGCTCCGCTATCGCTTATCGAACTGAACAAAAGTCATAATTAATAAATCGTTCGAAATGATTGACAATTTGTGAATTGCGATAAAATAATTACTACAGGTCCTTGCATATTGAGCCGTTCGCGGTTGCGAACGGGAAAGATGAAAGGACCTGTGTAGAGCCTCGCGCGCCGTTCAAAAGCCCTGCTTTTGAACGGCGCTTAATGCAAGGCTCAATAATCTCCAAGGAGGTAATGTCATGGATAAAAGTGCCGGCAAGAAGAAGGACCCAATCCAAAAGAAAGAGAAGGGAAAGGAGGATGGAAATCCGAAAAAACGGGAATTGAGCGCGGAAGAACTCGACAAGGTGAGCGGAGGAGGGATGCCTCAGCCCAAGCATCATGCTCAAAAGCCATAATATATGTAATATTATATATCATCTCTGACTAGACGCTTTCTTTCTCACGTCGCAGGACCGAAGAGATCTCCGATCCGACAAAAATCATTTTGGAGGCGGAATCATGAAATGGTTCATGGGATTGGCATTTGTCTTACTCCTGGGAGGCTGCAGCGCGAGCGGCCCCTTTGGCGGCAGCGCCGGAGTATCGAGGGTAATTATAAGGGACAGTGGTGAAATCGCGACTACCTATCAAGTGAGCGGCGACGGCAAGACTCTTTCCGCATCGACGACCGATCGGGGGATGACCGTAACCCGCAGCTATAGTTACGATTCCGGGGGCCGGCTCGTAGCGGTTACCAGACGAGCACCGAGCCTGAACGACGAGACCATCGTCATCTCGAATGTTCTCGATCCCGCGCACAATTCGAGGTTGACCAGGACTATCAAGACGAACAGCAGCTCATCGGCGGACTTTCAGTATTACTACGAAACCGACGGCAGTATGGCCGGTATCGTCTCCATCGACCCGAACGGCAACCTTCAAGCCAAGGCTGCGAGACAGTAGGGGGCGGAAAATGAAAAAGTTAGCTCTCTTCTCGAGCCTTATCTTGGTCGGCCTGTTCAATCTGAACGCGCTGCAGACAAGCTTTCGAGACACCGTACAGATATTCAGACCCTCGGTGGTAGACTTCCGCGAGGATGGCATCCAGGGCTGCTTCAGGGGCGGGGTGCTCATAAATCCATCCCCTGCCGAACTCAAGCTGGGCGATGTCTTCATCGATGTCGACGGCAACGCGAAGAAGGTGGCCGCGGTCGAGCGCGTGGGCAGCGATCTTTATGTGGACACCGTCGCTCCGCGCCCCGAAGAGGTCTTCCTGTATGTCGCGATCCCGGATCAGACGATCACGTTCAACGAGGACAATCTCCTCCCGAACTCGCTGCCGGCCAATGCCCGCGTGCTGGGAGACCCGGTCGACAGGGCCCTCGTTACCGTCACCTTCGAGAAGGAAATCTATAAAAAGGGCAGCGACAATATCGTGCTTGGGCTCGAAGTCTCCCTCGACACGAGCATGGAAATCGGATTCAGCGCCCCTTATTACTACCCTACCGATTGGTGGTGGTGGATTCCCATCGCCTGGGGGCAACAATACGGCTATATAAAAGGGCAGTTATCCTGTCAACTTAGCGCAAAGGGAACGCTGAGCACGGTCATTTCCCAGGGGAAATGGGAGTCGAGCCCCATATCACTCTACCAATTCGGATCGCCCATTCCGGGCATGCAAGCCGGAGCGGGTCTCTACACCAGGACGATCATCGAGGGGAACCTCAATCTGCAGCTCCCGATCACGGTGGTCGTAAAGGCCAATCCCGGCGCCCAATGCACCTTGGCAGGCATGGTGCCGGTCATGTGGCCGACCGATGTGCGAACCCTGGGCGATCCTCCCACCTTCTCGGTGGAAGTGGCGCCGCAGTTGAAGGCGGAAGCCTCGATCAAGCAGAAGCTCTATCTCGGGGCGGTGGTAAATATCGTCGGGATTAAGATCACCGATTTCCAAGCCGGCGGGGGGCCCTATTTCAAGCTGAGCGGGGCTATCGGAGTGGACGTCAAATACGATACTTCGACGATCCCTCACGTGACCGTCACGCCCGCGGCCGGAGAGACGCTGATAGGATCCGCGGAGCTGGGGGCGTTTTTCGCGATAACAGGTTCCATTTACAACGATAAATGGACCCTTACCATCCTCGACAAGGAATGGCCGTTCCTGACCCTCGATCCCGTGAACGGCTTTACCAGCCCATTCATCTAAAGCCACAAAGGCAGGAGAATGCCATGAGAAAAACCTGCGCTCTATTGGCCCTTTGCGCGCTAGCGTCCCTGTCAGGCTGCGTCCAGCCCGTTTCTACGGACAACACGGCAGACGTTTCCGCGTATTTGACGACCAAAAGTCTTTATGACTGGTTCACGGAGAACGCCGACCAGATCAGCGATCCCTGGACCAGCAAGACCCAGACCACGCGCGTCCTCAACGAGGACGGCTCGCTGAAGGAGTACGGGGTCTTTACCTATGACGCGAACGGCAACAACACCGACGTCAAATTCTACAGCAGCGAAACCGTGACCGACTCGACGACCCTTTTGAGCGATTTCGCCTATGTCTACGACGCCAACGATGACTGCGTCTCGGGAACCCTGCAGACGATGGTGAACGGGGTAATGACCACGCAAAAGACCTTTACGGCCACCTACAACCTCCAACACAACTACACCGACTGCCTCGTCATGGACGGAAGCGGCACTGTCCTGGAACACCGCGTTTGCAGCTACGATTCCGCCGGCATCGACTATGTCGACGAAAAGTACTACTCGGACTCCGGCACGAGCGATCTGATCGAGAGCTATCACTGCAACTACGATACCGTCGATCCGACGAAATGGATCAGCGAGGAGCATTACCTAAAGCTCGTCGCAGCGAGCTCAAGTGAAACCACGTCGTCGAGCGCGGCCTATGCCTCCTACGAAGCTTACATAGTGCACACGTTCACCTGGAACGGCTCGGACATGTACCTACAGTCGGACTTCCAGTCGGATGCAACCTGGGCCCAGGGCCCGATGATTTCCGCGATCATGTATACCTTCGATGCCAATCACAATGTCGTGACACGCTCCAGCTTCAACCAGAATCTGTTGCTTATGTATCGTCGCAGTTATGAATACGACGGTTCCGGCAGACAGACCGCGGAGAATGTCTACAACTACAACGCCACTGCGGGAGAGGAACTCGATACGAGGTACGAAGACAGCTACTACTCGACGACGAGCGGAACCTCGACCCTGTATTGGCACGATCGCAAGACCTATACGTTTAGCTACGGCAGCCGCGCTCTCGTGCCGCTTCAGGCGCCGATGACGAAGGTCATTCTGCCGACGACGAGGCACCACGAGGGAATATGACGAAGCGAAAGGCGCCGCCGGATGCGGGAGACAAGTTCCATTCTGGGGAAATGTCGAGCAGGCACACGGAAATCGGCCGGAATTTTGGATGACCCATCTCACGCTCCATGCAACCATGGGGCGTGAGAGTCCCTTCCTCGATCTCTAGAATCACAACGATGCGCCAGCTCGGTAGAGGCACTTGCAGGGAAACTTTTCTATGAGGCTTGACTCTATGCCGGGAATCATCCTCCATCGCCTCACGGAATCGCCGTTATTGCAGACGCTACGCAACCTCGATAAAGTGCGGGGATGAGGCGAATCGAAGTGGTCGCGGCCGTCATGATCCAGGGCGGGCGGGTCTTCGCGGCGCAGCGCGACGAGGGCGGAGAGGTCGGCCTCAAATGGGAGTTCCCCGGCGGAAAAATCGAGGCAGGGGAAACCCATCGAGAGGCATTGGAAAGGGAGCTGCGCGAGGAGTTGAGCATCGTGGCGGTAGCGGGTGATTCTCTCATGACCGTCAGCCATGCCTACCGGGACTTTCAGCTGACCATGTACTGCTATCTGGCCGACATTCTTTCCGGCTCCGTACTCCTCCTGGAGCACATCGACTCGCGATGGCTCGCCTCCGACGAAATCGATGGCGTCGATTGGGCTCCGGCAGACAGGGAGGTGGCGGCAAAAGTGCGGGAGCTATTGCGTCGCTGAAGGCTTCCGCCCTTTCCGGTCCCATCCTGATCGAGTCAGCGGTAGTCGATCCCGAGAACGATCAACCGCGACTCTCCGGAAGGCAGCTTCACCCTCGCCTCGTCGCCGATCTTCCGACCAACGAGCGATCGGGCGACGGGAGAGGCCCAGCCTATCCAGCCGCGGCTTGGGTCGGCTTCGTCGATGCCGACGATCCGGAGCTCGGCCTCGACCCCGGCCTCGTTCCTGACGCGCACCCAGGCCCCGAATTTCACCCGGTCGCGGCCTTCGGGCGGAGGCGGCTCCACCATCTCGGCGAGGGAGGACATGGCATAGAGATAGGCGATGCGACGGTCGACTTCGCCGAGCCTTCGGCGAAGTTTCCCGACCCCGTCCTTATCAGGGCTTTCTCCTGAAAGGGCGTGGGAACTGATCTCCGCGACTACCCGCGGCCTTTCCACGCCGCTCAACTCGTGAAGCTCACGGCTGAGGGCTTCGGCGCCTTCGCTCGTGAGATAATTGCGGGAGCCGGGTGGTATGGGGAGTTTGATCTCCGGCGCTTCCGACTCGTTGGCGGCGGAGGCATCCTCGTCCACAAAGGCGCGGCTCATGAGGGGACTATAGCACCGGGGATCGGGAGCCTCATAGCCAAAGACAGATCGAAGAGATTGAGAGCATGGCCCTGTGGTGAGAACTTTAAGGTAAGGCGATAGTCTCCGCAGTCCATGGCAGGTTGTTCTCAATCAGCAGCTCATGACGAGGATTTCGAATGGTAAACCCCGCGAGATAGTCTGCATATATCACGAGATATCGCCCGTATCTCGCGAGATATGATCCGTATCTCGCGATAAATCATTCATATCTCGCGAGGTATTGAAGGCCTATAAGAAGAGACTGGTCTCCACTCCCGGAGTTACCGATAAGAATATGAGAGCACGAGTAGCCGGATTTGTCTGGAGGTGGTCATGCCCATCTTGATCAGCGCCCGCGAGAACAATCTTGTCGGAGCCAAGCGACCCTGGCGCTTCCATACCCGCCACGACGGCATCGTCGAATTCGATCGGCTCGTGGATGTGATGGCCAAAGCGAGAACGACCCTCAGCAGACCGGATATCCTCGCGACTCTCACTTTATTTTCGGAGATCGTGACGTCCCTCGTTGCTGACGGCAAGTTCGTGAAGACGCCCCTCGGCGACTACTACCTCACAGCGGTCGGAAAGGTGCTTGATGCCTCGGGAAAACGCGAGGCGGGCCCCGTAGACGCCGGGCCGAAGGTGCGGCTGCGATTCCGACCGGCCCGCGATGCCGAGCGGGCCATGGCGAGGGCGGCGAGCGTCAGACGCGAAGCCGAGGGCCCCCAGGTCGCGCCCCGACCTCTGAGCGTCCTGCCCCTCGACGGAGCCTCCGGTCTAGCGCCGGGCGGCATGGCCAAACTCATCGGCAAGAGGCTTGCATTCAATGCGGATGATCCCGTGCAAGGAGTCTTCTTCATCGCGGGTGACCGTATGGCCACGCGCTGCTCGAGCTACCTGCACCTCAAGCCGAGTCTCGTGATCTTTCGCCTTCCCGAGACCCTCGCGACCGGACCTTACACGCTGGAGCTTCGCGGAGCCACAAAATCCGGAACTCCGAGGTCGGGAAGACTCGCGGAGGAAGTCGAGGTGAGTTAGAGGGATGCCTGGGCCTAATGGTCGAGACCATTCCCATGAGGCTCTTTCAAAAGTCATCAGGTGATCACTTTTCTTCGGGCGGGGCATGGGGGCACCTATTTGTCTGTTTTAGTTTGTGTATCTGGTTCGAGCAGCTTCAGCCTGAGTTCGGCGATGCGCGGCAGGAGAGGCGGGATTGTGACACGCACCGTGGACCAGACCAATCCGACATTGACGTTGTCATAGCCATGGATAAGACGGTCGCGCATACCTGCCATGGACTTCCAAGGAACCTCTGGTTCGAGGAGCCTGAGGTCTTCGGGAATACGCTTGACCGACTCGCCTATGATCTCGAGAGCTCGGATCACCGCATACTGGGTGCGATAATCCTTCTCGAAATCCTCAAAGCTGGAGTCCTTGGCAAAGTCGACGGCGCGCTGGAGGTTCTCCTCGAGGTCGGCAAGATAGTCCTCGACGTGAGGTTCTTTCATACCGGGATGGCTTCCGCCCGCGCCTGTGCACCGATACCCGGTTTCAGGTCTTCGTCCAAGACGAGGTCCACTGGAAGACCAAGGTCCTCGCTCATCTCCTGTTCGAGGGCGATTAGGCCGAGGAGGTCGAAGCGGTAGGGCTTCTCGGCCTCGATGAGGACATCGATGTCACTGTCCGGCCGGGCATCGCCTCGAGCCCGGCTTCCGAAGACTCGAAGAGAGGTGATCCCATGGGTACGAGCCAGCTCTTCGCGCCGGGAGCGGAGGTAGGCGAGCGGGTCTCTATTCATAGTAGCGGGCATGGCGGCCTCCGGTCAGGGAGAGTATAGACCAAGCATGATTGATGACGCGAGCCTTGCCCCCCACACCGCCCGCGGGGAATGCGCTGCGGGTGGAGCTGTCGTGGGTGAAGGCGACGGGTTGGGTGGAGTGGCCGGAGGTTTTCTTCGGGCGGGGCATAGGGGCTCCTTTATGGGGCTTTATGTGATTCGAATTGCGTCAGATTGCAACCTGGCCGCTCATGGCAGCAAAGGTCAATTCATTTTAGCAAAAATGAATGGCATGGGGTATTGCAACCTCGATTGCAACCTCGTTTGTGTCCGTCACTCATGGTTGCAATCCCTTAGGATGAGACCGGGGAACCAGCGAGCTGCCTTTGTGGTGCCATGATGATGAACGCGGCCGGCTTCGGAGAGCTCGCGGAGCAAGACCTGGATCTGGCTTCGTTCGAGGAAGGGCAGAATCTGGCGGAACTCCTCCATGCGAGCTCCCTGACTCTCCGTGATGTGTTTGAGCAAGAGCTCCTTGTTCGTCTCGCGATCCAGCCCCTTCCTTCGGGTATAGACGCCGCTTTGGCGGAGCGCCGCATGGAGCCGGCGGGCGAGCACGTACGCAGGTTTCGCCCGATTGGTTGGTTCAAGGAATCCCTCCTCGACGAGGGGCGGAATGAAAGCCGCGATTCGTTCGAGCACGCGGAGGAACTCCGGATTCCTGAGTTCTCCGTGCAAGGTCACCCAGACGTAGCATAGGCCCGAGGCGATCGAGGAAGGCCAGACCAAGGAGCTCTTCGCAGCGGCGATAGATGCGATCCTTGAGTTCCGCGCCTGCCTTCTCCGTGAAGGTGAAGGCGACAATAGCCTCGGGTTCGACTCCCTCCGCGAGGAGGCCTGCGACCCGCCGCGAAACCGCCTCGGTCTTTCCCGCGCCGGCGCAAGCGATGATCTGGAGATCGCAGCCCCGATGCTCGATGATTCTGCTCTGGGCTTCGGACAGCCGCACCGCTGCGCTCATGCGCCTTCGGCAAGATCCCGTGCCGGATCGCTTTCACCGAAGGCAGCGACAAAGTCCGCAATGGCCTTCGATGAGGGATGCTCGAGCGCAAAGACATTGAGATGATCCATGGCGCGGGTCGCCCCAACGTAGATCAGGTTCCGCGTCATGCGATCCACGGACGCTTCATCGTAGCCGGGACCGAACCAAGGCTGTCGATAGAGGAAGGGCAGAACGACTGGAAAATCGAGTCCTTTCGCCGAAAGGAAGGTCGTCATGCGGACCTGCCCCTCGTTCTCGAAAGAGAAGCCCTTGTCTCTGATCCCGACAGCAGCGATATCCTCCGCTTCAAGCCGCTTCTTGATCAGCTCCGCATCGTCTTTGGAAGGATAAATTATGCAGATGTTCTCAGGATCGTAGTTGAGGGTCTCGATGAAGAACTTCACCCTGGCTACAAGGAGATCGGCCAGCTCACTGCGGTCCTTGGCCTGGAAGAGCTCCGGCGCCGGCCCCGGTCGAACAGCAGTCGGCTCATTCTCGGAATCCTGGCCGGGGATCGTCTTGCGGTAGGCTTCGGCGAGCTCATGGATTGCGAAGGTATTGCGAAAATTGGACCGGAGAATGCGAGAACGTCCAACAATATCGATCCCAGCCTGCTTAAACGAGAATCCAGGCTGGTAGATCGATTGATCAGCGTCTCCTGCCAGGACAATACATCGTCGTGCACAACCCTTGAGCGCCTTGAGGTCGGCGGCAGCCAAATCCTGTGCCTCGTCGATGAAAATATAGTCTACGCAGCGAAGGCGAGGATCCTCCGGGTTGGCATCAATAGCCCTAAGAAGCTTTACGCGAGAATAGCCCTTGGAAAAGGCTCGGCGCGCCTCCATCTCCGCCGCCATCGCCTCACAGGCAGCCCAGAGCGTTGCACGATCCTTCGGGGCAACTGCCTTCTTCATCCCGCGCCGATTAAAACCACCCTCGACATAGCTTTCGTAACTAAGGTCGTTCCCCCAGATGACGAGCTCTGCCTCGTCCTTCAGTTCCTGGGGGCTGAAACCCTCCGGTTTGTAGGTTTCTGCAAGCTCCTCGACGATGTCGTAGTCCATATGAGCGCCTGGATCGATTGCCGCGAGCCTGTCCTTGATGAAGGCATCCGCTGTCTGAATCTTGTCCGCCCCATTCTGCGCTGAGAGAATTGAGGCAACGTAGGAATCATATTTGACGAGGGTGTTCGTGTAGGTAAGCAGAGCTACGCTCCCGTTGAGCTCACTTATATCAAGCCTTGCTTCGTCGACCCCGCCGGTCTTGGCTTTCTCGATCGCCTTCAAGAGAACAAGGGTTTTGCCTGTCCCCGCAGCCCCCTTCACGAGGAAGTCGGCGTCCAAGCGGATTTGCTCAAGCACCTTCTGCTGATCGGCAGTCAACCTGATGAGCATCCTCTCGTAGTCCGCTCGCGTCCTCGTATAGGTCGTCATTTTCTTCACGAGGCTCACGTACTCGTGCTCTTTCCGGTACTCCTCGAGCTGCTTTCGGGTTCCTCTGAGCTCTTTCTCCAGATTGGCCCGCTCCTGGCGCTCGGCGTCTGCCTTACGGCCACGTGACTGGGCGATGCCCTCCAGCTCATCGATCCGCTTGTTCTTGGCGAGTACCGCCGTCTCGAGGTGCTCTACCTTGCGGGAGAGCCCCTCCATCTCAGCAATCCGCTGGACCAGTAATCTCTTCTCCTCGACATCCTTGCCTCGGAGCAGGGAGAGCCTTCGATTCTCCTCCTCAAGGAGATGAACCGGCTTTCGCTCATTCCACTGCTCGAGGTACTTCCGGATACTCGCCAGCTGCTCAGGAGAACCTACATTCGCCAGTTGGCAAAAGCGCTCCAGATGATGCGAAGCCGTCTCCGCCGACTGACGATCGAGGTCTTTGAATAGATGTCGGACATCGTTTGTTTCATCGTGGGCTGAAATCATGGCATTGAGAGAGGTGATGCCATGAACGAATCCGCCGTTCTTCTTTTTTGCATACCCGATAAAATGGTTCATCAGAATAGTGAAGGTTTCGGTCTTCCCATCAAGCGCGAATCTGTCGCGGATCCAACCTTCAACAAACGAGTGCACTGCCAGAACAAAGAGGCCGGCATCCAGACCCTGGAGGTTAGCTATCCGATCAAGATTTCTGGCTATGGTGATTTGACTTGTGTTGGGCGCCGTGACTTCAAGAAGTGCCATCTATTCCTGCCATCATGAAATTTGTTTGCAGTTATTTATACCACGCCTCTTTTGCCCATGGAAGCTGATCTTGTCATCTCATTCTTCGAGATCGCGATCCGGGCAATCCGGCTTTCTCTCCGTAATCGCTTCTCGAACGTAATGCGGTCATTTTTAAACTGGAACTCAGGGGCAGCTCAATGTGAGTAGCGCAGATCCCGGTCTCTGGATCCCAGATTTTTGCGTCGTAGATGTGGGGGTACGGTTGTTCACTCGGTCTGCGCTGGAGCGAATAGGGCCGTCTCGGACGTTCCATGTCCGTACCTCATTAAATCCTGGCTCTTCCTTTTTAAGGTCAGAGTCAGGGTCAGAGTTGGTGCGAAGCGTGGAATCCGGTTTTCCGGTCTTCCTGATAAATCTTTATCTAGACTAAAAATGACCGGAGGGGGACTTGCCTTCCGCGGCTCGTCGTCCTGACTAACGCTGCGCTATACTTCGTTCGCCGCTCCAGGCCGCCTCGTCGCCCTGTCGCGCGCATCCTGCGCGCTTTCCGCCGCTTTCGCGGCGCGGGCGACTCGGTTCAAGTCCCCCTCCGGGCCTTGAAATGCAAAAGCCGCGCTTTGGGCGCGGCTTTTGCTCTGTTGCCCGGAGGGGGACTTGAACCCCCACCCTCTCGGACTAGAACCTGAATCTAGCGTGTCTGCCAATTCCACCATCCGGGCGAGCGGGTCGCATGATACAACGCGGGGGATGGGGGAGGTCAACGGGGAGGATGGAGGGGCGCCCCGGCTGAAATCGGGAGGGTCAGGTGCCGCCGATCATGGGGTCATCCTTGGGCCAGTCGAGGAATTCGAGGATGAGGAGAGGGCCCTTCAGGAGGGGCGGGGATTTCAAGACGATGCCCGCCGAATCGAGGCCGGCGCTGTCCGTCGCTTTGATCCAGACGGCCGGCTTTTCCGATTCGCAGCCGATGTAGACGTCGCCTATGTCGCGGATGGGGTTCGCGGAGCTGTCGATGATGCAGATCAAGCCGTCGCCATTCGACCGAAGCTGGCCGGGTGTTCTATCAAGAAGGGCTTTGCCGGCATTCTGCACGACGAGCCGAAGGTCGACGATCCAGGCGAATGGCTTTTCCGCTCCCGCCGCCTTCGCGGCGGCCAGCCGTTCGGCAGTCCTGGCGTGCATGATGACCGAAGGCGCCTCCGTGGCTCCGGGAATCAGGATGCTTGCCTTCAGTCCCTGACCGATGCTTCCCTGCCACTCGAAGTCCTCGGCGATGAGCGGCGAAACGAAGCCGACGAGGACCATGAGGAGCGCCAGTTTGCGCGTTCCGTCCCGAAGGGTTCCACTTTTCATGCTACCTCCTATTTTCGCATGGCGCTCGCGGCTCGCGCGGCGCCAGGGCGATCATGTGATGGCGAACAGCCTTCCAAACGCTTCCTGAGGGCTTCGATGCGGCGGTGGTCCGAGGCGTCGGCCGAGGGCATGGCCTCCGCTTCTTTTAAAGCGGCGATGGCGGCCTCGCAGTCTCCGAGGGCGTTTCGGGCGAGGGCGAGGGCGACGAGGGCATCCCGGGCTTCGATGGGGAAGCGGTCGGCGGGGACCAGGGCACGGGCCGATTCGGCGCGGAGGAGGGCCTCTGCGCCGCGGTCGAGCATGGCGAGGGCCCGGGCCGAGCCGGAAAGGCCCAGGGCGATATAACGAAGGCTGCCGTTGGCCCGGGCTTGGGTTTCGAGGCCGGCGAATCCGGACAGGGCCTCTGCGTAGCGTTCCTCGTCGAAGGCCATCTCGGCGAGGTTGTTCATCACCGCGCAGAGGCCCGTCCTGTCACCCAGGCGCTCGAAGCCCGCAAGGCAGGACTCGAAGGCCCTCCGTGCCGCTGCCTTGTCTCCCCTGTCGTAGTGGAGAATGCCGAGGTCGATGCCGGCCCTGGTCGCCCAACGGGTCTCGCCGAGGGACTCGAAGGCGACGATCGCCTGACCGAGGAGGGTCGCGGCCTCCTCGGGGCGGCCTCCGATGCGGGCGGCGGCTCCGAGGCCGTAGAGTGCCTGGGCTCGGCTCGATGCCCCGGCCTGTTCCGACGCAAGGACCCTGCGGAAATCGGCCTCGGCCTCTTCGAGGCGTTCGAGAAAGATGAGGACCTGGCCTTCCGCGACCTCCGTTTCGGCGAGGGCCGCCCCGTCGGCGGTTTCGGCGCAGAGCCTTCGGGCCTGCGCAAGCGAGTCGAGGGCCGCGTCGACTGCCCCAAGACTCCGCTGCAGCTGGGCGAGGCCCCCGAGAGCCTTCGATCTCAGCCCCGGGTTGACGGCATCTCCCGCCGCAGCCAAGGCGGCGCCCAGCCGGTCGCAGCCTTCGCGAAAGGCGCCGCGAAGGTTCCAATACTCGGCGAGGCCGGCGGCGATGAGGAGGCTCGCGTTCGCGTCGCCGATCCGGAGGTAGCCGTCGAGGGCCGCGACGAGGTCGCGATAGACCGCGTCGAGAAACCTGAGCCTTTCGAGTTCGCTCGACTGGGGTAGCCCCCCGTCCAGGATGGCGCTCGCGATCGACAGGCAGTAGCCGTCGTGGGCGGCAAAGCATGAGGCCGCCTCACCGGTCTCGGCGGCGGCGTGGCGCGCGAATCGTCTGAGGATTCGATAGAGCCGATACCTTCCGCTTTCGCCCTCGTGGACGACCATGCTCTTTTCCACAAGGGAAGCCAGGAGATCGGCCGCGGCTTCCGGCCCGAGGCCGAGGGGCTCCAGGACGGCCTCGGCCGCCCCGAGATCGAAGCTCCCCGAGAAGGCGCCGAGGGCTCGAAAGGCCCTGCGTTCGACATCGGTGAGAAGCTCGTAGCTCCACAGGACGACGGATTCGAGGGTCCTGTGCCGCAGCTGTCGGTCGGGAGCCCGCGAGTCGATGAGGCTGTAGTCCGAACCCAGTCGGGCGAGTATGTCCTCGAGGGCGATGGATCCGATCCTCGCCGCGGCCAACTCGATGGCGAGGGGGATGCCGTCCAGTCTGGCGCAGAGTTCGGCGAGGGCGGGGGCGTTCCGGTTCGTCACGCGGAAGGCCGGGTTGGCGATGAGGGCTCTGTCTATAAAGAGGGCGACGGCGGCGTATTGTCCGAGGGTTTCCGGCGGCGCCATTCCCTCAGCGGGGGGCAGGGCGAGGGGGGCGAGGAAGAGGACCCTCTCCCAGGAGAGGCGAAGGGGTTCGCGGCTCGTCGCGAGGATCCTGACCTTCCGCGTTTCCGCCACGAGGCGGCCGATCAGGGCGGCGGCGGCCAGATCCTGTTCGAGGTTGTCGAGGATGAGGAGGATGTCGCGCCCGTCGAGGTTGGCGACGAGGCCCGCGACGAGGTCGAGGTCGGAGCGGTTCTTGGCCCCCAGCATCAGGCTGATGGTATTCGCGGTTTCGGCTTCGCTGTTGCAGGAGGTCAGATCCACGAACCAGGCTCCGCCCTGAAAATCCGCGAGGAGCTCCGCCGCGATCTGGATGGCGAGTCGGGTCTTCCCCTCTCCGCCCGGACCCACGATGGTGAGGAGGCGGCAGCCTCCGGCGAAGGCTTCGCGGACGGCCTCGCGCTCCGATTCGCGGTCGAAAAAGGAGGTTGCCTGCTGCGGGAGATTGTTGGGGCGGGCATCGAGGGATTGGAGGGCGGGAAAGTCCGATCGGAGGCCGGGGGCGGTCACGGCCGCGAGGATCTCCGGACGCGACAGGTCCTTGAGCCTGTGGGCGCCGAGGGGCAATAGGCTGCAGCCTTCGGGCAAATGATCCTCGACGAGGGAGGTTGCGGCCTGGCTCGCGACGATCTGTCCGCCGTGGACGAGGGAGAGGATCCGCGCGGCCCGGTTGAGGGTTTGGCCAAAGAAGTCGCCGTCCCTTTCCTCCGCCAGGCCGGCATGCAAGCAGATTCTCACCTTGATTCCGTCGTGGATCTCCCAGCTCTCATTGTCGAGGGCTCTTTGGATGTCGATGCTGGCGAGGAGGGCTCGCAGGGGATCGGCGAAGGCCGCGCAGAAGGCATCGCCGACGGTTTTGAAGACGCGACCTTGGTGGGTTTCGATGGCGCTGCGAAGAAGCTCGTCGTGCCGTCGGAGGGCCTTGGACATGGCCGGCGCGTCCTGTTCCCATTTTCTGGCGCTCGCCTCGATGTCGGTGAAGAGGAAGGTCAGGGAACTCATGCCTTGCCCTGTCATCGTGCTCCTCTTTTTGTTTCTAAAGAAAGAGTTTCGATCCGGTTATAAAATATTTCAAGCTCGATCCTGTTTCTTATTTTGAAACGAATGTTTCATATCTTGCAGCCAAGGCAAAATCGATCTATCATGCGCCCATCATTCCCCAAGGAGCTCCCATGGATCTCGCTGCCTACGACGGCGACATCTCGAAAATAGACTATGTCTCCTTTCTGGTGGTGGACCTCGCCGGCCAGCTTCGCTCGGTCTCGCTTCCCAGAAGTTATGCGAGCGACAAGGTTCTCTCGAAGGGCATCGGTTTCGACGCCTCCAACTTCGGCTACGCCGAGGTCAGGAAGAGCGACATGGTCGCCGTGCCCGATCTCTCGACGGCCTTCGTGGAGCGCAAGGACGGCTTCGTCATACTCCATGCCTTCTGCGACGTGCTCGGCACGGACGGCGAACCCTTCGCCCATTATCCGCGCACTGTCGCCCGCGCGGCCCTCGACAGGCTCCGCTCCTCGGGCCTGGGCGACGACGCGAAGATGCTCGTCGAACTCGAGTTCTACGTCTTCGACGAGGTGTCCTACTCGACGACCTCGGGGCATTCGTACTACCGCGTGGGCAGCGCCGAGGGGATCGGCGAGGGTCACGAGGACGGGCCCCGCTTCGGCATGTCGAAGGGCTACCACAGGCTCGCGCCCGACGACCGTTACGGCCTCCTCCGCAACAAGGCGGTGCGGGCCATGGAGGCGGCGGGAATCCCGGTCAAATACCACCATCACGAGGTCGCCGCCTCGCAGCTCGAGATCGAGCTCGATTTCATCTCGATCGCGAAGGCAGGCGATGCGGTGGCCCTCGCCAAATGGATCATTCGCTCGACGGCGGACGAGCTCGCTCTCCACGTCACCTTCATGCCGAAGCCGATCTACGGGCTCGCGGGCTCGGGCATGCACGTGCACCAGTTCGTCGAGCGAGGCGGAAAGTCCATCTTCCCCGGCGAGGGACTCCACGGTCTGTCGAAGGAGGGCCTGGCCTGGGCGGCGGGCATCCTCGAGCACTCGCTGTCGGGCGCCCTCCTCGCCTGGTCGAATCCCAGTACCAATTCCTATCGTCGCCTCGTCCCCGGCTTCGAGGCGCCCGTGGCCGCGACCATCGACAGGGCCTCGCGCGCGGCCGCGATCCGCATTCCCGGCTATCTCCGCAAGGGCGAGGCGCGCATCGAGTTCCGCACGGGGGACGCCACGGCCAATGTCTACTATCACCTGGCGGCGATGCTCCTCGCGGGCCTCGACGGGGTGGCGCGGGGCCTCGATCCCGTGGCCCTCGGTTTCGCCACCGCGGAGGACGGGAGTTCGGGCTCGGCCGAGCCGAGGGCGCCCCGGTCCTTTCCCACCGGCCTCTTCCACGTCCTCGCCGGCCTCGAGCAGGATCACGCCTGGCTCGCGCCGGTCTTCCCCGAAGAACTCATCGACGCGTGGATCACGCGCAAACGAAAGGAGGCGGAGTATGTCTACAACGCTCCCGTTCCCCAGGAATATGAACTCTACTTCTGAATCCGGGCCGCGAGCCACGGAAGGCGAGCCAAAGTCGATCGACGAGCGAAGCTCGTCGGGAGCATGGACGCTCATGGGGGACGAGGCGATAGCCCTCGGCGCCCTCCATGCGGGCGTGTCGAGCGCCTACGCCTACCCGGGCACGCCCTCGACCGAGATCATGGAATCCTTCCAGTCCTGGAAGGCCGCGAGGTCGGCGCCGGGCTGTCCGGAGGCCACGATGGGGGCCCTCCTCGCCGAGTGGTGCTCCAACGAAAAGACGGCCTACGAGTCGGCCCTCGGCGCCTCCTTCGCGGGCAGGCGGGCGATGGTCTCGATGAAGCACGTCGGTCTCAACGTGGCGGCCGATCCCTTCGTCAACTCCGCCCTCATCCGCATCAACGGCGGCCTCGTGGTCGTCGTAGCCGACGATCCGGGCATGCACTCGAGCCAGGACGAGCAGGACACGAGGGCCCTCGCCGACTTCGCGCGGGTTCCCTGTTTCGAGCCGGCCAACCAGCAGGAAGCCTACGACATGACCAGGGCTGCCTTCGATTTCAGCGAGCGCCACGAGGTGCCTGTCGTCATCAGGGTCACGACGCGCCTGGCGCATTCGCGTTCCATCGTCGCCCTCGCCGCCCCGCGCGCTCCAAATCAGCTTCACAAGGCCGAGGCCGACAGGTCCTGGATCCTGATGCCCGCCGTCGCGCGCAGGCGCTGGAAGGTCCTCCTGGAAAAGCAGGCGACCTTCCTGGCCCACGCCGAGGAGTCGGCTCGCCTCGAGGCGGGTTCGGCCGAGCTCGGCGTCATCGCCTGCGGCATCGCGAGGCAATACCTCCTCGAGAATCTCGGCGACTACGAGGCGGCCTTCGGCGCGAAGCCTACAATACTGACGATCAACGCCTACCCCATGCCGGTGGGCCGCATCAGGGAATTCGCGGCGAAGGTGAAGCGCATCCTCGTCCTCGAGGAGGGCTATCCCCTGGTCGAGGACGCCATGCTCGGCGTTTTCGGCGCGCCCGTCCCCGTCGCTGGACGGCGCTCGGGCGCCCTTCCCCTGGACGGCGAGCTTTCGCCCGAACTCGTCCGTACGGCCCTCGGCCTTCCCGCCCGGGCCCTCCTTCCCGCGAGCTCCCTCGTGCCGCCCGAAAGGCCGCCCCAGTTCTGTCAGGGTTGCCCCCACGGGGACTCCTTCTCGGCCCTCAAGGAGGCCCTCAAGCCCTATCCCGAATACGCGGTCAACTCCGACATCGGCTGCTACACCCTCGGAGCCCTTCCGCCCTGGAACGCCATCGAGAGTTGCGTCGACATGGGCGCCTCGGTGGGCATGGCCCGCGGGGCCGCCGGCGCGGGCCTCCTCCCCGCCGTCGCCGTCATCGGCGACTCCACTTTCTACCATTCGGGCCTCCCCAACCTCGTCGACGCCGTTTCTCACAATACCAACATCACCCTCGTCATCCTCGACAACGACACAACCGGCATGACGGGGGCCCAGCCGACCATCGCTCCGGCCTCCCGCTTCATACCCCTCCTCCAGGGCATCGGCGTCGACCCCGCCCACATCAGGGAGCTCAAGGCGCACCGCAGCGACCACGCGACGAACGTCGGGATCATCGCCGAGGAGCTGGCCCACGAGGGTCCCTCGGTGATCATCATGGTCCGCGAATGCATCGAGTGGGCCAAGAAGCTGAGGAACATATGAACTACGACATAATCTTGTGCGGCGTAGGCGGCCAGGGCGGCATCTCGGTCTCCGTCGTCATCGCCAAGGCCGCGATGGCCGAGGGCTATCGCGTCAAGCAATCCGAGATCCACGGGATGTCGCAGCGAGGCGGCGAGGTACTCGCCCACCTCCGCATCTCTGACGGCGAACCGGCCAGCCCCTCGATTCCCGTGGGCGCCGCGGATTTGATCATCTCCTTCGAGCCCCTCGAGGCTCTCAGGCACGCGCGCTGGCTCTCCGTGGAGCGCGGCACCCTCGTCTCGGCCATCTCGCCGGTCAAGAACATAACCGACTACCCCGAGCTCGACGCGGTCCTCGCCGAGCTCCGCGCCCTCCCCCGAGTCTTCCTCGTCGACGCGGACGCTATCGCGAAGGAAGCAGGCAATTCGAGGGCGGCGAACATGGTCCTCGTCGGCCTCGCCTCGACGCTTATGCCCGTCTCGCCCGCGCGCCTGGAGGCCGAGACCGCGGCCTTCTTCGCACGCAAGGGCCAGGCCGTCGTCGACGCCAATATCGCCGCCTTCCGCAAGGGCCGCGAACGCGCGGCCCTAGGTCGCGAACGCGCGGCCCGGGGATGGGAGCTCCGATGAGCTACGACCGCGAGTCCGTCATGCGCCTCGCCGAGGCATCGGTAGCCAAGGTCGAAGGCCGCGAGGCCCTCACCGACCTCGAGGGCCTCGCCATCCTCGAAGCCATGGGCCTCGAAGTGCCCTTTTTCCGCCTCGTGAAGGGGGCGGCGTCGGCGCGCGAGGCCGCCCGCGAGGCGATGGCCCGCGACAGCGCGACGGCGCCGCGAAAGTTGGTCGTCAAGGTAGCGAGCCCCGAGATCCTCCACAAGACGGAGGTCGGAGGAGTCGCTATCATCGACGGAAACCTCGTGCCGGACCTGCCAGCCGCCGTCGAGGCGGCGGTCGCCGACATGGAAAGGCGCTTCGCCGACAAGAGGGTCGAGGGCTATACGATCAACGAGTTCGTCGCCTACGAACCCCGCATCGGCCACGAGATGATCGTCGGCTGCCGCTTCGCACCCGACTTCGGACCAATTGTGAGTTTCGGGCCGGGCGGCATCTTCGCCGAGAGGCTCGCGGGAGCCTTCAAGCCTGGCTCGGCCAATGTCTTCTTTTCGCCAGTCAACGCCGATAGGGCCCTGATCGAGGAGAGCCTCCGCGGCAACGAGATCTGCGTCCTCGCCTCGGCCGGGCTCCGCAACACCAAGCCCGCGATCGCCTTCGAAAAGATCGTGGATGTCGTCGAGGCCTTCGTCCGGGCCGCCCCCCTCCTGGCCGCCGCGGGCATCCCCGAGTTCGAGGTCAATCCCTTCGTCATCGCGCCGGCGCGCGGCGCCGCGGGGCGTCCCGACGCCGCCGGCCAGGGGGCGAGGCTCCTCGCCCTTGATGTCCTGGGCAAGGTCGCCCCCATCTCCGCCTTCGGCGCCCAGCTCGGCGTCGACGAGGCAGGAAAGGTCGTCAATTTCGAGCAGGCGCGACGGCCGGTGAAGAAGCTGGAGAGGCTTCTCGTCCCCGAAAGCGCGGCCGTCATCGGCGTCTCCGAAAAGGGCATGAACAACGGCCGCATCATCCTCAACAACCTCATCCACGACGGCTTCGACCGGAAGCGTCTCTATGTCGTGAAGGCCGGGACGGCCGAAATCGACGGCTGCGTCTGCGTGCCCGACGTCGCGAGCCTCCCGGAAAAGGTCGACCTCTTCGTCCTCGTGATCCCCGCGGCCCAGGCGGCGATCACGATCGCCCAGCTCGCCGAACTCGACAAGGCGAACTCCATCATCGTCATCCCAGGCGGCCTCGAGGAGAAGGGCGGCACCGAGGCCATCGTCGCGAGGATGCGCGAAGCCCTCGCCGCCTCGCGCTCGAAGTCGGGCGGCGGGCCCCTGATCAACGGGGGCAACTGTCTCGGAATCCGTTCCGTGCCCGGCCGGTACAACACCCTCTTCATCCCCGAGTACAAGCTCCCGATGCCGAAGGGCTCCGTCGCCCCCCTCGCAGTCGTCTCCCAGTCGGGGGCCTTCGCCATCGCCCGCGTCTCGAAGCATCCGGACATCAATCCCAAGTACCTCGTCACCTGCGGCAACCAGATGGATGTCACGGTGGGCGACTGGCTCGAGCATCTCGCATCCGATCGCGAACTCGAGATCTTCGCGGTCTACATCGAGGGATTCAAACCCCTCGACGGAGAGAAGCTTCTCCGGGCGGTGCGATCCATCGTCGCCTCGGGGCGCACGGTCATCTTCTATCGAGCGGGCAGGACGGCGGCGGGGGCGGCAGCAAGCGCAAGCCATACCGCGAGCATCGCCGGCGACTGGCCCGTGACGCGGGCCCTCCTCGAGGGCGCCGGAGCTACCGTCGCCACAACCCTCGACGCCTTCGACGACGCCCTCACGACCTTCACCTTGCTTCGCGGCAAGAAACGGCCCGCGGCGAAGGCCAAAGGGTCCAAGCCCCCCTCCCCGCGTCTGGGCGCAGTCTCGAACGCTGGCTTCGAGTGCGTCGCCATCGCCGACAACCTCGGGAGCATGGAGCTCGCCACTTTCTCTCCCTCGACAGCCCCGGAGCTGGAAAGGGTCTTCGCCCAGGCGAAGATCGGAGAAATCGTCGATGTCCACAATCCCGTCGATCTCACGCCGATGGCCGGCGACGCGGCCTACGAGGAGACCTTCCGCGCCGTCCTCGCCGACGCGAAGGTCGACTGCGGCATCGTGGGCATCGTCCCCCTCACCGCCATGATGAACACCCTCGCCGCCGGTCCGGCCTCGCAGGGGGAGGACGTGAAGCGAGACGATTCCATAGCGTTCCGCTACGGCAAGCTGATGAAGGAGGGCGACAAGCCCTGGGTGGCCGTCGTGGACTCCGGGTCCTTGTACGATCCTCTAGCCAGGGAGCTCGAGGCCCGCGGCGTGCCGACCTTCAGGACGGCCGACCGGGCCCTCGCGATGCTCGACCTCTGGATGTCGTCGCGGTCTTGAGGCAGCGAGGCCTTTTCGCCGGAGTGATACGTCGATATCATCATGTCTATGTCAGAAACGCTTCTGATCTCGCCATCAGTCCTCCTCAAGAAGGCCGAACTCCTCGGAGGCCTTCTCGACGGGGATTTCGACTACTTCGCCAGCCGCAGCGGAGCCCTCTCCCTCGGCGACGGGGAAATCCTCTTCGTCGCGGGCTCGAGGGCCGACCGTTTCTGGGTGGTCGCCTCGGGAAACATCATCGTGGAAAGGGACGAGGTCGCGATCGCCGGTTTCGGGCCGGGAGACGTAGTGGGCGATTTCGATTTCGCGAGGGGAGCCTCCCGCGACGCGACGGCGAGGAGCGAGGGGCCGAGCGCCCTCGTCGAATTCCCCCGTCTCGGCATTTCACTCGCCGACCTCGTCGCCGAGCGCCCCGACGCCTCAGCGAGGCTCCTCCTCCGCTCGATCGCCATGATCTCATCGCGCATCCGTTCCGTGCAAAGACTCATCTCGGAGAACGCCCCCTGGGTTCGCGAGCTCCGCCATCAATCCCACACCGACGCGAACACCGGGCTCTCCACCCGCTCTTTCTTCGAGGAGGAGCTCTCGAAGCGCCTCGGGGATCCCGCCCTCTTCCTCTTGATCAAGCCCGATCGCTTCAAGGAGCTCGTCGACGAACGCGGCCATGCCGCAGGCGACGCCGCCATGTCGGCAATCGCAGCCCTTCTTATCGGCACGATCCGCGAGCTCGGTCGGGGCCATGCGATACGGATCAAGAGCAACGAGACTGCCCTCGTCGTGCCGCATTGCGGCAAAGAGGAGGCGCGCGAACTCGCCCGCCGCGTCGCTCGCGGCTTCGCGACCCTCGACGCGGGGCCCAACTGCGCGGGCTTCCGTCCCAGCCCGAGCATCGCCCTGGGCTTTTGGCCGGAGCATGGGAAGGATCCCTCCCGCCTCTTCGACGCGGTCTACGGCCTCCTGCAGAGGGCCTGGCGCGACGGCGGCGACAGGGCCTATTCGATGCGCACGACGACCGGAAAGCCCCCCGAAGGCATTCCCGAACGGAGACGATCGCAGGAAGGCGAAAGTTGAGCGACATCGCCTCCTTCCTGTCGACGGTTCCCGCCTGCGCCGGGATGAGCGGGCTCGAACTCAACACCCTCGCGGCCTTCCTCGAGCCGCTCCGCCTCGCCCCGTCGGAGATCCTCTTCCGCGAAGGCGAGGGAGGATCGGCCATGTACTTCGTGCGCACGGGCAGCATGGGCGCCTGGGTGATGGAGGACGAGATGACGCGCAGGGAGGTCTACGAGTTCCTGCCCGGCAGTCATCTCGGGGAAATGGCCATCGCCGAGGGCTCCGTGCGGTCGGCGACGGCCTACGCGAAGACGGAGGTCAGCCTCCTCGCCCTCGACGCCCTCGATTTCCATCGGCTTGTCTGGGAACATCCCGGCCTCGCCGTCAAGCTCCTCGGCAACATGGCGAGGAACCTGGCGGCCTGGCTCGACGAAGCAGCCGACTATCTCGGCGACCTGGCCCGTTGGGGCGAGAACGCGAGGCGCAAGGCCGTCGTCGACGAATCCACGGGGCTCTTCAACCGCCGCTTTCTTGAAGAGGCGATCCGCGCCCGCGAGGGCCGGGGCATCGACGCGAGGCGGCCCTGCGCCCTCGTCGCCTTCGACCTCGACCGCTTCCACGACGTCAACGAGAATCTCGGCAATCCGGCAGGAGACGCGGTGATAGCCCAGATCGGGGCCCTGGTGCAATCGATGGCCTCCACCGCGGGCTTCGAGGGCATCGTCCCCGCCCGACTCTCGGGCGACGAGTTCTCGATCCTCCTCCCCGACGCGACGAAGGAGGAAGCGACTGCCTTCGCCGAAGGCCTCCGTCTCGCGATCGAGGAGCTCTTCATAGAATTCCGAGCGGGGCCGGGCGCCGTTACGAAGCGGCTGTCCATCACGGCGAGCTTCGGCATCGCCGAGGCGCCCCGCGACGCCTACGACGGCCAGAGCCTGGTGGCATGCGCCGACGGGGCCCTCGCGCAGGCGAAGGCCGAAGGACGCAATTGTGTCCGTTGCGCCGAGGACGACGCGATCGCCTGCCTCGACGAATCAGTGCCTGAATAGGGCGAAGCTACGGCGAAGCCACGGCGAAGCCGAGGGCGACGAGGGAGCCCGCTGCCGAAGCCGCGGCGAGGATTCGCGTCCAGAGGATACCCGTCTTCGCGCCGGCCACGATGGCCTCCTCGCTCCGCACCGACACGATGAATCGGCCCTTGGCCGGCTTGCGAACGCGGAGCTCGCCGCCCTCGTCGGCGACCTCGCCCAACACATAGAGCATCCTTCCGGCGGGGATCGCGCGTTCGGTGAAGCGGTAGCCCAGGGTCCGTCTCCCTCCGGCGGCCTCGGCCAGGGCCTGGAACACGAAACCGCCCACGCCCAAGGTCGATCCGCCCGAACTGTCGAAGCTCGACCAGGTCGACTCGGGCTCGAGCTTGGCGCCCTTAGGGTCAACCTTGATGCGGCCGCTCCCGTCGTCGAGTTCGAAAACGGGTTCGCGACGGATGCTCGAAACGACCTCGCTGCCCCTGTTCGTCCTTCGCTGGCGGTTGCCGTCCTTGTCCGTTTCCCAATGCTCTTCCTCGTACTCCCGCGTGACGACGCACTCGTACCAGATCGAGTCCGTGCCCGAAAAGTCGGCCTTCAGAGGCTCGATCGCGACGGCCTTCCCCTTGAACTCGGCGGGTTGGACGAAGGAGCCCGCGCCGATCTCCTTGGCCACCGAGGCCGCAAGGTCGACGATAGTCGCGACCTCGCTCGTTTCCCTGCCCGCGACATCGAGGAGCTTGGCGGATAGAGAACGCGAAACGAGGAAGAGGACGAGGGCGACGACCGCCGCGACGCCGGCTGCGATGAAGAGTTCCATGGATGCCTCCAGACCCGGCCAAGTATAGGGCGGATGCGATGGCGGCGCCACCACCGCATTCCGACCTTAGGTTGCGGCGAGGCTTCCTTGCTACGGAAGGACGGCGGCACTACTATCAAACGGATAATGAGTGGGCCGGCGCGCGAAACGACGATCGGCCGCTCGATGCGCGGGCGGCCGACGCCCCGGAAGGCAGCATGAAGACCAACAGATTCCTAAACCGGGAATTGTCCTGGCTGGATTTCAACGCGAGGGTCCTCGACGAGGCCCTCGATCCCTCCGCCCCCCTCCTCGAGAGGCTCAAGTTCCTCGCGATCGTCTCTTCCAACTTCGACGAGTTCCACATGGTCCGCATGTCGGCCCTCAAGGCCGCGGCCAAGGATGGTCGCGAAGAGCGGGACCCGGCGGGCATGACGGCGAAGGAGGCGATAAGCGCCATCTCCGATCGTCTTCTCGCGATCCGGAAGCGTCAGTACGACTGCCTCATGACTGCCGTCCTGCCCGCCATCGCGAAGGAAGGGATCGAGGTGACCTTCCCGGCCCTGTGGAGCGCCGCGGAAAGGCGCTGGCTCGAGTCGACCTTCCTGGACAGCGTCTTCCCCCTCCTCACCCCCCTCGCCCTCGTGGAGGGAGAGGAATTCCCCTGCAGCGGCAACCTCCGCGTCCACGTGGCCTTCGTCCTCGAAGGAGGGGAGGCGGGCGGGAACGGGCCCGAGCGCAGGCTCGCCGTCGTGCAGGTGCCGCCCAACCTCGATCGATTCATCCGCCTGCCCTCCGACGGTCGCGGCATGCGTCTCGCGCTTCTCGACGACCTGGTCGAGGCCTTCGGCTCCCGGCTCTTCCCCGGATGGAAAGTGCGCGAATCCATCCAGTTCAAGGTCATCCGCGACGCAGACGCCGGCGTCGACGAAGATCGCGACGAGGACTTCGTGACCGCGATGGAGGAGATCCTCGCCGGCAGGCAGAATTCCTGGCCGGTGCGGCTCGTCATCGCGGACCATTCTCGCGATCTCGCCGACAGGTTAGCCGCCATCCTCGGCCTCGGCGCCGAGGACGTCACGCGGGTGGAAGGCCCCGTCGAGCTCAGGCATTTCATGGACCTCGCCTCCGCGGAAGCCCTCGGGGGAGCACCGGCCTTCGCCCGGCTGCGCTACGAGCCGAAACCTCCCCTGCCCGCCCTCCAGGTGCAGGAAGGCTCCACCATCTGGGAGGAAATCGCCCGCGCCGACCGTCTCCTCCATGTGCCCTACCAGTCCTTCGATCCCGTTTTGCGATTCATCGACGCCGCCGCGGACGATCCTCAGGTACTCGCGATCAAGATGACCCTCTATCGCACCTCGGGGAATTCGCCCATCGTGCGCGCCCTCACCCGGGCGGCCCGCAACGGCAAGCAGGTCGCGGTGGTGATGGAGCTCAAGGCCCGCTTCGACGAGGAGCGCAACATCGCCTGGGCGAGCCGTCTCGAGCAGGCGGGGGCCATCGTCACCTGCGGCGTCGCGAGGCTCAAGGTTCACGCCAAGGCGGCCCTCGTCGTCCGACGCGAGGAGGGCGGCGCCATCCGGCGCTATCTCCATCTATCAACGGGCAATTATAACGACCGCACCGCGCGCCTCTACGTCGACCTCTCCCTCTTCACGTGTAACGAGGAGCTCTGTCGCGACGCATCGGCCTTCTTCAACCTCCTCACCGGCTATTCGGCCGTGCAGGGCTTCGCGCGCCTCGTCGCCGCCCCCTTCGAGCTCAAGCGGAGGATCATCGCCCTCATCGACCGGGAGGCGGCCCGTTCGACGCCCGAGTCGCCCGGCCTCATCGAGGCCAAACTCAACGCCCTCGCCGACCCCGAGGTCATCGAGGCCCTCTACCGGGCCAGCGCCGCCGGCGTCGTCGTGCGGCTGAACGTGCGGGGCGTCTGCCTCCTCGTCCCCGGGCGGAAGGGCCTTTCGGAAAACATCAGCGTCATCAGCGTCGTCGGCCGATGGCTCGAGCATTCGCGCGTCATCCGCTTCCGCAACGGGGGCGCCGAGGAGATCTACCTGTCGAGCGCCGACTGGATGCCTCGCAATCTCGAAAAGAGGGTTGAGCTCATGTTTCCCATCCTCGACCCGGCGCTCCGGGCCGAGATTGTGGGCATCCTCGACGCCTATTTCCGCGACGAGGCGAAGGCGCGCCGGCTCGGCCCCGAGGGGACCTGGAGCCCCCCGCCGCGGCGGAAGGGCGGATTCTCCGCGCAGGACGAATTCTACGAGGTGGCGCGGAGGCGTAGTTCGGACGAGGACGACGCGCCCAAGGGCGAGCTCCAGGTGCGTCGCCTGCCGGGCTCCGCGGCGTGGTAGCCGACGAGGCGGGAATCGGCTCGCCGGCCGATAGATGAACCCAATTGCTCCGATCGGTCCGGACGGGGAGGAGGTCGAGGGATGAAAAAGGCTTGCGTGATTCTGGCGGATGGCTTTGAGGAGGTCGAGGCAATTACGCCCATCGACTATCTCCGGAGGGCGGGAATCGAGGTCCTCACCCTAGGCGTGGGCGGCCGGTCGATTCGCGGCTCCCACGGCATACTCGTCGAAGCCGACGCCGCCCTCGACGGCGCATCGGCGGCGACTGCCTGGGATTGCGTCGTCGTACCCGGCGGGGCGGTCGGCGCGGGCAACATCGCCGCCTCGAGCGAGGCTGTCGCCCTCATTCGGGCCCAGGCGGCTTCGGGCCGACTCCTCGCGGCTATCTGCGCGGCGCCGGCCGTCGTCCTCCATGGGGCCTGCAATCTCCTCGGAGGGCGCCGCTTCACCGGCTTTCCCGGCACCGAGACCCAGGTGACGGGCGCCACCTTCGTGGCCGACCGCGTCGTCGACGACGGCAATCTCATCACCGCGAGGGCGGCAGGTTGCTCTGGCGAGTTCGCGCGGAGCATCGTCGGCCATCTCGCCGGGAAGGAAGCCGCGGCCGATCTCGCCGCGAGGGTGCTCTTGGCCTGAAGGTCGCCGTCGGCGCCGGCAGCACTCGCGCCGTCGGCGCCGGCAGTGATCGCACCGGGAGGGAACATGAAAACGGTAGTATTAGCATTTGTTTTCGTTCTCGCTTTGCCGCTCGCCATCTCGGCCCAGGACGAGACGAACGAACCCGAGGGTTTCAACTTCATCATAGGACCGAGGATCGGCTATTCCTACGCCTTCATGAGCCAGGCCGATTTCTCGAGCCTCGTGGGACAGGTCTTCCCGGCCGGAAGCTACTCTCCCGCGACGACAGTCTTCGGCCTGAGCCTGGAGCAAAGGATACTATTGGGACAGACGCGGAGCCACTTCGCCTTCCAGGAAGTCCTGGCGATACACGGGCTCGAGCAGTCAATCGCCCTTCCCGTCCTCGCCGCCCTGATCGGCTACCGCGACGGCTCGGGCATCGAGGCAGGCATCGGTCCCATGCTCTCGGCCAACGGCATTTCGGTGCTGGCCGCCTTCGGCTACACCTTCTCCTTCAAGGGCGTCTACATCCCCGTCGATCTCAGCATGACCATCCCGAACAGCAAGTCGGCGACCCTGCTGAGCGTCACGTCGGGATTCAACTTCATAATTGAGAAGAAAAAGGGGATTGGCCCTTAGGCGACTCGCGGCACCGCGGAATCGCCGGCCCTCCGGCGGCCCGAAGCCGCGTCCGCCGAGGCTCGGGGACTTCCGGGCCTAGGCTTTCGGCTCGGCTCCGTCCTCGAATGGCACATCGAGGGGGCGCCTGAAAGACTCAATGCCGATGGCTTTTCCATCGTCGCCGATGTCGACCACGCAGCCCTGGAGCTCGAGCCCGGCCGTGCCGTCCTTCGCCCAGGCGGGTATGCCCGTGAGGTATTCGCGGATGCGGGTCGCCGGGTCCTGGCCGCCGACGGAAAGCAGGGAGCCCGTCCGCCCGGCGTCCGTGATCGCGGCCGTTCCGCCCTTGAGGATGCGGGCGTCGGCCGTGAGGGTCTTCGCGTGGGAGCCTATCATCGCCGAGATGAGGCCGTCGGCATGGTAGGCCATCGTTTCCTTTTCGGCCGTGGTCGCCGCGTGGAAATCGAGGATGATGCGCGGCGTCTCTTCGCGGGCCCGCTTGGCGATGTCGTTTATGGCATGAAAGGGATTGGCGAGGTGGACGCGCGGAAAACCCGCCTGACCGAGGAGGACGATAACCGCCACGGGTCCCTTGGGCGTCGTAAAGACCCGCCAGCCCCGACCCGGGTTGCCGTGCGGGTAGTTCGCGGGCCTGAGGAGGTAGGAGGCCTGGGGCAGGTGCTCGACGATGTCGCGCTTGAAATACGTGCATTCGCCGAGGGTGATGGCTTCTATGCCGATCTTGCGGAGCCAGACCGCGTGTTGGCGCCCGAGCCCCGCCCCCCCCGTCGCCGAGTCGGCGTTGCCGATGACGAAGTCGGCGCCGAATTCGCGGCGGACCGTCGAAAGAAGCTTCTTGACCGTGAAGACCCCGGCCTTGCCGACTATTTCGCCGACGTAGAGTATGCGCATGCTCACCGCGCGACTGTATAGGAAGGAGGGGAGCGCGTAAAGCGGAGGGAAGGTCGCGGAAGAGCGGGCGACGGCCCTCAATCCCGCCCGAAGGCCGCCACGAGCCTCGTCCGCAGGCTCTCCTTGGCCTCGGGCCAGTCCTCCTCGCCCATGCCCATCAGCGAAAGGCGGAAGCAGCGCCTCGTCGCCTCGCCCCGGCCGAAGCGCCAGCCCTCGGCCCAAGGGTGGGGGCCGGCCGAGCGCGTCTCGGGCGCCTCCACCCAGAGGTTGTAGCCCTTGAGGCCGCCGGCGATCCTGAGGCCGCTCAGGGCTCCGATCATGTCGACGAGTTCGCCCCGCCTCCGATCGGCGACGGCCCCCACGCGGGCCAAATGCCGCTCGTAGAGCCCCGACTCGAGGATGCCCGCCGCGAAAAGCTGGAGCCAGGTGGAAGGCCCCTGGTCGACCTCGTCTCGGAGCTTGACGATGGCGGACAGGCGGGCCGGGCTCGCCGCGAGGACGCCGATCCTGATGCCCGGGGCGAGGGTCTTGGACAGGGACTTGATCCACAGAGTCCGATCCGGCGCGAGGTCGACGTAGCGCGGCAGGGGCGATTCCACGAATTCGGAGAGGTAGTCGTCCTCGACGATCGTGAAATCGTGAGTCTCGGCCGCCTTGGCTATCGCGCGGCGAACCTCGAGCGAATGGGCGAGACCGGTCGGGTTGTGGATTTGGGGCACCGTATAAAAGAAGCGCGAGGAGGCCGGAGCCCCCTCGAAGGCCGCCCCGAGGCTCTCGGGATCGGGCCCTTCGTCGCCGAAGGCGAGGGCCTGCCGCGGCTTGAAGGTCGACAGGGCCCCCGGGTAGCTGGGCTCCTCCACGACGGCCCAGCTTCCCGCGCGCCCGGCAAAGAGGCGCCGCACGAGATCGAGGCCCTGCTGGCCCCCCCCGGTGACGAGGATCGAATCGGCGGGCAGCCGAAAGCGCCGCGAAAGGGCATCGATCAGTCGCGGCTCACCCCGCGACTCAGGGGCGGAAAAGAGCCTCCCGCGCTCGCTCGCGAGGAGGCCGGCCAGCACGCCGCCGGCTTCTTCGTAGGGGAAAAAGCTCTCCGAGAGCCGGGCAGTCGAAAAATCGGCCTTGCCCGAATCGGGGGCCGGGGCAGCCCGGGCAAAGCTGCCCGCGCCCACCCTGTTTTCGATCCGCCCCGAGCGGGCGAGGAGCTCGAAGGCCCGCCCCGCGGTCAGTTTGTTGCAGTCGTAGCGTTCCGCCACCTCGCGGATCGAGGGCAGGCGTTCGCCGGGGCCGATGTCACCCTCGTCCACGGCACGCCTGAGATCCTCGAATATGCGCTCGTACAGATGCATGCGAACCCCTTGACCAAAACAGGACACTTGCTTAAGTGTACTAGTACACTAGCAGAAGCAGAGGGATCACGCCAGCTGTCCTGGCTGATTCGAGGAGGCCATCATGCGCGAAAAGCTCAACAAGGGCTTTGCGGAAATGTTCAAGAACGGCGTCATCATGGACGTCACCAATCCCGAGCAGGCCAGGATCGCCGAGGATGCCGGCGCCTGCGCCGTCATGGCCCTCGAACGCGTTCCCGCCGACATCCGTCGCGACGGGGGCGTCGCCCGAATGAGCGACCCCAAGATGATCAAGGAGATCATGGCGGCCGTCTCGATCCCCGTCATGGCCAAGGTCCGCATCGGCCACCTCGCCGAGGCCAAGATCCTCGAGGCCATCGGCGTCGACTTCATCGACGAATCCGAGGTCCTCACCCCCGCCGACGAGGAGGCCCACGTCGAAAAGAGCGCCTACTCCGTGCCCTTCGTCTGCGGCGCCCGCGACCTCGGCGAGGCCCTGCGCCGCGTCAACGAGGGCGCCTCGATGATCCGCACCAAGGGCGAGGCCGGCACCGGCAACGTCGTCGAGGCCGTCCGCCATCTCAAGACCGTCAACCGCCAGATCCTCGAACTCAAGGGCCTCGACGAGGCCGGCCTCCAGAAAAAGGCCAACGAATACCGCGTCCCCCTCACCCTCGTGAAGGAAGTCCAGGCCAAGGGCCGCCTCCCCGTCGTCACCTTCGTGGCCGGCGGTATCGCGACCCCCGCCGACGCCGCCCTCATGATGATGCTCGGCTCCGAGGGCTGCTTCGTCGGCTCGGGCATCTTCAAGTCCGCCGACCCCGCGAAGACCGCCAAGGCCATCGTCCAGGCCGTCATCCACTGGCAGGACCCCCTCAAGCTCGCCGAACTCTCCGAGGGCCTCGGCGAAGCCATGCGCGGCCTCGAGATCAAGGGCCTCGAAACCAAGCTCGCGGAGCGGGGCTGGTAAGCCAAGAGCGAGTCCTTCGCTTTTGGGCGTCCCCCCGGCGCTCGCGCGCCGGGGTCGGGTCCTCCGCTCCAATCGGGGCAGGCCCCGATTTCCGCTTCGGCCCCTGACGCGGCGGGGGACAGTCGCCGCTTCTGTCGTTTTGCGAGGTGCGAACCATGACTATCGGCATTTTGGCCCTCCAGGGGGCGGTCCAGGACCACGAAAAGGTCTTCCGCAGGCTCGGCGTCGAAACCAGGCAGGTCAGGCTGCCCGCCGACCTCGAAGGCCTCTCCGGCCTCATCCTCCCCGGCGGCGAAAGCACCGTGATGGCCATGTACCTTCGCGAGTACCGGCTCGACGAGGCGATTCGCGCCCGCGCGGCCGAGGGCCTGCCCATCTTCGGCTTCTGCGCCGGGGCCATCCTCCTCTGCAGCGAGGTCGAGGGCCCCGGGGGACAGACCCCGGGAGCCCTCGACCTCATCGAAGCGCGGGCGACGCGCAACGCCTACGGCCGGCAGAACGCGAGCTTCGAAGAGGAGCTCGACAGCGACCTGGGGCCCTTCCCCGGCATCTTCATCCGGGCGCCTCGCCTCGAGCCCCTCGCTGCCACGAAGATTGTTGCGCGGCGCAAGCCCGAAAAGGGCGGCGAGGCGGTCTTCATCCGCCAGGGCAGGGTTTTCGCGGCATCCTTCCACCCCGAACTCTCGGGGGACGACAGGATACACCGGATGTTCGTGGAGACCTGCTCGGCCTGAATCGACGCATGGCATGGCCTGTCTCCGTGGCGCCCCGGAAGTCTTCACGCCATCCGGTGCGCCATCATTTCCGCTGCATCAGGTTCACTTGAACACCGTGATAATGAGGGCCGCGATATCGGCCAGGATCATGACGAGCGCCGATATCTTATGGAGCTGTTGAAGGGTCCTCTTTGCTTCCTTGGCGGCCAGCATCAGTATTCCCGCGACAAGCTGGACCGCCATCGCCAGGCCTATGATGACGACAGGTATCACTACTGGCGACATGGCCCTGAGGGTGGCGGGAAATATGAAGGCAAAGCCCATGGTCAGCCACGCGAAGAAGAAAAGGTGCAGGACGAGCTTCACCTTGCCATAGGGTTTCCCCGCCTTGCCGAGGGAAAATCCAAAAATAGCACTAATTACGATGAGAACGCCTTCGACGATGAATGGCGCCAATTCAGCCTTCATTTCGCTAATCCTCCCCTGTTTTCCGAGACTTCTCGGATGACCTCAACTTGGTCATTCCTCGATTCGCTTCGTCCAAAATCGCTGATGCATTGTCCCCGACGCTGTCGTCACCACTTCGGCAATTCGACTCCGAACTCCTTGGCGTATTCCGCGTTCAGCCGCTGCCAGCCCTCGAACTTCAGGGCATCGCCGGCGACGATGCGGCCGATGGGGCTTCCTTCGAGGAGGCTGTCCAGCACGTCGAGGCAGATGTGCCAGCCCGCGGCTCCCATCGAGCTGAAATGGCGATCGATGGTCGACCAGAGCGTGAGGCGCGTGCCGCCGCCGATGGCTTCCAGCTCCCAGCGCATGTCGTTGCCGCCCCATGAATACTCGAGCAGCTTCGGCGCCTCGGCTCGCGTCACCCTCGTCGCCGAGACGAGGGGCGCGGGCGCTCCCACCGTGGTGAGATTCACCGTGCTTCCGCTCCTGGCCAGGCTCCCGTCGGCTTCGAAGGGCGCCCACTCCCGCAGTTGCTCGGGGTCGGTGAGGGCCTGCCAGACCTTGTCAGGCGAGTGATGGAATTCCCTAATTATTATGAGTCTCCACTTCTCGCCTTCCTTTTGCAGCTGCGCCCCGCCGGCCGGGCCGGGCATATATTTTTCGCGCTCGGTCATTTCTCCTCCCTTGTGTCCAATTTCGTTTCAGTCGCTTGATTCATGGTGTCGAGGTGGCGTTCAAGAGCATCCATGCGGGCGGACCAGAACATACGGAAGGGGGCCAGCCAGGCTTCCACCTCCTGAAATGGTTCGGGCCTCAGTCGGTAGAGACGGCGTTGGGCATCCACCGTCGCCTCGACGAAACCGGCCTCCCGCAGCACGCGCAGATGCTTGGACACGGTCGGCTGCGGCATGGAGAGCTGACGCTCGATCTCGCCGACCGACTGTTGGGACGAGACCAAGAGGTTCAAGATCGCGCGGCGATTCGGCTCGGCGATGATTTCGAAGACTGATTCCACGCAAGAACTATACTTCCACGGGTATATACTCGTCAAGGCATATAATCAGGAATGCGTGGACCTAACCTGCGCCAGCTGCGTGAGGTCCAGAATTCGCGGTTTGCGGCTGCAGAAGAAAAGATTACTATTATCCCTCGCAGTGAATTTTTCGTAGCTGAGAAAAACCAGGGTCTTCTCGGAGGAAAGCATGATCCGAAATCAGTGGTACGCCATTCTCGATTCGGCCGAGCTCGGGTCGAAGCCCCTGGGCTGCCTCCGCATGGGCGAGCGCCTCGTCCTCTGGCGCGACAAGGGAGGTAAGCCGGTCTGTCATGTCGATCGCTGCGCCCACCGGGGCGCATCCCTCGCCCTCGGCAAGGTCCTCTGCGAGGGCGAATATCGCCTGATGTGCCCCTTCCACGGCCTCGAGTACGACGGGCGCGGCATCTGCACGAAGATCCCGGCCAACGGGGCCGCCGAGCCCGTGCCCGAGGGCTTTCGACTCCAAACCTATCCCGCCAGCGACGCCCATGGCTTCATCTGGATCTTTTGGTCCGAAGAGGGGGTGGAGCCGACGAGCGGGCCCCGCTGGTTCGAGGATCTCGACGATGACATGTCGAGTTCGACGGTGGCCGACCCCTGGGCCAACCATTACAGCCGCTCCATCGAAAACCAGCTCGACATGGCGCACCTGCCCTTCATCCATCACAACACCATCGGAAGGGGCAACGCCACGGTGGTGGACGGACCCGGCATCCTCATGCGGGACAGGGGCATGTTCGTCTACACCTACAACCGCGTCGACGACGGCAGGCCGAGGCGCAGCACCGAAGAGGTGGCGGCGCCCAATCCCGACAAGCCCTTCAAACTCGAGTTCATCTTTCCGAATGTCTGGGAGAATTTCGTGAGCGAAAAGCTGCGCATCGTCGGCGTCTTCGCCCCCGTCGACCAGGAGAACACGGTCGTCTACCTGCGCTTTTGCCAGTCCTTCATGAAAATCCCGATCCTGCGATCGCTGGTGCAAGCCATCGGCAATCGTATGAACCTGGTGATCGCCCATCAGGACAGGCGCGTCGTCGAGACCCAGCTGCCCAAAGCCGACGGCACCGGGGCGGGGGAACTCCTCTTCCCGGGAGACAGGGCCATCATGGAGTACCGCAAGATGCGGCTCGAGGCCTTGAAGGAAACGAAGGCTCGGGCCTGAGGCCCTCGCTCAGCCGCCGTTCGGGCCCTTGAAGGCCTTGAGCACGATATCGAGGCTTCCCTCGATCTCGTGGAGTTCGTCGTCGGAGAGCGACTCGAAGGCCTTCGAAAAGCAGGTGTCCATGGTCTGGCGGGCGAAAAGCGCCTTGTCCGAGCCCTTGGCCGCGAGGTGGACGTAGATGACGCGCCGATCCTCCTCGGAGCGGACCCGCTCGACGATGCCGGCGGCTTCGAGGCGATCGATTATGCCCGCGACGGTGGAGGGGCTCGCGTTCATCTCGGCGCAAATCTGGCTCATCGTGAGGGAGCCGGCGTGGGCGACGAGGCGGATCGCGGTGATCTGGGGCATCGTCAGGCCGCTCGACGAGAGGGCCTCGGCGATGCGGGCGTTGGCGAGGGAGTTGATCTCACGGACGCGCAGGGCGATGCGGAATGACTGGCGATCGCGGGGGCTTAGATTCGCGCTGGACAGACCGCCCGGATGTCCTCCAGGATGGCCGCCCGAGACGCCTTCGGGATGTCCTCCCGGATGGCCCATCGGCTGTCCGCCCGGATGGGAGGGCTGTCCCTCGGGCTGTCCTTCTCCGCCGGCGGGTTCCCCGGCAATTCTCTTTCCCGAATCCTCGTTTCGCATACGATTGGGCATATCCGCAACGGGCTCTCCTGTCAAGTTCGCTCCACCTTGACCACCCTTTCCACTCCGTGAGATACCGCCCCCATGCCCATCGTCAAAAAAGGCTTCGGTCTCATTTATTCGATGCTTTTCGCCATCTTCGTGCTCTTCGGCGCCTCGATGACCCTGGTGGGCGCCATATTGCCGCGCATCTTCACCGACTTCGGCTGGACCTATGTCGAGGCGGGCATTGTCCTCGCGAGCGGCGCCATCGGCATGTTCCTCGCCACCTTTTTGGGTGGGCGCTTCCTTCATCTCGTCGGGATCAAGGTCCTCCTCGTGCTGGGCGTCGCCCTCCAAACGGCGGGCCTCGCCTTTTTCGGGAGTTCGCCTTCCCTCCTTTTCAACCTCCTCCTCTACGCGGGCATCGGCTTCGGCCAGGGCTGCGTCGAGGTGGGCATCGACTGGTCTGTGGTGCGCATGAGCCCGGAAAAGGACGGGCGAGCGATGAATCTCGCCCATGGGGCCTTTTCCATAGGCGCCGTCGTCGGGCCCCTCCTCATCGCCCTCGTCCTCGCCTCGGGCCTCGCCTGGAGCCTCACCTTCAGACTCGTCGCCGCCCTCTACGCCCTCATCCTCGCCGCCCTCCTGCTCTTGCCCCTCGGACACCTGGGCCGCGAAGAGGGGGGAGAGGGGACGAAGTTGCGCGGGCTCGCCGCCAACCCCGCCTGGTGGCTGGGCTTTCTTCTTCTCTTTTTCTACGTCGGGGCTGAACTGGGCATCTCGAACTGGAGCTCCGAATTCTTCGTAAAGGTCTTCGGAAGCAGCGTCGAGCTCGGCGCCCTCACCGTCTCCCTTTTCTGGTTCGGCCTCGTCGCCGGCCGCCTCGGCTTTCCCCTCATCCTCCCCCGCGCGAGGACGGAGCGTCTCCTCCTCGTCCTCTCCATCCTCTTCGCCGTCTCGGTGGGCCTCATGCTCGCCGCCGGAGGGGCGGGCAAGGCCGCCCTCCCCCTCGGTCTCGTGGCCGTCGCCCTCGCGGGCCTCGGGGCATCCTGCATCTACCCATCGGGCATCACCCTCGTCAGCGTCGCCTTCCCCATCGGCCAGTCCACGGCCATTGGCTTCGCGGCCACGGGAGGCGGCCTGGGGGCCTTCGTCTTCCCCTTCGCGATGTCGGCCATTTCAGGCAGGGCGGGCCTCGTGGCGGGCTTCGCCTTCTATGCCCTCCTCGCCATCCTCACCGCGGCGACGGCGACGGGTCTAGCGGCGGTCACGAGGAAGAACGCGACATGAGGGTAAAGGGACCCGGCCCCGACGAGCTCGTCTTTCCCCGCGAGGGAGGCGATCCGGCGCTCGGGGTCTGGATGCGGGCCACCCGCCTCAAGCGCCTGTTCCGCCAGGGCTGGTTGAAGCGCGGCATCGAGGAGGCAGCCTGCGAATCGGTGGCCGACCACAGCTTCGGCGTCGCCCTCCTCGCCCTCCTCCTCGCGCCCTCCCAGCCTGGGGTCTTGCGGGAGAGGGCCGTCCTCATGGCCCTGGTTCACGAGCTCGGCGAGGCCTACGCGGGCGACATAACCCCCGTCGACGGCGTGAGCAAGGAAGAGAAGGCAAGGCTCGAACGCGACTCGATCCTCCGTGTCCTCGAAGGCTCGCCCGAGGCGGCCTTCGTACTCGAACTCTGGGAGGAATACGAGGCAACGGCCACGCCGACGGCGCGCTTCGTCAAGGAACTCGACCGCCTCGAAATGGGCCTCGAGGCGAGCGTCCACGAGGCGGGCGGTTCGGCGGCCATGGGCGAATTCCACGACAGCGCCCGCCGAGCCCTCGTCACGCCGAACCTGCGGGCCATGCTTGAAGCCGCGATCGCGCGCTGAGATCGACGCTGCCCGCGAGAAATGTGGGCTAACCAGATGAGCGCAGCGGAGCTGCCCGGCTCGGACCTCCCCGTCCATCCCTTTCTGCCGGAAATCGTGGCCCGCCTCCAGGCAGCGGGTATTCTCCTGCTCTCAGCCGAGCCGGGGGCGGGCAAGACGAGTCTCGTGCCCCTCGCCCTCGCGTCCGCCTTCGACGCCGGCAAGGTGATCGTGGTCGAGCCTCGGCGAGTGGCGGCCATCGCGGCGGCCACCAGGCTGGCCGAACTCGCCGGCTGGGCCCTGGGCGACGATGTCGGCTACAGGGTGAAGGGCGAGTCGAGGGCCGGCAAGATGACCCGGATCGAAGCGGTAACGGCGGGGGTCCTCATCAGAATCCTCCAATCCGATCCCTTCCTCGAAGGGGTCGCGACCATCATCTTCGACGAATTTCACGAGCGCTCCCTCGACCTCGATCTCGCCCTCGCCCTGGCGCGCGAGGCTCGGAGCGCGAGGGCTGCGGAGCTCCGGCTCCTCGTGATGTCGGCCACCCTCGACACCGAGGGATTGGCCGCGAAGCTCGAGGCTCCGAGCCTTTCCGTGCCCGGCAGGGTGTTTCCGATCGAGACGCGCTGCGCCACCCTCCCTCCCGTCGATCCCCTGCGCTGGGTGGCCGACGCGATCCTCGAGGCGACCGCAGGCGGAGCGGTTTCGCCCAGCCTGGAGACGGGAAGGGGCCGGGAAATGGGTGGCAGGAGCGTGTCGATCGCGCCGGGGGGAGACATCCTCGTCTTTCTTCCGGGCATGGCCGAGATTCTCAAGGTCGAAGGCTATGTCGCCGGCAGGCTCGCGGAACGGGGCATCGAGACGCTCAGGCTCCATTCCTCCCTCCCCCTCGCCGAGCAACGGCGCGTCATTACCGCTGCCCCCTCGACCGGCTCGAGGGAGGGGGTGCGGCGCCGCGTCATACTCTCGACCTCCATCGCGGAGACGAGTCTTACCGTGCCGCGGGTGACGACCGTGATCGACTGCGGCCTGGCGAGGGGGAGTCGTTTCGATCGCCGGAGCGGCCTCAATCGCCTCGTCACGGAACGCGAGTCGGCCGATCGCGCCGAACAGCGCCGGGGACGGGCGGGCCGCCTCGGGCCGGGGCTCTGCCTCCGCGCCTGGACAGCCACCGAGATCCTTCCCGAGAGGAGCCCGCCCGAAATTCTCCGGGCCGATCTTTCGGACCTCGTCCTCGAATGCCTGGTCTGGGGCGCGACGTCGCGGACCGAACTTCGCTGGATCGATCCACCGCCCCGGGCCGCATGGGAGGATGCCCTCGAAACGCTCAGGGGACTGGGGGCGGTCGCAGGCGAGGGCGTTAGGGCAGGCGTTGGCGAGACGGCAGGCGTCGGCGAGAGAGGCGGCGGGGGTGAATCGGGGCCTGCCCCCCGTGTAACGCAGCGGGGCAGGGAGATGGCTGCCCTCGGCATCGAGGTAAGGCTCGGAGCCCTCGTCATCGCCGGGCGGCATAAAGAAAAGGCAGCCGTGGGGGAGGCCCGCGGGGACAGTCACCGTGAGGGAAGCAGGGGCCGCGGTCACGGCACCCTAGCCTGCATCGCGGCCGCCATCCTCGACCGCGGGGGCGCCCCCGGGGGCGGCTCGACCGAGGGGGGCTTCGCGGAGCGCGTCGGGCAGATCGCCCAGGGGCGTGACCGCGATCCCCTCGCCGCCACGATTCTGGAAGAGGCCCGACGCATCGCCTCGCGGGCGGGCATCCGCTTCGACGCGTGGGGCGTGGAGCCGGAGCTCCTCCCCGGCCTCTTCGCCGAGGCCTGGCCCGATCGGATTGCCCGCCGCGTCGAGTTCGGCGGCACCTCGGCGGTCTTCATGCTGCCCGCCGGACGGCGCATCAAGGCCACCCTGCCCCTGGCCGCTTCGCCCTGGATCGTCGCCCTCGACGCCGACGCGGGCGAGAGCCTGGGGCGCCTGTATTCGGGCATCGCGATCGGGGAGGCCGAAGCCCTGGAAGGACTCGCTCCCCTCCTCGTCGAAGACACGAGGATCGAATGGAAGGGGCGGGGCTATCGCGCGAGGAGAATTCGCCGGGCCGGCACCATCGAGCTCTCCTCGACGGCCCTGGGGGTCCTCGACCCTCCCCTCCTCGCCGGAGCCCTGAGGGAGCGCCTCGAAGCCGAAGGCCTTGCAGCCTTCTTTCCAGACGCAGAGGCCGAGGCCTTTCTCGCGCGCTACCGCTTTTGGAGCTCCCGCCCCGGAAACGAGGGTCTGCCCGATCTCGAGGGGCGGGGCGCCGCGACCTCAGTGGAGGAGTGGCTCCTTCCCTGGATAGACAGGGATACGGCAGACATCCTTCCGGGAACGAGGCTGCGACAGGCTCTGGAAGGGCGTCTGTCCCCCGAACTCCTCAGGCGCTTCCGCGTCGAGGCGCCGGAGCGCGTGGAGCTCCCCTCGGGGGCGACGAAGGAGTTGCTCTACGACCAAGGTCCCCTTCCCCTCATCGAAGGGAGGGTGCATGAGTTCTACGGTGTCGGCGAACATCCCAAGGTCGCCGGCCTCCCCCTCGTCATCAGGCTCCTCTCCCCGGCGGGGAGGCCTGTTCAAGTGACCTCGGACCTGCCGGGTTTCTGGAAGGGGGCCTGGGCCGAGGCTCGGAAGGAGCTCCGCGGCCGCTATCCCAAACACGACTGGCCTGAAAATCCCGCCCTAGCCCTGCCTTCAAGGAAGGGGCTGAAGCCGCGGCAGACCTAAGGAGCCGGCGAAGCCGGGCGGGGGCGGCCGGGCCTGGGGACAGTCACCCTGAGGGCGACAACGGGAGGCCGAGCCCGCGTCGAGCACGATAGGCCGCGCCGAACTGCGGGGCGGGCGCTGGGCGCGCAGAGACTCGTCTTCCACCCATCGTTTACCTCAGAGCCTCGCGCGGGTATCTTGAAAGCATGGATTCGATCCTCGCCCCCCTCGCGGAACGTGGTCTCTGCTTTTGGGAGACTTCCTTTTCCGCCCTCGACGCCTATTTCGGCCTGGATCGGGCCCCCGTGCGTTTCGTCGCCCTCAAGGCCGATCTCGTGGAGCTCGCGAAGTCGATCGGGGCCCTGGAGTTCCGGAGCCTGAGCTGGGCGGACGCGAGCGCCGAGGCGGGGGGGCTGACGGTCCATTTCCGCTGTGTCGACGAGGCCTTCCGCTCCGACGAGGGGATGGTCTCCTTCGCCCCCCTCGACCTCTTTCGCGAGCCGGATTCGCGGCGCTTTTTCGATCCCCGAGGCGTCTACGAGGGATTGCGGAAGGGGGAGCTGGAGCCGCGGGGGAAGGAGGGAGCCCAGCTTTTCGAGGCTGCCGTCCTCGTCTCCCGCTACGAGTACAGGCTTCCCGAGGCCTATCTGCCCGCAGCGCCCCGCGAGCTCCCGGCCCATGCCCAAAGGGACCTTTTGTCCCTCATTTTGACCTCGGCCCATCCGGAGCGGGGTCTCGAGCTTCTCCGGAAATCGGGCTTCATCGCCGCCTTCTGGCCCGAGCTCGCGGCCCTGCCCGGGACGAGCCAGTCGAAGGAGTACCATCCCGAGGGCGACGCCTGGGACCACACCCTCGAGACCTTCCGCTACCGCAAGCTGGCCGACCTTCCGCTTTCCCTCGCCCTCCTCCTCCACGACACGGGCAAGCCCGACGCGGCGGCGGCCGACGGCAAGCGTTTCGCCCGGCACTCGGAAATCGGCGCCGGTCTCGCGCTGCGCTTTCTCTCGCGGCTCGGTTTCGACCGGGAAACCGCCGACACGGTGGGCTACCTGGTGCGCTGGCACATGCTGCCGGCGGCCCTCCCCCGCCTCCCCATCCAGGCCGCCCGCGAGGCCATCGAGGATTGGCGCTTTCCCCTGCTCCTCGAGCTCTACCGCTGCGACGAACTCTCGACCTTTCGCGGCCCCGAGGGCTATTATGAGGCCTGCGCGGCCTATCGCGAATACCGCAGGCATCTGCGCAATCCCTTCCGCGACGAGGAGGGGCGCAAGTTGATGCGGCTCTATGTCGAGGGGGCGCCGCCCTATGTCGCCGCCCAAGCGGCGGCGGGGCGGGCGGCTGCGGGTCGAAAAGGCAGCTCGCGCCCGGGCTCGGCGCGGGTGGCGAGCGGTAGCGCAAGGGCGCGAAGCGGAGGCAGGCGATGACCGAAGTGTTCTCCTCGTATTTCCAGGAGGAGGTCCTCGTGCTGAAGACCCTCCTCGACTCGGCGGGCATCGAAAGCGACATTTTCGCTGGCTCCCAATCCGAGCTTGCCCCCTTCTGGAGCATCGACTCGGGGGGCTTCCGCCTCATCGTCGGCGACGATGACGCGGAGGACGCCAGGGCCCTCGTCGCGGAACACAAGCGGCTCAAGGCCGCCGGAGAGGTTTCGCGAGGACAGGGCGGCGAGGGCCAGAGTGATGGGCAGGGCGGAGGCGGTTCGCGATGAGTCTCGACGCCCAGGCCCTCCTCGGCACGACGAGGACCCTCCTCCCCTTGGTCATCGAGCATCGGCGGGCCCTCCATCGCATTCCGGAAATCGGCCTGGACCTGCCGGAGACAGCCACCTTCGTCGCGGCCGAGCTCCGCACCTGCGGCCTGGAACCCCACCGCCACGGTTCGGGGCTCTGGGCTGACATCGGCACTCGAGGTCCCTTGATCGCGCTCCGCGCCGACATGGACGCCCTGCCGATCGAGGAGGCGACGGGCAGTGCATGGGCCTCGATGTTCCCCGGCCGCATGCACGCCTGCGGCCACGACGCACACACGGCATCGCTCCTCGTCGCGGCCCGCATCCTCGCCGGCGAAAAGGACCTGCCCTTCCGCCTTCGCGCGATCTTCCAGCCCGGCGAGGAAGGCTACTACGGCGCGAAGACCCTGATCGAAGCCGGCGCCCTCGAGGGGGTCGCGGCCATCGTCGGCGGCCACGTCGGCGATCTCAGCGACGAGATGAAGCCGGGTCAAGCGGCCTTCCTTCCCGGCCCGATGATGGCGGCCAGCGACAAATTCAAGGGAGCCTTCGTCGGCCCCGGAGGCCACGGCTCGGCCCCCCACCACAGCCCCGATCCCGTCTCCGGATTCGCGGAGTTCGTGCTCGCCCTCAACTCGCTCCGCGCCCGGGAATTCGACCAGGTGAAGCCGGCGGTGATTTCGGTCTGCTCCGTCCACGCAGGCTCGACCTACAACGTCATCCCCGACCGCCTCGAATGCCTCGGCACGGCGCGGAGCATGGAGGCCGGGCTGCGCAGCCTGATGGAGCGACGCATCGGCGACACGGGCAGGGCCATAGCCGGTCTCCGCGGCCTCGACTTCGAGTACGAGTGGCTGGGCGGCTACCCTCCCCTCGCCAATGACCCGGTAGCCAGCGAGGCGGCGATGAAGGCCGCCCAAAGGCTCCTCGGCCCGGAGCGGGTGCTGCGGCTGGCGGCGCCCATCATGGGCGGCGAGGACTTCGCCTATTATCTCGAGAGGGTGCCGGGCCTCTTCTGGTTCTTCAACACGCAGAATCCCGAACAGGGCATAGTGCATACGAATCACAACCCGCGCTTCGACATCGACGAGAATCTCCTCGCCGACTTCATCGCCGTCAACATCGGCATCGCGCAGGTCCTGGCCAGGGAGTTCGGCTGAGGGTTGGATGGGGGGCCGCCCTCTTTTAGGCCATGGCTCCCCATCCATCCGTCGATTGCCCGGAGGAGCCTGCCTTCCTAGCCTTTCCACATGGGTATGGGGCTGCGCGCCGCGCTTGCGCTGAATCTGAAGGAAAGAAGGCGAATCCTCGGTTTTTCCCAGGCGGAGCTGTCCGAAAAGGCCTCGATCTCGGCCGGCCATATCGCCGGGATCGAGCTGCGGCGGAGGCTCCCGACGCCCGAGGTCCTCGAGAGGCTCGCGGCAGCCCTCGACGTGCCGGCCTACCGCCTCCTCATGACGCCGGAGGATCTCGAATCCGAGGCGGGAGAGGCGGAGCGGAGGCAAGCCTACGAGGTGGCCCTCCGGATTCGGGGGCATCTCGAAGAGGAGCTCCGCGAACTCGCGCGGCCTTACAGGGGAGATACGGGGACTGTTTCGGGGAAGATCCCCGAAGTCGCGCCGCGAAAGGGCCCGGAGACCGACGGCGTTTAGCGGATGGCGCAATGCCCCGACCTCATGCATTATGGTGGTCCACGTGGAGGTCCGATGTCCCCCCTCAAATGGATAATCACCTACGGCTGCAAGCTCGGCCTGTCCTTCGTCTACCGCATCGACGGTTCCGATATGGCGAAGGTTCCCCGCGACGGCCCTCTCATCCTCTTCACCAATCATCGGGGCCTGGTCGAGGCGCCCATCCTCTACACCCAGCTCGCGCCGAGGCCGAAGGTCACGGCCCTCGGCAAGATCGAACTATTCAAGATTTTCTTCCTCGGTTTCGTCATGCGCGTCTGGGAGATAATCCCCGTTCGCCGCGGGGAGTCCGATCGCGAAGCCCTGCGCTCCTGCATCGACAGGCTGAAAGAGGGCTGGATCCTCGGCATCGCCCCCGAGGGCAGCCGCAACCAGACCGGCGCCCTCCAAAAGGCCAAGGGCGGCATCTCCCTCCTCGCACTCCACTCCGAGGCCCCCATCATGCCCTGCGCCCACTGGGGCGCGGTAAGGGCTCGCGACTACCTCAAGCGCTTCAAGCGAGCCCCCTTCGTGCTCAAGACGGGGGAGGCCTTCCGCCTCGACACCCACGGGGAAAAGCTCACGAAGGAGATCAGGCAGGAAATGGCCGACGAGATGATGTATCGCCTCGCCATCCTCCTGCCGGAGGAGTATCGGGGCGCCTACGCCGACCTTTCGAAGGCCACGACCAAGTGGCTGCGCTTCGAGGCTTAGCCCGCATCCAGATGGTAGATCAGCACCTCGGCTCCCCGCTCTTGGGCGAGGGAGGCGACGCGCCGCCAGGGTAGGTTCCTCCCCTCCTCGCCCATGGTCTTTTCGAGCATCGCGAGCTTTTCCCTTCCCTTGGTGAGAAAGACGATCTTGCGCGCCGAGGCGAGGACGGGGCCGGCCAGGCTCATCCGGAGCCAGGGGCGGGCGGGGGCGATGGTGTGGACGGCGAGCCCGGCGTAGGCCGGCTCGAGGGCAGCCATGCTCGAGGGATCGCCGGGGAAGAGACCGGCCGTATGGCCGTCGTTGCCGACGCCGAGAAAGGCGAAATCGAAGCTGGGCCGGGGCGACAGAGTTTCGGCCAGCCCCTTCGCGTAGGTGGCTGCGGGGTCCACGTCGCTCGCGTCGGGCCAGGCGCGGAGTTCCGGAGTGGGCTTCCATACCGCGGCGGCGAATATGTCGGCGATGAGATGATCATTGCGCTCGGGATGGCCGAGGGGAAGCCTGCGCTCGTCGCCCGGCCACAGACGTGGCGGCGGTCCGGAGAACTCGCGCAGGGCCAGCACCCGGTACATCGGACCGGGGGTGCTGCCGCCGGCGAGCACGACGTCGAGTCGCCTATCCTCGGACCTGGCGATGCGCAGGGCGTCGGCGAATTCCTTCAGCGAGGCCTCGATCCATTCGGCTTCGAGGGCGAAATGCCTGATCCTCATGGTGTTCGCCCTCCTAAGACGAGGGGCGCCGAGCCGGCGGGATACTCGAGGAGGGGAGATCCCTCCGCGGTGGTCCAGGAACGCCTGAGCTCGTCGACGAGCTCCCAGGCGGCCTCGGATTCGTCCGCGCGGATGAAGAGGGTCGAGTCGCCGCGGATTGCGTCGTCGAGGAGGCGCTCGTAGGCCTCGGGCAGGCCGTCGCCCTCCTGCCAGCTGAAGCGGAGGTCGCGCTGCTCGACGCGGGGCCGGCCGGGGACCTTCATGTTGAAGGAGAACCACACCCCCTCGTCGGGCTGGATCTTTATAGTTAGAAGGTTTTGGCCGAGTTCCCCGCCGTAGTCGGAGAAGAGGGCCCGGGGAGGCGCGCGAAATCGCACGCGTATCTCGCTCGAGCGGCGGTCCAGGGCCTTGCCCGTCCTGAGCACGAAGGGGACGCCCGCGAAGCGCCAGTTGTCCACCTCGAGTCGAAGGGCCACGAAGGTCTCCGTCGTCGAGTCCGGGGCGACCCTGGCCTCGCCGAGGTAGTCCGGAATACGGCCTTCCGTCGGGGAACTTCCCTCAGCGTAGCGCGCCCGAAACGAGCGAACCTTCCACTCGGCCGCCGTGTAGCGCGGTACGGAGCGGAGCACCTTGACCTTTTCGTCCCTGATGGCCTCCGGATCGAGGGAGGCCGGCGGCTCCATGGCAGTGAGGCAGAGGAGCTGGAGGAGGTGGTTCTGGAGCATGTCCCTGGCCGCGCCGGCCCGATCGTAGTAGCCGCCCCGCGTGCCGATGCCGACGGTCTCGAGGGCTTCTATCTCGATGCTTTCGATGTGGTCGCGGTTCCACAGGGGCTCGAAGACGGAGTTGGCGAAGCGAAGGTAGAGGAGGTTCTGCACCGTCTCCTTGCCAAGGTAGTGGTCGATGCGGAAGATGTCCCGCTCGCGGAAGGCCCGCTGCAACCGGGCAGAAAGCTCGCGGGCGCTCGCGAGGTCGGAACCGAAGGGCTTTTCGACGACGAGGCGGGAGGTGGCTCCCTTTTCGCCCTCCCTCGTCGTACCGAGGCCGGCGGCGGCGAGGCCCTCGGCCGCCTCGGCGAACTGGTCGGGCCCGACGGCGAGATAGTAGAGCCTCGTGCGGGGCATGTCTTCCGAACGCAGCATGATCGCCAGGGAGCGATAGAGCCCCTCGTCCGCCAGGTCGCCCCGCAGATACTCGATCCTCCCGGCGAAGTGCATCCACGCTTCCGCGTCGACACCACGCCGCGAATGCTCGCCCATGACCGGCGCCACGGAGGCGACATAACCGTCGGTGTCGAATTCCTTCCTGCCTATCGCGACGATCTTGGAGGCAGGATGAAAGCGGCCGACGAGCGACAGGTTGTAGAGGGCGGGAAATATCTTGCGGGCGGCCAGATCGCCGGTAGCCCCGAAAATGACGACTACGGCGGGCGTGGGAGGCGGGAGGTCCGCTTCGAGATCGCAGCCGATGCAAGCCTCGGCGGGAATGCTTCCCGCCATGTTGGTATTATTCATGCATTCACCAAGATACGCCGAAAATCGGCCTTATGCAAAATCAGGGCCGCTGGCTCGCAGTGTAGAGGTGGACCCAGTGCTCCTCGGAGCCGTTTTGCAGCCTGCGCTCCACGGGAGCGCGGCGGCCGAAGGAGAGGCCGGCGTCCTCCGCATTCGTGACGACGCCGATACTCCAGCCGGCAAAGCGTCCGGTGGGACCGCCGTTTCGGCGACCTGCCCCGCGCTCATCCCAACCCTTGCCCCGTCCGCTTCCACTTCCGCCTCGCGCGCCTGAGCCTTCGGTGGGCGCGATTCCCCAGGCCTTTCCCAGCCTCCCGTAGAGGGCGCGGGCTTCGGCCTCGGTGCCGAGTCTCTCGCCCCAGGGCGGATTCGTGATGAGGAGACCTTCCTCGGCATAGGGCTTCGCGTCCTCGGCGGAAGCCACCGAAACCTCGATGAAGGGCGCGACGCCGGCCCGGGCCGCGTTGCCTTGTACCTGCTCGATGGCGCGGGGATCGCTGTCGCTTCCTACCAGCCTGAGCTCGACGTCCTTGCGCACCGCCGCCCTGGCGCGCTGGCGCTCGTCGGCGAAGATCGCGGCGGCTCCCTCCTTGAGGAGGGGCATGGTCTCGATTTCGAAATGGCGGTCAAGACCAGGCGCCCGCTCGAGGGCGAAGTGGGCTGCCTCGACGAGGAAGGTGCCCGAGCCGCAGAAGGGGTCGAGGAGGGGGAGCCTTCGGCGCCAACCGGCGAGGAGAAGGATGCCGGCGGCGACCGTCTCCTTGAGGGGAGCGTCGCCCGCGGCCTTGCGCCAGCCGCGTTTGTGCAGGGCGTCCCCCGATAGGTCGAGGCCGAGGATGCACTCGTCGTGGTCCAAATAGACCCGCAACGAGCGCGTGCGCCCCGTCTCCGGCATGCGCTGCTGGCGATAGGCCTTGCCGAGGGACTCGTAGATGGCCTTGTGGACCACCGACTGGACGGAAGTCTGGGCCTCGAGCCTCGAGTCGCGGCTCCGCACCCGCTCGATGACGAGCTTGTCCTCGCTGGCGAAAAAGCGCTGCCAGGCCGGTCGCCGCGCCCCCTCGAAGAGGGCGTCGAAGTCGGGGGCCTCGTAGCGGGCGGCGACGAGGAGGATCCTCTCGGCCGTGCGCAGCTCGAGATTGGCCCTGAAAAGACCCTTGAGGTCGGTGCGGAAGAAAATCCGCCCCGGCGACCTGCCGCTAGCCTCGAGGCCGATCTTGGCGATCTCATTGGTCAGAACCTTTTCAAGACCCAAGGCGCAGAGGGCGCATCCCTCGAAGCTTTCGTTATCCATCGGGGCAGTATGGCCTTGACGGCCCCTCCCTCACAAGCGGCAGGCGATTCCCCGGGCCTGCCTTCGAGTTCCTCGAAGCTTGTTGATGCCGCCGCCCGAGGCCATACTGTCGGGATGAAAGCGGTCAAGCGCCTCCTCGTCGCCCTTCTCGCCCTCGGCACCGCCCTTTTCGCCGCCTCGGAGCTTTCGACGCCGGCCAACTCGGCCCCCTATTACTCCCCCGCGGCCAGACAATGCCTCCTCATCGCCCACATGGGCGGCGACAAGCTCTGGCCCGGAGACACGCGCTACGCCTACGATCAGGCGGCTCGGCTCGGCGTCGACGTGTTCGACATGGATGTCCATATAACCAGGGACGGCGTCATCGTCCTGATGCACGACGATACGCTGAGCCGCACCACCGGCGCTCCGGGAGAGGTCGAGGACTTCAGCTATTCCGAGCTCGAAGGCCTGGACGCGGCCCGCGACTGGACGCCGGACAAGGGCGCCACCTATCCCTACCGCGGCAAGGGCATCAAGGTGACCAGACTCGAAGACCTCTTCGTCGCCTATCCCGACATGCGCTATCTCATCGAGATCAAGAATTCGAAGAATCCCATCGCCCGGCCCCTCGCGGATCTCATCCACCGCTACTCCATGCAAAGGAAGGTCATCGTGGCTTCCTTCCATGACGGTCTGTTGAACGAATTCCGCAGGGCAGCGCCGGATGTCGCGACCTCGGCCTCCAGGAAAGAGGTGACGACCTTCGTACTCCTCTCGAAGATCGGTCTTTCCGGCCTGATCTCCCCGCGGTACCAGGCCCTCCAGGTCCCCTACGATTCCAAGGAGTCGCTCGGCATACGAATCCTTTCGCCCGGATTCATCCGCGCGGCCCACGCCAAGAACCTGAGGGTCGAAACCTGGACCCTCGACGATCCCGCACTCATGAAAAAGTACATTTCCTGGGGTATCGACGGCATCGACACCGACAAGCCCGACGTCCTGAAGGCCGTCCTTTCGGGACTCTGAGAGAAGGAGAAATCGACCATGGCTCCAGACATCGAACGCGACAATTCCTGTTTCTGCTGCGGCATCGACAACGACCGCGGGTTCCACCTCGCCTTCTCCTATCCCGTGGAAGGCGAGGCGGAAAGCAGCCTCCTCGTCCCCGAGTGGTGCGCCGGATGGAAGGGCGTGACCCACGGCGGATTCCTCACAATGCTGATGGATGAGCTCATGGCCCACGCCTGCATCGCCTTCGCAGCCTCGGCCGTCACCGGCGACATGTCGGTCAAATTCATCAAACCGGTGCCGACCGGCTCTGTCGTGCGAATCGTGGGAAGGGCGGAGAAGCCCCGCGGTCGGGTGATCTCGACGACGGCGACCATCTATTCCGAGGAAGGCGTCGCGATGGCGGAGGCTTCCGCCCGCTTCATCGTCACGGGCAAGGCGAGGGAGAAGGTCTCATCGTGAGGCCCTCGAAGCGTCTCGGGGAGGGCGGGATCGGGACAGGCGCCCTGGCCGCGGGCTCCGAGGCCCTCGCCTGCCCCAAAATGAAAAAAGGCCACCGATAATGGTAGCCTTTCCCTTCGTGGAGGTGATCGGAATTGAACCGACGACCTCTTGAATGCCATTCAAGCGCTCTAGCCAACTGAGCTACACCCCCGAAGCGAGGGCACTATAGGGGAAAATCTCGGGGAGTGTCAAGAAGTTCCGGATCGTGACATATTCATCTTGATCGTCACGGCTCCGGTCTTTAGAATCGAAGAAGCATCGCGGCCTTAGGGCGCGCGGCCGGAAGTCTTGGCAGGAGGGGCAGCCGTGTCCGATGAAATGGATCCCGAAATCGCCGCTCTTCTCGGAAACGATGTCGAGGAGTATGCGCCCGCGGCCAAGCCGAAACGCAGCGAGGTCGCCCCTCCTCACGCAGACCCCTCGGCGCCCGACTTCGACACCCTTTTCGGCAGCCTCGACGCGGGCGGCGAACCGCAGAATCGCGGCGAGTTCAGCGTCGATCTCAGCCGCAAGGGCTTCGCCCCCGTCGCGAAATTCGAATCGGACCGGCCCGTCGACTATTTCGCCGATCCCGAGTTCTACAAGAAGGCCCTCGCGAACGAAGGCGAGGAGGCGCAGAAGGTCCACGAGCTTCTCTCCAAATTCCTCAAGACGAGCGATCCCAAGGATAGGGGCATTTACCGCCAGCAGCTCGTCGGCGCCTGGTGGTATCTAGCCGCCAAGGTGGCCCTCCACTCCATCCCCGCGACCTCGCCGCTGCCCAAAAAACTCCTCGTGCGCTTCGGCGCCCTCCTGCCGACCCTCCTCTCGCCGGAACAAAAGGAGATGCTCGGCAAGATCATCTTCGAGAAGGAAATCGACGAGCCGATCTACTACGTCGACGAATGGATCAAGGCTGTCGCCACGGGTCAGATAAAGTCGAGCTCCACCGACGAAGTGAAAACCACACGAGGCGACGACCGCTCCAAAATGAACGCGTCCCTCCAGAAGGCCCAGGGCAAGCGCGACGCCGTAGAGGGCATCCTCAAGTCGAAGGTCGAGGAGAGGAAGAACCTCGAGTCGGCCCTAACTGCGAGGGTCGAGATCATCTGCGCCCACGAGAGCCAGCCCGGGCTCCTCCACGTCCCGGCCCCCTACAACGAGGCGCAGAAAAAGACGGCCACGGAGCTTATGGACATCCTCCGCAGGATGATGGCGGCGGACAAGGCTCTCTCCCAGAGCATCGCGGAATTCAAGGAGGCCGACGCGGAGCGCGAGGCGGTCCTGGCCAAGTCGAAGGATCTGATCGGCGAGACGAAGGCCGATCTCCAGGCGGTCGCCTCCGAGTTCGAGACGGTCAAGCAGATGCTCAAGCTCTGCATCGGCCGGCAGGGAAACCACTTTCCTATACTTATGAAGGAATATTTCCACGGAAGCATCCGCGACGTCGCGACACGCGAGAACGTCGTCAAGGCGCTTTCCTGGATCGAGAGCATCGATTCGCAAGCCTTCATGCGGCCCTACAAGAACGCCCTCAATCGCATCGTCCCCTTCATCGTCCTCGTGCCCTGCTACGGCGATACCGGCATCTGCTGGGAACCCTTCGACCGCTTCAACAGGGCGTCGAGCAGGGGCCGGGTGGCCATTCCCCTCTTCCCTAAGAACCTCAACGAGGCCGTGCTCTACGCGGTGGCCGATCTTCGCTGGCAGGTGGCGAAGGAGAAGGCGTCGTTCTACTGGATGGAAGAAGGACTTACCGGCAATTATTACCAATGGTTCACCGCCAAGAAGCTCAAGGGCGACGTAAAGGAATTCTTCATCCAGGACTACATGATATGGGTGACGAAGGAAAGCGAAGGCATGCAGAAGCTCGACAAGGAAGTGCGGGCGATTTTCTGGCGCCTCATGCCCTTCTCCCAGCCCGTCAAGGACAAGCTCAAGACCAGGAGCTACGTCTACCAGGAACTCTACCAGAAAGACGTAAATCGTTCGAAATCAGACGGATATTGATGCGCGGACGGGAGACAGTCCGGCACGGGGTTCCGGCGCCGGAGGGAGGCCTCCGCGCCGACCGACAGGAGCGACCATGGAAGCCATAAGCGCCAAGTATCGTGAACACTTCATGAAGATGCTGGCGCAGTCCCGCGCCCAGCTCGAGGTGGGCGAGCACAATGTCTACCAGGAGGGGAATGCCGCCATTCTCCCCTTCATCGACCAAATCATCGAGGAATATCTGCTCCCCGGTTCGGGCATCCGCGACATCGAGAATCTCGAGGCCCTTTTCGACGCGGCCAAGGCAGGCGAACCCTGCCTCCTCCTCCTCGAGCATTTCTCCAATTTCGACCTTCCCGTCATCCACTATCTCCTCAGGAAAGCGGGCGGTAAGGGCCCCGCCATCGCCGACGCCATCGTCGCCATCGCGGGCATCAAGCTCAGCGAGGAAAGCCCGGTCGTGGCAGCCTTTTCCGAGGCCTATACGAGGCTCGTCATCTATCCCAGCCGCTCGATAGAGGCCCTCAAGGCGGGCAAACATCACGATCCGAAGGAGATCGTCGCGGAGCTCATGAAGAGCGTCACGATCAATCGGCAATCGGTGAAACGGCTCGCGACCCTCAAGACAGAGGGCAAGCTCATCCTGGTTTTCCCCTCAGGGACGCGCTTCAGGCCCTGGGATCCCGAGACCGGCAAGGGCGTCAGGGAGATCGACAGCTATATCAAGAGTTTTTCGAAAATGTGCCTCATCTCCATAAACGGAAGCATACTGAGGATCAGCCAGTCGAAGGACATGACCGACGATCTCCTCTGCAAGGACCGCGTCGTCTACGGCGTGAGCGAGCCCCTGTCCTGCGAGGAATTCCGCGCGCATATCAAGCATGAGCATCACCACCTGACCGAGGACAAGAAGCAGGCCGTCGCCGACGCGATAATGGAAGGGCTCGCGCGCATCCACGCCGAGGTCGACGCCGCCCTTCCTCCCCTCGCCGCCGGTTCCTGAGCTCCGCCTGACGGATCGTCAGAATAGGGACCAGCGCCTCGTCTCGAGTATTTCGATGCGCACCCTCGCGCGGACAACCCAGGCGTTCTCCTCGACGAAGACGCTCGGCGCCGTCGCGAAGACGAGGCGACCCTTGACTTCGTCGGGCCGCTGCGGCTCGGCCTCCCGCTCCCAGGACTCCAGGGCGGCGCGGGCCGCGGCGACATAGGCTTCCCGTCGACCCTTCCAGCCCCCCGATCGAGAGAAGGCGCCCACTCCCTGGGCGCTCTTCCATTCGGGCGACCTTGTCGATTCGAGGAAGAGACGGTCCGAATCGTCCGGCCGAAAATCGATCCAGGCGCCGAGCCGCGCCGAGCTCTTCGTGGTCTTGCCCGGCACGAGCCTCGGATCGCCCTGCGCGATCGCGGATGCCGGCGTGAGGACGAAGCTGTCCTTGATCTGGCGTCCCTTGTTCTCGGGTTTCCAATCGAAGGCAAAGCCTTCGATCATCCCCGAAAAGACCCAGGCCGCCTCGTCGAGAACCCGCGAGGCGGCGACCGAATCGGGCAAGGGATAGGATTCACCTTCGTGGGGAGGGAGGTCGAGGTCGGTCCAGAATTCCGCGCGGAGAACCTCCCCCGAGGTCTGGGCAGAGAGGCCGGCGACCAGCGCCGAGACCGCGGCGACTGTCGCGACGCGGCCGAACCCCTTCATCGGCGCGGAAAGAACCTGCGGCCGGGATTGACGCCGAAACGGGCGAGAAAGTAGAGCCAGCCGATGCCGAAGCCGGCAAGATGCGTAAGGTGGGCGACTGAAGCGTTATACGACGTGAGTTCCGAAAAGAGCTCGATGCCCGCGTACACGAGCACGAGAATGGGCGCCTTCACGGGGAGGATGCCCCAGACGAATATGCGCGAATCCGGAAAGATGGTGGCGTAGGCGAGGAGGAGTCCGAAGATGGCGCCGGAGGCGCCGAGGAGGAAGACGCCCATGCCGCCGGTGAAGATGTAGGTGACGAAGGAGAAGAGGCCCGCCAGCACGCCGATAAGGAAATAATACAGAAGGAATTCCTTGGTGCCGACGCTGCGCTCCACCGCGGTTCCGAAGAAGAAGAGGCCGAGCATGTTGAAGAGGAGATGGCTCAGGCCGGCGTGGGCGAACATGTAGGTCACCGGTTGCCAAAAGGCTCCATGGATGAGGCTCGCCGGGTTGAGCGCGAAATAGTAGGGGATATCGGGCATCACGAGGCCCGCCGCGAAAACGAGGACGTTCGCGGCGATGAGCCAGAGGACGGCGCTGTGGTAGGAATAGCGAAAGGGTCGCCTGATGATCGATGAGGTCATGGGACAAGAGTACGGAATAAGGAGGCCATTCGGCAAGCCTGCCCGCGTCCCGCCGACTATCAGGCCTGCTTCGCCTCCGGCCTGACGGCCGTGACGAATCCGACGAACATGATGACGGCGCCGAGGAACTCGGAAATATACAGGGCATTGTCGATGCCGAAGCGGCTGAAGGTGCCGCCGAAGGCGGGCATCAGGGCGCCGAGGGCGATGAGGACGTTGCCCACGGCTCGGTTGCGCTTCACCTTTTTCCTGAAGAATATCCAGGCCGACCAGGCGGCCCCGCCGACGAGGGCGAGGGTGCCGTAGATGTTGAAGAAAGGCGTCAGGATGCGAACGCCACCCGAGACGATCAGGCTTCCTGAAAGCTCCTGCCCCGGCTGGGCGACGCCGAGCTGGGCGCCGAAGACGCGGATCGCGCCATAAATCGAAGCGATTATGAGAATGACGAGGGTGATATGGGCCGTCCTCGGTTTGGCGAGGAGGTAGACGGTCCCCTGACCGAGCCAGGCGGCGACCAATACGGCCCCGAAAAGATACCAGAGCCTGAAGGCGAGGGGGCTCCAGCCCACCAGGCCGTTCCAGCCCTCGCAGAAGCCCCCGATGCTGTACATCAGGATGCCGATCGCCCAGAGGAGGAGATGGCTATGCTTGGGCTCTCGCAGCCAACGGCTGAAAACGACGATGGCGAATATCAGGCTGACCGTCGCCGATAGGAAGGGCAGATAGCTACTAAGAAAATTCATGTCTCGCTCCGTTTCGCGAAATGCGTCCCGTCTTCATACCATCATGCGTGGCCGACCGCAAGAAATATATAATTCGCATTGTAACTTGTTTCGACTACCCACGGGCGCAGCGCGGCGAAGGGGACTCCGATGGGGACTATTCGGGGACTCGGATTTCGACCTAGCGAGAATGGGGCTGCCGTCGGGCTGTCTTTTCGGCATGCTCCTTTTCAAGCTCGGAATAGGCGACCTTCCCCACCCGGGTGAGGGGCAGGCTGTCGCGAAATTCTATCGATTCGGGCACGCTCCATTTGATCAGGTTCTTGGCGCAATATTCGATCAGCTCCCGTTCCTTCGTCTCCGTCGCGGAGATGCCCGCCTTGAGGACGACGATGGCCTTTACGGCCTGCATCTTGCGCTCGTCGGGCACCCCGATGACGCAGGACATTTCCACCTCGGGATGGCGATCGAGAAGTTCCTCGACGAGGGTCGGCGTCACGCTGACCCCCGAAACCTTGATGATGCGCTTCATCCTGAGGCGGAAATAGACGAAGCCGTCGGCGTCCATCGAACAGAGATCGCCGGTATGGAGCCACGCGAGGCCGTCGGGATGGCAACGGATCGTGGCGGCGCTCTCCTCGGGGCTGTTGAGATAGCCGAGCATGAGGGTGGGACCGCTCATGCAGAGTTCCCCGTCGCTGCCCGGCGGCAGCTCGTCGGTCGTGCCGGGGCTGACGATCTTCGCGAGCATGTCGGGTAAGGGTATGCCCACGCTTCCGGGACGATAGGCCCCGCGCGGCGTCGCGACGCAGGCAGTCACCGACTCGGTGAGGCCGTAGCCCTCGAAAAGGCTCGTGCGTCCCCCGTGGCTCGCGAGGAAGGCGTCGAAGCGCTCCTTCACGGTTTCGGGCAACTTGTCCCCGCCCGCATAGATGAGCTTGAAGCAGGAGAGGTCGGTCTTCGCGAAGACCGGATCGCGCATCAGGGCCTCGAAGAGGGTCGGCACGCCGGCGAGATACTGGGGTCGCACCTGCTTTACGAGCTTTGCCACCGTCGCCGCCGTGAAGCGCGGCACGAGGACGCAGGTGCCGCCGGCGATGAGGAAGGTGTGGACGCAGACGCCGAGACCGAAGCCGTGGAAGACCGGGAGGATCGAGAGGATGATGTCGCCCGGCACGATGGGGCCCTGGGTCCCCACCTGGAGGCCGAGGGCGTTGAAGCTGGCGGAGCTCAACATGATGCCCTTGGGCATGCCCGTGGTTCCGCCGGAATAGAGAATGACCGCGCAATCCTCGGGTGAAAGCGGCGTAGTCTCGCAGCGCTTCGTCGGCGCCGATCCGATGAAATCGGCCCACCGGAGGATGCGCGCGTCCTCGGGAAGGCGGGCGATCTTGCGCCCGCTCGAGAGCCAGAAGCCGAGCTTCATCGCGGGCTTGAGGAAGTCGGCGATGGAACAGACGAGGATGGTGCCGACGCCGGCGGCTGTGGCGGCCTCGGCTGCGGCGACGTAAAAGGCGTCCAGGGTGACCATCCAGAGGCTCCTGCTTTCGCGGAGATAGAACTCGATCTCCGCCGCCGCCGACAGGGGATGGATCATGCTCGCAATTGCGCCCACTTTGTTGAGGGCGTAGAAGAGGATGAGGGCCTGGGGGCAGTTCGGCAGGCTCACCGTCACCGTGTCGCCCTTTCCGATTCCGCGGGATGCGAGGGCGTCGGCGCATTCGTCGATCGATCCCGAGAGTTCCTCGTAGGTCGACCGGGAACCCAGGAACTCCCAGGCGACGCGGGTCGGGTCGGCCTCCGCGGCATCTCGCACCAATTCATACATTGTTTTCCGGGGATAGTCGAGGCTATGAGGTATCTCCCCGTAGAACGCCAGCCAGGGCTTTTCCGTGCTCATCGCGTGCCTCCCTCAGGCCCCGGAGCCGGCCGCGCGCGGTGAAAGCGGCGCGGGTATCTTGAGCCCGCCGCCGGCTGCAAGTATCGCCTCGATCGAAGTCTCACCCGTCACGAGGAGCTCGGGATGGGTGAGGAGGTTCTGGAAAACCTGGATCGACCTGATGTGGTTGAAGCCCTCGGAAACCCGCTCGTCGAAGGCGAAGGCGAACTCGATGCACTCCCGCGCCACTACCGCCCCCGCCTCGTCGACCACGGGCTGCTTCTCGATCTTGCCGATCGTGAGGAAGGAGCTCGCGCTGCCCATTTCGAAGAGGTGATGGAAGGGCGCTCCGAGTCCGATGGAGCCGAGGTTGGCGAGATAGATGCTCGTATAGAGGGGAATCGCGTCCATCAGGAAGGCCGGCAAGATGTTGTGGTAGTCGAGCCGCTTCACGAGCCCGACGACGAGGCTCACGATCGGCCTGGGCAGGGCTGCGACGAGATCCATCAACTTGTCGTCGTCTCCCTTGTGGTCGCTCCGCGCCACGGAGAGTCTGCGGTTGACCATGTCGCGGATTTCCTCGAGGGTTTCCTTTCCGGTGAAGGCCATGCGAACCTCGGCCTCGGGGGCCTCCTCGGTATATTCCTTCTTCGCGACGAAGGTGATGCTGATGTCCTTGTGCTGGTAAAAGCGTCGGCCGACGATGAAGCGGTTGAGCTCCGGCCGGAGAAAGAAGGTGCGTGCGATCACCGCGAGGAAGATGTGGAAAAGGCCGATGCGTTCGCTTTCGGGTCTGCCCGCGTTGTGTGTTTCGACGAATCGAAGGAGATTCGAGGCGTCGACCCTCTGGAGGGTGTAGACGACGGAATTGTTTCGCCCCTCCATCACGTAAGGGAAGAGCCTTTTGAAAGGATCGAGATCCTTGATGTAGATGCCGTCGCGGCGATTCTTGAATGCCATATACATCCTCGTCCGTGGTTTCGGACTTGACCGGCGCCCCGTGGCCGTGCCATCGGCCATCCATTTCATATCGAGGCGCGAGGCGAAGTATAGCAGGCCTCCCGCGATCGGGCAACTTTTCGCCGCTCGACGAATTCACCATCGGCTACCGTATCGGCTTGACAGCGATCCCTGCCCCTCCGATAGTCTGCGCATCTGAAAGCCGGACTCGGCATCGGAGCCGAACGATCTATCGAGTCCTGACAGAAACGGACAGGTGGGACGAAATGAGCAGGCCTGCTATCGACGTGAACGCGGATGGAAGCATCTTCCAAATCGAAGGCGCGACTTCGTCGTTGACGATCGCCGATTATCACGGCCTGCCGCTGCTGCTCTGGTGGGGCGCCTGCCTCGCGCCTTCGCCCGACGCGCCGGCCGGCGTTCGAAGCGATCCTCCACCCTATTCCGTCTGCGACGAGCCCGACGATTCCTCCTGGTCGAGCGCGAGGCTCCAGCTCGACTACGCGCCGCCCCTCGCCGGCGATCGCAAGGCCCCGGCCTTCGTCGCGACATCGACGGGGGCACCGATCGTCTCCCCCCGGATCTCGAATTGGAGGACCTATGAAGGTCGACCTTCGCTGAAAGGCCTTCCCTCGGCCCGCGCCGAAGGCCCCGAAGCTCAAACCCTCGAGCTCCTCCTCGCCGACAGGGCGGCCGGCCTCGAGATCGCCCTTACCTATACCGCCTTCGAAGACAGCGATGTCATCGCCCACGGCGCCAGCTATCGCAATGTCGGCAGGTCGACGATCAGGCTGTCGCGCGTGTCGAGTTTCAGCTTCGATCTCGCGCCTCGCAATAGCTTCGAGCTTCTCGATCTCGAAGGGAGCTGGGCGAGGGAGCGCATGGCCCGACGGTCGCCCCTCGGGCCAGGGAAGAGGATCATCGGCTCCAATCTCGGAGTCTCGAGCCATCGCTTCTCGCCCGTCTGCGCGATCCTGCCCTCGACGACGACCGAAACCACGGGCGAAGCCTGGGGCGCGGGTCTCGTCTGGTCGGGCGACTGGCAGTTCTCCTTCGAAATGGATGAGTTCGACAACCTGCGATGCTCGGGAGGCCCCGGGGCCGAAGACTTCTCGTGGGAGCTCAAACCAGGCGAGACCTTCGAATGTCCCGAGGCCCTCCTCGCCTGGTCGGAACAAGGGATATCGGGGCTTTCCTCACAATTCCACGATTTCTTGTCGCGAAGGATCACTCCCCCGCGCTGGCGCAACAGGCCCCGACCGATTCTCGCCAATACCTGGGAGGCGGCCTATTTCGATTTCGACGCCGAAAGGCTCGACGGCATCGCGCGAGACGCGGCCCGGCTCGGAGCCGAGCTCCTCGTCATCGACGACGGCTGGTTTTCGCGCCGGAATGACGACACATCAAGTCTCGGCGATTGGTGGCCGAATGCCGACAAGCTCGGCGGCAGCCTCGACGAGCTGTCCCGTCGCGTTGCGAAACTAGGCCTCGGACTCGGGATCTGGATAGAGCCCGAGATGGTTTCGCCCGACTCGGATCTCTACCGATCCCATCCCGACTGGTGTCTCGTCGCTCCGGGAGTCCCCCGTCAGACAGGTCGAAATCAACTCGTCCTCGATCTCGCGCGCGAGGAAGTACGGGCGGAGATCGCTCGACGCATCAAGGAGCTTCTCTCCTCCGCATCCTTCGATTACGTCAAATGGGATTTCAACCGTCCCCTCGGAATCGCCGGTTCCGCCCTCCTCCCTCCGGAGCGCCAGGGGGAGGCATCGTATCGCTTCACCCTCGGCGCCTACGCCCTCTTCGAGGAAATCACCGGCGCCTTCCCCGACATCCTTTTCGAAGGCTGCGCAGGGGGCGGCGGCCGCATGGACTTCGGCACATTGTCCTATTTCCCCCAATATTGGGCGAGCGACAATACCGACGCTACGGCGCGTCGGGCGATCCAGGGCGGCGCGGGGCTCTTCTTCCCCCCAAGCGCCTTCGGCTCCCACGTGTCAGCCGTCCCCAATCACCTGACCGGCAGATCGGTCGGCATGCTGCCCCGCATCGCCGCGGCCATCGAGGGCGTCTTCGGCTTCGAGCTGGATCTCGCCCAGCTCTCCGCGGAGGATTTCGCCCTCGCCGCCGAAGCCTGCAATTGGTATAAAGCTCGGCGCTTGCTGCTCCAGTTCGGCAGGCGCCTCCGGCTTCCGATCGCCGCCGAGGGCGACAGGAGCGGACGCTCGCCCTACTCGGAAGATGTCGCATGGATGGCCGTCGACGAGGGCGCCGGGTCGGCCATCGTCGTCTGGTCCCGGCTCCGCGCGATCGCGAATCCCGGCAGCGCCTTCGTGCGTCTGCGTGGGCTCGAAGCCGCGGCCGACTATGGGATATCCATCCCGAGCTTCGTCAGGGGACCGGGATCATCAGGGCTGGCGCCAATCAGGAAAGCGAGCGAGCTCTCCGTCACGGGCCGTGAGCTCATGCTTCGAGGTCTGGAAATCATTCCCGGGATCGGCGACGCGGCCGCGATCGTGGTGGAGCTGACGCAGACATGAAGGCCTGCCGAGCGGGAATCGATATATCGTCACGCCTTGTACCGTTAGGAAATTTATTTAGGGCTGCGCCTAAAGAAAAAGCCAGCCCGGAGGCTGGCTCTTTCATCAGGCGCAGGTCGGAGTCGGACCGACTCATGAAGGTTTTGCAGACCTCTCCCTTCCCACTTGGGTACTGCGCCGAACGCTGGAAAACGGATTCATAAATCGTCGGTAGTTCGCTCCCCGACGTGCGAAGAATATACCGATACGGCCCAAAAATGTAAAGGACCGGCGACTCGGCGCCGGTCCTTTACGTTCCGAGCTGCGGCTGAAGAGCCTCAGGCCTTTTTGATCTTCTCGTCCGTCACGAGGCCGCTCGCGGAGTCCCGCTCTTTCTTGGCGCGGGTCTCGGAGCGAAGCATCCAATTGTCGACGAAGGCCGATCCGATGAACACGGAGGAGTAGGTTCCCGAGATGACGCCGACGATGATGCAGAGGGCGAAGTCCTTCATGGCGCCGGTCGTGAAGACATAGAGGCCGACGGCCGAAAGGAGGACGGTGCCGGCTGTGATGACCGTGCGACCGAGGGTCTCGGTGACGCCGAGGTTCATGTTGTCGCGATAGCGGGCGTTCGGGTTGAGCTTTACCTTCTCGCGGATCCGGTCGTCGATAACGATCTTGTCGTTGATGGAGTAGCCGACGATCGTGAGGACGGCCGCGATGACGGTGGTGTTGAGCTCGATGCGAGTGAACACGATGAACGACACCATGATGAGGGCGTCGTGCATGACGGAGATGACGGCCGCGATCGCGTAGATCGGCTTGAACCGGACCGAACAGTACACGAGGATGACCGAGAACATGAGGATGGTCATCCAGATGGCCTGGTTGGCGAGCTGCTGGGAGAAGCGCGCCCCCACGACCGTCGATGAATTGACGACGACGTTATCGGCTCCGTAGGCTGTGCCCAGCAGGCTCACGAATCTCGAGTGGATATTCTGGGAAAAGCTCGGGTCCTTGCCGGGGTCCTCGACGCGGATGATGAACTCGCGGTTGGCGGGATCGCCCGCTCTCTGGATCGAAACGTTGCCGAATTCCTTGAGCTTGGCGCGGAGATCCTCGACGCTGATGGGGAGCACCGAGGCGTCCGTGCTGCGGAAGTGGAGGACGGTCGGCGTCGTGCTCAGCGAAGATTCGGTCTGGGAGGCACCGAGGAGAAGGTTGGAGGGTGTCGTCGGGTCGGCGCGCAGATTTACATGGACGCCGGCGACCGAGGCGAGGCCGTCCGCGACTGCCTTGAGAGTCGGCGCGGTCGACCAGGTGTAGGTGTAGGATTTCGACTCGCCCGAGGGAGCCTGGGAGATGAGGGTGACGTCGGCCTGGGACACGGTCAGGCGCATCGTGCCCGTTCCGTCGAAGGTTACATCCATCGAGGGAGGCGCGAACTGGACGTCGGTGTTGATGCCCGCTTGGAAGTCTATGCCCATCCTGAAGCCGACGAAGGCCACCGTGGCGAGACCGCCGACGATGATGGCGATGGAGAGCGGCACGAGGAACTTGAAGCTCCTATGCCACTGGATGACACGCTTCATTTAAGCCTCCAGGAGATGCTCGTCGATTTCATCTTGAGCACGTCGGTCTCGAAATCGAAGATGAGGTGCGAGACGAAGAGCGAGGTGAAGAGGGAGCTGATGGTACCAATTGCGAGGGAAACGGCGAAACCCTGGATGGGTCCCGACCCGAGCTGGGCGAGGAATAGGGCCGATATGAGATTCGTCATGTGCGAATCGAAGATCGTCCAGAAGGCCTTCTGGAAGCCCGTCTTGATCGAGGCGGCGCGACCCTTGCCGAGCCTGAGCTCTTCCTTGATGCGCTCGTTGATCAGCACGTTCGCGTCGACCGAGATACCGATGGTCAGCACGAAGCCCGCGATCGAGGGCAGGGTCAGGGTGAGGCCGAAGGCGGAGAGCACGCCGACCATGATGAAAAGGTTGACGATTTCGGCGATGGCCGTGTTGATGCCCGCGCCTTTGTAATAAAAGAGCATGAAACCGATGACGAGGAGGAAGGCGATCGTGATGGCGAAGATACCGGCGTGGACCGCGTCCTCGCCGAGGGAGGCGCCGATCGCCTGCTGATTGATGGGAATCAGCTCGACGGGGAGGGCCGCGGAGCGGAGGAGGAGGGCGAGGTTCTGCGCCTCTTCGGCGTTGAAGCCCGTGATCTGGCCGCTCTCCGTGATCGGACTCTGGATGGTCGCCACGCTTCGCACCCTGTCGTCGAGTACGACCGCCATCGGTTTCTTGATGTTGGCGCTCGTCAGCTTGTAGAAAATGTCGCCGCCGGCCTTGTCGAGGGTGAAGTCGATCTGCGGCTGGCCGGTAAGGGGATCGGTGACGGCCTGGGCGGACTGGATATGGGTGCCGTCGAGACCGGGCTCGGCGGTGATGACCTCGTATCTGCCGGTAAACTCGTCGAGACCGTAGCTGTCCTTCTTGAATTCCTTGCGCACGACATAGCCCGCGGGGACGATATTCGGGTCCTTGACCTGGAGGGTCTTGTCGTCGATGCCGTTCGGCGTGTTGCGCAGATAATCGTTCAGTCGGGATGTGGCGTCGGAATCCACGATGTGGAAGGCCAGCTTGCCGCGGCCCATGATGATCGAGTTGATACGCTCGGGATCTGCCGCGCCGGGGAGTTCCACGTAGATCTGGTCCTCGCCCTGCTTGCGGATCGAGGGCTCGGTGAGGCCGAACTTGTCGATGCGGCTGTTGAGAACCTCGATGGCGCGGTTGATGGCATCGGCCTTGTCTGCCGCGGAAAGGGGGTGACCCACCTTCTTGGCGAGGGCGTCCATGTCCGCCTGGATGACGACGCTCATGCCGCCGGAGAGGTCGAGACCGAGCTGGATGGCGCGGCCGTGCCTGGCTTTGAGGGAGAGCACCTTGTCGCGATAGATGCCTGAAACGGCGTCGAGGGCGTCGCCGTAGCTGTTGAAGCCTTCCAGCACCGCTTTCGCGTCCCATACCTTCGGTTCGGGTTTCTTGGCGCCGCGCCAGGCGGTCTTGGCAGCCTGGATGGCGACCTTGTATTTAACGGGATCGACGGCCTTGCCGTCATTGGAAGCTGCGGCTGCCGTGAGTTCCTGGAGGTCGGTGCCCGCCATCGAGCGGGCATACTCGCGGATCTGCTCGCGGGTGCCGAGGGCGAGTGCCTGATCGGCCTTGGGCGTCAGGAAATACCAGTTGATCGTCGGCCAGAGAAAAGCGAGTGCCACGCCGACAACCGCCAGTACGAGGAGGAAACGTTTCGTCTTGTTCATTACGATAACTCCGGGCGGGGGTTCGGCCGGCGACGCACACGACAGCCCAAGGCCAGCCGCGTGCCGATCGGCCGTTGGAAAGCGTTAATTCTTCTCGACGAAAGGCTTTTCGGGTTTGTCGGTCTTGTCGGACTTGTCGGCCGAGGCTTCTACCGCCTTGTCCGCCTTCTCGTCCTTCTTTCCCTCGACCGAAGCGATCGCTGACTTGGAGAATTCCATTTTCACATTCTCATCGACACGAAGCACGACGATACCGTCCTTCACCTTGTCGACGGTGGCGTGCATGCCGCCGATAGTGACGACCTTGTCGCCCTTCTGGACGGCTTCGATCATCTTCTTCATGTCCTTCTGCTTCTTGTTCTGGGGGCGGATAATAAGGAAATAAAAAATCACAAAAACAAGGGCGAAGGGGATGAGGGTCGAGAGCATCGAGCCGGTAGCGCTCCCGCCGGCGGCAGGGGCTGCCTGAAGCAAAGTCAGGCCGGAAAATAACTTGTCCATAAGGGCTTTCCTTAGAGTGAAGATTCGCGGAAAGGTACCATGGAAGGGGAGAAGCGGTCAAGTTTGACGCCCTCGCCATCGCCGAGGCGATGGCGGCGCGGAACCTCGCTACGATAAAAATGCGAGGTTCCGCGATCCCCACGAGCTGCCGTCGACGCCTTTATGCTGTGATCAGCGTCCCCGCCCTACCGTCGACGGCGGCGCTGGCGTTCTCCATGCTGGTGATGATGACCTTTTCGCCGCCGCGGCGAATGAAATCGCAGGCGGCCTCGATTTTCGGACCCATCGAGCCCTTGGGGAACTGGTTCTCCGCCTGGTATTTCTCGCATTCGGCCACCGTCATCCGGTCGAACCACTTCTCGTCGGGCTTCTTATAATTGACGGCGACCCGGTCGACGCCGGTGAGGATGAGGAGTTCGTCGGCGTTGATGAGGTTGGCGAGGAGGGCCGAGGCCCTATCCTTGTCGATGACCGCGTCGATGCCCGAAAGGCTGCCGTCGGCCGCGCGCTCGACAGGCACGCCGCCGCCGCCCACGGCGATCACGACGAGTCCGTCGTCGATGAGGTCCTTGATCGTCTGCTTTTCGACGACATCGAGGGGCATGGGGGAAGCGACGACACGGCGCCAGCCGCGGCCCGGGTCTTCCTTCATGATCCATCCGCGGGCCTTCAGGCCTTCGACATCCTCGGCTCGATAGAAGGGGCCGACATACTTGGTGGGATTCTTCATCGAGGGATCGGCCGGATCGACGACGACCTGGGTGACCACGGTGACGACGCCCTTGGAGACACCTTCTTTAATTAAGGCATTGTTGAGGCACTGGGCGATCATGTAGCCCATCGAGCCCTGGGTATCGGCGACGATGACGCCGAGGGGAGAGGGGGGGACCTGGGCGGCGGCGGCCTCGTTCCGAATCAGATGGACGCCGGCCTGGGGACCGTTGCCGTGGGTGAGGACCACCTTGTGGCCTTCGCGAATCATGCCGACGATGGCGCCCAGACTCTTGCGCGTATTATCGAACTGCTCTTCGATGGTTCCCTTCGTCCCTTCTTCGATGATGGCATTTCCGCCGAGGGCGACGACGATGGTCTTCCTGCTCATGTACTCTCCTTGCAAGGCCTTCGAGTCCGCCCCCGCAAAAAACCGCCGGGAGCCGAAGGCAAGCGGCTACTATACCGCTACGGCGAAAAGCAAAGCAAGTTCATGTATTTTCGATAAATATACAATCGGTAACATAAGATCGACTTCCCGATTTGCAGCCTTGGGTGGGCAGGGCTTCGCGGTCTGACGCAGGTCGCCGCGACTCGCGACGAAAAAAAAGCCGCGACTTTTGCCGCGGCTCGTTCTTCGATACCTGCTATCAGGTCCAGAGCTTGACGAAGGTGCCAACCCGGGTGAGGTACCACACGAAGATGATCGAGACGATGAGGGCGTAGAGGCTGTAGTAGACGGACAGGGCCCCGCCTTCCTGTCGTGCGAATAGGCCAAGGAGGAGACTCGCCGCGATGCACACCACGTAGCCGATGATGGCGAGGGTGAGGTAGGTCATGTTGGGAATCGAAAGCGAATCAAGGCAAAAGACGAAGGTAAAGGCGAACAGGACGATGAGAAGGCCAAAGGGTATGAGGCCATTCCTGGAATCCATGGGCTACTCCTTGAAGACAATGGTTCGGAGACAATCGCAGTATAGTGCCGCCGAAATCGATTGTCCACTCGCCCTGTTGCCAAAGATCGCAAGGCTCAGGGATTGCGGCCCCGCTCTCCCAGCCAGACGCGCATCTCTCCCGGACCTCGGTTGCCCCAGAGATGGTAGGGGACGAGGATGATTTCCGCAGGATGGGCGAGGGGGGCATCCGTCGTATAGGCCTCGGCTTTCGGCGCGGAACTCGTCCGGAAGCCCTGGAGGCGCAGCCGCTTCGCCCCGGCACCCAATCCGGGAGCCGATTCGACGTTGGCGGCCAGGGATGTCGAAATCGCCAGGAGATGGAGATCGGGGCCGTTGTCGACTTCTTCGGCGCACCAGACGAGGGGCCCTCTCTGTATGGCAAGCTTTCCGAAGCTTTCCCGAATGCGGGGATTGCTCCGAAGTGCCCGCACTTCCATGGGGAAGGAGAATTCGACCATGTCGCCCGCCTTCCACTGCCGGTGGAGGGCGGCGTAACCCTTTTCCCTCTGATCCGTCGGAAGGGCCTGGCCGTTGACCTTGAGCGACGGCCCGGCACACCAGCCGGGAATCCGCACAAAAAAGGTCCAAGGCCCGCCTTCGGGGACCGAGGTCAGGGTAATGGAGACGAGCCCGTCCCAGGGGTACTCGCTCTTCTGGTCGATTCCCAAGGTCGCCCCGCGGAAGGGGATCTCGGCATGGCCTTCGGCGAACTGATGCAACCAGAGGCCGGCATCGGATGACGAGTACTGGTATTGGGCGAAGGAGGCGATGGTCCGCGCGATGTTCGGCGGGCAACAGGCGCAGCCGAACCATTCCACCCTGCCCGTCTTCACATGCTCATGGTCATGGCGAGCCTTGGCCACCGCGGGGACGACCTCGAGGGGGTTCACGTAGAAGTACCTCGTGCCGTCGAGGGAGATGCCGCTCAGCGAGCCATTGTAAACGGCTCGCTCGAGGACATCGGCGTAGCGGCTGTCAGGGTCCGACAGGGTCATGCGCCAGGCCCAGAGAAGGAGACCTATCGAGGCGCAGGTTTCCGCATAGGCCGTATCCGGCGGCAAGTCGTCATCAACCGTGAAGCGTTCGCCCGAAGCCTGGGAGCCTAAGCCTCCCGTGACGTACATCTGCGAATCGACGACATCCTTCCAAAGGGCCTCGAGGGCGGGGACGAGGCTGGAATCCTCGTCACGGCGTGCCTGGTCCGCCATCGCCGTGTAGAGATACATCGCGCGGACGGAATGTCCGACCGCCTTCCGCTGCTCGCGGACGGGGAGGTGGTCGAGGAAGTAGTCGGGACCATTCCACAGGGTCGGTTCCCAGGTCCAGGCGATTGCCTTCTTCAGGTCGAGGACTCCCGGATGCTTGCCCCTCTCGTCGACGAAGAAGCGGGCCAGGTCGCGATACTTCTCCTCGCCGGTGACGCCGTAGAGTCGGTGGAGGGCCAATTCTATTTCGGGATGGCCATCGTAGGCGACGAGCTGACCCGGCCCCCTGCCGAAGGTGGCGACGAGGTGGTCGGCATAGCGGGTCATCACGTCGAGGAAGGCCCGCTTGCCCGTAGCCTGATAGTAGGCGACGGCCCCCTCCATCAGGTGCCCGCCGCAATACATTTCGTGCCCGAGGGTGAAGTCGGTCCAGCGTCGATCGGGAGCCTTCACGGAAAAATAGGTCTGGAGGTAGCCGTCGGGTTCCTGGGCCTTGGCGATGAGGTCCACCGCCTCGTCGATCTTGGCTTCGAGGCTCGGGTCGGGCCGGGTCATCAGGGTGTAGGCGGCGGCTTCGATCCACTTGCCGATGTCGCTGTCCTGGAAGATCATGCCGTGGAATTCGCCCTTCTTTTGGCCTGCTGCGATGCGGAAATTCTCGATCGAGTGGCTGGGCTCGGCCCCGGGAATCTCGTCGTTGAGCGCCTTCCACTGGTAGGGGATGACGCGGTCCGCGACGAGATCCTGTTTGGCCTTCCAGAAGCCTCCGGTGATGCGAATCGCCTTGGGGGAAACGGGATTGGTCTGGTTCATGTGCGTCCTCCTCATACTCGCAGTGTCGTACCCGGTCGTCCCGGCCGAAAGGAACCAACTTCGGTCATTTCGTGACGGATTCCGACCGGGCCTGGAAATTCGGCGGCGCAGCCATTATCACTACTGAAGGGAGCCGCCATGCGTCATTTCCTGATTCCGTCCCTGGCGCAGGTTCACGCCGACAATGGGGGCCAGGCCATCCTGACCGCCGGTTGGCGCCACCCTCGCCGTCTCCTCCCCTCCTCGGTCGTCATCCTCGGCATCAAGGGCAGGGTCGAAGTCGAGGTCGACGGAGAACAGCTCGAAATCGCCCCGGGAAGATTCGTGGTCCTTCCCGCCGGCCTCGTTCACCGGGGCAGCTCGCCCATCGCCGAGAAGGCCGCCTACTACTGGCTGCATTTCACCCTGCCCCAAGCCGGGGAGCTCCTCTCCCAGGAAGAAGCCGACACCATCCTGAGCAGCGAGGGGGTTACCAGCCACCTCCTCGAAAACGCCGCCTTCCTCCCCCTCCAGGGCGAATTGCCCGAGCCCGGCCCCTACCTCGCGGCCTTCCACGAAATCCTCAACGAACAGGAAAAACCGACCTACACCGGCTGGAAGTTCCAATTGCTGTTCCAATCCTTTCTGATCCAACTAACCGAGGCAGTAATCCGCGCCCACAATCCCCCCGTGGAAGTTTCGCCCTCGTCGAGCGTCGTCTACGGCATCCTCGAGGAAATCGCGGGCGGTCTCACGAATCCCGACCTCTCGATCAAGGGCATCGCGACGAGTCTCAGACTCAATCTCGACTATGCAGGCCGGCGCTTCAGGCAGGTCATGGGCATGTCGGTGGGCGACTACATCCTCAAGGAGCGGCTCAAGCTCGCGCAGCTGAAACTCCAGGAATCCACCGACACCCTGCCGGTCGTCGCCCAGAATTGCGGCTTCTGCAGCCTCAGACACTTCCTTCGCCGGTTCAAAGCCCAGATGGGAATGACGCCCGGCGAGTTCCGCATGCACTACCGGATGATGCATATCAATTCTCTCTAGACCCGCCATTGGTCGCCTTAGCCGCCGCCGGAGGCGATCAGGGCATGGTCGCCCCGCGAGCCGCGGCGAAAAGCGCGTACCAGTCCTCGCGGGAAAGTCCGATCTCGAGCGCCTTGGCGCAGTCCCTGAGACGGGAGGGCTTGGTCGTCCCCAATACGGGCTGGATTCCGGCCGGATGCCGCAGCAGCCAGGCCAGCTGGACAGCCTCGGCGGTGGTTCCGTAGCGGGCCGCCATGGTCTTGAGGAGGGCGGCCGTCGCCTTCACGTTGTCCGGTTTGTCGGCGAGGTCGCCGACGAGAATGCCCCGATCGAGGGGGCTCCAGGCCTGCATCGTCACCTGTCTCATGCGACAATATTCCACCGTCCCCTCCCAGCCGTCGGGGTATTGGGGAACGCGCTGGTTAAAGCTGATGCCCGCCTCGACGAAGCCGCTGTGAAGGAGGCTCAGCTGGAGCTGGTTCGCCACGAGGGGATCGGGGAGGAAGGACTGGAGGAACTCCATCTGGAAGCGATTCATGTTCGAAACGCCGAAATAGCGCACCTTGCCCTGGGCCTTGAGGAGGGCGAAGGCTTCCGCGACCTCGGCGGGCTCCCAGAGCGGGTCGGGCCGATGCAGAAGCAGTATCTCGAGCCTGTCGGTCCCGAGGCGGCGAAGAATGGCCTCGGTCGCTTCGAGGATGTGCTTCCGGCTGAAGTCGAAGCGGTGGGGCGCGCCCTTGGGTTCGTCGCCCCAACGGATGCCGACCTTCGATTGGAGTATCAGCCTATCGCGGAGCCCAGGCTGCTCCTTGAGGACACGGCCGAAGACCTCCTCGGACCTGCCGCGGCCGTAGATGTTCGCGTGGTCGTAGAAATTGGCCCCGAGCTCGAGGCCGGCCTCGAGGAATTCCCTCGCCTCCCTCTCATGCTCCTTGGTGAGGAGGGTGGAGGCTTCCCATCCTCCGCCAAGCCCCATGCAGCCGAGGATGAGGCGGGAGCCGTGCAGGGGAGTATGGGGAATTGGTACGGTCTGCAACATTCGATTCTCCTTGCTTTCGAAGGCGCCGCGGCTAGCCCTTGATGCCTGTCAAGGTCACGCCCTCGACGAAGTATTTCTGACCAATTAAGAAGACGACGACGGGCGGCAAGACGACCAGGGCCGAGGCGGCCATGAGGGCGTTCCACTGAGTGGCGTAGCTGCCGACGAAGAAGCGAAGGCCTATGGCCAGGGTGTAGGTTTCTTGTGAACTCAAGTAGATGAGGGGGCCGAAGAAGTCGTTCCACACAAAGAGGAAGGTGAAGAGGCCCACGACGATCAGGGCCGGCTGGATCAGGGGGACCATGATCTGCCAATAGGTGCGCCAATAGCTCGCCCCATCGATCTGGGCCGCGTCATCGTACTCCCTCGGGATGCTCATGAAGAACTGGCGGAGGAGGAAGACGTTGAATGCGCCGCCGCCGAACCAGGCCGGGATGATGAGGGGCCAGAAGGTGTCGACGAGACCCAGCTTGCTCCACATGAGAAACTGGGGAATCAGCACCACGGTCGGAGGGAGGACGATGGCCGCCACGACGAGGCTGAACCAGAAATTGCGCGAGCGGAATTTGAAGCGGGCGAGGCCGTAGGCCGAGAGGCTCGAGGTGAGGACGGCGCCGACCAGATTGGGAACGAGGACGATCATCGTGTTCGCGAAATAGCGAAGGAAGGGCACCATGCTCATCGCGTCGGCGTAATTCTGCCAACGGAGCTTCTTGGGCCAAAATATCGGCGGAAACTTGAAGATGTCGCCCAAGGTCATGAGGGAGCTCCGCACCATCCAGAAGACCGGCAGGAACATGAAGATCGCAAGACCCACGAGGAGGGCGTAGACCACAATCTTGGAGACTATTCGCCGGGACGTCATTGGTTGCCTCCCTCGTAATAGACCCAGCGGCTCGAGCTGCGGAAGAGGAGGAGGCCGATCAGGGTCACGAGCACGATGAGGAAGACGGACAGCGCGGCGGCGCCGCCGAAATTGTTGCGTTGGAAGCCCTCGCGATAGAGGAGGACGACGTAGAAGAGGCTCGCGTTATTCGGTCCTCCCTGGGTCATCACGTAGGACTGGGTGAATATCGAAAAGGAATTGATGACGCCGGTGACGACGTTGAAAAAGATGACCGGCGAGATCATCGGCACGGTGACGGCCCAGAAACGATGCCACCAATTGCCGCCGTCGATCTCGACCGCCTCGAGTAGCTGGCGAGGCACGCCCTGGAGGGCGGCGAGGAAGATGATGATGATGTTGCCGGCGCTGCCCCAGACGTTCATTATGACGATGGAGGGGACGACGGTGGCCTGCGAGGAGAGCCACATCGAGCGCGGGAGCCCGATCCCCTTGAGGAGCATGTTGAAAAGTCCGAAATCGGGGTTGTAGAGCCAGAGCCAGAGGGCGCTCGAGGCGACTATCGGGACGATGGAGGGCAGATAGAAGATCGTGCGGAAAAAGCCCCTCCCCACGATCTTCTGGTTGAGGAGGACCGCGACGAGGAGAGAATAGATGACGGAGAGGACGACGTTGAGGGCGACGAAGTACATCGTCACCCACAGCGTGTTCCAGAAGTAGAGATCCGAGGTGAAAAGTTTGACATAGTTGGAAATGCCGACCCACTTCGGGGTCGTGAGGACATTCCAGTCGGTCAGGCTGATCAGAATGACGCCGATCATCGGGGCGATCACCCAGATCAGCAGGCCGAGGATCACCGGAGAGGCGAAAAGGAGCCCGGCGCGCGCCTGCGCCCTTTCGCGCGAATAGGTCCGACCCATGGTTTCCTTCGCCTCCCCGGCTTCCGCCGTCCTATTTGCCCTGGAAGATCGGCGTGATCTTCGGCATTATCTCCTTCTTGATTACGTCCGAGGCGCTCTTCTGCCCGAGCCAGACCTGTCCGAAGGCCGCCTCGATGACGTCATCCATCTTCGCGAAGGTCGGCACCGTGTAAAGCGGCAGGGCCTTCGCGTAGTTGAGGGCGAAGTCGACCACGGCCTGCTTGTATTCGGGGGGATGGCGGGGATTGCCGATCCACTGGTCGAGGAGCTTGGCATCCGTGTACCAGCGCTTTTCGTTGGGCAGCCAGAGACCGCTCTGCAACAGGGGCAGGGACTGTGCGGGGTCCATCAGGAACTCGAGAAGCTTGAGGGACTCGCTGAGGTGCTTCGTCTTCTTGTAGACGACGATGGGAGTGCCGACCGAGGTCGTCACGAGGTTCTTCATCTTGGGCAGGACGCCGACGCCGAAGTCGAGGCCCTGCTCCTCCTTGGTGATGCCGAGGCTGAGGAGGTCCCAGGTCCCGTCCATCGCCATCGCCACCTGTCCGCTCAGGAGGGCCGTGGCCGCCGCGGTCGGCGTCGACTGCGAGCCGGGCACGGGGCTCACGTGATGCACGTTGATGAGGTCGGCCATCTTCTGGATCGCGTCGATGGACTCCGGCGAATCGAGGATGAGCCTCTTGCCGTCGGGGCTCACGAGGCCGCCGCCGTTGCTCATCGTCATCGTCAGCCAGGGCATCCACCATTGCTGGACCCAGGCGCCGAAGGTCCTGATGTCCTTGGCATCGAAGCCGGGATCGTCGGGCGTCTTGCCGTTGGCGTCCTTGGTGAGTTTCTTCGCGATCGTCACGAACTGGTCCCAGGTCCAGGCCTTGGCGGGATCGGCCGGCGGATAGGCGATGCCCGCCTGGTCGAAGAGCTTCTTGCTGTACCAGATGACCTGGATCTCGTTGGCGACGCTGACTCCGACTATCTTGCCGTCGGGCGTCACGAACTTGATCGCGTCGAGCTTCGGCTGGCTGGTCTTGTAGAAATTGGTGAGATCGACGAACTGGCCGTTCATGGCCCAGGTCAGCACGTTGGGCTCGTAGAAGGTGCTCACGTCGGGCAGCTTGTTGGCCGCGGCCAGCGTGGTGATCTTGTCGTTGAACTCGGTGTTGGAGCCGAAGTGCAGGAGCTCGACCTTGATGTTGGGATTCTTCGCCATGAAGCCGTTGATCAGGTTGGTGGTGGTCGTCACCTCGTTCTGATCGCCCCAATAGGCGTACTGGATGGTCACCGGCGCGGCGAAAACGGCGGCCGTCGCCACGCACAATAGAAGAACGAGAATCGTCAGGAAACGCTTGGACATTTCATCCCTCCTTGTAGTCGTTTGAGGCTGGAATTTCGCCTTCCCACTTTCTTTCGTATAAGTCTAGAAGGCTTCCCCGAGGCGACAAGACGTCGATTCCGTAGAAAAGGTGTACGAAACCGACCAGGTGGAAATCGAACTGGCTTCTCCCTCCGGACTGCATTACAACGAAGGTGGACGAAGGATCGGGACTCGAAACCGAATCGAGGAGGATCGCCATGATCAGAGGCCTGACCCGCACGGGCGTCGGCGAAGTCGGCAACGACGAGAATTTCATCGCCCTCGCGGCACGCTATGGATTCAGTTCCGTGGATCTCGACCCCTCCGGCCTGATCCAAGAACAGGGCATCGAAGGGGCCAGGCGCATCCTTTCCGGCAACGGCATCCGTCTCGGTTCCATCCTCCTTCCGGTAGAGTGGCGATTCGACGAAGAGCGATTCAGGCAGGATCTCGTGCCCCTCGCGGGCCGGCTCGATGCCGCGGCGAAACTCGGGGCGGCGAGCTTCTGGACCTATCTCCTTCCCTCCGTCGACGAGGACCCAGTCACCTTTCTGGGAACGGCCACGCGCAGGCTCAGGCTCTGCGCCGAGCTCCTCGAAGCCTTCGGTTTCCGACTCGCCCTCGAGTTCCTGGGGCCGCGAGATTTGCGCGGACGCTGGAAACATCCCCTCATGTGGAACATGGGACAGACCCTTGCCTGGATCGGGGCCATCGATCGCCCCAACGTCGGCCTCCTCCTCGATTCCTTCCATTGGCATACGGCAGGCCATAATCTCGACGACCTCCTCCGTCTCCGCGCTTCCGACCTGGTCCACGTCCACCTGGGCGACGCCCCCGATACGGCCCGCGAGCTCCTTCCCGACGACGATCGCCTCTATCCCGGAGAGGGAGCCATCGACCTCCGCTCCTTCCTCTCCGGCCTCAAATCTATCGGCTACCAGGGCATCGTCGCCCAGGAAGTCCTCTCGCCGCGTCCTCCGACCTTACCCGCCGAAGAACTCCTCGAACGATCGAAGAAGGGCTTCGACAAGCTCTTCGCCGCCCTCGAGCTGGACTGATCAGGCTCCCAGCCGCTCCATATCTTCCCGGCTCATTTCGAGCCGTCGCCGAGGGGGATGGTCTTTATACTTCGAACCTCAGCACGTTCCACGAAAGCGGGGGCAGGACGATATCGAGCGCTGCCGCCGACCCCGGCTTGACCTCTCGCTCCGACGGGACAACCCGTTTCGGATGGGCCTCGTCGTTGACGGCCTTGATGTCCTCGTGATGGAGAATCGTGTGGCCCACGAGCTTCAGGCCATCCCAGCCTGCAAGGGCGCCTTCAACCTGCAGGGGCTCGTCGGGGCTCCTGTTGACCGCGAAGAGGGTGAGGCCGCTCCCGTCCTCCGCGCCGACGGCCGCCACGTCCAGCCAGGGCACTTCGCCGTAGGTCGCGTTTTCATAGCAGGGGACCCTCAACTTGACCTCGAGGGAAATTCCCCTACCGTATTTCGAAGCGTGATAGAGAGGATAGAAGATCGTCTGCCTCCAGGATGGGCCGCCGTTGCGGGTCATGATGGGTGCGATGACATTTACCAATTGGGCCATACAGGCGATCTTGACCCGGTCGGCGTGGCGGAGGAGGGTGTTGATCATGGTGCCTACGACGAGGGCGTCCTCGAAGGTGTAGACGTCTTCGAGGAGGGGCGGCCCCACCGTCCAGGGCGCCACCTGCTTGTCCGACTCGAGGGAATGGAACCACACGTTCCATTCGTCGAAGCTGATGTCGATGCGCTTCTTGCCCCGCTTCTTGGCCTGGGCGTAATCGCAGGTGGCGACGACGTTTCGTATGAATTGCTCCATTCCGATGGAGCTCCCGAGGAAGGTTCGGAGGTCGTTGTCGCGGTTGTTGTAATAGCGATGCATCGAGAGATAGTCGACCTTCTCGTAGCAGTGGTCGAGGACCGTCGCCTCCCACTGGGGGAAGGTCGGCATCGTCTCGAAGGAAGAACCGACGGCTATGAGCTCGAGGCTCGGATCGAAGAGCTTGAGGGCCTTGGCAGTCTCGTAGGCGAGCCTGCCGTACTCCTCGGCCGTCTTTTGCCCCACCTGCCAGGGCCCGTCGAGCTCGTTGCCGAGCGACCAAAGCCGAATGTTGTGGGGCTCCTTCGCGCCATGGCTCCGCCTGAGATCGCTCCAGTAGGAGCCGCCCGGATGATTGCAGTATTCCACGAGCTCGCTGGCGGCCTCGATGCCCCTCGTGCCGAGGTTGAGGGCGAGCATGGTCTCCGTGCCAAGTTCCTTGGACCAAGCCATGAATTCGTTGAGGCCGAAGAGGTTGGGCTCCACCGCCCGCCAGGCGAGGTCGAGGCGGCGCGGCCTGAGGTCTCGGGGGCCGACCGAATCCTCCCACTTGAAGGAGGAGACGAAATTGCCCCCGGGATAGCGGACGAGGGAAATGCCGAGTTCCCGTATCAGTTCGATGACGTCGCGACGAAAGCCGGATTCGTCGGCCTCAGGGTGACCCGGTTCGTAGATGCCGCCGTAGACGGCCCGGCCCAGGTGCTCGATGAAGGAACCGAAAAGCCGCCTATCGACTTCGCCGACCGTGAACTCTCTGTCGAGGTGGAGCGTCGCCTTCATGAGGTAAAAGCCTAGGTCCGCAGGCTGCCGACGTCAAGGAAAGATCACATTAAGTCGTATCTTTGTTATAGGGGAAATTTAATCGCTCGGCGATAAGCCGGAGGGAGAAGGGGAAAATGCGGGCGCAGGCTCGCTAGGCTGTCGCCGCCAATTCCTCGGCTATTTCCTCCCACTCGGCATTGAGCCGGCCCGCTTCCGCGTCGAGCTCGTCGAGGGAAGCCTGGAGACGGCGCATCTTCGTCCCGTCGGAATAATTGGCGGGCTGTCCCATTTCAAACTGGCAGGCGTCCTTCTGCTTGCCGAGGGATTCCAGGCGGGCGAGGATTTCTTCCTCGCGTTTTTGAAGCTTGCGGAGGCGGGCCTTGCGCGCCTTGTCCTCCTCCCAGGAGCGCCCGGACTCGGCGGAGCCTGCGGTGTTCGAGCCCGAGCGGGCATCGGCCTGGCCTGCGGCCTGGCTTCCGACTTTGGAAATCGTGGCGCCGGAGGCGGCGCGGAAGGGCTCACCACCCCCATCCCCGGCCGCGATCAGCGCCTTCTTTTCGAGGTAATAGCGATAATCGCCCACGTACCAGCGGGGATGGGCGCCCGCCTCGAGCTCGAGGACGCGGTCGGCGAGCTCCTCGATGAAGCCGCGATCGTGGGAAACGAAGAGGACCGTGCCCTCGAAGGACTTGAGGGCCTCGAGGAGGACGTCCTTCGAGGTGAGGTCGAGGTGGTTGGTCGGTTCGTCGAGGATAAGGAGGTTGTGGGGCTTGAGGAGCATGCCGAGGAGGGCCAGTCGGGATCGCTCGCCGCCCGAAAGGACGCGAAGCGGCTTGTTGACGTCGTCGCCCCGGAAGAGAAAGGCGCCGAGGAGGTTGCGGATTTTGGGAAGGAGGTCGGTCGGGCATTCGGCCGAAGCCTCATCCTCGACGCTCCCCTCTCCTCCCATCGTATCGGCGGTATCCTGGGCGAAGTAGGCGGGGGCGACGCCGGAGCCGAAGGTCAGGCTGCCCTCGTAGTCGCCTTCGACGCCGGCGAGGATGCGCATCAGGGTCGACTTGCCCGCCCCGTTGGGTCCGACGAATGCCACCTTCATGCCGCGCTCGATCTCGAGGTCGAGGCCGGAGAAGATGCGGTTGGCCCCGTAAGCCTTGCCGAGGCCCTCGAGGCGGACGCTCATCCTGCCGGAATGCGGCGCGGCGGGGAAGCTGAAGTGGATGCGCTTCATCCCCTCTGGAATCTCAATTGGTACTATCTTTTCGAGCATCTTGATCCGCGACTGGACGAGGGAAGCCTTGGAGGCCTTGTAGCGGAAGCGACGGATGAAGTCCTCGTGGTGGGCTATCTCCTCCTGCTGCCGCTCCCAGGCCACGAAGACCGCCTCGAGCTCTGCGGCGCGGCGCTTTTCGTAGGCAGAATACTTGCCGGCGTAGCGCGTCAGTTTTCCGTTCCAGAGCTCGTAGACCTCGTTCACCGTCGAGTCGAGGAAATAGCGGTCGTGGGAGACGACCAAGACGCCGCCGGGATATTTCGCGAGCCAGCCCTCCAGCCACTCCCTCGCCTCGAGATCGAGGTAATTGGTCGGTTCGTCGAGGAGCATGATATCGGGGTTCTCGAGGAGGACCTTGGCGAGCGCGACGCGCATCTTCCAGCCGCCGGAGAATTCGGAAAGGGGCCGAACGAGGTCGGAATCGCGGAAACCGAGGCCGGCGAGGACCTCGCCGACGGTCTCGCGTCGGCGGAACCAGCCCGAGCCCTCGACGGCCTCGTGGATGTACTGGTTTTCCTCGAGGAGGCGGGCCGTCGAGGCGTCGTCCGAGGTCGACGCTTGGAGGAGCCTGCCGATCTCGTCCTGGCGGCCGAGCATCGGGGCGACGAAGTCGTAGGCGCGTTCCGCCTCGGCGAATACCGTGATCGCTCCTGAGCCTCGATAATCGCCCCCCTCTCGGCGCGGCCCACGCGTCTCGGGATCGCCGGAGGCCGACTCCTCGTCGAAGCCGAGCATCTGGGGCAGGTAGGAGAGTCGCGAGCCCTTCGTGACGGCTCGCTCCCCGGAATCGGGGGGGATCTGACCCGCGATGATCTTCATCAGGGTCGACTTGCCCGCGCCATTGGGACCGGCAAGGGCCGCCCGCGATCCGGCGGCGAGCATGAGGGTCGCGTCCTTCAGGATGTCGCGTGCCCCGAAGGCGAGGCTGACGCCGGAGAATTGGACGAAGGCCATCCCGACTACTTCGATCCGTCGAAGGAGAGCGGCGCGAGGTTTCCCGCGGTCATTACGACGAGATCCTTGACGCCTCCCGAGGCGATGGGCTGGAGGATGAGATGCCCCTCCTCGTGCCGGTAGAGGAAATCAAGCCAATCCTTCGTTCCGTCGAAGCGAAGGGAAAGGGCTCCCTCCCAGGTCCCGCCGAGGGAAGGATCGAGGTAGAGCCTGATCGTCGCCTCTCCCGAAGCAGCTCCGTTTGTGACGTCGCCGAGGTCCGTGCCGAGGTACTCGGCTGGCACCGATTCGATGGAGGTCCAGACGAAGCGACCGGCGCGGAATATCGAAAGCTTGCTCTCGATCGGCTGAGCGGGCGGCGAAATTGAAGGCTCGGGCCTGAGGAGCCAGGCGCTCCCCTCGTCGGCGAATCGGCCGAGGAGATTGAGGCGCCGGTTCTCCTCGGCGCGGATGACCTCGCGTATGTCCTGCGTAAGCACGACGAAGATCGCCTGGGTTGCGTTGGGTCCGCCGAGCGAAGCGTACAAGCCCTGTTGAGACTGTGATTGAGTCGCGGTCGGGTTCGCCGGCTGTGATGGATTTTGAGGTTGGCCTTGGGTCTGATTCGGGCCGGCGGGGGCCGACGAACCGGCGGCGGCGGGAGAGGACGAGGGCGAAGTTTGACCTTGGGAAGATGCCGCTTGCTGGCCCTGCGACGATGTTGAAGGCTGGCCCTGTGTGGCAGCCGCCGAAGACGCTGCTCCCGACGAATCGCCTGCCGCCGATGCGGGTGAGAACCCCGGAAATGACTGTGGCGATGAGGACGGCTGTCGCTGAATCCCCGGAATCTGGGGCTGGGGAGATGCGCCCCCCTGGTCCTCGTTCGTAACGCCTGACCAGTCAGCGATCAGCCTGTTGGCTCCGTCGAACCTGATGCGAAGCGGCGTTCCCTCGAAGAGGAAGTCCTGCCCAGACTGGGCGATGGACGTGTAATTGAAGACTTGGGATGTCGTGGGCAGCTCGATGCGGATCTGGCGGCGCAGGGCGTCGGAGAAGAGACCGTAGCGCGCGTTGAAGGTGTCGAGATCGATACGGCCGTCGTCGATCATCGTCTGGAAATACTCGCCCCTCCATGTGCGGGAGAAAACGAGATCGACACTCCTCGCGGCGTCGTCAGCCCCGGTCTGGGCGATGCTCGGCGGGGATTCGGTGAGTTCGTCATACAGGCGCATCGTATTGGAAAAGACATAGCCCTGAGTTCCATCCTCGGTGAGCACCTTGTACCAGGAGCCCTGGAGGGTCTCCGTCCCCGTCGTCACGACATCGCCCTGGACTTCGGCAAGGATCTTGACCGATTGCCCTTCACGGAGGCGGTAGACGCGACCGGCGGTATTCGTTGGCGCGTCTCGGACCGGCAGACCGTCACGATTGGCGAAAAGATAGCTCGTGAGGAAGCTGCCGAAGGAGCCGCGCGCCTTCTCGGCGGCCCGCTTCGAGCGGAAAAGTTCGAGCTGCCAAAGGGGAACCTCGTCCTTTCGCTTCGACTCGGGAATTCCGATGATGTACTTCTTTTCGATATTTGAACGGATATAGACGGGCACCACGGCGCCCGCGTGCAGGCCGGCTTCCTGGTCGGTCCATAGCAGGAGCCCCCAACCGATGCGGGGCGTGCATGAGGTGGCTAACAAAAGGAAGAGAAGGGCGCCCGCGACTGCGAGGCCGTGCCGCGTAAGGTTTCGCATCGGGACGAGTCTACCGGTAGGCGGGGGCTTCGACAAGGACGGGCGAGAGCCGATGGGCCCGTCCGGATCGCCGACCTCGACGCTTCGTCCGGCGACGGCTCCGTCCTACCCGGCTCGCATTCGCGAGGCTATACTCGTCCCTGCAAATGGCTCCAGGAGGCAAGATGTTCCAGTCCGGCGATTTCGTGATAGGTGTCGATCTCGGGGGGACGAAGATCCTCGCCGCGGCCTTCGAGATAGGCAAGAAGGGCGGCATCAAGCGGGCCTCGGGTCAGGTAAAGCGCAAGACCCCCGCCGGCGAGGGCCCCGCCCGCCTCGTCGAGACGATAGCAGAGGCCGTGGAATCGATTGCCGCCTCGATGGCGGCCGAGCCGGGCTCAGGGGTCTGCAGGGCCCTCGGCGTCGCCGTGCCCGGGCCCCTCGACCGGGCCAAGGGCATCGTGCGCTACACGCCCAACCTCGGCCTCGAGAACTACCCCTTGGCCGCCGAATTGAGCCGGAGGCTCAACCTGCCGGTGACCCTCGAGAACGACGTCCAATCGGGGGTCTACGGCGAACTCAAGGCGGGAGCCCTCCGCGGCAAGAAACAAGCCGTGGGCATCTTCGTCGGCACAGGAATCGGGGGCGGCATCGTCATCGACGGCAGGCTCTACCGAGGCGCGACGGGTTCGGCCGGAGAGATCGGCCACATGATCGTGCACGAGGGCGGCGCCCTTTGCGGCTGCGGCAACTATGGCTGCCTCGAAGCCCACGCCTCGCGCACGGCCCTGGCCAAGGACGCCGTCGCCCTCGCCTCGGCGGGCAAGGCTCCCGGCATGCTCAAGGCAGCCGGCGTCAACTTCCGCAAATATCGGAGTTCGGCCTTCGCCGAGGCGCTCTCCGGCAAGGACGCCGCCATCGCCAAGGCCGTCGATCGGGCCGCCTTTTGGCTCGGCGTCGGCATGGCCAACCTGGTCAACATCCTCAATCCCGAAGCCATCGTCCTCGGCGGCGGGGTCGTCGCTCGCTTCGGCAAGCGCTATCTCGACGGGGCAAGCGCCGCCATGCGCGCCCGCCTCATGCCCGGCCTCGCCGATTCGGTGCAGGTCCTCCTCTCCGAACTCGGCGACCTCGCCGTGCCGGCCGGCGCCGCCCTGATGGCCCTCGAAGCCGTGGTAGGCGCCGAGGCTTCCCCCGGTACGGAGGTCGTCGACGGCGACACGGGGGAGGGAGCCCCCGCATGAGCGAAGCCGCCGAAAAGCCGAGGATCGTCGCCGTCATCGAGCTCGGCTCGACGGGGATCAGGCTTCTCGTCGCCTCCCTCGACGCCGGCGGAGGCTACGAAATACTCGACCGCGCCGGAAAGCCGAGCCGACTCGGCCGCGATGTCTTCACCGGCGGCTCGGTGAGTCGCGAGACCATTCGGGAGAGCGTCGCCATCCTGTCAGGCTTCAAGGAACTCATCAGGGGCTACGGCATCGAGGCCCAGGAGGCGCATGTCATTGCGACGAGCGCCCTCCGCGAGGCGACGAACCGCGACACCTTCGTCGACCGGATCGCGATGCAGACCGGCTTTCGCGTCCACGTCATCGAGGACCTCGAGGGCAACCACCTCACCTGGCTCGCGGTGGAGCACGCGCTCGCCGACGAGCGGCGCATCCTCACCCGTTCGAACGCGATGATCCTCGAGGTGGGCGGCGGTTCCACCGAGATCATGCTGCTCCGGCGCGGCAAGATGGCCGCCTCCCATTCGCTCAGGCTCGGCACGGTCAGGGTGGACGAGATGGTGCGAAGCTCCGGACAGGTCACGAGTTCGCTCAGGCAGTTCGTCGAGGACAATGTCCGCACGGCCTGCGATCTCCTGGACGGCGAGCTGCCGCTCGAGGGCATCAAGACCTTCGTCGTCATCGGCTCCGACGCCCGCATCGTGGCCGCGCGCAAGGCCGTGGAGCGCTTCGAACAGTATTCCATCGTGTCGCGCAAGGACTTCGTCGGCTTCGCAGAGGAATTCGGCGGCCTCACTCCCGACGAGACCGTCGCCAAGCTCCGCATCCCCTGGTCCGAGGCCGACGGCCTCGGGCCTGGCCTGATGATCCAGAGCCTCTTTCTCGAGCGCACAGGGGCCGAACAGGTCGTCGTACCCACCGTGTCGATACGCGAGGGCGTCCTCCACACCCTCGCGAGCGGGCCCGATCCCGAGCACGCGGAGGACATGCGCCGCCAGATCGTGGCGAGCGCGATGTCTCTCGGCAGGAAGTTCCGCTTCGACGAGGAGCATGCCGAACAGGTCGCCCGGCTTTCCCTCGTCCTCTTCGACGGGCTGGGCAAGGAGCACCGCCTCGGTGCGCACGAGCGCCTCCTCCTCGAGATCGGCGCCCTCCTCCACGACATCGGCAGCTACATCCGCCCCTCGGGACATCATAAGCATTCCGAATACATTATCGCGAATTCGGAGATCTTCGGCCTTTCGCGCAGCGATCAGGTCGTCGTCGCCAACCTCGCCCGCTATCATCGCAAGGGCCAACCCGCGAGCACCCACGTCAATTACATCGCCCTACCCCGCGAGGACCGCATCCTCGTCCTCAAGCTGGGCGCCATTCTCCGCGTCGCCGACGCCCTCGACCGCGGCCACGACCGTCGCGTCGCGGGCCTCGAGATCGAGCGTCGAGAGGACCGCCTCCTCCTCAAGGTCCTCGACGACTCGGGCCAACCCGAGTCCGAGCTGTCCCTCGAGCGGCTCTCGCTCGCGGAAAAGGGTGACATGTTCGGAGAGGTGTACGGAATGGAAATCGTCATCGCCTAGCCCGGCGCCGAGGCGCGTGGATGAAAGGATGGAAGCATGAGATTCAGCATGGCCGCCCTGCGGCTGAAGAACGAGAACCCGGTCCTGTCCTACAAAAGGATGCGGCAAGCCATCGGCGTCGCCGGCATGGGCCTGCCCCTCGGATGCTTCATCGTCGGCCGCCTCTTCAGCGGCCTGGGTTTGCAGAATTCCATAAGCGCGTACTACTACACGAATGTCAGGGACGTCTTCGTCGGGATACTCGTCTGCGTGGGCCTCTTTCTCCTCGCCTACAAGGGTCACGAGAGGATCGACAACATCGCCACTTCAATCAGCGGAATCGCGGGTATCGGCATCGCCTTCTTTCCTTGTTATATCGATGGCGAGACCGGCGCCAAGAGCGGCGTCTTCCAGATCGATCCGCGGGTCTCTGACATCCTGCATTTCAGTTTCGCCGGATTGTTTTTCATCCTGCTCGCCCTGATATCGCTCTTCCTCTTCACCCTCTCCGACAAGACGAAAAAGCCCACGAAAAGGAAGGGCGATCGGAACAAAATCTACATCGCCTCAGGCCTCGTCATCCTCGTCTCCCTCCTGGCATTTCTCGTCCTCCGAATCGCCCTCGGCGCGGAGAAGTTCAACGACTCGCCCATCATCTTCGGGATCGAGGCGGTGATGCTCCTCGCCTTCGGCATTTCCTGGCTGACGAAGGGCGAAACGATACTGCGCGATCGGGATTGAGACCGAAGCGGCGCAGCGATGCAAATAAGGCGACCCGAAGGCCGACTTATTAACAATTGGTTATTTCAGGTCACTTTCTATAGACGATGTTGTCCTCCGTCACGGTGCCGAGCATCTGCACGTAGGCCATGAAAGAATCGGCGTCGAGCCCGTATTCCTTGTACTTACGGTTCTTCAGCATCGTGTATTCGTCGCCGCCGTTCATCTCGAAGTTCAGCGTGCAGAAAGTGTAGGTCGCCGCCGGGTCGTAGGGCTTGCCGCCGACGGTGATCGAGGTGACGCGGCTGCCGACCGGCTGCGAGACGTCGAAGGTGAAGCTCGCTCCGGCGAGATGCGGATAGCGTCCGTCCTCCGAGGGGAGCTTTGATACGCCGTTCTCGAGTACCGTCTTGAGCTCGGCCCCGGTGAGGGAGGTCGTCCAGAGGTAATTTCCGAAGGGAAGAACGGTGTAAACCTGTTTCTTCGTGATCGGGCCCGCGGGAATGCCGTCGCGGATGCCGCCGCCGTTCATCAGGGCCACGTCGGCGCCGGTGGTCGTCAGCATGCCGTTGGCGATGAGTCGTCCCAGATTGGTCTCCTGCGTGCGGACGATCTGGCGCTTGCCGACGAGATCGATCGCCGCCTGGCCGACGACGGCGTTGAACAGGGGCTCCTGGGCCTTGGCGATGGCGTCGGCCGCCGCCTTGACCTGCGGGTCGGAGGGCATGTTCGGGCTGTTGGTGAGATTGATGCTCTGGGGAATTTCGGAGAGGACCTTGCGATCGGCCCCGACGAGGACATCGACGCGGCCGAGGGTGACGCCCATCGCATCGGCCTGGACGATGAGAACCTTGGTCGGGTTGTTGGTGATCTCCTGCTGGAGGCTCGAGTGGCTATGTCCGTCGATGATGAGATTGATCTCCGGGCAGGCCTTGGCGACCGAGACGCTCGTCACCGCGGAAGAGCCGTCGATGCCGAGGTGGGCCAGGCAGATGAGGAGGTCGTACTTGCCCTTGAGGTCCTTGTCGATGAGGTTGCGGGCCGTGGCGACCGGGTCGTCGAAACTGACGCCCTTGAGACCGGCGGGATCGGCCTTGTAGAGGGTTTCGGGAGTGGCGAGGCCGAAGATGGCGACGCGGACCCCTCCGACGTCCTTGATTACATAGGGGGTGAAGATCAGGGCTCCGTCGCGTTTGACGTTCGCGGCGAGAACGGGGAAATTGACGATCTTCGACAGCTCGATGAGGCGGTCTGTGCCGTAGTTGTAGTCATGATTGCCCGTCGTCATCGCGTCGTAGCCCGCCGCGTTCATCAATTTGGCGACGGGTGCGCCCTTTTCGAGATTGGCCCAGGGCTGGCCGTGGAAGGTGTCGCCAGCATCCAGAAGCAGAACGTTGCGGCCTTCGGCCTTGAGGGCATTCGAATAGCCGGCAATCCGCGAATAGCCGATGACCGTCTTGGACTCAAGGCCCGAGGCGTGCATGTCGTTCGTATGGAGAACTGTTATGGTAACGTCCGTCTGGAGAGGGGCAGGACCGGACGTGGTCAGGGTTGAACATCCGGCCAAAGCCAGGCCTAAAATCAGAATCGCGACGATTCCCGCGACTTTTCGCATCGGGAGACCTCCTTGTGGAAATATTCTATTACTTTAAGGGATGATTCTCGCGGCGTCTACGCGGGGCATGAACTTCCGCCATCATCTTTGACCGCGCTGGCGCAAAACGCGACAAGCGCGATTATCCCCCCTGTTGATAAACCGGTTTAATCTGCTATACTGGCTATGAATTAGCAGCCTCGGAGGTAGTCATGCACATGAAGCGAGCATCGGGCATTCTCCTGCACCCGAGTTCCCTGCCGGGCCCCGGCGGCATCGGCGAACTCGGCCCCGCTGCCCTCGAGTTCGTGCATCGTCTCGCCGAAGCGGGACAGGGTCTCTGGCAAACCCTTCCCCTCGGTCCCACGGGCTATGGCGACTCGCCCTACGCTCCATTTTCGACCTTCGCGGGAAACGACCTTCTCATATCGCTCGAATTGCTCGCCGCCGAGGGTCTCCTCGAGAAGGGCGAAATGGTTCCGCCCTACCCCGTCGATCCGGAACGAGTCGACTTCGGACCCCTGGTCGCCTGGAAGAAGCCTCTCCTGGATAAGGCCGCGGGCCGCTTCCTCGCGGGAGCCTCCCCGACGCGCCTCGCCGAATACCGGAGCTTCGTCGCGGCCAATGCGGACTGGCTTCCCGAATATGCGCTCTTCATGGCCATCAAGAACGAGTACGACGCTAAATCCCTGGCAGCCGGCCGCTTCGGCGACCTCTGGAACAATTATTGGCCCGAGGCCCTCGCCCTCCGGGATCCTGATTCCCTCGCGGCCGAAAAGGCGAATCGCTCCGAGGCGATCGCCCGCGTCGAAATCCTTCAATTTCTCTTCTTCGAACAGTGGGCCCGCGTGAAAAAGGCCGCGAACGACGCCGGCATCCTCGTCGTCGGCGACATCCCCATCTTCGTGGCCCTCGATTCGGCAGATGTCTGGACGAGGCGCGACCTCTTCCTCCTCGACGACAAGGGCCAGCCCACGGTCGTCGCCGGCGTCCCGCCCGATTATTTCTCCGCCGACGGTCAGCTTTGGGGAAATCCCCTTTACAACTGGGATGCACATGCGACGGAGGGGTTCGCCTGGTGGATCGCGAGGCTCCGCTCGGTTCTCAAGGTCTGTGACGCCGTGCGCATCGACCATTTTCGCGGCTTCGAGGCCTTCTGGGCCGTGCCCTTCGGCGACAAGACCGCCCGCCGCGGCGAGTGGCGGAAGGCCCCCGGCCGGCAGCTCTTCGCGAAGTTGCGCGAGATCTTCGGAGCAGAGGCCCCCATCATCGCCGAGGACCTCGGCTTCATCACCGAGGAGGTGAAATCCCTCCGCGACGAGTCGGGCCTCCCCGGCATGCGCGTCCTCGAATTCGCCTTCGACGCCAACGAGAGCGGCAGCGCCTTCAATCCGGAAAACGGATTTCTCCCGCACAACTACGCGCAACGGACGGTCGTGTACACGGGCACCCACGACAACGACACCCTCGCGGGCTGGCTCGACAAGGCCAGCCCCGCCGAACGGAACTACGTCTCCGCCTACCTCGGCTGCGCGGGGGGCGACCCCGTGAAGGGCCTCGTGCGCGAGGCCTGGAAGTCGGTGGCCGCCTGGGCCGTCGCCCCGATGCAGGATATTCTCGGTCTCGGCTCCGAGGCGAGGATGAACACCCCTTCGACCCTCGGCGGCAATTGGAGCTGGAGGATGAAGGCGGGAGCCTTCGACGCCGCCCTCGCCGCCGGCCTCGCCGAGCAGTCGCGTCTGTACGGGAGAGGCAGGGGGCTCTAGCTCCTCTCGACGGAAGGCGGCGAATCGAGGGACGATGGGCCGGGAAAGGCCCGTCCCCGTTGAACAAGGTCGCCCCGAGCGGGCATAGTGGATTCGATGCTCGATCTTCTCGGTGGTTTCCTTCTCGCCGCCCTCCCCGCCTTGCCCATTCTCCTCTGGATCCGCAAGAACGACAGCGCCAGGCCCGAACCCCTCGGGCTGATAGGCCGGGGACTCCTCCTCGGCTTCATCGCCGTCGCCCCTGCCGCCATTATCGAGTTCTTCCTTTTTTTCGCCATCGATCGCTTCGAGGGGCTGGGAAGGCGCCTCGCCGAGGCCTTCCTCATCGCCGCCCTCGTCGAGGAGGGGCTCAAATTCCTCTTTCTCCGGCGCTGGCTGTGGAAGCGGGCCGAATTCGACGAGGCCACCGACGGCATCGTCTACGCCGTGGCGGTCAGCCTCGGTTTCGCCGTCATCGAGAACTTCGTCTACACCTGGCACAGGCCCGAACTCCTCGTGATACGCTCGATCACCGCCGTGCCCCTTCATGCCATCGCCACGGGCCAGCTCGGCTTCTGGCTCGGCGTGGAGAAGTTGCGCGAACGAGGGCTCGGTCTCGCCGTCCTGCCGGCCGGCGGCTGGCTCCGCGGCCTGGCCTCCGCCGTCTTCATCCACGGCTCCTACGACTTCCTGATCCTCGGCGGGGACTGGTCGATTCTCCTGGTCATGCCCTTCCTCCTCGTCGCCTTCCTCCTCCTCAGGCGACGCTTCAGCCTTGCCCGCCGCATCGATGAAGATGCCGGGTTTTCTGTCGATAGTCTAAAGAGGGCGGATCCATGAAACGCCCCCGATCTCACGCGGAGTACTCATGAAATCGCGCTACAAACTGATCAGCCTTTCCCTGATCCTCGCCTCGGGAATCGCTGTCGCCTTCGCCGTCACGCGAAGCGGGCCGACCCCCTCGAGCGCCGCGGCCTCCGTTCTTCCGCCCCTCGAGGCGGGAGCCGGGCTCGCGGAGGGCGAGGTCCTCGCCGGCTCGCGCGAGGGTCTTTTCCGGATATCGATGAAGGACGGCAGCTCGACCCAACTCGTGCAGGGCGCCGAAATACGAAAGATTCTCAGGCCGGCGGGCGGAAAGGCGGGGTGGTACTTCCTCGGATCGCGCGGCATCATCCATTCCGACGATCTCGCTACCTTCGACGAGCGCAACAAGGGCCTTCCCTTCAAGACCTACAAGGATATCGTCGACGGGGCCAAGCAATTCAGACGCGAGGTGATGGATCTCAAGGACCTTGAAAGCGACCCGAGCGGCAGCCGCCTCGTGACCTGCACCAAGGACGAGGTCTGGTATTCGGAAGACATGGGGCTGAACTGGAAGGACCTCGGCAGCCCATCCTTCATCACGGGACTCAAGTGCGTGGCCCTCGCGCCCTTCCCCGGCACCAACGAACTCGCCGTCTGGGCGAGCCATCCGATCAAGGGTCTCTTCGTGCGCAAGCTTGCCGCAAAATCGCCCTGGGTTTCGGTAAGCAAGGGCCTCTATTTCATGCCGACGATGCAAAGCGCCGACGAGGTGGCGGACCTCGTCTGGGTGCCAGCCTCGCCCGCGTCGCTTCCCGAAGGGGCACAGCCCGCTTCCGCTTCCTCGAAGCTTGTTGCGCCGCCCTCGGCCGGTAGCCTCTGGGCCTCCGATTCGTTCCAGGAGAAGATTTACCGTTCGAACCTCGCTGCCCCGGCCTTCACGACGGCCTGGGATGACGGCCAGGACTTCGGCGTGGCCGAATCCCTTTCGCCCTTGCCGGATGGCAGTCTTCTCTTCGTGCACGAGGGTGCCGTCATGCGGCTCCCACCGAGCGGGGCGCCCGGCGAGGACATCGAGGCGACCAACCTTGTCAGCCAGGCTCAGGCCGCCCACAAGGATTCGACGATCCTTTCCCTCGCATGGAACGAGGAGGGAACGACGACGGCGCTTTCCGAACTGTGGCTCCTCCAGCCCGACCGGCAAAAGGATATTCGCCGCGAGGCCGCGGGCAAGAATGCCCTGTATCTCCAGGCCGGCTATATCGTCAATCCCGTCGCGCGAGCCAAGAATTTCGGCATCCTCGCCGACCGCGGGCTCAACGCCTTCGTCATCGATCTCAAGGATGACAACGGCAGGCTCCGTTTCGCGCCGACCGACCCCCTCGTCAAGTCGCTGGCCAAGGTCGTCAATCCGATCGACATCGAGGGGCTCGCCGCCGAGGCCAAGGCGAAGGGCGTCTGGCTCATCGCGCGTATTCCGGTGTTCAAGGATGAGGTGATGGCCAGGGCACTCGGCGGGAAATACGCCGTATGGGATGGGACCCACAACCAGCCCTGGGTTGGCCTAAAGGTCGCGAAGACGCCCGATGTCGCCCCGCCTTCGGGATTCAATTTGCAGCAACCGCCCATTCCGGGCGTTCCGCAGCCGCCGCCGACTCCCCAGCCCGCCGGATCGGCAGCCGCCGGAGACGGAGACGCCGCACCCGGGGCCAACCCGACACCCCTTCTCGTGCCCAACGGCGAACGCTGGGTCGATCCCTATTCCGAAGAGGTCTGGGCCTACAATGTCGCCCTCGCGAACGAGGTCATCGCGCGGGGCTTCGACGAGGTCCAATTCGACTACATCCGTTTCCCGACCGACGGGGTCAATCTCGACGACGCCCAGTTCCGCTGGAAGGATCCGGGGATGGACAAGGAAAGCGCCATCACCTCCTTCCTCGCCTTCGCCCGCGAACGGATAAAGGCGCCCATCAGCATCGACATCTACGGCGCGAACGGATGGTATCGTTCGGGCGCCCGAACCGGACAGGACGTCGAAACCCTCGCCCGCTACGTCGATGTCATCTGCCCGATGTTCTATCCCTCGCATTTCGAGCAGGGATTCCTCGCCGAGGCGCCGGCCGTCGACAGGCCCTATAGGATCTATCGCCTCGGCACGCTGCGCAACGCCCGCATAGCCCGCGACAGGGTCATCGTGCGGCCCTACGTCCAGGCCTTCTACATGGGAGTGAGCTACGACAAGGTCTGGTACAATCCCGACTATGTCGCGCGCGAGGTGACCGGCGTGATCCAGGGCGAGAACCTCGGCATGACCTTCTGGAACAACGTCGACCGCTACGACGACATTCCCTACCTGTCGCGCAGCGCGGACGGCGCCCTCGTCGTCCGCTCGGCGAGCGCCGAACCCGGAGCGCCCTACGAGGTGAAGGCCTCGGCGAGCGCCGCCGCGACGGCGAAGTCGAAGACGGGCGCGACGGCGACCACGGGAAGCGCCAACGCGGCGACGGCGGGAGGGATCCAGGCCGCCGCCTCGACAAAGCCCCAGGACGAGGCGCCGGCGCCGGTGGACTCGGGTATTCTCAATTAGGATTACTTAAGGGCCGCGCCCGTAATCCGCGGGTGCGGCCTTCCACGACTTACAGCCCTGCTTTCGCCGTCCCGTGGTGATGGCCGGCGTCATGCTCTATCACATGTCCCTCTTCGTCCTCCTCGGCCTGATGCGGAAGCAGCCCGATGGCCACGCTGAGCAGCGAGATGAGGGCGAGGACGGCGAAGCTCGTCTCGAAACCGCGAGTGAACTGGCTGAGGGCGCTCGCCGGAAGGCCCGAGGTTACGCCGGCGAAGATCGAGAAGAGGACCTTCGGGTCGATGCCGCTCGTGACGAGGGCCAGGACCAGGGCGATGCTGAAGACGCTGCCCGAATTGATGAGCATCGAGCGGGTGCCGGCGGCGATGCCGCGGCGGTTGGCCGGAGCGCTCGTCATAACTAGTCTGGTATTCGGCGAGTTGAAGAAGCCGGAACCCAGGCCCATCACGATCATCGACGCGAGGACATAGGCGAAGGACGAGTCGATCTTGATGAACATCATCATCCCGAGGCCGAAGGTGGTCAGGATAAGGCCTATGAGGGAGAGGATCCGCGAGCCATAGCGGTCGGCGAGGAGGCCCGACAGGGGCGAGGCGACGAGCATGCTCGCGGCGACGGGCGTGAGGAGGAGGCCGGCGGTGATGGCGTCGAAGCCCTTCGGGCCCTGGTAGTAGAACACGAAGAGCATGGTGATGCCGCTCCTCGCGATCGCGTTGAAGAAGGCGGCGACGTTGCCCAGGGTGAAGGGCGGGTGTTTGAAGAGCTTGAGATCGATCATCGGCGCCCCCGATCGCTTCTCGATGAAGAAGAAGAGGGGAAGGCCGAGAGCCGCTGCGATGAAGCCCGAGACGACCATCGGCGAGAGCCAACCGTCTATGCCGCCCGCCGTCAGGGCGATGAGGAGGCCCGTCATGCCGACCATGTAGGCGAGCATGCCCGCGACGTCGTGCTCCCGGCTCGCGTCGGGGGTCGAAAGCTCGCGGAGATTGGCCGCGGCCCAGATGGTACCAATTATGGAAATGGGCACGTTGAACCAGAAGACCCACTCCCAGCCGACGGTGACGAGCCAGCCGCCGAGGATGGTGCCGATGATGTTGCCGACGGCGAAGACGATCATGTTGGTGCCGAGGGCGAGGCCGAGGCGCTCACGGGGAAAGGCGTCGGTGACGATGGCCGAGGAGTTGGCGATCATGAAGGCGCCGGCCGCGCCCTGGACACCGCGCATCACGATGAGTTCCCAGGCGTTGGTGCAGAAGCCAGCTATGAGGCTCGCGACGCCGAAGAGGGCGAAGCCCGCCACATAGAGGCGCTTGCGGCCGATCATGTCGGCGAGGCGGCCGGCGGTGAGGACGAGGACCGTCTGGATGAGTTGGTAGACGATGAGAATCCAGACCGCTGAAAGGAGGTCGGCCCGGAGGACCCGCATGAGGTCGGGAATGGCGATGATAAGGGTTCCGCCGTTGAGGCTGGCCATGAGGGTACCGAGGCTGGTGCAGGAAAGCGCCAGCCATTTGTAAGAAGGCTTTACATCTGAGTGCATACGCTACGGTATTGCGCAAAGAACGCGAATGTCAATGTGAGGCTGAAATCGATACGGTTTGATTGAAATCCCTCAGCGGGCGACCAGCCTTCATGTGGACAGAGAGGGCCTCGAGTCCCGGTCTCGCGTGGCCGAAAAAGCCTTTCCACGAGGGACAGAACCAGGCCACGAGGCCACTGCCGTCGGGGGCTGGCGAGATGCGGTCCTTGGGGCAGCCTCCGTTGCAGCTCGAAAGGACCTCGCAGGAGAGGCAATAGGTGGCGAGGCTCCCCCTCTTCGCCACACCGAAAGCAATGAGCCGAGGATCGGCCGACAGGGTCGCGATATCGTTGTCGACGATCGAACCGAGGCGATGCGCGGGGTCGACATAGTGGTCGCAGGCATAGAAGGAGCCGTCCGTCTCGAGGACGGCGACGTCGCCGCAGGTCTCGCGATGGACGCAGAGCGAGTGCGCGACGCCATGGATGGGCCTGAGGGCCTCGTCGAAGGCTTGAACGACGATTCGCCCAACATCGGCTTCGATCCAGAGATTGAAAACCTTGCAGAGGAAGTCGCCGAATTCCTCGCGGCCGGCCGCGAGGGGATGGGGGTCGGGAACCGCGGCGCCCTCCCCCTCTGCCAGCTCGGCGCCCTTCCCTCCGACCGTCGGCGTCACCAGCGGCAAGAATTGAAGGCGCTTGACGCCGATCTCGCGGAAAAAGTTATAGACCTCGACCGGCCGGCCCGCATTCGCCTTGCTCACCACGCACAACACATTTGTGAAGACGCCGGCCGCTTCCAAAATGCCGAAGGCTCGAAGGGCCCGCGCATGGCTCGGCCCGCCCTCGACCGTCCTGCGATAGGCATCGTGGCAATCCTCCGGTCCGTCGAGGCTAAGTCCGACCGAAAAGCCCTCGTCGCGCAAAAAGGTCGCCCAGGCCTCGTTGAGGAGGAGCCCGTTGGTCTGGAGGCCGTTGGTAATGCGGCGCCCCGGCGGACAGAGCCTCTTCTGGAGTCTCACCAGGCGCTTGTACCAATCGAGGCCGAGAAGGGTCGGTTCGCCCCCATGCCATTCGAAGTGGGTGACGGGACCGGGTGAGGCGGCCAGACGTTGGGCGACATAGCGCTCGAGAAGGGCGTCGGAAAGGCGGCCGGGCTTTTTTTCCGCGGCGAAGTCGGCGGACTTCCCGACGTAGTAGCAGTAGTCGCAGCGGAGATTGCAGCGAGGCCCCGTCGGCTTGGCCATGACGAGGACCTCGCGCAGGGGGTCAGCTCCCATGGCCGGGCAGAGCCGACTCCTTCGCCTTTCCCTCGGCCAGGTGCTTCGAATAGAACGACATCAGCCTGGCCCAGGCGTCGCGGCTCGCGTTCACGTCGTAGACGGCTCCCGTTTCGTTGAAGAATGCGTGGTTCGCGCCCTCGTAGACATGATACTCGAACATCTTTCCCGCCTCGCGCATCGAAGCGGCGAAGCCGGGGACGCCCGCGTTGACCCGTTGATCCATCGCGCCGTAGAAGCCGATGACGGGGCAGGCAATCGAGGCGACTTTTTCGGCGGGAGGAGAGGAACCGTAGAAAATGGCGGCCGCATCGAGTTCGGGTTCCTCGCAGGCCAGGAGGGCCGAGAGTCCCCCGCCCATGCAAAAGCCGACGCAACCGAGGCTTTGACCCTTCGTCTCGGAGCGTTCGTGGCGGAGATGGGCGACGGCGGCCCGGAGAGGAGCCACGAGGGCGGGCAGGCGTCCCGGCGTCGACCACATAGCTCCATGGGTCTCGGAAATGCGAGCTCGGGTCGCCGGCTCCAGCCTGCCGAGGGCTTCCTCGCGAGCGGCGGGATCGAAGCGCTTTTCGGCGGGCAGTGTGCCCATGAAGGCCACGGCCTCCTCGATCCGGGCGGCCTCGAGGGCGGGCGGACGTTTGCCGTCGACGGAGAAAAGGTCGGGGGCGAGGGCGGCGTAACCCGCCGCGGCTATCCGTTTCGTCAACTCCTCGATCTGGGCGTTCACCCCCCATATTTCCTGGATGACGATCACCGAGGGAAGGGGCTTCGTCGCCCGTTCCGGAAATGCGAAATAGCCGCTCTGATCGCCGTAGCTGATCCATTCACCATGTATGGGCATGGCCACCTCCCTGCTTTAGGTATGACCGCGACGAGCCGTCGCAAAGCGAAGCTTTAGGCCGCGGAACGGAACCGATTCATCGTATCCTTCGGGCCAGGGTCGCCTGCATGTGCGCGGCGTCGCGGCCGAAGAAGAGATAATAGCCGAAATACGAAAGAAGGCCAAAGCCGCAGCCACCGACGCTGAGCCAAAGGATGGAATCGGCGATGCCGAAGCGGGCGACGAAGGCCGCGTAGAGGAGGCTCGCGAAGATGGAGCCCAGGGAATCGGCGACGCGGCCGATGGCGAAGCCCACCGTGCGAACCTCCGGCAAGAGGACTGCCGAGACGATGACCCTCGTGATGCTGTACATGAACTCGATGCAGAAGGCCAGGAAGAAGGCGATGAGCATGAATAGGGGCACCGAGTGCGAATCGAGCCAGAACACGAGCCAGGAAAGGATCGAAAGTGCCACGAGAACAATGTGGCCCAGGGCGAGCCTGGCCTTTTCGCCGAAGCGCTTGCCTACACGGTCGCCGACCATCCCCCCGCTCATGCTCCCGACGATGAAGCCCAGGAGTCCGAGGAGGGTGATGAGGATGGCCTGGCCCTCGCCGATGCCCCTGACCTTCACGAAGAAGGTCACGGTGAAATTGACGAGCATGATCTTCGGAAAGCCCAGGAAGACGAGGTTGACGGCGTCGACGAGGATGGTGGGGATGCGGAACTGCGCGAGGGCGGTGCGAAGGTCGAAGGCTGCGCTCTTGTTGAGGGTCTCCTCGTCGAGGGATGCGAGGCTCTCCTCGGTGCGGCCGCGGGGCGGATCGATCATGAAGAAGCGGATGGTCGCGCTCGCGGCGAGGCCGAGGAGGCCGAAGGCCCAGTAGGCGATGCGCCAGCCGAGCCGGGGCATCGTGTCCGCCATGACGCTCATCGAGGCCAGGCCGAGGATCAGACCCGAGTAGGCGAAGCCCCGCATGAGGCCGAAGGCCTTGCCTCGCTCGTTTAGCCGGTAATAGTCGGAGAGCACCGAGTTGACCTGACCCTCCATCGCCGCGGTGCCGAGATTGATCAGCATTGTGAGCACGAAGAAGGAGGCGGCGCCCGGGGCGAAGCCCGTGGCGATGGCCGCGAGGCCGCCGAGGAGGGTCGAGCCCGCCAGGACGTCGCGCCGGCCGAAGCGGTCGGCGACGAAACCCCAGAACACGACGCTCGTGATCTCCACGCCGCGCTTGATGGCCGTGAGCCAGCCGAGGGCGGAGTCGCTGAGCCTGAGCGCCGCCTGGATGGCCGGGTACATGCTGTTGAGGATCTGCGGATTCGCGAAATCGATGCACTGGGCGAAGGAGAGGATGCCGATGGCCCTCTTGCCCGGCTTTCCCGTCATTGGTTTTTTCATTCGCGGCCGCCCGGGGTCCCTGGGCCGAAATCTTGCGCGGCTCGGTCCGGCTCACCTGCACCCTGGCCGCCATGGCCGAGGCCCGCTTCGCCCGGGCCCTCGGAGCTGTACATCTGCCGCGCCATCTTGAAGACCTCATGCCGCACCGCGCCGCGAAGGGGCACGCGGGCGATCATGCCGTAGGTGGCCGCGTCGCCCTGCCGCTTCAGCTCGGGATTGGCACGCACCGCGGCGACGGCCTCGGCGAGGTCGGCGAGGTAGCGGTCCACGACGCCCGCGTGACGCGGCGTCACCATCGCATGGAGCCCCTCGGGTCGCTGGAGCCGGTCGATGTGCCAGCCCTTGGCCTCCATACGGTCGCCGACGGCGTAGATGTCCAGCTTCGGGTCGACGCTCCGATAGGAAAAGACGCTGCCCGTCGGCGTTCCGACGATCTCGAGGCCGCCGATTGCGGCGATGCCCGCCCGAAGCTTGTTCGCCGCCTCCATCGTCGTCCTCGCCATGGCGAGGTAGCCTTCCATGCCCATGCCCTTGAGGGCTGCCCAGGCCGCCGCGATCGCTCCGCCCGGCCTCGTCCCGAGGAGACCCGTCGAGAGGAAGACGCCGCCCGGCCAGCTCTCGCTCACGAAGAATTGCTTCTCGAAATACTCCATGTCGCGATACAGGAGGACGGAGGCGCCCTTGGCCGCGAAGGCATATTTGTGAAGATCGGCCGAGATCGACGAGACCCCGGGAATTCGAAAATCGAAGCCCGGCGTCGGATAACCCGCCTTTTCGGCGAAGGGAAGGAAGAAGCCGCCCAGGCAGGCGTCGACATGGAGGGGAACCTTCTTTTTGAGCGCGAGGGCTCCGAGTTCGGCAATGGGATCAACCATGCCGTGGGGATAGTCCGGGGCCGAGGCCACGACGAGGACGGTGTTCCTAGTTATTTTCTTTTCGACGGCCGCGACATCCATCCGAAAGTCCGGCCCGACCGGCACGCGAACGATCTTAACGTCGAAGTATTCGGCTCCCTTTTCCCAGGCGACGTGAGCCGTCTCGGCGAGGATCATCTCGGGTTTCTTGAGGAAGGGCCGCTTCGAGCGGGCGTAGTCCCTCCAGGTCTTTACCGCGAGAAGGCAGCTTTCCGTGCCTCCCGAGGTCATGGTCCCCACCGTGGCCCCGTCCCCGCCGAGGAGATCGGCTGCCATGCGGACGATCTCATGCTCGAGGGAACGGAGGCTCTTGAAAGCCAGTGGGTTGAGGGCGTTCTCCGAAAAATAGAGATTGTAGGCCTCGCGGACCAGGGCCGTGTGCTCGTCGCCGAGATAGTAGACGAGACTCCAAGTCTTGGGCGACATGAAATCCGCGTCACCGGCCTTCCTGTCGCCCAGGGCCTTGAGAATTTCCGTTTTGGTCATCCCATTTTCGGGAATGGCGATACGCTCTCCCATGCTTCCTCCTCGGAAGCACTCGCTATACCCCAGGTCACCTGGGGCGTCAAGCGAGAAGGGAGCCAAGCGCGCCTCTCCACATCAGAGGCCTTGCCGATAGTCCTGGAGGGCGCCGATGAAGGCTTCGAGGAGGCGTTGCCTTCGCTCGAGCTCGTTCACCCTCGGCGCGGAGGCATCAGCGGGACCGCGGGGCCCAGCCTGTCCCAGGCCGCCGTCACCGGCCCCTCCCGGGGCGCCGCCGCCCGGCGCCGTGCCGTTCTGACCGCCCGAGGCGGCGAAACGCTGCCTGAGTTCCTGCCGAAACGTGGCCATCTCCTTTCGCCAGTCAGCGTACTCGGCTTTCTGCGCCTTCGTGATAATTGTGTCTATGTCGGCCTCGATCTGGCGGGCCTTCGAGGGCGAGGGCATCGGATTGTCCTTGAGGGCCGTGAGAATCGGGAGGAGCCTGTCGATCTGGTCCTTGGTGAGGAAGAGCTTCGGATCGCGGACGAATTGTGATGTCGGCCGCTGCGAATTGCCCGCCTGCCCCTGTTGGCCCGCCGCGGTCCCTGAGCCCGGTCGACCCGGGCTGCCGCGGCCCCCGGCGCCGAATGCCTTGCCGAGAGCCTCTTGCGGAAGGAAAAGCGACAGCTCGAAGACGAGGGTCTGGGAATTGAAGCCCTGAGCTCCAGCTGCGCCCGGGGAGCCGAAGCCCTGAGCCGTCGAGGGCAGGACCCCCACCAAGGTCGCGAAGAGCGCCAGGGCCGCCAATGAAACCGATACTCTTTTCACGTTGATGCCTCCTGCAATGTCCCGAAGTCGATCGCCAACATGCCATGGGACCTGCGATCGTCGATCCGCCCTTATTCGAAGCGCAGCGCCTGGATGGGATCCATGCGCGCGGCCCGACGGGCGGGGTATATGCCGAAAAACAGGCCTATCGCCGCGGAAAAACCGAGGGCGAGGCCGACCGTACCAATTGATATCGAAACGGCGATGTGGCCGAAACGGCTTATGAGCATGGCCGCCCCCGCCCCGGCTCCCCAGCCGATCAGGCCCCCGAGCCCCGAGATGATGACGGCCTCGACGAGGAATTGCGCCATGATGTCGCGCCTCCTCGCCCCGAGGGCCTTGCGGATGCCGATCTCCCTCGTACGCTCCGTCACCGACACGAGCATGATGTTCATGATGCCGATGCCGCCGACGAGGAGGGTCATGATCGACGAGACGCCGGCGACGGCCTGGAGCACGTCGGATTGGCTCACGATGGAAAAGTCGTCGGTCCCGGAGTCGGAGATCCTGTGCCGCGCGTGGAGAAGTGCGGTGATGTCCGATTTCGCCCCTTCTATATTCTCCTGTTCGTCCACGCTGACGCCGATGCTGCGCACGTCCTTGTTATGACGAAACCTCGCATAGAGGGTGGTGAAGGGGATAAGGGCGGTGTCGTCCTGGCTGAAGAAGCCTCCTCCCGCGCCCTTTCGCGTCAGGAGGCCTATCACGCGGAAATTGGAGTTGCCGATCTTCACCGATTTGCCGACGGGGTCCTCGTCGCCGAAGAGGCTCGCGGCGGTATCCCGGCCGAGGACGACTACGCTCCGCCTCGCGCGATAATCCTCCTCCGAGAAGAAGCTGCCCTCGTCGACGGGCCAATTCCGGACGGCAGTATAATCGGGGCTCGTGCCGACGACACCCGTATTCCAGTTCACGCCGCGGTACTTGAGCTGCTGCCGACTCGTCGCCTCGGGCTCCACGCCCACGAGATGGGCGACATCCTTCCGGATGGCGTCGGCATCGTCGATAGTTAGGGTGGACACCGAACCGAATCCCTGCCTGACCCCGCCCACGTTGACGCTGCCCGGGGTCACGGTGAGGAAATTGCTGCCGAGTCCCTGGATGCGCGCCTGGACACCGAGGGTGGCGCCCTGTCCCACCGACACCATGGCGATGACCGCACCGACCCCGATGAGGATGCCCAATACCGTCAGTACTGTGCGCAATTTATTCTGGAGGAGTGAGCGACCGGCCGACACGACGTTCTCGGCCAGTTCCGCAAGTCCGAAGGAACGGCGCTTGTCGGGGGCGGCGACGGGTCTGCGGATCCTGGACGGGTCGATGCCGACCGCAGCGCCTACGCGGGGAGGGCTCTTTTCGTCGCTCACGAGGAGACCGTCCTTGAACTTGATGACGCGGCCGGCGTAGGCGGCGATGTTCTCCTCGTGGGTGACCATCACGATGGTGATCCCCGCGCGGTTGAGGGCCAGGAAGAGCTCCATGATCTCGTCGCCGGTGCGCGAATCGAGATTGCCCGTCGGCTCGTCGGCGAGAAGGAGGGAGGGCGAATTGACGAGGGCCCGCGCGATCGCGACCCGCTGCTGCTCGCCGCCGGACAGTTCGTTGGGCTTATGGCTCCCTCGTTCGGGCAGACCCACGGCCGCGAGAAGGCTCGTGGCCGGCCTCGCCTTGCCCGAGGCGAAGCGCTCCCCCGTATAGATGAGGGGCAGTTCGACGTTGCGATTCGCGTCCGTGCGAGCGAGGAGGTTGAAGCCCTGGAACACGAAACCGATGCGCCTGCTCCGCACCTCGGCGAGCTCGTCGTCGGACATGGTCGACACGTCGGTGCCGTCGAGGAGGTAGCGCCCGGAGCTAGGCCTGTCGAGACAGCCGAGGAGGCTCAGGAAGGTGGACTTGCCCGAGCCCGAGGGTCCCATGACGGCGACGAACTCGCCCGCCTCGACGCGAAGCGAAACCCCGGCGAGGGCGCGGACGGCGATCTTGCCCGTGCGGTAGGTCCGTTCGAGGCTCTCAGTCAGGATGACTGGTTCCGCCATCGCTACCTCAATCCTCGGAAGACCTGGTTGATATTCGGCACCCCGCCCTGTCCTTGCTGCGGCGCCGTCGTCGTCGACTTCCGCTGGGGAATGGCGACCTCGTCCCCCTCGTCGAGGCCGGCGACTATCTGGGTCCTCGTCCCGTCGCTTGCCCCCGTCTGGACATCCCAGGAGATCATCTTGCCGCCGTCGATGATGTACACCTGCGACGAGGTCCCGCTCGTCCTGATCGCGTTGGACGGGAGGACGAGGACGTTCTCGAAATTGAGCACCGTGATTTCCGCATCGGCGTTCATGCCCCAAAGGAGCTTGCCATCGGGATTGGGCACCTCGATCGAAGTCTGGAATACCGAGACGTTGGACTGGATCTGCGCATGCATGTCGATCTCGGAGACCCTGCCTTTCAAGGTCAGGTCGGGCATGCTCGAGGGCGAGACGGAGGCGGCGAGTCCCGGCTTCATGTCGGTCATGTCGTCCTCGTTCACCATCGCCTCGAGCAACATCGGATCGGGATCGACGACCGTCATGATCGAGGTGGATGGACTCACGAGGTCGCCGAGATTCACGGGGATTTCCGCGACCACCCCCGCCACGGGCGAACGAATCGTCGCCGATTCGTAAATAAGCTGGTCCTGCAACTCGGTCGCCCGGGCCTGGGCGAGGGCGGCCTCCTGTCCTTTGATGACATCGTCGGTCACCTGGGCGACGGCGTTCTGCCAGGTGGACTGGGCCGCGCTGTAGCGGAGCTTGGCCACCTCGAGCTGGCGGGCTGCGTCATCGAGCTGATTCTTCGCGACGAGCCCCTTGTCGGCGAGGACCTTCGTGTTCGCATAGGTATCCTGGGCTGATTCCAAGGTGGTTCGCGCCTGCGCCAGATCCGCGTCGGCGTTCTCCTTGTTGAGTCCCGCCGGTTGAGCCTTTAGATTGTCGAGCTTGGCCTGCTGCGAGGCGACGTTCGCCTTCGCGGCGGCGAGGTCGAGATCGAGTCCCGAGGCGTCGATGGCGGCCAGAGCCTGGCCCGGGCGGACGCGCTGGCCCTCTCTTACGAAGATCGCCACGAGCTTGCGCGTCGGCATGTTCGAGTCGGCGCGGATCGTGGTTATCGTATTTGGTTCCATCTGTCCCGAGGCCGTGACCGTCTGGCTGATCGATCCGCGCTCCACCTTGACGAGGCTGTATTGGGGCGCGGCGGAGGCCGAGGCCTGGGGTCGCGAAATCCGGGGATACAGGAAGGTCCCGCCCGCCATCAGGACGAGGACCGCGATTACCGCGACGGCCGCTTTCGAAGAGCGCTTCACCATGATGACTCCATTCATTCACCCATCGCGTTTTGGAGCGCGAGGATGCCGAGCGTGAGGTTGTTCTTCGCCTGCTCGAGCCCCGCCTCTGCCGTGGAAAGGGCCACCGAGGCGGTCAAGAGCGCCTGCGAAGTCCCCGTGCCCAGCTCGAACTGCGTGTTCGCCAGATCGTATTGGTCCTTGGCGAGGGCCACCGTGTCGCCGGCCAGGCCCACCCGGTCCTTGAGATCGCGCAGGGCAAGCCAGGCCGTGCGAACGTCGAGATCGATGGTGGACGCCAGCTGATCGCGCTGGAGCGCGAGGGCTGCCGACTGCGAAGTCGCCTGTCGTACCTGCGCATTGAGAGTCCCGGTATCGATGATGGGCATATTCAATTGGAGACCGAGACTCCAATTCGTGGCGAGAGTCTTCGTCTGCCAGTCGTTGGCCCAAGAATAATTGCCGTTGAGCGCGAGCACGGGAGAGTAGAGAGTCCGGGCGAGGTCGACGCCGATCCTGCTCGAGGACAGCTCGAAGGAAATTTGCGTCATGTCAGGTCGGCGAGTCAGTGCCTGTTTCACCGCCGATGCCAGATCGAGATCGGGCGCGGCGGGATCGGCTGCCGGAGCGACGGAATATTCCTTGTTCGGGTCCCAGCCCACGAGAATCGACAACCTGCGCCGCGCAAGCCCGACGCCATCCTTCGCCTTGGCCAGATCGAGTTCAGCCTGCCTTCGATTGACGGCCGCCTGCTCCACGTCGATCCGGCTCGCCTGCCCCACGTCGAATAGAGCCTTTACCCGACGCTCATCTCCTTGCCTGGCTGCAAGAGTCTGAGCCAAGAGGGCCGTCTGGTTTTGGTCCCCGAGCAGGGTGAAGTAGGCCTGCTTCACATTGTAGGCGAGCTGCAGCCTCGCCGCTCCGTCAGCCTGTCGCCTCGCGCCGAGATCCAGATCAGCCTGTCTCAGACCGCCGAGGTCCCTTCCACCGGGGTATCCGTCCCACAAGGTCGAATTCGCAGAGAGGGCGATCTTCGTGGCCTGGTCGAGGCTCGTTTCGTTGATGATCTGATCTGCCGAAAGCCCGAAGGAAGTCGATAGGGGCGCGGTAGCGGAAATTCCGGTGTGGAGGGTATCGGTCGGCACTGTCGAGGCGGCGATGCCGGCGACAGCCCTTTCGGAGCTCTGCGAAAGGGCCGATGAGGATTCCCCATGCGATGCCGAAGCAGCTCCGGAAAGGCCGAAGGCGTTTTTCGCGGCCGCTTGATCGCGCGTCGCCTCCGCGGCTTCGAGATTCGATCGCGAGACGAGCACATCGGGCCCGGTGCGCATCGCCTGTTCGACGCAGACGTCAAGGCTGACTATTGGGACGGGACTCGGATCAGCCCCCGCCCGTACCGTCTGAGCTGCGAGCGGGCCGGCATGCAGACCTGCGAGGAGGAGGAACCACGGGATTCCCCTCGAAATGGAGGGAGAAAATCGAAATGCCACCGCCGACACGCCTTTCGGCCGCGGCCCCGAACAGGAGCGGCGACCTGCACTGAGCATAGTCCACAATCCGCGCTCTTGTTACCGACGGGCGCCATTTTTTACCTTGTTGACAATTGCTTTTACTTTGTTTACATGCTCCTCGACCTACCCGGCCCGACCCTCGATGCGTCATTGCCGACCTGTTCCCGGCCTCCGTGCCTCGTGCTATGATTGGAAGCGTCAGGCAAGGGAGGCGCCGGGAACCGGGATCCCATTCCCGACGGAAGGGTCGCACCCGATGATCGGCTTCCCTTATAATAATACCAACTATTACCTCATTCCGTCGACCAACGGCGGCCTCCTCGCCTTCGACGCCGGTTGGCCCTGTTCCCTCTACGATTACGCCCGGGCGATGAAGCCGACCGGTCACGGCCTCGCCGAGATCGGATGGGCCGTCGTTTCGCATTTTCACATCGACCATGCCGGGCTCATCGGGGAATTCCAGCGAAGGGGCATCCCTTGCCTCGTCTTCGAGAACCAGCCTGACGCCATCGACGCGATGGAGGAGCTGATTTCGCGCAAGTACTCGGGCTACGCGACAATACGCAAGGAAGAACTCGTTCGCGTCGCCACCCGCGATTCGCGGGCCTTTTTTGCGGAGCTCGGCATAGGCGCCGAGGTGATTCCGACGCCGGGCCATTCCGAGGACAGCGTCTCCCTCATTACCGACGCAGGCGAAGCCCTCGTCGGCGACCTGCCTCCGCCCTTCCAAGTCATGGAAGACGACCTCCCCTGCCTCGCGAGCTGGAAGCTCATCGAAGACAGGGGGGGACGGTCGGTATTTTCAAGCCACGCCCGACCCTTCGACCTCGCGTGAAAAAGCGCCTTCCGCAAGAGCGGCAAGGCGCGGCTCGAACTATTCCTTGATACGCGTCTTGAGCTCGGGCATGGTGTAGCCGTACTGGTCCTTCATGTCCCGGAGCGGCTTGTCGCGGGCGATGTCGGGGGCAAGCCCCAGCTTGGCGATGACTGCCTCGGGGGCGGTTTTGAGAGCCGCTGCGACCTCGTCGATCGTCATAGTACCTTCGAGTTGGAAATCCGCGGGCACGACGAGACCGGTGCTTGCTCCGGAGGGCGCCTCTTTGCCAGCCGAAGGCATCGGGGCGGTTGCGGCCGCGGCAGGTGCCGCCGGAACGGGAGCAGCGTCGATTGGGGCTGACGTTGCGGCTTCGGTCGGCGAGGCTGCGGCAGGCGCGGCCGCGGCGGTCTTCTCGACCGCGGCGCCTTCGCTTTCCGGCGTATAAGGCACCCCGAGTATCTTCGCCACGGCGATGCGCACCGTGTCGGGGGTGAAATCGGGCAGATCCTGGAGCGAAGGGCTGTCCTTTATCATGGTCATCCGAGGAACCTTGGCCATATCGACGCCGGCCTCTCGGTACAGGCGCTCGAGTTCGATGCCAAAGCCCTCGGCCACCGATTCCCAGGTCGAGGAACCCTTGATTTCGGCGACATCGAGCTTGCCCTCGGCCGCGAGGGCGCTCAGGCTCTTCGGTGCGAACTGGAGCGCGCCAAAGGCCTGGCCCACGAGGGCGGCGCCGGCGTAGATCGCGAATCCGAGGCCGATGACGAGGCCGAGCTTGACTGCCTTGCCTCCGAGACTCGGAATAAGGGAATTCTTTTTCGTCGGGCAGGCGGTCACGCACTCCATGCAGCCGATGCACTCCGGACTGTCGATGGCGTCGGGCTTCGAAATATCGATATTCATGGGGCAGCTGCGATCGCATTTGGAACAGGAGATGCAGGTCGTCTTTTCCCTTTTGATACGGAAGATCGGTACGCGGCCGAGGAGGGCGTTGACCGCGCCGAGGGGGCAGAGGTACTTGCAGAAGGCCCGCTCGTAGACGACCGAGAGTCCGAGGCTCAGGATCAGGAGAATGAAGCCGACGAGAAACTCTGCCGTCACGGCCGCCAGGCCCGCCGAGAGATGGCCGTAGGCAGCCCAGGGATCGTAGGGCCTGATGACGAGGTCGCCGGCCCTCCACGTGAAGTAGATGATGGCGACGAGAAGGGGATACTTTATCAGGCGAAGGTAGCGGTCGACCTTCGCCGGCACGGTGGGCCTTTTTTTAGGAAAGAGCCTGCGCCCGATCCATCCGAAGATCCCCTGGAGCGCCCCGAAGGCGCAGAACCAGCCGCAGAAAAATCGCGACAGCACGAGGCCGAGGGCCACTATCCCGCCGAACAATACCACCGTGCCCGGTTCGAGCTTCTTGAGGATCTCGCCCCCCGCGGCCAGCTTGAAGAGGGTCTCGAGCCCTCCGAAGGGATCGAGGGAATCGATCGTGGGCATTCCCTGAATCCGCTGATGCAGAAAGGCGATGAGGGTGACCGCGACAAGGATCGCCCCCAGCGTTACGCGTCGGGCTATCTGGACTCCCGACATTTTCTTGGCCATTACCATGCTCCTTTTTTGACTGTCGGGAAGATCCGAGCAGTCCTGCGCAGCAAGTTATAAGCAAGTAACATGCCAAATCAGCAAAACAATAAAAACATTGCGTTTCCGCGGCCTTTCTGCCCAAAAATGCTCAAATTCGCACTTCCCCCAAAGGGTAACACGGGTAGAATTTTCCCGTCTCGCGCAAGGAATGCCCCAGCAGCCGATTACGATCTCACAAGCCCGGTCGTGCGCGACGAAGCTGGTGCCAGGCTTCGGTCTCAAGCCCTCATCGCCGACAGGAGCTCGTCCAAGGGAACCCTCGCGATCGCCGTAGCCTTGTCGCTCATGGCGTAGGGCAGAATGAGCTCCCTTCCATGGAGGAGGGAGCCGCAGCTGTACACGACGTTAGGGACGTAGCCTTCTCGCTCCGTTCCCTCCGGAGCCAAGAGGGGTTCGCGCAGGCGACCGAGTACCTTGGTGGGATCGTGAAGATCGAGGAGGGCCGCCCCGATGCAGTACTTGCGCATGGGACCCACGCCGTGGGTGATCACGAGCCAGCCCGCCTCGGTCTCGATGGGCGACCCGCAGTTCCCCACCTTCACGCTCTCCCAGATCTCGGCCGGCCTCATGAGGAGCTGCGGATCGTTCCAATTGTGGGGATCGTCCGAGAACATTATAAAGAGATTCTCGTCGTCCTGGCGCGAGAGCATCGCATAGCGACCGTCGATGCGCCGGGGAAAGAGGGCCATTCCCTTGTTCATCGCGCCTGCCCCGCTCAGCGTGAGCATCCGGAAGCGGAGAAAGTCCTTCGATTCGATGAGCTGGGGCAAAATGCTGCGTCCGTCGTAGGCCGTATAGGTGGCATAATAGAGTGCCGTCCCATCGTCCTCGACGAAACGCACGAAGCGCGCGTCTTCGATGCCGTTGCTCTCGCTGGGCGACACGGGGAAAATGATCCGCTCGCTCATGGCGAGTTCGGGCGAGAACTGCAGCTCGTAATTGGAGTCCGCCAGCCACTGGATGCAATTCATCGTGCGTAGGAAATCCTGGGGAGGGGGCAGGGTCTCCCGACGAAGGCGGTCGAGACCGCGCTCCAGATCGCTGCGCGGAAATCTCTCGCTCAGGTCGGCCAGGATCGTCTCTGCGTAGCCGTTTCTGAAGCCCATTTCTTGCAGCTTGATGGCGAAGAGCCGCTTCCTGTAGCTTGGATTGGGTACGATCTCCGGCATGCTGACGAATCGGGAGAGGGGATCCATTCGGATTTCGCCGTCAGGCTCGAGTATTCCCGTCCTGAATTCGATCGAGGAGACATGCCCCTCGCCCGTCGCCCTGAGGCTCATGACGAAGCGCAGGCCGCCCCTTCCCACGCCGGCCTGGTCCGGATGCCTGACCATCGAAGGGTTGAACAGCGCTGCCGATTCCAAGGCATATTCTCCCGAGAACAGGGCGCCGATAAGCAGCTTGCGCGCGAGGGAGAGCGGGCTCGGGGATACTACCTGGGGATGGACCTTCTCGAAATTCGCCAGCCAAATCGACTCCAGGTCGAGATGTCGGCTGTCGAACTCCCTTCTGACGGCCTCGAGGTCGCGCACCGCCTCCTCCTCGCTCAAGGCGAGGGCGCGGCCGATGACGGTTGCGACGCGTTGGGGGTTGCCGGGAATGGAGGGCCGGATGACCACACGGGCGCTTTCCGGCGGCAGCATCGCCTCGTGGCGGCGGATGTTGATGGAATTCATGCGACGCCGACAGGAAGTGCGGCGATCTGGCGGTCGATGCCTCTCATTTCGGCGAGGGAAAGCTGGAAGGCCAGGGTCGACTCCGCTCCTTGGTTCTCGTTGACCCTGTCGCGATGCAGGCCGTCGGCGCATCCTCCCGTCCTGGAATCGTAGAGGGGCAGGCCCAGATCGTTTCGGCCCAGGAACCATTCGAAAGCGCGTTTAGCCTCTCGCGTCCACATCGGGTCTCCGGTCGCCCGGAATGCCTCAAGGCAGGCGGAAACCATGGCTTGCGCCTCCACCGGCTGCTGGTCGAAGTCGGCTCGAGCCCCACCTTCCTCGTAGAAGCCATTGCTGCCTATCGGCCGGAAATGGCCGTCTTGCGTCTTCTGGATCGAGGTCAGCCAGCGCAGGGATTCGAGGCCGATCTCCAGGGCATCGCGGCGGGGCATGGCCCGCCCGCAGAGGATGAGGGCCTGGGAGAGTCGCGCGTTTTCATAGGTGGCCTTGGGCTCGAACCAGGGCCAGTCGACCTTCGCGTGATCGTTCCACATCCGGACGAGCCTCTCCACCAGCAAGTCGCGCGCGCGGAGGGCTCGATCATCCTCGGGGAGACGCTGGAGAAGCTCATGCAAGCCCAAAAGGGAAAAGGCCCAGGCACGGGGCGAGCCCAGGCCCTCCACGACGGGCAAGGCGCGCTCGAAGAGCTGCAAGCAGAGTTTCCGGTGGCCCTCGTCGCGCGAGCCGCCGGCTCCCACGCCCAAGGCCCACAGCGCCCTCGCGTGACTGTCTTCGCTGCCTTCCTCCTCGAGCCACCGCCTTTCATGGCTCATGAAATTGCGGAAGCGACCCGTTGCTCCATTGAGGGCCGCCGACAGGTACGCGAGATAACGGGAAGCCAATCTATCGAGGCTTTCCGCCTGAGGCTGCCCGATGAGACCGCCGAGCTGGTTGCAGAGGATGAAGCCCCTGGCGTTGTCGTCCGTGCAATAACCCTCCGGCAAGTTCGGCACATTGAACAAGGCATGCTGGAATATGCCCGTCCCGTCGCTCATGCGCTCGACATGATCCAGCTTGAGCGGGGGCAGCTCATACGGCCGCTTGGCGAGAGTCCAGCCAGCGAAGGCCGTGCGGGGCCGGGCCTTTCTGTCGGTGCGGGCCTGCGCGAAGGACTCAAGGTAGCGACGCGCGACGGCGGGCCAGATCATCTCGCGCCCGAGGGCATAGGCCCTCGTCCCCACTTCGCGCATCGCGGCCCGATTCTCGAGATATCCGCACACGGCCTCGGCGATGGCTCGCGAGTCGCGGAAGGGCACGAGGGCGCCCCGCCCCTCCGCCAGCAGCTCCTGGGCATGCCAGTACGGCGTCGAAACGACGGCCTTTCCCGCCCCGAAGACGTAGGCCAGGGTGCCGGAGGTTATCTGCGATTCGTTGAGATAGGGCGTGATGTAGATGTCCGTCGCGCCGATGAACTCCTTGAGATCCTCCAGGGAGACGAAGCGATTGAAGAAGATCACGTTATCCTTGACCCCGCGATCCTCCGCCAGGCGCTCGAGGCTCAGTCTGTAGCTCTCGCCTTCCCTGGCCACGAGATGGGGGTGAGTCGCGCCAAGCACGAGATAGATCACGTCGGGATTGCGCTTGACGATTTCGGGCAAGGCCTCGATGGCGTATTCGATGCCTTTTCCCGGCCCAAGCAAACCGAAGGTAAGGAGAACGGCACGGCCTTCGACGCCGAATTGCCCCTTGAAGCGATCGGAGTCGATAAAGGGGATGTCCGGGATGCCGTGGGGAATGACGTCTATCTTGGCTTCCGGCAGCCCGTAGGTATCGCGCAGGATCTCGGCGCCCTTTCGGGCCATTACCACCAAGCGATCGCTTCGGGCGGCGAGTTCCTCGAAGACCTGTCGTTGCGAGGCATTCGGCTCCCGGAGGACGGTATGCAGGGTCGACACCACCGGCATGCGCACTTCCTTGAGCAGGGCCAGGAGGTGCGCCCCCGACGATCCTCCGTAGATGCCGAATTCGTGCTGCACGCAGAGGACATCGACATCGTTGAAATTCAGGTAGTCCGCGGCCCTGCGATATGAATCCAGGTCCTCCTCATCCAATTCGAAGCGAACTCGCGGGGAATAGTCGTAGCTGTCCTTGCGATCGTTAACCGCGCCGGCAAAACACTGCGAATCGGGCGCCTCTTCCGCCACCGCCTCGCAGAGATCGTGGGTAAAAGTCGCAATGCCGCAGAGCCGCGGAGGGTAGTCACCGAGAAAGGCGATCCGTCCCGGGAATGGGGAATCCATTTTCTGTATCCTATGCTGGAATGACCGTAGCGATGCCTTGAGTATAAGGAAGTTTCGAAGACATAGCACGCTGCGCCTGTTGATCTTCATTCGTAGGCAAAATTTTCGTACTTGTATCAAGAATGAAAATAATACAAACTATTGGCAGACCGCCCAAGATGGAAGCGAGAGCGGAATCGTTTTCTAAAAGACCGGGGGTCGAGAATGCGCGGAAGAATCGAAGGGAAACCCAATGTCGTCCGTTTCTGAGCGAATCGTGGATGGAATCGGCTCCGATGGCATCGAGCGCTTCGTTCCCGCTCATGCGGTTCGCATTCTCGGTCGCAGCGACGCCCGCGATATCGACGCCGGCGAGGTGACCGAGGCCGTAGCGACCATAGTCTTCATCGATCTCAGGAACTTCACGACCCTCTCCGAGGAAATGGAACCGGAGGCCGTCGTACGCTTCCTCAACGACTGGTACGGAGTGATCGAACCGGTGATCGCCGAGTACGGTGGCTTCATTGACAAGTACATCGGGGATGCCGCCCTGGCCGTATTCACCGGCGAAACCGACCAGGCGGTCCTTTGCTGCGTCGAGATGCTCAGGCGGCTCGAACGCCTCAACCTCGCCCGATTGGCCGAGGGCCGCCCGCCCCTGCGCGCGGGCATCGGCATGAACACGGGCATCACGGCCTTCGCCGCGATAGGCTCCCCCGACCGGACGGACCTCACCGTAATCGGCGACACGGTGAACATCGCCGCTCGTCTCGAGGCGCTGACGCGGACCTACGGCGTCGATCTCCTCCTCAGCGAGCACGCCCACGCCCGACTCTCCGACCCGGATGCCTTCGACCTTCGCTTTATCGACAGGATACTCGTCAGGGGCAAGAAAATACCCCTTTCGATCTACGAGGCCTTCGGCGGGGCTTCGGACACCGAGCGCGCCGCTAAAAAGGGCCATCTTCGGGAGTTCGACCGGGCCGTGGCTTACTATCATTACGGCAACGTTTCCGAGGCGCGCCCTACCTTCGAGCGCTGCCTCGTCTCCTGTCCGAGCGACGGCGCCGCCGTCGAATACCTCCGGCGCTGCGTCGAATTCGAAAAGACCGGCATCCTCGAGCGAGCGGCCGAAATGCGGACCTATCCCGCGTGGAGCCCGGAATTTTCCGTGGGCCACGACATCATCGACGCCCACCATCGCAAGCTTTTCGAATCCGTCGCCGTCCTCCTTCGGATGATCGACGCCGACGACTATACCAAGATCGGAGCCGTCATAGAGTTCCTCACGAAATACGTCGAGGTGCATTTCCGCACCGAGGAAGACCTCATGCGCGCCTGCACCTATCCCTTCTTCGCCGACCACAAGGCCCAACACGATCGTTTCGCAGTCGTGTATGCGAGCCTCGTGCGCGAACTCTCGGCCGCCAGCCATCATGCGGTCTACATCGCCTTCAGGGTGCGGATACTCGTCGTGGACTGGCTCCTCAACCACACGACGAAGGCCGATCCCCACCTGGGACGCTATCTCGCGAGGAAGGCCTGTTGAAGGCGGCAAGGCCCGGGCGATACCGAAATATCTTTCGATGAGCGCAGGCCCCCCGCTGCGATCGATGTTTAAGGATTTGTTAAATCCCCCCGCCCCCTCCATCGCCACGGATACCTTTTCGGGGCCTGATGGTTATGAAGGCGAAGGCAAGGAGGTTCCATGCATATCATCGACATGACGCTCTATCTCGACATCGAACTCGCGGGGCTCGACGAGGTGGGCGACGCGGGCAGATTCATCGTCATGTTCGAATCGGGCGAGGAATACGAGGCAAGCCGCGCATGGATCGAACGACATTTCGCCCACCCTTCCTCGAAGATAAGGGATACGGTTCCGGCAGACCGGGTCAACTGGCACGCCGGACCATTTATCATAATGCTGTATAATGGAGGCGTGGAATACGCCGAGTACGTGGCCGTGCAGAACGAATCGGCCTTCGTCCGAATCGTCTCGGGCGGGCAGGGGGCGCCCGATCGAGCCTTCGCCCATCACCATGCCTAAGCGATGAGCCCGCGGCGCAAGCGCGATAGCCGCGGATTTCATTCGCAAATTTTCGGGCTTACCGACATAGAGACCGATTTCGAGGGAGCCCAGACATTCCCCGGCCGGCGCCTTCGCGGTGTCGACGTCGCCCTGCTTCGAAGTTGCCCTGTTCCGACGTCGCCCGGCGGCGTTTCAATTTCTATGACAATTATGTTTACCCGCAATTGAACGGCGGAACCTGAGGTTCCCGATCCCTCTCCCGGGATTTTGAAATCTGCCTTCCCGCTCCGGAGGCGCTGGCAACCCGTCGTGCTTCTCTCGTGACCCAGGCCTTACCGTCTGGATTAAGGCGACGAAACCTCCCTCGCCGAGCGCCTTTACTCTTGCCGACCACGGGATGTCCCGGTACGATACCCCAGGCCACCTGGGCGGCTCGGCACATGATCCGGCTGGATTTCCCACGAAAAGTACAGGAATACCTTCCCCGCGAGTGCTCCCATCGGCCAAGACTATCTGCGTTCCCCTACGAGGCCTGAGTGGATACATTGATTTTGACCGATGAAATGAAGACGGCCATCGCCCTTCTCAATGACGACAAGGAGCGCCTGATCTGGATTTCGGGACGGGCCGGAACGGGCAAATCGACCTTTCTCCACTACCTCAAGACGGAAATCCGACCGAAGAACGCCGTTTACCTCGCCCCGACCGGAGTGGCCGCGCTCACCATCGGCGGTCAGACCATTCACAGTTTCTTCTGGATCAATCCCGGCGACGAAGTCCATATGGAAACCAGACTCGACGCCGATCGCGAAGGGCGACTCTACCCCCTGCTCGAAAAGGTCGAGACCATCGTCATCGACGAAATCTCCATGGTCCGCGCCGACCTCCTCGACGAGATGGACCGCCGGATGCGAAGGGCGAAGGGGGAGGCGCGCCTTCCCTTCGGAGGGGCTCGCCTCGTGCTTTTCGGCGATCCCTATCAACTTCCTCCCGTGGAACCCGATCCCGACAGCCATGCCGGCACCCTCTTCAACGGGCGCTACAAGAGTCCCTTCTTCTTTTCCTCCCAGGTCCTCCGCACGAAGGCGCGGAAGATCCGTCGGGTGGAATTCACGAGAGTCTTTCGCCAGAACGAGGAAGAGTTTCTCGCTACCCTCGATCGCTGCCGCTCGGGCTTGGTCAGCGACGCCGATCTCGATCTGCTCCAATCGCGGGTTCTCCCCGAAGGGAAGAAGCCGCCCGCCGATCATCTCGTCCTCACCGGCAAGAAAAGCGAAGTACAAAGGCTGAACCGCTACCGTCTCGAAGCCTTGCCGGGGCCTTCTCGCAGCTATCGTTCCGAAGCGAGCGGCCGCTTCGCGACCGAGCTCGACGACGAGGAACTCCCAGCCCCGCGCGAGCTCGAACTCAAGGTCGGCGCGCGCGTCCTTCTCACGGTCAACGATCCCGAACATCGCTGGTTCAATGGGAGCCTGGCGACCGTCGTCGCCCTCGGTGATGCGGGCGTCAGCCTTCGGGACGACAAGGGCGAATTCGAGGTTTTGCCCCATGTGTGGAAAAAGGTCCGCTTCGTCCTCCGCGGAGACCAGCTCGTCGAGGAAACGACCGACACCTACAGCCAATTGCCCCTCGTCCTCGGCTGGGCAGTCACCATACACCGGGCCCAGGGACGGACCCTCGAAAAAGTCTTCGTCGATCTTTCCCAGGGCGCCTTCGCGGCAGGTCAGGCCTACGTCGCGATCTCCCGCGTCACGCGCCTAGACGGGCTCCTCCTCCGCACCCGCCCCCGCGTCCGCGACTTCTTCGTCCACGAAAAGGTCAGCGCCTTCTTGGACTTCATCGGAGCGACAGCCGCGCCGGATAGCGCGGCTTCGCCCTGACGAGGCTCCCGAGTGACGACAAAGCCCTATTCCAGCGCCGCAATCTGAGCAAGCCCCTCCTCGCAACTCTGGCCCACCGATCCGCCATCGACTGCCGCATAGGCCGGATAGGTGACGGTAACTGTCTGGAAGTAGAGTTTTGCCGTGGCGAGCAGAGTCGCTTGGTCGGGGAATTCCGGCAGGGTACCGATGAGCGGCCCTCCCCAATTGAGGCAGGCCCAGCCAAGATCGCAGAAGGCGCGGGCCGGATACTGGACGAGGCTCGCATCGTCGGTCACGCAGGAGGCGGTGGCGTCGATCGCCTTGCCGAAACACAGGGCGGCTTTCGCAACGTCGGGGCTCTCCCCCAGTAGCAGGAAACGGCTTTGGCTGAGATAGGCCTGCACCTGAACGCGACGAGAGCCCATTACGGCAAAGGGTTCGGCGCCCGGGAATGATTCTACGGTCTGGCAAGCCGCGATTGACTCGTCGAGCCAAGCCAGGCATACGCCGAGCCAGGAGGGATCGCTCAGGCTGCCGTCTTGCACGAGGCCGCAATAGATATCAGCGCTCATCCGGAGAATGCTCCCGTATCTGTAGTAGCCGCGAGCCGCCCCCTTCCCTTCATTCACCAAGGTCGAGTCGTCCGCTGTGGTAAAGGCACCAGGCGCGGTGAGCAGGGTATTCACCGCGGCGATGTAGCCATTTCGAAGCGCGACACCCGCCACATCTCCGGGCCAATTCATGGTGGAGAGATCGCTGAGATCCAGGTACGACTCTACCATGTCCCCCCTCGCTATGGCAGCGCCCGAACCGTTGTCATAATCCTTGCCCAGGTCGAGCACCTTTTGGAAGGCGGCAATCGCCTGGTTATCGAGATCGATCCGCTGGGGTGCATACTCAGATGTCCACGGCAAGCCGTAAGTCTGCTCCTGATACGCCTCGGCGTCCTTTTGAAGGACTTTCGGCTTTAGCGAACTCGAAAGCTTCCCGGCGTCAATATAGCCGATGATCGCGGCGAATTGCTCATGAGCCTTGGCCCAATTGCTCGGATCCTTCCATCGGCCGAGACCTTCGAGACAGCGAGCGAGGGCGATGAAACTATTTGGGAAGAACCATTTGGTCGTATCCAGCGCGGGGTAATTGGCCCAGGTGACCTTCGCGAGTGCGTCGTGGCCGGCCTGCCAGGTATCGGCGACGATGGCGGCATTCGGGTTCCCATCGCCATCGCCGAAGCCATAGCTCTCCATTTGCCACGCCACGTCGTGAAACACGTAGCCGAGATTGCACCAGGCTGAGGCTGAGATCTCTCCGTTGCGAGGATAGGCGCCGTCGACTTGGTAGTTGCCGGCATCCTCGAAGGCTTGGACAGCGGCGCTCTGCAGGGCGGCAATTTCGGAGAACCTGCCCTCGTTCGAGAGTTGCCTGATCCGTTCTCCGTGCGCATTCGCGATGTCGAGCTTGACCCACGCGAGGTCGGCGGGATTCTTCAGGAAATACTGATCGCTGAGGAGTGGGGTGAGTTGCGCAATTGCATTGTCATATTGCTTGAGGCCATAGAGGCAGTCTCCGATATAGCGCGCCGCGTCCCTGAAGAACCATGTTTTCTTATCTAAGATCGGATACCTGTCCCTCGCAACCTTCGAGAAATAACCGATCGCCGTATTGAAATAGGCTACATAATCCTGACCATAATTCCAGATCGCGTCGTTGCCCCGTTCCATGTAAACCGTACCCAGTAGATGGTAGGAGTAAGCGCGCGGATATTGATCCGCATCCGTGGGGTATGTCGAGGCCAATTTGGCGAGAAGAGCTTCCGCAAGATTATAGTCGGGTGTCCGCCAGATGTAGATGCTCGCATGTTCGGCCATCGCCTCTCCGGCCTGCCTGGTTCCCCAGGCCGTCCCGAGGTCCGTCTCGGCGAGCCCGAAGGCGGCGATTGCGGCGGCGGCGAAGGTCTTCGTTTCGGTGGGATTCTTGGCGGCGGCTGTCAGTCTGACATAGGCCTGCCCGAGACGCAGATTGACCCAGTCGAGCTCTCCCTTCGTCGCGAAATCGTTGCCGGAAAAGCCTGCGATCGAAGATGAGAGAATGGATGCCGCCTGATTCCAACTGTCGACAGTTTGTGCCAGGTCCCAGATGTAGGCTTCCGCCGCAAAACGGGCGAAGCGCATCCTCATCCAGTTTTCGTAGGGAATCGAGGTGTCGTCCCTGCAGGCGAGGAAGAAATCGGCGCGCTGTTGCACCAGGCCCTGATCGTTGTAGCACCAACCGAGACTGACCTTCGCTTGGAAGAAGAAATCCATGTCGAGGGTAGAAGAATCGGATGTGACCTTCCGCGTGTATTTCGGGTCGGTGGCGAGCGAGGTGAAGGCCGCTTCGGCGTTCGCATAATCCATTTGCGCCCCATAGATGCCGCCGATGTTCTGCTGCGAGTAGAATCGCACCTTGTAGTCGGCCCAGGTCGAATCGCGTGCCTGCGTATTCAGATCGATCGCCGTGGAGAAATTGCCCTGCCTCATCGCGACATATCCCAAGCCGTGGATGGCGTCGGCGCCATCCCTGGTTTGAAGATCCTTGAGTTCATTGAACATCGTCGTCGCCGTCACGTAATCGGAATAAGCCCCGGCATATATCCAGGCTAATTCGTCCTTGGCCGTCGGAACGATGGCAGAACCGGGGAACTTGTCGAGGACTTCCTGGTAGCGGGATTTGGCGAGTTCGATCATGCCGAGACTGCCATAGGTGTTGGCGAGATAGTAGGTCGCCTCGGCGCTGAGGGTGTTCTCGGGATAGTAGGTGACAAGGATATAGAACTGGTCGCGCGCGGAACCCCATTCCTGACCGTTCCAGGAGGCCATGGCCAGGGACATGCGATCAGCGGCGGTCATGCCCTGATAGGTGGCGTTGGTGTCCACGACCACGTTGACTGTGCAGAAGGTTTCGACTATCGCCTTGCCATCACTCACCTTGATCGAGAAAACATAGATGCCGGCAACTTCCGGGGTAAAGGTCGTGATGGCCGCATCGGCTGCGCTCAATGTGACGGAGGCGGTCGACGGCTTGGCAACGGTGCTCCACAGGAAAGTCATGGCATCGCCGTCCTCATCGGTCGCCGTTGCCGTGAGAGTAACGAGGATTCCGACCTGGGCTGACTGGTCGATTCCCGCGCTAGCCACGGGTGCAGCGTTTGTACCGATGGCTATCCCGTCGCTGATCGCAGTCGTGATGTCGACATAGATGCCGATCGTGGCGTTTATTGTGATGGCGCCCGCGAGGGCCGCCGCGTCGTGACTTCCCGTGAGCGCGGTCTGGGCTGCGGCCGCCGCGCCTCTGGCAACCTCTTCCTGCACCGTTTTTTCGTCGAAGCCGGCTGCTGAAGCGGCTCCCGCGAGGGCGGTCGAAGCGCTCGAGGTGATGGCCGAAACGAGATCGAGGCCTATCGACTGGACATCGAGAAGGGTCAGCGACATGACGCCAGTGGTGGCGCCGGACGAGGCGCCTCGAACCATCGCTGCGAGGGTTCCGGCGTCTATGGACAGGCCTCCATTCGTCGCAGCGGCGATGGCGCCTTTCGCGCTGCCCGACGCGACAGCTCCTACCAGGCCCTTTGCGTCCTCCGCAGTCGTCGCGATGGCATCGATGGCCGAAGCCGCACCATTGGCGATTTGCGTCGTGAGCGCTGGGTAATCGGCGGCCGCGACCCCTTCCACCGCGAGGCTCGAGACCGCGGCGACCGCGCCTTCGGTGATCGTCATCACGGCGGACTGGAGAGCGGCCGATTCGGTAAGCCCGGCCTCCTTAAGGGTCTGCACGGCCGCTTGGGTGATTTTGCCGAGGGCGTCGCTCACGAGGACCTTGTTGACGCCCCCATCCTTGAGGCTGCCGATCATCGTGGAGACGACCTCACCGGCTACCGTCCCTCTGTTTTCGACGGAGATGCCGGTCTTCGCGAGATTCGATACGGCAGCCTTCGAAATACGAGCAAGAAGAGCGTTGACGGCTACCGCGCTCGCGGTGAGTTGTCGCGTCGAGCGTGACCGACTAGTCGCTTCGAACTTGCCGTCCAGACCGACAACAAAGCTCTCGACGATGACGTTGACGCAGGTGATCTTGCGCTCGTCGGTCATCGCTGGAGCGGTAAAGGCCTGAAGGCTCCCCACCGCCCCACCGACGGCGACCGGGATTAGGGTATCGAAGTCTGTCGCAATTGCTCCATTAACGCTGACTGCGGCCTTCGCCCCGTCAGAGATGATCGTAGTCTCCGACGGGCTGCAAGAGGCCTTCGCCGACAGAGCCTTGGACATTTCCCCTATCATCGTGTTGATATCCGTGACTGTCAGTGCCGGGGTTTGGGTTTGATCCTTATTCAAACCGAAGAGAGTGCTGAAAAAACTGCAACCTGTCAGGGAAAAAGCCAGAATCGCGATCGGCAAAAGACCGATCCTCTTTGTTGTGCTCACCTCGACCTCCTTATTAATTGCCCTTTTCTCATCGATGGAATGAGGCGAGGGGGAGGAAGCGATGGGAGCAGGGTTTATAATGCGGCAAGTGCCCCATTTCAATCGATAGCTTTATATCGATTATAAAGGGCGGCTTTCAATTGTCAATAGAAAGGTGATAAAATATTTACCTAGATTGACGTAGTGCCAGCGCTCAATTCCCTAATATATGACAATTAGCATCTTTCGGCAGTCATCGACGGCAGGTTTTCCGGCGCCTATTTTAATCCAGCGCCCTCTATGTCAGTGACAAGCAACACTGCCCATCGCCGGCCCAGATCCACGACCTTCGAGCTGAAGCAGCGATGCACAGGGAGCAAAGATGCCGGAGCCCGACCTCGCCCCCTTCCGCGGGGCGGGGGAACGCCCTCTGCGAAAATCCGCATTGTTCAATTTGCCGGAATCGTCGCAACGCTTAGGATGATCGCGGGCAAGTTGCGCTTGCTGTTCGCCAAATTCAGGCCGGCAAAGGCGCGATCCGCACAATCATCAAGCGCGTCCATGGCGCTTCGCTCGGGCGCTCTTCAAGAACCGCAATCCGAAGGCCGCGAAGACCATGACTATGCCGATATTCACCAGAAGCCGCTCCCAAACATGATGTTTGGGATGAGCCGAAATACTTGCTCATTGCTCGGGGAAAATTTCTTTCAGCCCTTGCGACCCGATGTAAACGCTCCCGATTCCGCCGAGGAGATACGCGACTCTCAATGCCTCCGCAATCTCCTCCTTTGTCGCTCCTGCCTTCAGGGCTTGGGAGGCCAAGGACCTCACTCCTCCGATGGTGCCATGCGAGGCATCGAAGGCCAGGGCAATGAGAAGCTTGAACTTCCGCGGCAGGGCTCCGTCGGCGTAGGCGAACTCCTCGGACTCCCTGAGCCTTTTCGTGAGTTCGGGGTCGAGCTTTTGGATGGTGGCAAGCGGGTTATCAGGCATGGTGGCTCCTTGAAGCAACCATACTTCCCTCGGGGCGAATTAGGCAAGAAATCGGCTTGAACGGACACCAAGCGGAGGCGGTAAGTCCTGCCCCAGTCCGTCCGTTGGGACGAACGCCCCAATAATGGTTCGGCCGCTCCTGTGGGAGCGGCATTCTATGAACTCGATTCGCGAGCAGGGGCAGGAAGTCCTGCCCCCGCTTCGCCTGCGGGCGAAGCGCCGACTAAAAAGCAGAGCCGCTCCCGTTGGAGCGGCTCTGACTACTAGCAGGGGCAGGACTCGCCCTCCAGCCCTCGTCGTCCTGACTCGGGCTTCCGGGCCGCGCCTCGTCGCTTTCGCGCGCATCCTGCGCGCTCTTCCTCGCTATCGCTCGGCGCGACAAGGCGTTCGAGTCCTGCCCCTGAAAAATGAAACAGCCGATTCCCTTCGGAATCGGCTGTTTCTCTAGCAGGGGCAGGACTCGAACCTGCGACCTCCGGGTTATGAGCCCGACGAGCTGCCAACTGCTCTACCCTGCGTCGTGTTGCGTTGACAATATAGAAAATGGGTGGGTTGGTCAATGGCTTGGGGCGGGAATATCGACGGGGGTGTTTCAAAATGAGAGTTTGGCGTTTCGCTAGGTGATAGTGAGGTACGAGGCGGCTACAGGTGGAAGAGGCGACGCAGTCGGGCGACATGGGGGACTCGGAAGTGGAGGTAAACCAGGAAGATGACTATCGGGACTACCGAGGCGGCCACAACGGCGGACCAGCGTAGATGAAGCTGCCCGAATAGGGCGATGGAAAGGCTTCCATCGATGCCAAGACAGCTCAGCGTGCCGGCGAGAAGGATGGCGCTGAGGCTAAGCAGGGGCTTCCAGCTAAAACGGGCGGAGGCGAGGAGGGCGAGGCCGAAGGACAGCTCGACGAGAATGGCGATGGGGATGGCGACTGGCCAGGCCCAGCCGATGCGGCCATCGACGAGGTCGAGGGCGAGGAGAAAAAGGGGAAGGGAGGAGAATGCAAGAGGAAGGCCGAGGGCGGGGAGCTGCCTGAGTTCGATGAGGGCGCTGATGACGATCCAAAGAAATGCGAGGGAAAAGAGGGGATAGAGGGCCCAGTTCAGGCTGCCGCTCGTAAGGAGGTTGACCGCGGACACGGCTGCCGCGGAGATGAGGACGGAAACCGAGAGCATTTCCCAGCGCAGGGTGTTCTTTTCGCGACCCTCGGCCGCGACGTCTTCTCCATCGCCGGTGTAGCGCCGATTCGCTTCGCCTTTCGACGATAGTGATGAGGCGGCCCTGCTGACGCGTTCCTCGTCGGGAAGCGCCTCGACGGCATCGGCCCCGCAGAGCGGGCATTTCGCAGCCTGCGCGGCGAGTTCGACGCCGCAATCCGGGCAATAGGGCATGGCTTACTCCTCGAAGTTGCATTCGACCTTGACGGGCAGGCCGAGGGACTGGAGTCTGACGAAAAAGCGGCGCTCGAGTTCCCGCTCGGCGATCAGGCTCGAAAAGGTGATGCGGAGCTCGCCGGCCCATGACAGGAGGGCCGCTCCGCTGCGAATGGCGCGGAGGGGGGCTATCACGAGGTCGAAGTGGGCGATCCTCCCGGCGATGGCTTCGGGCATCCGGACCGGACCGAGGTTGCTGAGTTCACCCGAGATCCGTCCCATGCCGAAATATTCATAGAAGCTGCGCATCAGGAAGCTCTTGAGGCCGAGGGGAAGAAGCCGGACGTAGGCGGCCCTGCCGCCGAGGACGTTTCGCGCGATATGGCGCTTGAGGTTGCGTTCGGTCGTCTCGTTGCGCGCCTGATGATGGACGGTGGAGATGAGTTCCGGAAGCTCGCGGCGCCCAAGGCGCATGTCGATCGCGGGATGCACCATGAGGCTGAAGTTGCGGCTGGTCCGCGAGGGTAGGAAGGCGCGCATGTTGACGGGTATCTCCACGGCGAGGTGGCTGCGGCGAGGTCTGGGCCTCGTGCCGAGCCAAAGTTCCTGGAGAGCTTCGAAATAGACAGCCGCGAGGAATTCGGTGAGCGAGACGCCATGGTGGCGGGCGGCTCCGAGGCAGGCTTCGAGAGGGATGCTGGCGGTGATGGTCCTGTATTCGCCTTCGGGCAAAAAGATGCCGTCGATGTGCCAGGCCCCGGCTTCCTTGGGCGGAAAGGGAAAGCCTTCGGGATAATGGAGATTGTAGGAGTCTTCCATTTCATCGGCCTGCGGCGGCTCGTCGAGATCGTAGAAATCCGGGTCGACGGCGAGGGCTGTCGGGTCGAGCCCCGGAAGGGCGGGTTCGAGAATCCTGAAATATTCCGCGAGGAGATTCTTGAGAAAGCGCATTCCGCCGGTTCCGTCGGTGATGATGTGGCTGAACTCGCAGGCGATGGTCGAGCGGCGAGCGCGAACGCGCATGAGGATGGTCCCTTTGCGGTGCATGTCGAAATCCTGGCAGGGAGAACGGCCGTCGGCTTCGACGCGAAGCGGCTTCCGCGCCGTTTCGAGGTAGTGCCAGAAGAAACCCTTGCCCAGCTGTACGACAAAATAGGGAAAGCGGCGCGCGACGCGTTCGAGAGCCGCTTCGAGAGCGCGCAGATTGACGGGCGCGTCGAGGGTGGCGGAGATCCTGAAGAGATAGGTGGCGGACCCCGAAGAGACGGCCGGCATGATGATGGCGGCGTTGTCGAGGGCGTACCAGCTTCCCCCCTCGTCGTTGAAATGGAGGGAAGCCCGGTTTTTATTGCGTCTCTGGTGGTCGGTCCTTCGGCTCACGTCCCTTGGACGGACAGCGGCCGCTCGAGGTTGCGACTTACAGGATGGGAACGATGGGCATGAGAAGTACGAGAATCACCGAAAACACCATGGCCGGGATGAAGTCGCCTGTCTTGAGCTTCTTGAGGTCGAGGAGGTTGATTCCGATCATGATGATGAGGGCGCCGCCGATGCCGGTCAGCTCGGCCAGCATGAGGTCGCTCACCCAAGGTTTGACCCAGACCGAGATGAGGGTGAGGAAGCCTTGATACACGAGGACGCTGATGGAGGCGAAGGCCACGCCGGGTCCCATCGCGCTCGCGAAGAGTATCGAGATGAAGCCGTCGAGGACGCTTTTGGTGAGGATGAGGGAATAATCGCCCTCGGTGCCGGCCTTGAAGGAGCCGACGATGGCCATCGCGCCCGAGCAGTACAAGACGGAAGCCGAGAGGAAGCCGAAGGCGAAACTCGAGTCCTCCTCACCCTTGGCGAAGCGAGACTTGAGGAATTCGCCGAGTTTGAGGATTCCCCCTTCGATGTCGAGGAGTGTGCCGACGAGGCCGCCGCCGATGAGGGCGATGGCGAAGGCGAGGATATGCGTGGCTTTGAGGGCCATCTGGATGCCGATCACGGTCGAAACGATGCCGGCGGCGGTGAAAATGGCGAGTTCGTAACGTTTCGAGAGTCCTTTTTTGAGAAGAAGGCCGATGAGAGAACCGACGACTATCGCGAATGCATTGATGAATGTGGCGAGCATTGGAACCTACTCCTTTGGGGCTCGTTCGACCGAGGCGGGATTTATTTGCCTTGACCGCTCGAAAACGACTATAGCATACTCATGCAGTTATGGAGGCGAGGCGATGACAAATCCGCGCGAAATGTCGGCCATAGAAACCGACATCCGCAGCGAAACCCGGATTTTCTGCGCGAATTGCATCCATTGCAAGTTGGTTCCTTCGCCTTCGGGCAACGGGCGCTATAAGCTGCGGGTCCGTTGCGACGCGGGCAAATGGCGCAAACCCCTCGGCGAAGAGAAGATCTACAAGTACTTCACGGTCGCGAGACGGAGCATCGAATCCTGCGATGCCTACGAGGACATGGGGGAGGTCGACGACTTCCTCCACGACCTCCGCAGTTTTCTTCCTACGAGCGACGAAGAATACGGTTCATGACGGAGTTTCCCTTGAAAGTTCCCGCAATCATCAAAGGCGCGATCTTCGCGTCGACCCTCGCGCTCGTCGTGGCGCTCGGCGCGTGCAAGACGGCCCCTGTCGCCATCCCCCAGGATCTCGACGCCCCCTCACTCGTCCTCAAGGCGCAGGAGGCCTCCGACGCCAGCGACTACGACCTTTCGCTGCGCTACTACCAGGCCTTGATCGACAGGTTCGGCGACGATCCCGCCAATCTCGCCGCGGGCGATTACGAGATCGCCTTCATCACCTACAAGCAAGGGCACGAGGCCAAGGCGAAGGAGCTCTTCACGAAACTCCTGGCTCTCTATGACGGCACGGGCGGTGACGCCTTCCCGGAGCGATATAAGGTCCTCGCCCAGAAGATCCTCGCGGAAATCCACTGATTCCCGCGGGAGGCCCGAAGATGTCCGTGGAGAAGACGAAGGTAATAGGGATTTGCGGAGGCTCGGGGTCGGGCAAGACGACGATCGTCCGCAAGATCTCCGAACTCGCCAGCGACTTCGTCTTTCTCGCGCAGGACAGCTATTACAAGTCCGCCGAGTTCATATCGAATTCCAACATCACCGCCTTCAACTTCGACCGTCCCGACGCCTTCGACAACGCCCTCCTCATCGAGCACCTCGACGCCCTGCGCGATGACAGGCCGATCGACATGCCGGTCTACGATTTCGTCCATCATCGCCGCAAGGAAGAGCGACTCAGGGTCGAGCCGCGCAAGCTCGTCATCTTCGAGGGCATCATGATCTTCAGCGACCGCGAGGTGCGCGACCGCATCGACCTCAAGGTCTTCGTCGACACGCCAGACGACATCCGCTTCATCCGCCGCCTCAACCGCGACATCAAGGAGCGCGGGCGTACGATTGATTCAGTGATAGAGCAGTACCTCACGGTGGTGCGCCCGGGGCACTACGAGTTCATCGAACCGACGAAGCAGTTCGCCGACATCATCATTCCCGAGGGGGGACAAAACGAGAACGCCCTCAATGTCCTCGTCACCTTCATCAATTCCATCCTCGCGGCCAGGCAGTGATGACCGGCGAGGAATGTCCGACACGGGCTCAGGTCGGCCCCGTGCGACGCCGATACTGACAGGAAGGAAAGCATGACCTACCGAAACGCCCGGAGAATGATCGAAGCGGGTTCCACTGCGGGAGCCGCCCTCGCCTTCCTCGTCGTCCCCTTCATCGCCACGCAGGGCAACCTTTCGGCCGGATGGGTCATCTTCCTGACCTCGGCAGTCTTCATGGGGCTCTATCTCGGCCGCAACGCCATCGTCGACAGGCTTTCCTCGGGCGTCCAGAAGGCGGTCTTCAGCAAGCCGGAAACCCAGGTCATCCTCGACTTTTCCGCGAGGGTGGGACAGGCCTTCACGCTGCCCGACCTCATCGAGGCAATCCGCGACCAGCTCGAGAGGCGGGCCGACATGGGCGCCGTCCTCGTACGGTCGAACACCTGGGAAATCATCTACCAGAGTCCCTCGGCCGCCGCCCGCGACGAGGAAACCCTCGAGACCCTGCAGCGTAATTTCCGCGAATGGTCCGAGGGCTTCTGCTTCGTCAACGAGGCGCTCTCGATCAGCAACACCAATACGGGAGCGAGGGGCTTCTTCGTCAACGCGAAGGGCTTCCACGTCTTCTTCCTCACGCGCCTCTGCGGCCTCGTCGACATGGAAGCTTTCAGGAATCTCTACGGAGAACTCCGCATCTATTTCGACCGGGTCATCACGATCTCGGAACTCTTCGAGGTCGCCTCCCTCTCGAAGGAGTGGGAGCTCATCGCGGAGACCCAGCGGTCCTTCCTTCCGAAGAGCCTCCCGAAGGTCGACAAGCTCGATCTCGCCGTGTCCTACCGGCCCCTCGTCAACGTGTCCGGCGACTACTACGACGTCATCGCCGTCGACGACAAGCGCACCCTCTTCGTCGTCGGCGACGTCTCGGGCAAGGGGCTGGCCGCCGCCCTCGTCATGGGCATCATCGTCAACACCATCCGCGTCGCCAAGGACAAGGTCGATCTCGCGGGTCTCATCCGGGCCATCGACCGCGCCGTCCGCGACATGGGATTCGACGACAAGTACACGGTCGTCTTCCTCGGCGTGGCCGACACGGAGAAGAAGACGCTGCGCTACATCAACGCCGCGATGGCCGACCCGATCATCATAACACAGACGGCTTTGGGTCCGAAGCTCAGGAGGCTCGAGCCGACGATGGGACTCGTCGGCCTCGTCCCGCTCGAGGACGAGATCGTGGTCGAGGAGATCCCTCTCCGCTCCGACGAGTTCCTCCTCCTCGCCTCGGACGGGGTGACGGAAGTCGCGAACACGACGGGCGAGCGCCTCGGCGAAACGGAGCATTTCGAGAGGGCCCTCCTCCAGTATTCCCGGCAGGGAGCCGTGGACTTCGTCGGATCGATCACGGGGCTGCTTTACGACTACGTGGGGGATCTCGCCCTCAAGGACGATGTGACCATCCTCGCGGCAAAGGTGGGAAGACTATGGGACTGACGCTTCTCGCCTTCATCGTAGGCTTGCTGCTGCTGCTCGCGGTGCCCGTCGCCATCCGCCGCGGGAGGGGTCAACCGGCCGCGATCTTCGTCGTGCTCATCGATCTCACCCTCGCCTTGTTCGCCATCTTCCATGGTCTCGTCGACGTTTCCTCGGGACTGGGCGAGAGCCCCATCGGTCTAATCCTCTCGAAAACCTCCTTCTCGTTCCTCGGTCTGTCCGCCTTCATCATGGTCGCGGCGGCGATGGCCTTCCCGGACTGGCCGGGCAGGTGGGCCAAGTGGCTTACCCTCGCCCTCGTTCCGCTGGCCGCAATCCTCGTCTGGTACGTCTTCGCGACGGACGCGTATTTGAAAATGATCTTCGGCGTCGTCGACGGCGTCGTCCGCTTCGTCGGCCCGCAGTATGACAGCCTCGCCGACCTGATAGGCGCCATCGCCGCTCTGTCGGCGCTCATCCATGTCGTCCGCGCCTTTCTCACGAGGGATCGAATCAACCGGCAACGCAGCCTCCTCGCCGCGATGGGCACCGCGCTCGGGGTCTTCGGTCTGTGGCTCGTCGGCCGCGGCATCAGCAATGCCCAGGGCAACGCGGGCTCGATGGGCATCCTCTGGACCTTCTACCTCCTTCCCGTGCCGACACTCCTCATCGGCGCCTCCTCGACCTACGCGCTCTCCGTTTCGCGCATATTCGACTGGCGCGTCTTCGGAAGGCAGATCCTCTCCTGGGCGGTCCTCACCCTCCTCTTCGGCGTCCCCTCGGGCATCGTGATCGCAGTCCTCGTCCTGATGGGCAACTTCTCGTTGTTCGTTCCGATCATCGGGGCCCCCATCCTTTTCCTCGTCGCTCGCTCGATGGCGACCTCCTTCGCGCGACGCTATCTCGAGCGCATCACGGCCAGGGAATATCGCGAGGAACTCGAATCCGATCTCGCCCACCTCGACCTATCCGCCGGCCGCGACGCCGTCCTCGCGGAGCTCTATCGCATACTTTCGGGAGCCTTCGACTTCCAGGATTTCGCCGTACTGATCGAGGACGACACGGGAGTGTACCGCACCGTCTATTCGACCCTGGGGAGGACGGCGTCCATCGAACGCGGTTCCTCCTTCCATGACATGGTGGAAGGCTCGGGCATTACCGTCGTCCTCCGCTCCGAGGCGATCGCCGACCCGAGATTCTCGACGGTCAGGGAGGAGCTTCTCGGCTTCCTCGACCTGTATCGCGGCGAGGCCATGGTCTTCGCCCGCGAAGGCAGGCGCATCATCGGCGCCTTCGTCATCGGCGGGCGGAAGACGGGCGCCGATTATACCGATTATGACTTCGAATCCTTCCGCGCGATCTACGGCAAGCTCTTCGTCATCGCCTACTACCTCAGGAACGTCGCCCGCGAATCCATCGTCTACACGGTCTCGCGAGAACTCGCACTCTCCGACCAGGTGCTCCGCTTCGCCCTCGAGAAGGTGGACCGCATCGACGACCCGGGCGTGGATACTGCCTGGGTGACCCGCTCGACCCGGAGTCTCGGCGGCGACTTCGTCGATTTCGTGCGCATGTCGCGCCAACGCTGGTTCTTCGTCCTCGGGGACATCTCGGGAAAGGGCCTGTCGGCCTCGATGAACATGCTGATCCTCAAGTCGATGATCAGATCCTTCCTCAGGATCGAGCACGACTTCCTCGGTCTCGTGCAGCGCGTCAACTCCTTTATAAAGGAGAACCTCCCGAAGGGAACCTTCTTCGCGGGGGTCTTCGGATACTTCGATTTCGCCACCAATAGCCTCTTCTTCATCAACTGCGGGGTGCCGGCCCTCCACCTCTATTCGCCCAGCTTCGACGCCTTCATCGAGGTGCAGGGCGAGGGAAAGATCCTCGGCTTCGTGCGGAACGTGGCGCCCTTCCTCAAGCCGAGGAAGCTCACCCTCCCCCAGGGTTCGATTCTCGTGGCTTCGACGGACGGCATCATCGAATCGGAAAACGTCAGGGCCGAGCGCTTCGGCAAGGACCGCTTGGTCAAGTCCGTTCACGAGCGCAGGGCCCTTCCCGCCAAGGCCATCGCCGACGGTGTCGTGGAGGAGCTCCTCGACTTTACCGGCATGGCCCAGGAAGACGACATCACTCTCCTCATCATGAAGTTCTCGCAAAGGAGCGGCGCATGACCCAATTGGATATTTCTGAGCGACTCGACGGTTCCCGCGTAATCCTCGTCGTGTCGGGCCCCGTCAACAGCTACACATACTCGGAGTTCCAGCAGAAGCTCGAGAGGGCCATGGCTAAAGGCGAGGTCGTCATCGACATGGAAAAGGTCGCAACGCTGTCCTCGGCCGGCATCGGGGTCATCATGGCGGCGCTGGACGACGCCGAGGCCTCGGGCAAGAAAATCGCCATACTGAGGCCTTCCGAGATCGCCCGTCTCGCCCTCGAGTCGACGGGTTTCATGGAACGCTTCCCGATATTCCAGAATCTCAAGGACATTCCTTGACCCTCGCCGATCCGGCCGGGCATTCGACCGTGGCGCTCGCCGCGGCCGAGTCCGTGCCGGATTCGCGGATCGCCCTCTCGAGGGAAATCGACGTCGGACCTTCCGCGATCCAAGTTCGCCCCGGAACCGCCGCTACCCCATCGGGAACGGAACTATCCTTCCGAGTTCCATCAGCCCGGCAGCGCAATGCCGAATCGACGATTTCCCTCGCGGTGGAACGGGAAGGGATTTTCGCCTTCGAAGCCTTCCTCGACAGCATTGACTTCGCGAGCGAGGCCGAACGCTCGAGGCTCAAGCTCGCCGGCTCCGAGATCTTCGACAATCTCGTCAAGCATGCCTCTCCGCTGGCCGGAGGCATGGCGACCCTGCGGGTCGCGCGGCGCGGCGGCATCCTCTACCTTATATTCGGCTTCAAATCGCCCACCTTCGGCGACTACGCGACGCGCTGCTACGACTACGAGCCGATCTTCGACCATCGTGCGCGACGGTGGCGCGGGATGGGTCTCAGGATGACGCGAAATCTTTCAAGCGATCTTCGTTTCCGCGCGGGATCCATGCTCGATCGCGTCATCATCCGTTTCTGAACGCCCTGCGTGCAGGACTTTCCCTCGACGGGTATTTATTTCCCACCTTTTCATGCGCGGCTTGCTTGGTTATTCATTTCACTACAACAAATTATATTTTGGCACGGATTATGCTCTATATACTGTGTCGCCACGGCGACCCCGATGCCATCCAACCGAAATCGGCGAGACGCTCGGGATCTCGTTTCAAGGAGTACGCCATGAAGCGTATCGCACTCGCTCTCATCGTCAGTTGCGCCCTCGTCGGCGTCGTCTTCGCCCAGTCCAACGGATACGGTCCCATGGGCGGTCGCTTTGCTGGCGGTCCGGGCTACGGCGCCCCCCTCGCCAACGCGCAGACCAAGACCCTCGACGGAACCCTCACCTTCGTGAACAAGGTTCCCGCGATAAAGACCAAGGATGCGACCTACATCATCCGCATGCCCGGATTCTTCAGGACCGCCTACCTCGACGGCATCAAGGAAGGCGCGACCATGAAGCTCGAGGGCTACGACCTCGGCAATGTCGCCGGCCAGGACAATCCCTACTTCCTCGTCACGAAGGCGAGCATCAACGGCAAGACCTACGACCTCGGTCAGTTCGGCGCGGGCCGCATGGGCGGGTTCCGGGGCGGCGCCGGTTGCGCGGGGCCCCAGGGTGGCTTCGGCGGCGGTCCCGGCTACGGAATGATGGGTGGGCGGGGCTGGTAATCGGCCTGACCCGTCGGCGGCTCTGTACCGCCGGCCCGGAATGAATGACGCCCCCGGCGAATGCCCGCCGGGGGCGTCGCTTTTTTCGCGCGGCATGGCGTCACGCGGATTCGGCATCTTTCGGGTAGAGGGGAAGGGAGACAGCGAACACCGTGTTTCCCGGCTCGCTTTCGAAGGTGAGGCTGCCCCCGTGCTGCTCGACGATCCTTCGGCAGATGTCGAGTCCGAGACCGAGCCCCTCATCGCCTTTCTTGGTGGTGAAGAATGGCTCGAAAACGCGATCGCCAATCTCGCCCGGGATGCCCGGCCCCGTGTCCCGGAAGCGCATCACCACGTTCTCACCTTCCAGTGCGGAGCCGATTTCGATCCTTCCTTTGTAATTCATCGCCTGCAGGGCGTTGTTGATGAGATTGATCCACACCTGCCCCAGGTTCTGCCTGTCCCCGCGGACCTCGAGACCGGGAGCGAAGTCGGTCGCGATGTCGACTCCTTTCTTGACCTGGTTTCGATAGAGGATCAGTATGCCCTCCAATTCCTTTTGGACATCGATCCTGCCGAAATGCGAAAGACCATCGCTCTCCCCGATGTAATGGCGCAGTGTGCGCACGACATCGGCGGCCTTTTCCGAGGCAATGCCGACGATCGATTCCGAGCGCCGAAGCTCCGACATGGCGGCGACGGCATCGAGTATGACCCAGCCGTCCGAGCGCTCCGCGAGTCGACGGAGCAGTGCCTGATGGGATTGGAGCCCTAGTTCGAGGATCGTGTCGATCCTTTCGGCCAAGGCGGGCAACTCGGCGAGCAGGGCCTTCCCCGCTTCGATCCGGGATTTCCTGTCGAGGAAGGCCATTTCGCCGTCATGACCCTTCGCGAAGCTCAGCCCGAGCAATCTCAGTGCAAGGTGGCGCCCCTCATCGTCGGCGGACGCGAGGGCTGGCAGAGACCGAGTGGCCAGTCCTTCGAGGGATGCGCGAGCCGATTCGTTGGCGGAGATCACGGCGGCAAGCGGCGTGTTGATCTCGTGGGCGAGACCGGCCGCGAGCTTGCCAAGCGAATTGAGCTTTTCCGAGACGAGAAGCTTGCCCTGCGTCCTGTTGAGTTCGGCGATGGTTTTCGTGAGGTTGACGTTGGCCGCCGAAAGGCTGTCGGCGAGGCGCTCCGAAGCCTCGAAGGCGAGCGCGAAATTCCTCGTGCTCATGAGGGCCAAGGTCAGGAAGAAGAAAATCATCCCGAAGGGGGCGACATAGGGTCCGCCGATGGAGCCTTCGGTGGTCAGGATGTCGTGGACGACGGGAACGAAGAACAGGAGGAATCCCAGCGAAACCAGCCGGGATCCCGGGGCCCGATTCGCGAGGGCCCTGACCAGGATCACGAGGGAGGCCAGGCCGAAGACGAGGGCGAAGCCCTCGGCCGGGAGGAGGGACAGGGAGACGAGATGCATCGGCGCGATGAGGATAAGAGCTGCGAAGCAGGCCGTGAACAGGCCGACGGCGGCGTAGAGCCAGGCGGGAAAGAACCGCGGGAAGAGATGCCTGAAATATCCCGCCACCAGCGCGATGGGTAGGGCGAAGGTCAGGTAGCCGATTCGGAACAATGCCTCGAAGGGAAGGCGCGGCACCATCGTCAGGATCAGGAATTCATCGTAGAACGGGGTTCGCAAGGCCAGGGTAAGGGCCAGGAGGCCGAAAAAGAGGGTGTAGCGATCCTTGGGCCTGAACGCGAAGAGGATGAGGCAGTAGAAGCCGATGACGAAAAGGGCTCCGACTTCGAACATCTCGAGAATGACCGAGGAATCCCGCAATTCGGCCACCGACTCGTAGCCGCCCAGGACGATGGGCTTGACGATTCCGCCGCTGAAGTCCACGTGGTTGGAAACCTGGATGAGCAGATCGAGGGAACCGTCGACGCGTGGAGTCAGGGCGACAATCCGGGAATCCCAACGGGGAAGCTCGGCCGAGGCTTCGGAGGAGGGTCGCCCGAAATCCAGCGCTTCCTTTCCGTCGACGAAGACGCGCGCGGCCGACAGGATGCTCGTGAGCTTTAATCCAAGGATCATGCCTTTCGGAAGACCTGTGACCTTGAGATGGTAGCTGCCGGAGCCCACCGAGGAGAGCTCCGGAATGCGGAGATCGCTCCAATGCGAAGGCACGGGGACCTCGAGGGGCGCGGAAGCCGCCGCGACTTCCTCCGGACTCAGCAGACGGTTCGGCCAGAAATCCCAGATCCCGTTGAGCTCCGCATAACCCTTCGCGGGCATTCCCGAAAGGTCGATGGTCCCGGGTTTCGACTGGCGTTTCTCGAAGTGGGTGGTCTCCGCGGGGAGCGGCGGAGAAACCGCCGAGAAGGCCAGCAACAATGACAAAAGTAACAATTTAGTCATAGGCAACCGCAAACTATCATGCCGCCGGTGGTCGCACAAGCGTGACGGCACGTCCGCGGCGAAGCCCGCTCAATGCCCTTCGCCCTCGCGGCGAAGAACCCCGATCAATGCCCTTCGCCGCGGGCCATTTTGACGCCGTGATCGAGGAGGGGCGCCAGCCAGGCAGCGCAGGAGCGGGCCGCCCTTTCGCTGCCGGGGAAGTTGACCACGTACTGGGCGCCCCTCATGCCCGCCTCGCCGCGAGAGAAGACCGCGTGGGGCGTTTCATCGAGGGACTTGGACCTGAGGAAATCCGCGATGCCGGGCATCGAGCGGTCGCAATATTCACGGGTCGCCTCGGGGGTCACATCGCGCGGCGACGGTCCCGTGCCGCCGGTCGTTATGATCCAGTCCGCGTCGGGATGGCGCGCGAGGGCGGCGATTATCTCCGGCTTCTCGTCGGGCACGAGATCGCGTTCGACCTCGATGGGCGGCAGCAATTCGCGGAGGGTCGCCTCGATGGCCGGGCCAGAACGGTCCTCGTATACGCCCTTCGAGGCGCGGTCAGATATGGTAACGACAGCTATCTTCACGACGGGCCTCCCCTCCGCGTACGACGCGCGCGAAAATCCCCTTGCGCGGCATCACGCAATCGCCGACGAGCCTGCGGATCTCGCAGGCGGTATGACATTCCTTGCCGATCTTGGAGACCTCGAGGAGGACACCGCCTATCTCGAGGCGCGTGCCGATCGGGAGTTCATGGAGGACGATTCCCCTAGTTGTTATATTCTCGGCGAAATCGCCGGGAGAGAGGTGGTCGAGCCCGGCCTTGCCGCGGACGAGGGTGGCGCCTTCGGGCATCGTGATCGAGGAGGGACCGCCGGCCCCGGCCGGCGCCGAGAGCCCCGCGCCCCCCGAAGCGAGGGCCCGGGGTTCCGCAGGCGCGGCGAGACTCGCCTGGAGCTTCGCGTTGGCCTCCTCGATCTCCTCTGCCGCGAGGAGGGACACCTGCCGGTTTTCGATGAGTCCCGCGTGGGCGTCGCCCTCCATGCCGAGTCCCTCGACGAAGACGACCCGGTCCACCGACTTCTTGCGCGTCCCGGTCTTGGCCGAGACATTGAACGACACCACTTCGAAAGCGCCCTTGGGCGGCTGGTTCACGGAAGCGCCTCCTTGGTCTTTTCAACGAGTACTATATCTCCGATCCGCATCGCGTGGTCGACCGCCTTGCACATGTCCCAGATCGCGAGGGCGGCGACGGATACGGCCGTCAGGGCCTCCATCTCGATGCCCGTCTTGTCGGTGCAGAGGGTCGTCGCCTCGATGGCGATGCCGTCGTCCTCCACCGTCAGGGCCACGTCGACATGCTCGATCTCCACGTTGTGGCAGAGGGGGATGAGGTCGCTCGTCTTCTTCGCGGCCATGATCCCGGCGATCCGGGCGACGGCGAGCACGTCGCCCTTCGCGATCCCGTTTTGCCTGACCAGGGCCACGGTCGCGGGAGCGAGCGCAATGCGGCCGCGCGCCACCGCCCTCCTTCGCACCCTCGGCTTGGCCGAGACGTCGACCATCCTGGCCTTGCCCGTGTCGTCGACATGCGTGAGTCCGACTTCCATCACTATCCTCCGATTTGTCCGACCTCAAGGTCGTCGCAGGTATGGCCGCGTGCCGGCTTGAGGCGCACGGCCTTGGCGATGCTCCCCTCGATGTCGTCGAAGTCGACGGGCACTTCGATGTTGCCGTGGAGGCAGGGCCGGAGCTTTCCGTTCGCGAGAAGCCTGAGCCGGTCGCAGTTGCCGCAGGCGGGAGGCCTGTCGTATTCGCCGCCGTCCATCTTCTCGTCTCGAAGCGAATAGCGCGCGATGAACTGGAAGTCGGCGCCGACGCGGCGGGCATAGGCGCGAAGGGAGGCGAACTCCTCTTCGGTGGAATCCTCCATCGCCACGACATTGAGTTTGACCGGCAGGCCGGCCGCGAGGGCGGCGTCGATTCCGGCGAGGGCATCGTCCAACTTGCCGCCCCGCGTCAGCATCGCGTAGCGATCGGGATCGAGGGTGTCGAGGGATACGTTGACCGAATCGAGGCCCCTGGCCTTGAGGTCGGCGGCGAGGGGCGCGAGGAGGGTGCCGTTCGTCGTCATCGCCACAATCCTCACATCGGGGATGGCACGAATCATCGAAACGAGTTCAGGCAGGTCTTTTCGCGCGAGCGGCTCCCCGCCCGTCAGCCGGATCTTTGCGAATCCCAGCCGCGAGGCGACCCGCACCACATCGGCTATGCGCTCGAAGGAGAGGATGTCCTCGTGCCTGAGGAGCTTCACGCCCTCGGCGGGCATGCAGTAGACGCAGCGAAGATTGCAGCGGTCGGTGACGGAGACCCGGAGATATTTGAGATCACGCCCGTAGGAGTCGAACATCGATCAACTCTCCTTTCGCGCGGCGAGCGACGCCGATTTCGAGCCGAGCGAGACCCTCGGCAGCCGAGAGGACCGAGAGCATCGAAGAACCGTGGTAGTCGAGGGGCAGAGCTACCGTGGCGCCGCCCTCCCCTTCCCGCGTCAACCGGACCGGAAGATATTCGGCGCGGTCCGTCGCGCGCCGCAAAAGTTCGGCGCCGAGGGGCATCGAGACGACGGCGGGCCGCCACTCGATACCCATGCGCGCCGCGAGATGGGGGGCGATGAAGACCTCGAAATTGACGAAGGTGGAGAGGGGATTGCCCGGAAGGCCGAAGACGGCCTTCGAAGCCTTCATGCCGAACCAGGTCGGCTTGCCCGGCCTCATTGCGATCTTGTGGAAGACGCGTCGAACGCCCAGCGATTCGAGGGTCTTCGGCACATAGTCGAACTCGCCCATCGAGACCCCGCCCGACAGGATGACCACGTCGCATTCCGAGAGCGCCCGCTCGAGGATGACGCGCAAGGCCATTTCCTCGTCGCGCACGATGCCGTAGAAACGCGCGTGGGCTCCGGCGTCTTCGATCTGCGCGGAAAGCTGGGGCCCGTTCGAGTCGTAGATCGAGGCGGGACCGAGGGCCGAGCCCGCCGCGACGAGTTCGTCGCCCGTGGACAGGATGCCGACGAGGGGGCGACGCGAAACTTCTATTCGGTCGATCCCCGAGGATGCGAGGTTGCCGATGTCGGCGGGCCTCAGCCTGCGAGGGCCGATGAGGGTATCCCCGGCGCGAAGGTTCTCTCCCCGCCTGATGACGTTGTCCGAATTCTCCGGCCTGGTGAAGACGACGAGGTCCCGCGATCCGTCTGCGCGCTCCGTGTATTCGACACGTTGGACGAACCCGGCGCCCTTCGGCACCGGCGCCCCGGTCATGATGCGATAGAGCTGTCCCGGCCTCGGGGCCGCGTCGACGGATACGCCGGCCGCGATCGTGCCGACGACCTCCCAGGTCCGGCCGGGTTCCAGCGCGGCGGCTTCCTCGAGCGAAAGCCCTACGGCGAATCCGTCCATCGCCGACTTGTCGAAGGGAGGCTGGTCCACCGTGGCCGCGATGGCAGCCGGCGAATAACGGCCGAGGGCTTCCGCCAAAGGCAGGGTTTCGAGGGCGCGAGGCCCCGCGTCGCTGAAGGCGCTCCGACCCGCCTCGAGGACGAGGGCAAGAGCCTCGTCGGGGTGGAGAAGTTCGTCGCTCATGCTATCGCTCCCGAATCGTCGGCCAGACGGCCGCCCTCTAATCTGATAATGCGCGTGGCGAAGCCCTCGGAGAGGGCCTTTTCGTGCGTCGCGATGACGATGGTGGCGCCGCGCGCGGCCTCTTCGTCCAGCACCTTCCCGATCAGTTCCGCGGAGGCCGCGTCCGCGCTCGCCGTCGGCTCGTCGAGGAGGAAGACGTCCGCCCCGGTGGCCAGGGCCCTGGCGAGGGCGACGCGCTGGGCCTCGCCCCCGGAGAGGGCGCGGTGACGCCGCCTCGCGAAACCGGCGAGACCGACCCGGGCCAGGACGCCGGCGACCCGTTCCTCGCGCTCGAGGCGCGACAGGCCGAGCCTGGCGCAGCCGAAGCCGACGTTATATGACACCGACCCCGCGAAGAGGAAGGGATGCTGATGGAGATAGACGCTCCTTCTCCGGAGCGAGGCCGACAGACGCGCCTCCTCGCCCTCGAAGAGAATGCGGCCCGATCGGGGCAAGGCCAGGGCGTTGAGGAGCTTGAGGAGGCTCGTCTTGCCCGAACCGTTGGGGCCGATCAGCGCCACGCGTTGCCCTCTATGGATGGAGAGGGACTCGAGCGTCAGGACGGCGGCCGCGTCGCGCCGCGCGCCGTAGGCGAAATCGAGCTCGCGTACCTCGAAGAGCGCGTCACTTGTCATTGCGAGGCCTCAGGATGTGGACGGTGAAGTTGACGGCGAGGGCGATGACGAGCAGGGCGATGCCGAGCGATATCGCCCGCTCGAATTCGCCCTTGGAGGCGTCGAGGGCGATGGCCGTCGTCATCGTCCTCGTGGAGAAGCGGATGTTGCCGCCGAGCATCATGGCCACGCCGACCTCGCCGGTGACGCGGCCGAAGGCGGCGACCACCGCGCCCGCGAAGACGGGCGTACCTTCGCGCAGCAGAGCCCCCGCGCGCGCCAGGCCGCGGCCGCCGAGGGTCGTCACCGTCTCGTCGAAGCGCGGGTCGATGCGGGAAAGTCCCGACCAGACCAGGGAGGCGACGATGGGCGTCGAGAGGAGGATTTGGCCGATGACGACGGCCGAGGGCGTGTACAGGAGGCCGAAAAAACCGAGGGGCCCCGAGCGCGACAGAAAGCCGTAGACGAAGAGGCCGATGACCACCGTCGGCATGGCGGTGAGGGCTCCGACCACCGCCGACACGACGCGCCGAAACCGATCGTCGTCCTTTGAAAGCCAGACGCCGAGCGCCAAGCCGGGAAGGAGGGAGAGAAGGGTGGAGAAAAAGGAAAAGCGCAGACTACGCAGGACAATGGCCCAGGTTTCCGCATCCCCCGACAGAAGGAGCTTGAAGGCCTCGCTCATGCGGTCACCCGAACCATGTCCAGTTTCACTTGAAGAGGAAGAAGCACTGGCCGCCATTCACCTTGTAACCGGCTATGAGCGACTGACCCTCGGCTCCGGTGATCCAGTCGGCGAGAGCCTTGGCGCCTTCGAGATTGGTGGAGGGCCACTTGGCGGGGTTCACCACGATAATGCCGTAGGGATTGAGAAGACCTTTATCGCCCTGCGAGAGGATCTTGAGGCTCACCTTGTTCATCATCGCGAACCAGGTGCCTCGATCGGAGATCGTGTAGCCGCCGATCTGATCGGCCATCGTGATGTCCTGGGCCATGCCCTGGCCGATCTCGCGATACCAGGCGAGGCTCTTGGGCGCCAGCTTGGCCGCCTTCCAGAGGTCCTTCTCCTTGACGTCGGTGCCCGAGTTGTCGCCGCGCGATACGAAGGGAGAGCCGGCGGCGTAGATGCGGGAAAAGGCGTCGAGGATGCCGCTCGAATGCGCGACGTCCGCCGGATCGGAGGCCGGGCCGAGGAGGACGAAGTCGTTATACATGACATCTTTTCGTTCGATGCCCCAGCCCGCCGCCATGAAGGCGTCCTCGAGGGCGCGGGCATGCACGAGGACCACGTCGGCGTCGCCGTTCTGGGCGAGCTTGAGCGAGGCTCCCGTGCCCACGGCGACGACCTCGACACGATAGCCGGTCTCCTTCTCGAAGACCGGGAGGATGGCGTCGAGGAGGCCGGTCTGTTCGGTGCTCGTCGTCGTGGCGAGCCTCAGTCTCGGTTGATCGGGTGATTGGGCGGCGACGGGCAGGGCAAGGGAGCCGAAGGCCGTAACCGCCAACATGAAGACGAGCGCGCGACAACTTCTCTTCATAGTTAGTCCTTTCCTCGCGGCCGGCGCGTGAGGGGCCGGCCGTATCATGGGAGGCCGGGCGGTTTCCCGCACGACCCTCGACAGGAACGTCGACGACGCTCCCGCCTCGACCGCCCTCCCTGGCGCCGCAAACCTGTTGGGGGTTAGCTTGGGCTGTAGGACAGGCGATTCGGAGCGTTTTTACCGTACCTCGGCTCAGTCTCGCGGTCAAGCCTCGCGGCACGGCGCCATGATGCGCAAGGCGGACTCGGCGGCCGCAGCGGCCTTACGACCGAGGCTGCCGACGCAATGATTCCGGCGGCAAATAGCGAGGAACTAAGCGGGAAGGGAACCTTCCCCAAGGTTCCCTTCCCGCGCCCATCCTTCCAAGGGAGACCGGGGAGGAATGCTCGCAGGCCTCGTAGGAACGAGGAAAGGCCAGGTAGGAAAGGCCACCAGCCTCGTAGGAAAGAGGAAAGACCTGGTAGGAGCGCGAGCAGACCACGTAGGAAACTGCGAAGGCGAAGCGGACCGGGTGGCGCTACCGCGAACTCAAATCTCTTCCCCTCCTCCTCTCTTCGACAGCTCCTTTGTCGACAAAAGCCCGCAGGCCGCGAGGATGTCCTCTCCCCGGGAGGCGCGAATGGTCGCGGTGAAGCCCTTGCGGTTGAGCTCGTCGCGGAACCACTCGAGCCTCTGACGCGAGGCGGGCTTGAGGGGAGAGTCGGGGATGGCGTGGAAGGCGATGAGATTGAAGCGGCAATTGACGCCGTTGAGAAGCTTCGCGATCTCGTTGACGTGGCGAGGGGAATCGTTCAGGCCCTCGAAAAGTATGTATTCAAAGGATATTCGCCTCTGCCTCCCGAAATCGAAGCCTCGGATCATGGCGATGAGCTCGGGCAGTTCGTAGGCCGTCTCGACGGGCATGAGGGAGCGGCGCTCATCGTGGAAGGGCGAGTGGAGGCTCACCGCGAGATGGCACTCGCTCTCGTCGAGGAAGCGCCTGAGCCCCGGCAGGACGCCGACGGTGGAAACGGTGATCCGCCTCGGGCTCCAGGCGAAGCCCCAGGGCGCGCCGAGGATGCGGAGGGTCGCGAGCACGTTGTCGAGGTTGTCGAAGGGCTCGCCCATGCCCATGTAGACGACATTCGTGAGCGAGGCGCTCTCGGGGATGCTCACAATTTGGTTGAGTATGTCGGCGACCGAAAGCTGGCCGTGGAAGCCCATCTTGCCCGTGGAGCAGAAGAGGCAGCCCATCTTGCAGCCGACCTGTGAGGAGACGCAGAGGGTCGCCCGGTCGCGATCGGGGATGTAGGCCGCCTCGATGAAGCGCCCCCCCGCGGCGGTGAAAAGGTACTTCTTCGTACCGTCCCGCGACTCGGTGGCCTTGATCGGCGCCTGGACGCCCGGAGTGACGAGGGCCGCGAGACTTTCCCTTCCCCGCTTCGGGAGATCGGTCATCACGAGAGGATCGAATAGCCGTTTTGTGTAGACCCATTTCGCGATCTGCTTCGCGGCGAAGGAGGGCAGATCGGCCGCTTGCGCGAGTCGGGCGAAATCGGCGAGCTCCATGCCGAGAAGGGAGGGGCGTTCATCCGAGGAGGCGGGAACTTCCGAAAGCCGTTCGAGAGAATCGTTCATCCGTTAAAAATACACTTCCGAGAGGATGCGGGCATAGGGGATGCCGCGGGCGATGAGGGCCTCTCGCGTAGTGACGACAAATTCGCTTCCGCCGCAGAGGAGCCAAGGGAGGGCCTGGGGCACATCGCGCAGGCCGGCGATGAATTCCGTCGCCCGACCGCGGAAATAGCGAGGGTCGGCCTCGTCGGCGCGGGAGCAGCAGCGGAAATAGGAAGGGCCGAAAAGGCCCTCGAAATATCCTTCGCAATAGAACAAATCTATCCTCGAGGCCGCGTGGATAAGGCTGCAGCCTTCGGTCTTGCCGCTGCGAGCAAGCGACACGAAGGGCGCGATGCCCGTGCCGCCCCCGACCCATACAGCGGGGCCTGCTTCCGAGGCGAAATTCCCCGAGGGGCCCTCGACCAGCACTCGGTCGCCGGGTTCGAGGCGCGATAGTCGCGGCGTGAGAAGGCCTTCTTCCTCGACCGAATAGAGCAACTCCCAATGCGCTTCGCCCTCCCCGCTCGCGATCGAGTAGAGGCGCTGGGGAATCGCGCTCTCGCCGGGGCTCGGCGGAAGGCTCAGGCCGAGGAGCTGGCCGGCGCGAAAGGGCGCGTCGCGCTCGATGGCGAGAAGGCGGAGATTGCCGCCCAGTCGGGTCTGGGAGAGAACTTTCAAGCGACGCGGCGATTGTGCCATGCATCAGCAAGATACAAGGCCTATCCCTGAGGGACAAGGCGAGGAATGGATTTCGCGGTTTCCGGACGGCGGCTTCTTCCCTTGGGGAAGAAGCCGGTGCTAGCATCGGCCGCACTCGGAGGTTCGTCATGCGTGTGCCGGTGTTCTGCGGGAAGGATTGCGGGGGAGGGGCCTGCCCCATGCTCGCCGAAATCGAAGAGGGCCGCGTGGAGAGAATCCTTCCGAATCCCGTCGCGGGGAAATGGATACTGCCCTGTTCGCGCGGCCTCGCCCTCGCCGATGAGCACTATTCCCCGCTCCGTCTTCGAGCCCCCCTCGTCAGGCGTCGGGCTCGCGGCTGTGGCGCGAGAAATACCACCGGTTCCGCGCAGGGCAGGAGTGGAGCGGCAGGATCGGGCAGGCTCGAGGACTTCCGCGAGACTTCCTGGGACGAGGCGCTGGACCTCGTGGCGATGCGGCTCGGCGAAACGGCCTCGCGATTCGGAAAGGACTCCGTAATGGCGCTGGTTAGCGCTGGATCGGTCGGCGCCCTCCATTCGACCTCGGACCTTGCCGAGCGCTTCCTTTCGCTCTGGGGCGGCTTCACCCACCTCGAAGGCTCCTATTCCAACGGTGCAGCCCGCGTCGTCCTCCCCTACCTCCTCGGGCCCCACTGGAGATCCTCGGGCTTCGACCCTGCGACCATGCGACATTCGGAAATGATCGTGCTCTGGGGCGCCAATGTCCTCGAGGCCCGACTCGGCTCGGAAATTCCCGCCCGCCTCCTCGAGGCGAAGGCGAGGGGCGCGACCATCGTGGTCATCGACCCACGACGCAGCCACACAGTCGAGCGCACGGCGACCTGGCATATTGCCTGCCGCCCCGGCACCGACACCGCCCTCATGCTCGCCCTCCTCGAAGTGCTGCTCGAGGAGGGTCTCGCCAAACGGGAGTGGGCCGTCGAGCGCTCGGTCGGCTTCGAGGCCCTGGAGGGCTACGTCCTCGGAGATGCCGACGGTCTCCGACGCGGGCCCGAGTGGGCCGAGCCGATCACCGGAGTCCCTGCCGGGGATATTCGGCGCCTGGCTCGCTCATGGGCGACCGCGAGCCCCGTCATGCTCCTCCCCGGCTATTCGATCCAGCGCGTTCGGGGCGGCGAGGAGCCCTATCGCCTCAGCGTGGCGCTCCAACTCGCGACAGGCAACTTCGGCCTCCTCGGCGGCTCGACGGGATCGCTCAACAACCGCCTGCCGACGCCCCGCGTCGGATCGATCGATTCACTCGACAGCCCCGAAAGGCCCGCGGTGCCAGTTCTCCTCTGGCCCGACGCCATCCTCGGAGGGAAGGAAGCCGGATTCCCGACCGACATCCACGCCGCCCTCGTCGCGGGAGGCAACTGGCTCGGCCAGGGCGCCGACGCGCGAAAGAGCGCGAGGGCCCTCGACTCCCTCGACTTTTCCTTCTGCCTCGAAATGTTTCCGACGCCGACGGCCCTTCGATGCGACCTCATCCTCCCCGTAGCCTCGCCCCTCGAAAAGGAGGACATCGGCATTCCCTGGCTCGGCAATTGGCTCAGCTACAAGCCGAAACTCTTCTCGCCGGCCGGCCTCGCGAGAAGCGACTATGACATCTATGCCGATCTCGCCGCCCGAATGGGCTTCGGCGAGGCCTTCACCGAGGGCAGGGACGAGGCCGGCTGGGTGAACAAGTTCCTCGCCGATTCCGAGATACCCGATACGGAGAGATTCCGCCGCGAGGGCTTTTTTCTCGCGCCCGAACAGGAGCGCGCCGGCCTCGCAGACTTCGCCCTCGATCCAAGTGCCCATCCCCTCGGCACTCCTTCGGGCAAGGTGGAAATCGAAAGCGTGGCCTGGGCGAGGGATTCGGGCGGCTCCGCCATTCCAACTTGGAGCGGCTCCGATGGCGGCTCGCAAGGCGCCTCCATCGCCGAGCCGGGGCCGGGCGAACTCCTCCTCGTCACGCCGAAGGTAGGCCACCGCACCCATTCCCAGGGCGGGGACCCTGCGACCCTTGCCCGCTCGGGCGGCCATTTCCTCTCCATCCATCCCCTGGACGCGGCCGAGCGCGGCCTTGCCGAGGGACAGGAGGCCCTCATCGAAGGCGAGAGCGGAATCGCGCGCGCCCAGGTCAGGCTCGACGGGGGCCTGATGAGGGGGGTCGCGTCCCTTCCTGAAGGCGTCTGGCTTCCAACTAATACTGACAATTACGACGACTCATCCTCTCCCAACCTCCTGAGTTCGACCCTCGACCACGGGCCGGCCAAGGCCGTTTCGATGCACGGGCTCCGGGTGCGGGTCGCGAAGGCACCGAAGCGGCAAATTCCGTAACCGATGCACTGGAAGATTCTCGCGGGATTGGGTACCTTTACCCCGTTTCAGTACAAGGAGCAGCCCATGATCGACGAAAAGAAGGTGCTCGAGGCCCTCGGCACCATAATCGACCCCGATTTCCGCAAGGACATCGTCAGCCTCGGTTTCGTGAAGAACATGAAGATCGGAGGCGATCACGTCGCCTTCGATATCGAACTCACGACGCCCGCCTGCCCGGTCAAGGTCGAGTTCCAAAAACAGGCGGAGGCGGCCGTCCTCGCCGTCCCCGGCGTCAAGAGCGTCAACGCGAACATGACCTCCAAGCCCAGGCACGCGGCCAACACGACGCAAACGCCGGGTCTCGCCAAGGTCAAGAACATCATCGCCGTCGCCTCGGCCAAGGGCGGGGTCGGCAAGTCGACCGTCGCCGCCAACATCGCTCGCGAACTCTCGCGCCGCGGCTTCGCCACGGGTCTTCTCGACGCCGACATCTTCGGGCCATCGGTGCCCACCCTCTTCGACGTTCACCGACCCCACCTCTACCAGGACGAAGCGGGCCTCATCGTGCCCCTCGAGGTAAACGGGCTCAAGCTCATGTCCTTCGGCTTCCTCCTCCCCGAGGGTCCGGCCATCCTCCGCGGCCCACTCGTCTCGCAATACATCCAACAGCTCCTCGGCCAGGTGAAGTGGGGAGAGCTCGAGTACCTCGTCGTCGACATGCCCCCCGGCACCGGCGACGTCCAGCTCACCATCACGCAGACCATCAGGCTTTCGGGCGCCGTCATCGTCACCACGCGTCAGGCCCTGTCCCTCGTCGACGTCGAGCGGGGCATCGAGATGTTCGAGAAGGTGAAGGTGCCGATGCTCGGCATCGTCGAGAACATGGCCTATTTCGTCTGTGACAATTGCGATAAAAAGCATTACCTCTTCGGACCGGCCGGTAAGTCCAGCCTCACGGAGAAGTACGGCCTCGAGACCCTGGTGCAGATCCCGATCAACCAGGACATCGTGTCCGGCCTGAACAAGCCGGCCTCGAATCCCTTCGTCACCGAGCTCGTCGACAATATGATCCGCGCGGAGGGCAAGCGCAGCATCGAGGACCGGGCCCTGCCGACAGTGGAGAATAGCCCTGCCGGGCTCACGGTGACCTGGCCCGACGGTGCGAAGGGTTTCGTGCCGCACCGCGATCTAAGGGCCGATTGCCACTGCGCCACCTGCGTCGACGAGCATTCCGGCGAGCGCCTCCTCAACGACGCGGACATCCCCGACGACATCTCCGCCGTCGAGGTCGAACCCCTCGGCAACTATGCGCTGCGCATCTCCTGGAGCGACGGCCACAACACCGGCATCTATCCCTGGACGCAGATCAAGAAGTGGGCCGAGGTCGGCCAGGCGGTCGGCTGAGAGAGAAGAGGGGCGAGGAAGGTCGAAGCGCCTCGCCCCCCGCCAAAGGCGGTCTCACATTCCCTTCCTGAGCCTCGGGTCGAGAAGGTCGCGGAGGCCGTCGCCGATGAAATTGGCCCCGACGGCCATGGTCAGGATGGCCAGGCCGGGGAAGGCGCTGATCCACCAATAGTTGAAATTGAGGGCCCCGTCGGCGACCATGGCCCCCCATTCCGGCGTGGGCGGCGGCGAACCGAGGCCGAGGTAGCTCAGGCCGGAGAACAGGAGAATCGCGTTGCCGAAGTCGAGGGTGGCGAGCACCAGCATCGGCCCCAGGCTGTGCGGCAGGATCTCGACGAAAAAGACGCGAAAATGCGAGGCGCCCAGCGATCGCGACGCCTCGACGTATTCGTCGTTCTTGTTCGCGATGACCATGCTCCTCATGACGCGCGCGTAATTCGGCCACCATATCACGACCATCGCGAGAAGCGAGTTGAAGAGGCTCGGGCCGAGCGCCGCGGCGATGGTCATGGCCAGTATGATGCCGGGGAAGGCCAGGACCATCTCCGAAACGCGCATCATCACGTCATCGACGATGCCGCCGACGTAGCCCGCTATCCCGCCGTAGATGAGACCGAAGGACGAGGCGAGGGCGATGGTCGTCAGTCCCGCGAACAGGGAGATGCGGCTGCCCAGGAGCACCCGGCTCAGTATGTCGCGCCCGATGCTGTCCGTCCCGAACCAGTGTTCCACCGTCGGGGGCTGGAAGCGGATCGCGAGATTTTGGGCAAGGCTGTCGTATGGCGCGATCCATTGCGCGACGACGGCGACGAGGATCCAGGCCACGAACAGCGCGAATCCCATCGTGAAGGTGGCGTCGCTCCGCATGAGTTTGCGCAGCATCTACTCGTACCTCACTCTCGGATCGAGGACGCCATACAGTATGTCGACGATGAGATTGATGATGACATAATTGACGGCAATCAGGATCGAGACCCCGATGATCGCGGGAAAATCGAGGTTACGGGCGGCCTGGTAGGCGTAGCGCCCTATGCCCGGCCAGGCGAAGATCGTCTCGACGAGGACCATGCCTCCCAGGAGATTCCCGAAGCCCAGGCCGATGACCGTGACGACGGGTATGAGGGCGTTGCCCAGCGCGTGCCGCGTGATCACCTCCCGCTCGGCGAGGCCCTTGGCCCTGGCCGTCCTGATGTAATCCTGCGAAAGGATCTCGAGGAGGCTCGAGCGGGTCGTGCGCGTGATGAGCCCCATCGTGAAGGCCGCGAGGACCATGCCGGGCAGCACGAGATGGGCGAGGGCATCCTTGGCGGTGCTGAGGTCCCCCGCTAGGAGGGCGTCGACGACGAAGAAGCCCGTCACGGCATGGGGAGCCGAGAATCTGGGGCCGAGCCTGCCCGGGCCCGGGGCGATTCCGAGGACGACGTAGAACAGGAGAAGGACCATCAGCGCGAGCCAGAAGCTCGGCACCGAGGCCCCCAGCACCGACATCCCGCGGATCAGCCTGTCCAGGCCCGTGTTGCGCTTGATCGCGGAGATGACGCCGAAGAATATTCCGAAGACGACGGCCAAGAGCATGGCGAAGATCGCGAGTTCCATCGTCGCGGGGAAATACTGAGCGAGGTCCATCGAGACAGGCCGCTGGGTCCTGATGGAGAGTCCGAGGTCGCCCTTCACCAGGGCTCCGAGATAGATCGCGTACTGGACCGCGAGCGGTTTGTCGAGTCCCCACTTGGCCCTGAAGGCGTCGACCATCTCCTTATTGTCCATGTTGCGCTGACTCAGGTTGGCGAGGACGGGATCGCTCGGAACCGTATGCGAGATGATGAAGACGATCAACGAGACGCCGAGGATGAGGAAGACGAGGAAGAGCATCCTTCGTACTATGAATTTTAGAAGTCCCACCTGTCCTCCCCTCCTCGACGCTATCGGCCGGGGACTGGTCGCCCCCGGCCGCGAGACCTCAGCGGGAAATCGCCGCCAGGTTCAATTTGTAGTAATCATTGTAATAAGCGCCCTTGAGATCGGAGGCGTAGGCGTATTGCCTCGCGCTCTGGAGAAGGACGGCGAAAGCCGTGTCCTCGTCCATCATCTGCTGGATCGACTTGAGATCGGCGGCGCGGGCCTTGGGGTCGACTTCCACCGCCGTCTTCTCGCCGAGCGCGGCGAGCTTGGGATCCATGGCCGCCGTCCAGTTGGCGCGCAACCCCACCGGGTTGCCCGGCAGGAAGGCGAGCTGGTTGTTCGGATCGGGATAGTCGGGTCCCCAGTACCAGAGGGAGAGCGCCTGTTTGCCCTTCCGGTAGGGATCGAGGGCCACCATGATGTCCGAGGTCTTGATATCCGTGTCGATGTTGATCTGCTTGAGATCGTTCTGGATCTTCTGCGCGAGGGTGGGAAGATCCATGCCCTCGACGGTCTGCGTCGGAACCTCGAAGGTCGTCTTGAAGCCGTTCGCATAACCGGCCTTCTTCATGAGCTCCCTGGCCTTGGCGAGATTCTGCGCGGTCTTCGGGTCGCGGGGTGGCAGGGTTCCGAAAAAGCCCACCTGGAAGGGCGCGACCGGCGTGATCGATCCCTCGCCGGCTATCGTCTGCATGCCGACATAGTCGAGGGCGAGGCGGATGGCCTTCTGGACGTCGGGATTGGCGATCGGCCCGCCGACTGCGGGATCGCGATTCATCAGCATGAAGGTGAGGGTCATCGACTGGGCCTTGGCCACGGCGACGCCCTTCATTCCCTTGACCTGTTTGACCTGCTCGGGGCCAAGGTTGAAGGCCACGTCGATATCCTTCTTCTGCAGCATCATGAGCTGGGTGCCGGGATCCTTGATCGACTTGAGCACGACCCTGTCGAAATAAGGGGCCTTCCCCCAGTAGTTCTTGTTGCGCGTCAGCACGACCTCGACCTGGGGCGTATAGGATTCGATGACATAGGGCCCCGAGCCCGCCGAATGGCCGTCGAACCAAAGTTTGGCCTTGTCGGAGCTTGGGGCGTCGGCCGCGTTCGTGGCTCCGTTCGCGATGGCCGTCTTGCTGTCCACGATCGCGTACACGTTCGAGGTGATCTTGGTCAGGAACGAAGAATCCTTGGCCTTGAGCTTGAACACGACCGTGGAATCGTCGGGTACGGACACCGAGGCCACGCCCTCGGCGAGGAAGGCGCCGTTGCCCTTGAGGTTGATGGAACGCTCGACGCTCCACTTCACGTCCTGCGCCGTGAGGGGATTTCCGCTCGCGAACTTGACGCCCTTCCGGAGCTTGAAGGTGTAGGTCACCCCGTCGGGCGCGATAGCGTAACTCTGGGCGATCCCGTACTTGAGATCCTCGGTATTGGTCTCGAATTGCATCAGGGTGTCGTAGGTCGGATGCAGCACCATCAGCGAATAGACCTCGTAGGCGAGGGCCGGATCGAAGGTCTGGTAGTCGGGGTCGAGCGCGATGATGAGCTGCTTGCCCTGGGCTGAAGCCGTGCCCGCGAAGGCCATCGAAACGGCGAGCGCGATGATGATCGGCATGTTCTTGAGTCTCATTCTGTTCCCTCCTCCTTGGTCTTGGCCTTGAATGGCGGAGATCGTCCCCGCCGGCTGGAAACCCCGTCAGCGATGTTCCGCTCCCTCCCTTCCCGTCACGTCCCCGAGATGGCAGGCGACGGAATGTCCCGTCCCGATTTCCCTGAGCTCGGGCTCTACCCTCCCGCACAGCTCCATCGCGCTCGGGCAGCGCGTATGGAATCGGCATCCGCGGGGCGGGGCTACCGGGCTCGGCACGTCCCCCGCGAGAAGGAGCCTTCCCGTCGGTCTCCGTTCCGGGTCGGCGACCGGAACCGCCGCGAGGAGCGCCTTCGTATAGGGGTGGAAGGCGCCGCGATAGATGTCCTCGTGGCTGCCGAGTTCCACGATCTTGCCGAGATACATCACGCCGACCCTGTCGCTCACGTGATGGACGACGCTGAGGTTGTGGGAGATGAAGAGGTAGGTGAGGCCGTAGTCGGCCTGGAGGTCTTCGAGGAGGTTGATGATCTGGGCCTGGATGGATACGTCGAGGGCGGATACCGCCTCGTCGCAGACGATGAAGCCGGGCCGGAGGGCGAGGGCGCGCGCGATTCCGACGCGCTGTTTCTGCCCGCCCGACATCTCGTGCGGGTATCGGCTGAGATGCCAGGAGGAAAGGCCGACGCGCTCGACGAGTTCGGCGACCGCGGCCCTGCGTTCCGCCTTCGTGCCGATCCTATGTATTATGAAGGGTTCCAGGAGGATCTGCCCGACGGTCCTCCGCGAATTGAGCGAGGCGCTGGGATCCTGGAATATGAGCTGCATCTTCCTTCGCAGGCCTTTCATGCCGGCTCTGCTCCGGGAGGTTATTTCGACATCCTCGAAGCGCACCGATCCGGCGCTGGCCTTGTACAAGCCGAGTATCGTGCGACCGAGCGTGCTCTTTCCGCAGCCCGATTCGCCCACGAGCCCGAGGGTCTCGCCGCGCCGGATGTCGAAGGACACGCCGTCGACGGCCCTGACGCGGGCCTTGGACAGCGAGAGTCCCCGGCCGACCTGGAAGTGCATCTTGAGATCGCGCACCCGAACGAGGAGGTCCTCACCCATTGGTCGCCTCGGCCGTGGCCTCGGGCTTGCGCAGCCAGCACCGCACCGAACGCCCACCGGGGAATTCCTCGAGTTCCGGGACCTTCTCGACGCAGACGTCCATCGCGTAGCCGCAGCGGGGCGCGAAGGAGCAGCCATGGGGCGTCTCGAAGGGGCCGGGCACGACGCCCTCGATGGCGCTCAACCTGCCCCGCGTCTCGGAGATGGTCGGAATCGAACGCAGGAGGCCTTCGGTATAAGGATGGAGGGGAGCCTTGAACAGATCCATTATCGGGGACGATTCGACGATCTGCCCCGCGTACATCACGATGACCCGATCGCAAATCTCGGCGACGACGCCCAGGTCGTGGGTGATCAGGATGATGGCCGAGTCGATGTCGGCCCGCAGTGCCTTCATGAGCTCGAGTATCTGCGCCTGGATCGTCACGTCGAGGGCTGTCGTCGGCTCGTCGGCGATCAGAAGCTTGGGTCTGCACGCGAGGGCCATGGCGATCATCACCCGCTGGCGCATGCCTCCGGAAAGCTGATGCGGGAATTCCCCGAATACCCGCTCGGGGTTCGGGATCCTGACGTGCCCGAGGATCTCGATGGCCTTGCGGCGAGCCTCCTCCTTCGTTCCCCCATGGTGGATGAGGATGGACTCCATCACCTGGCTGCCGCAGCTGTGGATCGGATTCAGCGAGGTCATGGGTTCCTGGAAGATCATCGCGATCTCGTTGCCTCTGATCGCGCGCAGCTCCTCGGGCGGGATGCGGAGAAGATCGCGACCTTCGAAGGAGATGCTCCCCTCGCTGATCTTGCCCGGCGGATCGGGAATCAGATTGATGAGGGACAGGGCCGTGACGCTCTTGCCGCAACCGCTTTCGCCGACGATGCCGAGGGTCTCCCCCCTTCGCAGGGCGAAGGAGACGTCGCGCACCGCGACATGGGTGCCCTCGACCGTTCCGAAGCGAACGGAGAGGTTCCTGACTTCGAGCAGAGCATCTGCGGATCGCATGGCGATGGCCATTCCCGGAGCCCCTTGCGCTCGCCCGCCGAAGGCGACATTTCATACTTGGGTGAGTTGAAAAGTCTATTCGACCTCCATCGCGCTGTCAAACGCCGCCGGCTCGCGAGATTATGCGCTACGAGGTCCTTTTCATCCGATGCTGATCGAAACGGGTCTGGGTGTAGCTGAGCGAGGGAGCCGTGCCGCGGCTGCGGAATGAGGCCAAGGTGAGGACAGCGCTCGACAGGTCGAGGCTTCCCGAGAGTGAGACCGACTCCCCCCCGGGGAGGAGCCCCGAAAGGCTCAGGGCCTGCAACGCGCAGCCTTCGCTCTCCGCGAAGGCGTCGGCGAAGCCCCGCATCGGGCAGGAGAGTCCTCCGATCCGGAAGCTCCCCGAGACGAGACCTTGGCCACCATCCAGAAAGCGCAGCGATAGGTCGGTCGAAGGATCGAAGTCGTCGCGCCACTCCCCGTCGAGTGTCGAAGAGCGGACCGTGGGAACGGTGACCGCCGAAGGTCGGAACTGCGGCCCGGCGGGCGATTCACGCTTTGCCGCTCGGGAATAGACGAGCTTGTCGAGATGTCTTCCGACAAGGGCCTGATCCGGAAACTCCTCGGTCGCCACCATGTCGTGCAAGAGTATCAGACGCTCGACTCCGCCATCCTCCACGAGCTGACCACCGAGCCCGGATACCCAATGCCAACTTGGATCCGGCGCTTCGTCGCCCAGAGATCTCCAGGATATCGAAATCGCGAGACTCCGCCCGCGTTCGGAATCGGCCGCGCCCGGATCGGCCCATCCCTGCACCGGAAAGGTCCCCGTCGAACCGGTCGTCGAAGAATAGGTCCCGTACATCCTGCCGTCGGCTTCTATCGCCAGTTCCATCAGCGATCCGTACTCGTTGATCCATACGCCGCCAATGCCCATGGTTTCCCCCCTGCGGCGAACTGCCCACGATGGAGCAGGTCGTCGAAACTCCCCGTCACATCCCTATGAGCGCCACGCCCGCGATCGCGAGCCCCAATCCGGCGATCCTCGCCGGCGGTATCCTTTCCTTGAGGAAAATCCTCGCAAGCACGACGGTCGGCGCAGGGAAAAGAGACGAAACGACAGCGGTAATTGATAGCAATCCCGACCTCGAGGCGAGAAGGAAGAGAATGTTCGCCCCCATGTCGGCAAGTCCCGCAGCCACCGCGGGCAGTCGGCTTCCGCGCGCGAGGACGAGAGGGCGCCGCGCGGCGGAGGCCACGATCAGGAGCGCGGCCAGCGACGTGCCGCGGGCGATGAAGGCCGGCCAAATGCCCGAACCGTGGCCGGTGCGCGAGAGGGCGATGAAGAAGAGGCCGAAACCCAGGCCTGCCGCGAGGCCGTGGAGGAGGGATTCGAGGCGCCTGGCCCGGCCGGCTGCCCCGCCGCTCTCCCAGGACAGGAGGAGGATCGCGGGCAGGCAGAGCAGGGTTCCGGCAAGGGCGAAGGCCGAGGGTCGCTCGCCCATGGCGAGGCCGGCCATCGCGGGAATGACGGCGGACACGAGGGCGGAAACGGGGGAGACGATGGCGACGACCCCCTTCGCGATCCCGCGATAGAGCATGAGGATGCCGAGGAGACCGCAAAGCCCCGCGGCGGACGCCCAGACGACGTCGACCGGCCGGGGAAAGGGCGAACCGTCGGCAAGGGCGAAGACCAGGGCGAGGGCCGCGCCGCCGATCTGGGAAATCGTCACAACTGCGAGGAGTGGGCTCTTCCTCGTCGCGAAGCCCCCCGAGAAATCCCCGAGGCCGTAGAAAAGCGCCGACAGCAGCGACAGGAGGACAGGCATGGGTTTTTTATAGCACGGGCGCCGGACGCCGGGCTATCTGCGGTTGAACCAGAGCCCGGCGAAGATCAGGGCGAGCCCGAGCGCGAAACGCAGCGAGAGGGTCTCCCCGACGAAAAGCGCGCCGAGAAGCACGGTGAGGCCCGTCTCGAGGAAGAAGGTGACAGATCCCTTCGAGGCGCTCACGCTGCGGTAGCCCCATGCCATGAGGGCCTGCGCTCCGAAGGCTCCGACGCCCACCCCGAGGAGAAAGAGGAGGGGGAGGAAGCCGGGAAAGGCCGTGGGCATCGGCGCGAAGAAGAGCACGGGCAGGCCGAAAATGGCCGGCGAGAGATAGAGGAGGAAGGGATCGACGCCCCGCGTCGAGGCCCTGCGCACGTAGTTGACGGCAAGGCCGGCGAAAAGCGAGGAGACGATCGCGATAATGTCGCCCGCGATGTCCGCGCCGCTGCCGTCGCGCACCACGAGGGCGGCTCCGGCGACGCAGAGGGCGAGGCTCCCCCACACGCGCTTGCCGGGTTTCTCTCCAAAGAAGATGACGCCGAAAATCGTCACAAAGACGGGATAGGTGTTGGCGAGAAGGACGGCGCGGCCCGGACTCGTCAGGGTGATCGCGACGTAGCTCGCCACCATCGAGAAGGCGCCGAAGAGTCCGCGGAGGAGGAGGTCGGGGAGGGTGGCGCGATCGAAGAAACGCTTGCGGGCGACGACGACAAGGGTGGCGAGGGCCACGCCGATGGCGAAGCGCGAGCCCGACACGAAGAGCCCCGAAAAGCCCCGTCCGGCGAGTTTGACGAAAAGATTCGTGAAGGCGAAGACGAAGGCGGCCGCATAAAGGGCGAGCTGTCCTCCCTGCGGACGCTTCATTTCCATGGTGCCCGACAGTATGCCGAGGCCAGGCCGGGCTTCAAGGCCCGGGATTGGGGGACGACAGGCGGTTTTTCGCGAACCCGGGTCGAAACCCGGCCGAACGGCCGTGGTCAGGAGGGCCAGGTCTAGCGATATTCATAGGTGCCGGCCCGTTCGTAAGGACTTCGGCCGGCAAAGGAGTTCCCGTGGATTCCACCCTTTCCGGATTTTCGGCTTCCCTCGCGGCCCTCGCAGCGAGCGCCGCATCCAAGGTATTTCACGTGCCCTCGCCCGCCGGCGGGCGGAGCGCGATAGGCTTCGACGGCAAGCGCCTCCTCGTCCCCGCCATCGAGGCGGATCGCGGCGAGGAAGTCACCGTCATCGCGCCAGGCGGCAGGCTCATGACCTCGAAGGTCGTCGGCTTCGATCCATCGGCAGGCTTCGCGGTTCTCGAACTTGGCGAGACCTTGGCCGCCACCGCCTGGACAGCGGCGAGCGCCATGCCGGCCCTCGGCTCCCTCGCGCTTTCGGTCGCCCATCCCTCGGAGGATGGGCCTGAGGCCCGACTCGGCGTCGTGCGCATCGCCCACGGCGCGCCTTCGGAGGATTCGGCCTACATCCAGGTCGACGGCTCCTCCTTCCCCGGCTTCTCCGGAGGCGCCATCGTCGATGTCGAAGGCTCGATGGTCGGCGTCATCGCCACGGACAGGGGCGGCAATAGGGGTTGGGCGCTGCCGGCCCTGCGCGCAAAGGCCTTGGTCGATGCCATCATCGCGAAGGGCTTCCCCTCCGCCGCCTGGCTCGGGATTTCGACCATGCCCGTCGACCTGCCCGAAAATCTGGTCAAGGCGGCGGGAGGAGCCGACTCGGCCCTCCTCATCGTCGCCCTCGAAAAAGACAGCCCCGCCTTCGCGGCCGCGATCATGCCAGGGGACATCCTTCTCACTGTGGATGGGGCCGCGGTCGACAGCCTCGAATCGCTTCGCAAAGCGATCGGCAGGCTCGCCGTGGGCCAGACCGCCACCCTCGGGCTCCTCCGCGGAGGCTTGCGCGTCGACGTGGAGACGAAGGCCGCGGAGCGCCCCGATTCGGGAATGACGGGATCGGGGCACGATGGACACCGGCATGCCCGCGTCCATTCCCACCATGGCGGGCATCAGCACCAGCACGACGCGGAGGGTTGCGGCTGCGGAGGCGAGGGGTGCGGCTGCTCCACGGGCCGCTGAGGCTCAGGATAGAGGCCGAAGGGCCCGAGGCGGCCGAGTTCGCCGACCGGGCCGCCCGCGATGGCCTGATCCTCGTCGGCCCGGAAGAGGATTCCGACCTGGTCGCCAAGGTCGCGCCCTCGCGCCGAATTGAGAGTATCGGAGGGCGGAGGCGCCGCCTGAGCGCGAGGGAAATCGAGGTTCTCTCCTCCCTGGTCGAAGGCAAGTCGAACTCGGAAATAGCCTCTTCCCTCGGCATCGGTCTCAGGACGGTGCGCTTCCATCTCGAGGGCCTGTACTCCAAACTCGGAGTCAGGCGGCGAGGCGAGGCGGTGCGCGAAGGGATTCGCCTCGGCCTCGTCCGATTCAGGGCCTGACGAGTAGGCCTTCGCGGAGCTACATTCGCGCTCATGATCATCTCGGCGAGCCGACGCTGCGACATTCCCGCCTTCGGCTTCGAGTCCTTCCTGGGCTCCCTCGACGCGGGATTCGTCGAGGTCCGCAATCCCTTCAACGCCTCCTCCATCCGGCGCGTGTCGCTCGCGCCCGGCGACGTGGAGTGCGTCGTCTTCTGGACCCGCGATCCGCGCCCCCTCCTCCTCGGGTTCGACCGCCTCGGCGAGTTGGGCGATCGCTGCTTCGTTCACGTCACGGTGACCGGCTATCCTCGAAGCCTGGAGCCCGGCGTGGCGCCGACAGAAGAAGCCATCGCGGGGGTTGCCGCCCTGGCCCGCCGCATCGGCAAGGAACGGGTCGCCTGGCGCTATGACCCCCTCATCCTCGCAGGCCACTTCGACGAGTCCTTTCATCTTTCCAATTTCGAGCGCCTCGCCGACGCCCTTGCAGGCAGCGTGTCGCGGGTCGTGCTCAGTCTCGCCGACGAATACGCTTCGACCCGCGGCAGACTCGAAAAGGCGGGATTCTCCGCCCCCCTTTTCGGAAGCCCGCGCGGCACGCGGAAGTCGGAGCCCGCGAACGATGGCGAAGGCCCACCGTCGCCGATACGACTCCCTCCCGCCCCATGGCCGGGACTTCTCGGCGGGCTTTCCGCGATCGCCTCGATTCACGGCCTCCCGATCCGGGCCTGCGCCGAACCCTTCGACCTTGCGCCTCTCGGCATCGAGGCCGGGGCATGCATCGACGGGGAGGAATTGGGCAGGCTTTTCGGTTTCAGGACATCCGCGTCAAAGGACAAGGGCCAGCGAAATTCCTGCCACTGCGCGCCCAGCGTCGACATAGGCGCCTATGGCGCCTGCCCGGCGGCTTGCGTCTATTGCTACGCGAGGAGATGAGGGTCGGCATCGATGGGGGCCGGTCTTGGTGAAGGCGCCGGCAACGGACGAGCCCGCACGAGGAATTCCCAATTCTTTGATTTTTTCGACCAAGGCCTCCGCGCCCTCCTCGAGGACCGGTACGCCCGTGTGCCTGAGGGGAGGATGATGCCCGTTCGGCAAGCCGCGCCGCGAAGGCTCGTTCGGATAGTCGTTGCGGATCACGGGCCTCCAGGTTCGCAGGGTATCGGCCCAGATGCCGGCTGTATCGAGGGAATGGTCCATGTATTCCACCGCCTCGCAGACCTCCCGCGATCCCTTCGGCCAGATGTAGGAAACGAATCCGTCCCCGCCCCCTCGGGAATTAAACGCTGGCCCGCCCCGCCTTCGTGCCAGTATCATTGCCTGGTGCCAGACTTCCAACTCGCCTTCGCCCCCTCGATGCGATCGATAGATCGGGCCGAATGGGACGCCCTCGCCTCACGCTACGATTCGCCCTTCCTCGGCTGGGGCTTCCTCGCCCTCCTCGAGGAATCGAAGTCGGTCTCGCCGGAGCGCGGCTGGACTCCCCTCCATCTTCTCCTGCGTCGCGGCTCGCGGCTCGTCGCGGCGGCTCCCGTCTACGTCAAGACTTCGTCCGGCGGGGAGTTCGTCTGGGATTTCGAATTCGCGCGCGTGGCGGAGGCCAACGGCATAACCTGGTATCCCAAGCTCGTCGGGATGATTCCCGTGACGCCTTCGCCGGCCTGGCGCGTCATGGTCGCCGAAGGCGAGGACGAGGAGGCCCTCGTCGGTTCCGTGCTGGAAATCCTGATCGACGCGGCCTATTCAAACCAATTAGGCGGGTTCCACGTGCTCTGGCCGGCGCCCGACGCGGCCGAGCTGATCGGGAGACTCCGCGGAACCGATCGTCTCGCCGGGACTCGGGGCAGGCGATCGCGAGGCTCCGCGGCTGGGGCGCCGGGTCCGGAGGGCCTCGTCGCCTGGGAGCACCAGGCCTTCGTCTGGAACGACGAGGGCTACGGCGACTTCGCCGGCTATCTCGCGGCATTCTCAAAGAACATGCGCCGCAACGTGCTTCGCGAGCGCTCCGGTCTCGACGCGGGGCGCATCGAACGGAGGATCATCGAGGCGCGGGAGGCGGCCGGGACCCCGGGGCTCCTCGGCAGGATGGCCGATTACTACGAGACGACGAACGACCGCTTCGGTCCCTGGGCGGCGCGCTGGCTCGAACGCGATTTCTTTCTCCGCCTCCCCGAATTCATGCCTGAAGGCTGGATGCTCGGAGCGGCCTTCGCTGAGGGCGATAAGGAACCAATTGCCCTGTCTTTTTTGATGCGCGGGGCGAAGTCGATCTGGGGACGCTATTGGGGTTGCGCCCGCTTCGAGGCGGGCCTGCATTTCGAGCTCTGCTACTACCTTCCCATCGAGTGGGCGCTCCGCAACGGCATAGTCCGCTTCGACCCCGGAATGGGCAGCGAGCACAAGGCGCGGCGGGGCTTCCGCTCGGTGCTCGCCCCCTCGTTCCACGCGATTTGCGACCCTCGGATGGCGAAGGCTTTTTCGCAGGCTGTCGCCGAGGCCAACCGGTCGGAAATGGCGGAGATCGCGGCCCTCAACGCCGATCTGCCGTTCAAGGCGATCGCAAAGGAGAGCTCATGAAAGATTTCGCCAGGACGAATCTCGAGAGGACCCTCGACTCCACTAAGGGCCGGGGTCCGACCGCATCGCGGCCGCCGTTTTGAGGGCCTTCAAGGGTTCCGCGGCTATGGCGTCGCTGCCGGGCCGAGTACGCGATAGGCCCCTTCGATCCGCTGCAGTTCGAGCGGGAAATCGGCGACCTCGAGGCGGGTGACCTCGCCGTCGGCCTGGAAGAGGAGGGGGCCGGGATATTCCACGACGAGGCGATCGGCCGAGAATAGCTGGACCTCGCGGAATTTCACGTGCTCGCCCGCGCTGATGGGCCCCTTGATGGCGAGCTTGCCCAGCAGCGACATGCGGGGGATGAAACAGACGTTGTCCTGGCCGGGGAGTATCTTCTTGTTCGAGCCGTAGGTCCGATGGCCCGAGGCGCCCATCGCGAGGAGAAGGCAATCCCCTTCAATTAGGCGTTCTCCGGCCCCCTCGTGCCATGAGCGGATGGTCGCCGGCATCGACGGCCAGCGGAGGTCGTAGATGACAGCCGCGAGATCGACCATGGTCTTGTAGGAGTCGCCGGGGAAGCGGGTCTTGAGCCTATTGGTCATGTGGGCGATGAAGGCGTCGGCGCCGACGCTCGCGATGTTGAATGCCCATTGGGGAGGCTTGCCGCCGCTCGGGTTGGGGCTGATGAGAATGGCCGCCCGGGGTTCCGCTACGCAGGGGCCGAGGAAGCGACCGAGGGCAACGCCGAGATCGCGCCCTTCAGATCCGTCGTTGCCCGTTCCGAGGGGAAGGCGAAGCACGAGCCAACGGTTCCGCTTCTCCTCGGGCAGCTCCATCAAAGCGGAGGCGACCTCGAGGGCCGTGCCGTCTCCTCCGGCGGTCACCAGAACCCGCAGCGCAGGTCGAGCGCCGGCCCTTCCGGCTTCGGCGAAGATCTCGCGTGCGATGTTGGCTGCGTGCCCCGCGCGGTCGGTCCGATGGAGCCTGACGGAGCAGCCGCCTTCTCTCTCAGGAAGGGCTTCCGAAAGGACCTTGAGGGTCGCCAATTCGGCAGCCCGCCGCTTGGCGTAGCGAGGCCTGGTGAAGCCACCGGCGACTGGATTCGCGATCAGTTCGACCTCGATGGAAAGGCCGGGCGAAACGGGAGAACGCGAGAGGAGGTGGCGAAGTTCCTCGGCCAGTATTTCGGGACTCAACATGGCTGCCACTCTAACCGCCCCTTACCTTCCTGTCCACGAAATCCGATTGCGCGACGCGTCCCTGCGACGATTGACCGGCGGCGAGTCCCTGGTCGTCTTGACATGATACCGGCCGCGCTCTATACGAATATGAGGCCTAATAACTCCGATACCGGTCTCGAACAAGGATGGCATATATGGCTCTGCCGCGCTTTTCGATAGGGACGGGCGATCGTTTTGGCATGGAGGGAAGAGCCCAGCTCGCGGCCCTCGAAGCGGCCCGCGCCGCGGGAAAGGATGTCGGCATTGTCTGGAACAAGAGCGCGCGCGAACATGCCATCATCCACTCGAGCCCGGCCGACCAGCGGACCGCCGCGGCCGGCGCAGTCGCGGCAAGCGGATGGAAGGCTCCCTGGTTCGTCGACGCCGACCATGTCGGTCTCAAGACGGTGGAAGCCTTCGCTCCCCACTGCGACTTCTTCACGATCGACGTCGCCGATTTCATCGGCCAGAAATCGTCGCCCTCCGAAATCGAAATATTCGTGTCGCGACATGCCTCCCTCGCCGCGGCGAAGGGCCTGCCCGCCACCGTCGACGTCGAGGCGCTGCGAAGAGCCGCGTCCCGCTATCTCGAGGCCGTCAAGGAAGCCGGCAAAGTCTATCGCAAGATCGTCGAACTCAAGCGGGCAGCCGCCTTCGTCGCCGAGGTCTCCATGGACGAGACGAACGAGCCGCAGAGCCCCGCCGAACTCCTGGCCATTCTCGCGGCCCTGGCCGACGAAGGCATCCCCGTCTCCACCATCGCGCCGAAATTCTCCGGCCGCTTCAACAAAGGCGTCGACTACGTGGGCGACGTCGCGGGCTTCCTCGCCGAATTCGAGGCGGACGTGAAGGTCACGCAATTCGCCGCCAAGGCCTTCGGGTTGCCCTCCGATCTCAAGCTCTCCATCCATTCGGGCAGCGACAAGTTCTCGATCTATCCGGGCATCCGCGAAATTGCCCTGCGGCTGAACGCGGGTTTCCACCTCAAGACGGCGGGCACCACCTGGCTCGAGGAACTCGTCGGCCTGGCCGAGGCCGGCGGAACCGGACTCGCGATGGCCAAGGAGATCTACCGCGGGTCGTACGGGCGCTACGACGAGCTCGTCGGTCCCTACGCAGCCGTCGTCGACATCGACCGCGCCAGGCTCCCCTCGCCCTCCGCGGTCGACGCCTGGGACGGCCGAGCCTTCGCCGCCGCGCTCCGCCACGACCAATCGGAAAGCCGCTACGACCGTGGTTTCCGCCAGCTCCTCCACGTCGGCTACAAGGTGGCCGCCGAGGCCGGCCCTCGCTTTCTCCACGCGATCGAAGAGCATCGCGATTCGGTATCGCGCAACGTGACCACCAATCTTCTGGAGCGCCACCTCAGGCCGCTCCTCGGCTTCTGAAAGGACACAAGCATGGGCAGCTTCCTCGACGACGAATTCTTCCTCGACACGAAGGCGGGCCGCCGGCTCTACACTGAAAGCGCCGCCGATCTTCCCATCTTCGACTATCATTGCCACCTTTCGCCCGAGGCCATCGCCGAGGACGCCCCCTTCGCCGATATCGCGGAGATCTGGCTCGGCGGAGACCATTACAAATGGCGCATCATGCGGGCCGACGGAGTGCCGGAGGAGTTGGTGTCGGGACGAGGCGATCGCGGGGAGAAATTCGTCGCCTATGCCCGATCCCTTCAACGCGCCGCGGGCAACCCGCTTCTCGCCTGGTCCCATCTCGAACTCAGGCGGGCCTACGGAATCGAAGAGATCCTCACTCCCGAAAACGCCCACCGAATTCGCGAACGCGCCAACGCCGTCATGAGGGAGCGAGGCGACACGCCGCGGCGCTTGATGGAACGCTTCGGCGTCGCCGTCGTCTGCACCACGGACGATCCGGCCGATGACCTCTCGGCCCACAGGCAGCTCGCGAAGGATCCGATGATGGCGACCAAGGTCCTGCCTACCTTCCGACCGGACAAGATCATGAACATCGGCGACGCGGCGGCATGGAAGGCCTACGCGCAGAGGCTCGGCGTCGCGGCGGGGGTCGAAGTCCGCCGCTGGGCCGACCTCGTCAAGGCCCTCGATCTTCGCCACGCCTACTTCCACGAGATCGGCTGCCGGATCTCCGATCACGCAGTCTTCGTGCCCGAATACGTCCTCGCCTCCGAGTCGGAACTTGACGCCGTCATCGCCACCCTCCTTTCCGGCGCCCTTCCCGACGACAGGGCCCAGGCCGCCTTCAGGACCGCCGTGCTCCTCGAGGCGGCCCGCCTCGACGCGAAGCGCGGCTGGGCGATGCAGCTCCATATCAGCGCCCTGCGCAACGTCCGCGGCCGCTTCTTCGAGCACTACGGAGCGGACGGCGGCGCCGATTCGATCACCGACCTGCCCGTCATAGGTCCTCTCGCGCGATTCCTCGACGCTCTCGATCGCGAGGGGAAACTGCCGAAGACCATACTCTACAGCCTCGACCTCACCAAGAACGACGCCCTCGTCGCCCTCGCCGGTTCATTCTGCGGCTCCGGCGGCAGCGGTCCCAACGAAGCGGCGCGGGTGCAGGTGGGCGCCGCCTGGTGGTTCAACGACCAGAAGGACGGCATGACGCGGCATCTCGAAAGCCTCGCCTCGCTCGGGCTCGTCGGCCGATTCCTCGGCATGCTGACCGATTCGCGATCCTTCCTGTCCTATCCGAGGCACGAGTATTTCAGGCGGCTCCTCTGCGGCTGGGTCGGACGCATGATGGACCGCGGCGAGCTCCCCGACGACGACGCCTACACGGGCGCCATCGTCCGCGCGATCTCCTGGGGCAACGCCGCGACCTGGTTCGGCATCGAGCCGCCCACCTGGGCCCTCGAGCGCGCCTCGAAGGTCGTGCCCCTCATCTGACGCGGTCGCCGCCGGCGAATCGAAGCTCAGGCGACGAGGAGCCAGGCGCTACCGATGGCAATTGTGATGATCGTGACCGGGAGCCCGACGCGAAGATAGGTGCCGAAGGAGAGGTCGACGCCCGCGCGCTTGGCGCCTTCGGCCACGATGAGGTTGGCCACCGAGCCGAGAAGGGTCAGGTTCCCCGCGAAGGTACTCGCCATCGCGAGGGTGAGCCAGGCGGCCTGCGGATCGGCGAAGTGGGGAACCAGGGGCCTGAAGAGCATCACCGCCGGCACGTTCGACACGAGATTCGAAAGCACCGCGACGAAGCCCGCCAGGGCTCCGATCGGTGGCGTCCCGTCCGACCCGACCAGGTTCGGCAGGACGTTCTTCACCACGCTCTCGTACCAGCCCCTTCCCTCGATCGCCTTCGTCATGACGAAAAGCCCGGCGAAGAACACGAGCAAGCCGAAGTCCACATAGCCGAAGACCTTCTCGGGATCGATGCGCCGGGTGACGAGGAGCACCGAGGCCGCGGCCAGCGCGGCAATCGAGGATTCGACTCCGACGAGGAGAAGGACGAGCATCAATGCGGCGGCGCCGAGACTCTTGGCGATCAGCGGCTTGTCGATCTCGACACGCGTTCCATCCATCGTCGAAAGCCGTACCCCCTTCGAGCCGAATTCCCCGCGATAGGCGACGACCACGACGAGCCAGACGACGAGCAGTCCGACGAGGGCCGGAGGCCCCAGCCTCGAGGTGAATTCGGCGAAGGGAATGCCGCTCGAGGCGCCGATGAGCATGTTCTGCGGATTTCCGATGATCGTCGCCTCCGAGCCGACGTTGGCCGAAACGGCGACGGCGATCAGGTAGGGCAGCGGATCGCGCCTCGCGCGCCTCGCCATCTCGGCGACCAGCGGCGTGAACACGATGCAGATGGTATCGTTGAGGAAGAGGGCCGAGAGGAGGCCCGATGCCGCAACCACCAGGGCCAGCAACGATTTTGGTGTGCGCGCGACGGCGAGGATCCGTCCGCCTGCCACGGAAAAGAAGCCCGCCATCCTCAAATTGGCGACGACGAGCATCATCGCGAGGAGGAGGGCGATCGTTCCGATGTCGACGGCGGCGAAGGCGCCGGTCGGCGTGAGGGCCCCGAGCACGACAAGAAAGGTCGCCGCTGCGAGGGCCATGCCCGGCCGATTCATTCTGAGCCGGGGAATGCGGCCGATCGCGATGCCCGCGAGGGCGATCACGAGGACGGCGTCGATGGCGAGATTCTTGAACATCGGTGAAAGATTAGTCCGGTCGAATGGCCCTGTTCAACGGGGCCTCCGCGAGGAAGGCCTCGGAACCCTCTCGCGCCCCGCCCGCGCTCGCGCCCGGGCGATTGCCGCTCCCATCGTGAGGCCCGAATGAGGGCCTCTTAGCCCTTAACCGCCCCCATCGTGAGCCCTTTCACCACGTACTTCTGGAAGATCATCGTAATTATGATGGCTGGGGTCATTATGGCCACGGCTACGGCCATCACCGCGCCCCAGTCGACCTCGGCGTAGGACACGAAGTTGTAGATGGCGATGGGCAGGGTCTTGGTCTTCTGCATGGAAAGGACCTGAGAGAACATGAAGTTGTTCCAGGAGAAGATGAAGGAGAGGGTCATCGCCGTCACGATTCCCGGGCCCGAGATGGGCAGGATTATCGACAGGAAGGCACGCTGCTGGGTCGCGCCGTCGACGCGGGCGGACTCCTCGAGCTCACGCGGAATTCCCTCGAACCATGTAGTCATGATCCACACCACGACGGGCAGCGTTATGAGGAGATGCGAGAGGATGAGTGCTATGTAGCTGTCCATGAGGTGGAGTCGCGAGAAGATGATGTACCAGGGCAAGAGGAAGGCGATGCCCGGCATGAGGCGCGCGACGAGGATGAAGACCGAAAGCTTCGCCTGACCGAAGCGAGCTATCGAATAGGCCGCGGGCAGACCCAGGAGAAGGGCCCCCGCCACGGCGGAGACGCCGACGATGGTCGAGTTGACGAAATACTGGAGGAAATTCTGCTCGCCGAAGACCCGCTCGTAGTTGCGCAACGTCGGCTCGAAGATGAATTTCGGCGGCCAGGAGATGATGTCCACCTGGGTCTTGAAGGAGGACATGAGCATCCAGATGAAGGGAAAGAGGAGGACGAGGGCTATGGAAAGTACGACCAGATAGAAGATCGCCGAAAGGATAGGGTTCCTTTTCATCGTGTCAACCCTCGACCTTCGCGCGCGCCTTCATGATGCCGAGGCTCGAGGCGAGGACGATGACGAACAGGGAGACCAGGATGACCGAGGCCTGCCCCATCCGGAAATATTCGAAGCTGTACTTGAAGCCGAGGATGTTGAGGGTTTCCGAGGAATATCCGGGGCCGCCGCTCGTCATCGCGTAGATGATGTCGAAGGTCTTGAGCGCGTCGATCAGGCGCAGGATCATCGCCGTGAGGATGGCCGGCGCGAGCATGGGCAGGGTTATGAGCCACAGGGTCTGCGCCGCGTTCGCCCCGTCGACCCGCGCGGACTCGTAGGGGTCGGTCGGTAGGGAGGCAAGGCCGGCCAGCACGATGAGGGTGATCATCGGCGTCCATTGCCAGGTGTCGACGAGGACCAGCGAGGGAAGGACCGTGGCGGAATTGGACACCCATTCGAGTTTCGGCAGGCCCGCCTGAACGAGGGCCCAGTTGGCGAGGCCGATGGTCGGGTCGTAGAAGAGATTGAACACGATGCCGACGGCCACGGGGGTCGCGACGAGAGGCAGGAGGAGGAGGAGCTTGATGAGGCCCTTGCCCCGGAATTCGCGGTTGAGGATGAGGGCGATCGTCACACCTATGAAGGTTTCGAGGAGGAGGGCCAGGCCCGTGAAGGCGAAGGTGCGCCCGATGGCGTCGAGGAAGCGCGGCTCGGTGAATACCCGGAAATAGCTCTGGAAGCCCACGAAGGCGAAGGGCATCCCCGAGGTGAGGCTCCAGTTCGTGAAGGAAAGGAAGAGGGTGTATCCGACGGGAAACACCATCAGCAGGAAAATGAACAACACCGCCGGCAGCGGAAAGATCACGCTGAGATTGCGCTCGAGAAATCCCGTCTTGGCCATGCAACCCTCTTCAAAAGGTATCAGTCCGCCCATCCGCCGCCGCACCTTAACAGACGGGCGCGAAGCGTTGGAAGGGCGGGGACCTGGGGCACGCGACTACTGTCGCGAAGGCCCCAGGTCGTGTTTTGGAAAGTTGGGGTCTTCGCGAGCCGAGGCTCGCGTGAAGGAAACCTTTTGCTCGCGCGAGCGCAGCTCGCGACGGAAGGTTTCCTTCCCCAGTATCTTATTGGACGCCGTACTCGCCGGTGTCCTGGAGGAGGTCGTTGACCTGGCTCACCTTCTGGTCCGCGAGCTTCTGCAGGTTGGTGGAATCGCCCTTGGAGTTGATAGCCTCGACGATGACCTCGCCGATGCGATCGCGGGCCTCTCCGACGGCGCTCATGTAGGGGCGGTCGTAGGGGATGCCGGTCTTCGCAGCGACGTTGCGGGTGTCGATGAGACCCTGGGGAACCTGGGCGAGAACGGCCTTGTCCTGCCAGGGCGAGTTGCGCGCCACGGCGATGGCGAGTTGGGAAAGCCCCTTCTTCTGCATGTCGGAGCTGGTGGCCCAGGCGAGGAACTGCTGGGCGGCGTCGAGGTTCTTGGTCTTGTTGGAGATCGCGACGCCCCAGGAGACGACGATGTAGGGGGAGCTGGCCTTGGGTCCGGCGGGGAAGTTGGCGATGCCGACGTTCTCCTTGGGCACCTGGGACTTGGAGGGATCGATGATCTGGCCGTAGAAGGTGCCGGCATCGGTCCACATCGCGATCTTGCCGGCCTGGAAGAGCGGCATGATGTTGTCCCAGGACATGGCGGTTACGCCCGCGGGGCCGTAGTTGCCGAGGAGCTTGCCGTAGTAGCGGAAGGCGTCGATGGCGTTCTTGGAATTAAAAACCGCCTTGCCCTTGTCGAGGAAGGCGCCACCATAATTGTAGAGGTAGCTGGCGAACTGGGTGACGCCGGGATTGCCCTTGCCGCGGCTGGCGATGCCGGCGATGCCGTCTTTGTTGAGCTTGGCGGCGGCGGTCTCGAGTTCGGCGAGGGTCTTCGGAACGGCTACGCCGGCGGCCTTGAGGAGGTCGACGCGATAGTAGAGGACTTCCCACTCGGTGAGGATGGGCACGGTGTAGATCTTCGAGCCGAAGGTGACGGGCTGGAGGGCGTTCTTCGGGAAGTCGGAGAAGTCGTAGGAGCCGAGGGCCTTGTACCAACCGTTCTTGTAGAACATCTTGCCGTCCTGGAGGGGACGGGTCATGAAGACGTCGACGGTTGAGGAGCCGGTGGCGAACTCGGTGGCGAGTTTGGTGGAGAGCTGGCCCTCCTGATACTGCTCGACGTTGACCTTGATGCCGGTCTGCGCCTCGAAATCCGGAATGGCTGCCTTGAGAAGATCTCCGTAGGGGTGGTTGGCGAGGAGAACGCGAATTTCCTTCGCCTGCGCCGCCGCTCCGAATGCGAGGAGGGCGACCATAGCTGCGAGAATCAGCTTCTTCATCTCTGCTGCTCCTTTATGCGCAAAAGATCAGGCTCTCGCCGCGAATGGCGGAACCGCTATGTAGTATCCGATCCATGATGTGAATCGTCAATCACAAAAAGAAACTTTTTTTCTTGCATGTTTTTTTCTTTCACGATAAGGTTTGTACGGATACAGCAATGAGCGAAAGCGACTGTCTCGCCGGTATTCGTACTCGTCTCGATACCTGGTCCGCAAAGGAGCGGAAGGTCGCTTCCTATATATTGGCGAACCCGAAAGACGCGGTCGATCCGAGCATCGAGGAACTGGCAGAGAGAATCGGGGTTTCCGAATCCACCCTGTTCCGCTTCGTCCGCAAGCTCGGCTACGCAGGCTATCAGCAATTCCGGATAGCCCTCGCCACCGAGGCCATCGCGCCTCGTGACACCTGGTACGATTCGCCGGAGGCTGCCCTGGACGAGAAATCGGCGGCGGCCGTCGTGTTCAGGACGAGCATCGCGGCCCTCGAGGCGACCCTCGCGAGCCTGGACCCGGCCCTCCTGGAAAGGGCGGCCGAGGCGATGACCAAGGCCAGGCGCGTGCCCATCCTCGGCATAGGCGGCTCGAACGCCGTGGCGCAGGACGCCTGGCACAAGCTCGTCAGGACCGGCCTCCCCTGCGAGGCGCCGATCGACTTTCATAGCCAGCTCATGCTCGCCTCGCAGTCGGGGCCGGGCTCCTTCGTCATCCTCTTTTCGCATACCGGCTCGAACACAGACGCCCTCGCCCTCGCCGACGAGGCGAAGCGCTCGGGAGCGAGCCTCCTCATAGTGACGAGCCAGCCGCGAAGCCCCCTGGCTAAGCGCGCGGACTTCCTCGTCGTCTCGCGGAGCTCGGGCGCCCGCCTCGTCTCGGAGGCCTGGTCCGGAAGGATAGCCCAACTCGCGATCATCGATACCCTCTACGTCCTCGTGATGGAAAAACTCGGGGAGGAGGGTGAACGACATCTCGAATCCATGCGCCGGGCCATCGCCCGGAGAAGACTCTAAGCCGAAACGCGCTCGAGCGAAGCAAGGAGCTACCTATGCCCGAATTGAAAGTACCCGCCAAAGGCGCGGCCGCAAGGGACTTCGCAGCCCTCGGAGCCCTCGTCACGAGGCTCGACCCGGGAGTCCTGCCCTTCTCCGTGGCCGATTCCTACGCATTGCACGTATCCGGCGGCGAATACAATGTCGCCGCCAACCTTGCCCGATGTTTCGGGCAGCGCTGCGCCGTCCTGAGTGCCATGGTCGACAATCCCATCGGGGCCAAGGTCGAGCGCGAGGTTCGCGCCGCGGGGGTCGAGGGTATTTATAGAAGATTCGAGCACGACGGGGTGCGGGGGCCGAACATCGCGACGGTCTGGAGCGATCGGGGAATGGGGCCGCGGCCGCCCGTGGTCTTCTACAATCGCGCCAACGAGGCGGCGGCCCTCCTCGGTCCGGGAAGCTTCGACTGGAAGGCCGTCTTCGCGGGCGGCATACGCTGGTTCCATTCCGGCGGAATATTCTCCGCACTTTCGACGACCACGCCCGACCTCGTCATCGAGGCGATGAAGGCGGCCAAGGCCGCCGGCGCCGTGGTCTCCTTCGACCTCAACTATCGCGCGAAGCTCTGGAACGCGGCCAGGATGGCAGCGGCGGCGAGCGGCACGGCGGGCGGCTCGCAGAGCGTGGCCTCTGCTCCGGAAATCCTGTCTCGCATCGTCGAGAACGTGGACGTCCTCGTCGGCAACGAGGAGGACCTCCAGCTCGGCCTCGGCCTCACGGGGCCCAAGGTGGACGGCAAATCCAAGCTCGACCCGGCGGCCTTCCTCGGCACGATCGGCGAGGTCACGAGGCGCTTCCCGAAGCTCTCCGCAATCGCGACGACCTTGCGTGAGGTGCACTCGACCAACCGACATTCCTGGAGCGCCGTTCTCTGGCTCGACGGGAAATCCTATGTCGCGCCTACGATGGAGCTCGACGTCCTCGACCGTATCGGCGGCGGCGACGGTTTCGCCGCAGGCCTCATCTACGGTTTCCTCGCCGAAAAGTCCCCCGAGGAATCCCTCAGGCTCGGCTGGGCCCACGGCGCCCTCGTCACCACCTATCCCGGCGACACCAGCCTCGCCAGCCTCGCCGAGGTCGAAGCCCTCGCGAAGGGCGGATCGGCGAGAGTTCAGCGGTGAACGACCTTGGTGAGGATAGCGGACCTGGCAGGCCCGGAAGTCGGGCAACCGGGGACAGCCTTTCGAACAAGGAGCAAGCATGAAAGCTGACATCGGTCTCGTCGGGCTCGCGGTGATGGGCCAGAATCTCGTGCTCAACATCAACGATCACGGCTACTCGGTGGCCGTCTTCAACCGCTCGCCGAAGGCGACGCGGGACTTCCTGGCCGGCCCCGCAGCGGATCGTCGCAATTGCACCGACAAGGGCTGCATTACCGGGGCGGAGACCATGGAGGAATTCGTCGGTCTTCTCTCCAGCCCCAGGCGAATCATCCTCCTCGTGAAGGCCGGCGAGGCCGTCGACGACACCATCGAGAAACTCCTCCCCCTCCTCGACAAGGGCGACATCATCATAGATGGGGGCAACTCCTTCTGGGCGGACACCGAGAGGAGGGCGACCTACCTCACTGGGAAGGGCATCCGCTTCATCGGCTCGGGGGTCTCAGGCGGCGAGGAAGGGGCGCGGCACGGCCCCTCGCTGATGCCCGGCGGCGACCCCACGGCCTGGCCCCTCGTCGACTCCGTCTTCGAGGCGATTGCCGCCCGCGCTCCCGGCGGTGAGGCCTGTGTCGCCTGGATGGGCTCGGGCGGCGCCGGGCATTTCGTGAAGATGGTGCACAACGGTATCGAGTACGGCGACATGGAGCTCATCGCCGAGACCTGGCATCTTCTCAAGGAAGTTGTCGGTCTCGGGGCCGACGAGATGGCCGCGACCTTCTCGAAGTGGAACGGCGGCGAGCTCGAAAGCTATCTCATCGAGATCACCGCCTCTATCCTCGCCTTCAAGGACAAGGACGGCTCGCCCCTCGTCGACAAGATCCTCGACGCTGCGGGACAGAAGGGCACGGGGAAGTGGACGGGCCAGGAGGCCCTCGACGCGGGCATACCCCTCACCCTCATCACCGAGGCCGTCTACGCCCGGGCCCTCTCCGCCCTCGTCGACGAGCGCCGGGCGGCCTCGTCCATCCTCCCAGGACCCGACGCGAAGGCTCGCGAGGCCGCGAAGGGCGGGCGACCGACGGCTGGTCTGGTCGAGGATCTTCGCAAGGCCCTCCTCGCGGCGAAGATCGTCTCCTACGCCCAGGGCTTCATGCTCCTCCGCGAGAAGAGCGCGGAAAAGGACTGGAAGCTCGACTACGGTTCGATCGCCCTCACCTGGAGGGGCGGCTGCATCATCCGCTCGGCCTTCCTCGGCAAGATCAAGGAAGCCTTCGTCTCCAAACCCGACCTGCCCTCCCTGATGGTCGACCCCTACTTCGCGAAGCTGCTCGCCGACTGCCAGGGGAGCCTCCGGTCGGTGATCGGCCTCGCCGCCGCGGCGGGGATCCCCGTGCCTTCCCTTTCAGCGGCATTGGCCTTTTACGATGGCTACCGCTCGGCCAGGCTCCCCGCGAACATACTCCAGGCCCAGCGCGACTATTTCGGCGCCCATACCTACGAGCGCGTCGATCGGCCCCGCGGCGAATTCTTCCATACCGACTGGATCGGCTCGGGAGCGACTGCCGTCTCGGGTACCTACAATGCTTAGCTTTTCGGCGGGCGACGCCCTGGGGGAAATCCGATGAAGGCTCTCGTTCTCGAGGAATACAAGAAACTCGTCGTCAAGGAAATCGCGAAGCCCGAACTCCGCGGTCCGGACGACGTCATCGTCCGCGTGCGGGCCGCCGCCATCTGCGGCTCCGACGTGCACGGCTGGGACGGATCGACGGGCAGGCGCAAGCCCCCCCTCGTTATGGGCCACGAGGCTGCCGGCGAAATCGTGGAAGTCGGTAGCGGCGTCCGCCGCTTCAAGAGCGGCGACAGGGTGACCTTCGATTCGACCGAATGGTGCGGCAAGTGCTGGCACTGCCTCCGCGGCGAGGTCAACCTCTGCGACGATCGCAAGGTTCTGGGTGTCTCCCCAGGCGAATGGCGTCGCGATGGGGCCTTCGCCGAGTACATCGTCCTGCCCGAGCGCATCCTCTTCCGCCTTCCGGCGAACATCGATTTCGTGCGGGCCGCCCTGGCCGAGCCCTGCGCCGTCGCCGCCCACGCCGCAGCCATCACGCCGCGCGAAGCCACCGACGCGGTCGCCGTGGTCGGAACCGGCCTCATCGGTCTCCTCCTCGTCTCGATCATCAAGGCCGAGGGGGCGGGCCTCATTATCGCCCTCGACACCCAGGCGGACCGGAGGGCCTCGGCCCTCGCCTTCGGCGCCACCCATGCCTTCGATCCCACGGAGCCCTCCACGATGGTCAAGCTGCGGGAGCTGACCGACGGCCGCGGCGTAGACCGGGCCTTCGAGGCGGTCGGCGCCACGGCCCCGATCCGCACGGCCATCGCCGCGACCCGCAAGGGCGGATCGGTCACCCTCATCGGCAACGCCAGCCCCTCCATCGACCTCCCCCTCCAGGAAGTGGTGACGAGGCAGATCGCCCTCCTGGGTTCCTGCGCCGTGGCCGGCGAGTACGATAGGGTCCTCGAACTGATGGCCTCGGGGGCCCTCGACCCGATGCCCCTCGTCAGCGCGGTCGCTCCCCTCGCCGAAGGTCATAGTTGGTTCGAACGCCTGTACGCCCGCGAGGCCGGGCTCCTCAAGGTCGTTCTTCAACCCTGATGCCGGCAAGCCGCCCGCAGGCTGTTCCGCCATCCGGCTCATATCGGCCCTAATCGAAAGGACGTCCCATGAAGGAAATCAAGGTCGGCATCGTCACCTACGGCAAGGTCGCAAGGCTCCAGGCCAAGGCGATGGCGAAGCTGGAAGGGGTCCGCCTCGTCGCCGTCCAGGGCAGGGACGAGGCGAAGCGGGAGACCTTCGCGCGGGACTTCGGCATTCAAGCCTGCGCGACGATCGCCGACCTGGCGAGGGCGGGCGCGGAGTTGGCCATCGTATCATCTCCCCATCCCCTCCATCGCGAGCAGGCCGTCGAGGCCCTCGATGCCGGCATGCACGTCCTCGTGGAAAAGCCCATGGCCCTTACGACGGCGGACTGCGACGCCATGATCGAGGCCGCGAAGCGAAACGGCCGCAGGCTCGGCGTCATCAGCCAGCGCCGGTGGTTCCCCGCGGTCCGGCGTGTCAAGGACGCCATCGCGAGCGGCAAGTTGGGCGACACCATCCTCGCCGACGTCGTGATGTTCGGCTGGCGCGACGAGGCCTATTACCGCTCCGACCCCTGGCGAGGCTCCTGGTCGGGCGAGGGCGGCGGCGTCCTTGTGAACCAGGCTCCCCACCAGCTCGATCTCCTCCTCTGGTTCATGGGCCCGGTGGCCGAAGTGCAAGCCTATTGGGCGAACCTCAACCACCCCTACATCGAGGTCGAGGACACGGCCGTCGCCGTCCTCCGTTTCGAGTCGGGGGCCCTCGGCTCCCTCCTCGTGTCGAATTCGCAGAAGCCCGGCATCTACGCCAAGGTGCACGTACACGGCAAGAATGGGGCGACGGCCGGCGTCCAGACCGACGGCGGAGCCATGTTCGTCGCGGGGATGTCCTCGATCGTGGAACCGGCTAAAAACGACATCTGGACCATACCGGGCGAAGAAGGGCTTCCCGCGCGCTGGGAGGGCGAGGACCTTGCCTTCTTCAAAGGACTGGAGGCTCAGGGCGTCGATGCCACCGATTGGTATCATGCCAGGCAGATCGAGGATTTCGCCGCGGCGATCAGGGAAGGAAGGGAGCCTTCGGTGGGCGCCGCATCGGGGCGGGCGGCGGTCGCCCTCTTCGAGGCGATCTACGAATCGGGGAGGACAGGCAAGGCCGTAAAGCCCCGCTGAGCGCGGCTCTTGCGCCGCGTTCCGAAGGGTTTATCATTGCCTCGTGGGATACGGCCAGAAGAGCGGCGCCACCTACGCCGTCCGTGGCATCAGGTCCTTCGCGGATTGGGTGGAATTCGACGAAGCCCGCATAGGCGTCTTCTTCGGTCCCAACTCTTCGGGCAAGAGCGCCCTCATCTCCGCCTTCCTCCTCCTCCGTGGTCAAACGGACATCTTCAGGCTCTCCTTCGTCGAAGGCGGCCACGGCTTCGCGGATTTCCTCGACGCGATCAAGGATCGGAGCCCCGAGGGACGAATCGAATTTCGAATCGGCTGTTCGGTTGACGCGGCCAAGGCCATGCTCCCTTCGGGTCTTCCGACGCCCGACCCCGTGCGCTGGCGCTTCGAAGTGAGCCTGATCTATGCCGCCGATCCCTTCGACGGCGGCCAAAGCGGGATCCTCGTCGAGCTCTCCCTCGACCTCGTGGAGGAAGAGCTGCGGACGCGGATTTTTTCCGCCTCCTCGCGTCCCGACGGAGGAGAACTTTCCTTTTCCACCGCCGACGCCCTCGCGCTTCCCTTCGTTCGCTCCCGCCTAGTAGGAACGGATGAGGCGCGCGCCGATCCGGAGGCGGGGCTCGAGCGCGCGATTGCTATCGCCGAAGGCCTCCTGTCGACCTCACGCGGCGAGGCTACGGAGAGGGCGAGGCGCCTGCGCGATTCCCTCGCGGCCATTCGCCGGGAAGCCCTGATCCAGCGGGAATTCGAGCACATCGTCCTCGCGGAACCCGAAGAGGGGAAAGGGCGCGCCGACTGGACGCGGCACCGAACGAGGTCGCGCTCCTACTTGAGCCAGGAGCTCAAATACCTTCGCTCCCTTTCCGACATGCTGATAGCCGAGTGCTTCGAGGGAGCCGGGATCAGGTCGATGCGCTCCCGGGAAAGCGGCAGGGAGATCCGGCTTTCCTTCTATTCGGTCTTCGGAGAAATCCTCGAGGCCGCAGGCTTCTCGACGGCGAATCGCACTCGACCTCGGTACCACTTCCCCGCGAGAGTCGATGCGGCCGCCGGCGAAGGGGCGCCTCGCGGCTGCGCGACCGCCCGCGGAGCCGGCGCTCTCGTCCTCTCGGCCTCCGGGGAATACTTCGCCTGGCTGCGCGACACGGTGAACATCAGCCTCTGCAGCGACGAGAGCGGTCGCCATTCCATCGAGGGGGGAGGCCTGGAGGCATCCTACGGCAGGGCGATTCTGGCCATGCGCGAGGCTCGCGAAGGCGAAGCCCTCGTGCCGGAGGGAAGGGAGGCCGATCCCCATCTCCTCGACATCGAGGCGCGGCGCCACTCCCTACACGCCTTCCTTTCCGACTGTGGCCTCGCCGAGGATCTGGAATTCCGCCCCGGCTCATCGGAGCAATCGGCCATCATGCTCGTGCGCGCGGGCGAGCGCCGCAAGATCGGGGACTCGAGCGAAGGGCTCCGGCGCCTCGTCGTCCTCTCGGTAGCCCTGCTCTATCTGCCCTGGGGCTCCCTCGTCTCGATCGAGGAACCGGAGGCCGGGCTCGACTCATGGTTCCGGGAAAAGGCAGCGAAGCTGATCCGCCTCCTCGCGAAGGCGGCGGGGGCGGCTATCCTCGTGGAAACCCGCAGCCCGGAATTCGTGGAGGCACTGGGTCCCTTTCGCTCGCCCGAGGGGACGAGGGAACGCGGACCAGAGGCTAAAGTCGTCGGCACGAGAGACAGCGAGGACGGTCTCGTGCGGGTGACGGAACTGGGCTGAGGCGCCGAGGCATTCCCCGGCATCAATCCCTTCATCCCAGGGACCAGCAACGGAGGCCCCCTCACTCGGCGTACTCGAAAACTTCCTCGATCGACAGACCGAAAATTCTAGCCACGCGAAAGCCCATCTCGAGGGAAGGCGTGTAGCGATTCTTTTCGAGGGAGATCACTGTCTGACGAGTCACCCGAAGGGCATCGGCCAGCGCCTCCTGGGTCATCCCCTTCGCCTGTCTGAGTTCGAGCACGCGATTGCGCAGCATCGGATTCAACTCCGCCGGCTCTTGATCGCGAAGAGAGCCAGGAAAAGATAGGCTTGGAAGATCATCACGACCAAGACGGCCCTTCCGGCGATGAGCCATTCCGCGGGGAGCGAAGGGATGCTGAAGACGGTGAAGACGAAAATCATCATCGCGAAAAGACTCACTCGGTAAGTCGTAGAGGCGGCATCCTTGAAATTGCGTTCCGTTCTCTCGTCGGAGAGCACGAGCCTCGATTTTTTCACCATTCCCTTGGCCACCGCGAGGACGATCGCTCCCAAGGCTACTCCGCCAAGGGCGTAGGCCCATGAGGGAATACCCGGCACGAAGCCGTCGAGGACGAAAAAACCGGCAATGATAAGGGCCGTCATCCCCAGGGTCATGACATGAAAGCTTCTTTGCGTCATGGCTGCCTCCTGGGATGAATGTAAAACTCGTTTTACTTTTTGTCAAACTGTTTTTACATTCATCGAACGAAATACATGCCCATCGGCCCTTGTCCCTTCACCTCGATTCGGCCCCGATCTTCACAGTCCACCCGAGCTCCGAGGAGTTTTCGCGTCGCCTCCGACACGTTGATGCGCATCGGGGCCGAGGCGTTTTCCATCCGACTCGCGACGTTCACCGTGTCGCCGAAGACGTCGTAGATGAAGCGCCTGACGCCGACGATGCCGGCGACGACCTCGCCCGAATGGACGCCGACCCGCATTTCCCAGCGGAGCCCGGCCTTCGTGTTGCGCGCATCCAGCCAACCGAGCATATCGCGCGCCGCCGACACGAGGGATAGCGCATGGTCGGGGTTGGCCTCGGGCATGCCTGAGACGGCGAGGTAGGCGTCGCCGATCGTCTTGATCCGCTCGCAGCCGTGGTCGCGCACGATCCCGTCGAAGGCGGCGGTGATGTCGTTCAACTCGGCGATCACCTCTCTCGGCGACATGCGGGACGATTGGCCGGTGAAATTGACGAGGTCGCCGAAGAGGACAGAGGCGTCGGGGAAGGATCGCGGCTCGCTCGCCCCCTTCTCCTTGAGCTCGGCCGCGATCGAGGCCGGCAGGAGGGCTTCGAGGAGACGCTCGGATTTCTCGCGCTCGCTCTCGACGCTGCGCTGGGCCTCGCGCAGCCTGAGATGGGTCCCGACCCGGGCGACGACTTCCTCGCGCTGGAAGGGCTTCGAAACGTAGTCGACCGCGCCGGCTCGAAAGCCCTCGACCTTGTCCTCGATCTGATTGAGCGCGGAGATGAAGATGACCGGAATGTCGGCGAGGTCGGGATCGGCCTTGAGCCGCGCTATGGTCTCGAAACCGTCCATCCCCGGCATCTTGATGTCGAGGAGGATGAGATCGGGCCTGGCCTTGGCGGCGATCTGGAGCGCCCGCTCGCCCGATTTCGCCTGGAGGGGATGGAAGCCCGCCTGGACGAGGGTTTCGCTCAGTACCTTGAGATTCTCCTCGATGTCGTCGACGACCAGCACCAGGCTCGACTCATCGGCCATCGCCCACCTCCTTCGTAAGCATTGTAATCAATTCGGCGATCGCCCCGTCGTCGTAGGCCGAGGCCGCCCTCGAGAGGGCCGCGGAAAGCTGGGGGGCCTTCTCGGCCACGTCCGTGGCGAGGGCGGCGATGCTGGCAAAATCGTTGATCGCAGCGGCCTCCTCGATGGCCGCCCTGGGGCCGGCCCCGATCGCCGCCCATTCCGCGGGACTGGGTTCGCCGGCGCCCGGGGCCGCGGGCAGTTCGATCACCGTGGGTTTCGTTTCGATCCTGAAGGCGACGCGCCCCCTGTCGCGGATGAGGGCGTGGAGGGAGGATCGCTTGAACGGTTTCGCGAGGAAACCGTCGAAGCCGGCTTCCGCGATATGTCGCTCGTCGTGGCTGAAAGCCGAGGCGGTGAGGGCGAAGACGGGTACTGCCCTCGTCCGTTCGTCGCCCTTGAAGAGGGCCACGGACTGGTAGCCGTCCATCACGGGCATCTTGATGTCCATGAAGACGATCGCGTACGGCGTCTCCAGGGCGCGCTCGAAGGCCGACTTGCCGTCCTCGGCCTCGTCGATGAGGAAGCCGATCCTTTCGAGCATTTCCCGGAGCACGAGACGATTCGACTCCTGGTCGTCGACGACGAGTATCCGGAGCCGCGCCTCAGGATCGACGCTGATCGCCAGACCCGCGTCGGGGTCGAGGGCCGGAGCCTCGCCGCTCTCGGCCAGGGCTAGGGAGAAGGAGAACTCGCTGCCCCTACCCAGTTCGCTTTTCACCTCGAGGGCGCCGCCCATCATGGCCACATAGCGGCTCGAGATTGCGAGGCCGAGACCCGTGCCGCCCTCGTGGTCGGTGGTCGAGGCCTGGACGAAGGGCCGCATGATGAGGTCGAGCTCTTCCGCGGGGATGCCCCGGCCCGTGTCGCGGACCGCGAAACGCACGCTGCCCGCATAGACGATTCCCCCTCCGTCCTCCCCCTCCTCCACCGCGTTGGAGGGCCCGACGAGGAGTCCGATCCCGCCCTCCCCCGTGAACTTCACGGCGTTGCCGACGAGATTGATCATCACCTGCCGGAGCTTCCCGAGGTCGCCGCGCACGTACTTCGGCAGACCCTCGAGGGTTTCGACATAGAGGGAGAGTCCCTTCTTTCGACAGCGCTGCTCGAACATGTCGCGGATGTCCTCGATGAACTGGCCGAGGTCGAAGACGCTTTCGTGGAGCTCCATCCGCCCGGCCTCGATCTTCGAGATGTCGAGGATGTCGTTGATGAGGGAAAGGAGATGCTCGCCGCTCCTCGTGATCACCCGCACCTTTTCGCGCTGGCTCTCGGTGAGGTTGCGATCGTCGCCGAGGAGCTGCGTGAAACCGAGGATGGCGTTGAGAGGCGTCCTGAGCTCGTGACTCATGTTCGCGAGGAACTCGCTCTTCATCCTGCTCGCGTCTTCGGCGTCTACCCGCGCGCGCCTGAGGTTGGCCTCGATCTCCTCCTGCTTGCTTATGTCGTGGAGGATGACCGTCGTCCAGGCGTCGCCCTCGCCCCGCGACAGATGCGACTCGAAGATCACGGCCCGGCCGCCGCCCGCCTTCCAGGAAAGGCGGGCCACGCCTTCGCGGTGCGCCTCGGCGAAGCCTTCCGTACCCGCGGAGAGGAAATCGCCGATCCCCCTTTCGAGGGCCGCCTCGCGTCCGCAGCCGAAAACCGACTCGGCCGCGGAATTGAATACCTTGAGCCTGCCCTCCGAATCGAAGGCCAGGATGGGATCGGCGGCGAGCTCGACGACGTCCTCGAGTCGCTTGCGAGATATCTCGAGCTGCCCCTCCTGCTTCGAGATGAGGGCGTTGATCTCTCGGTAGACCGGCGTGTATTCGTCGTCCTGGATGATGTCGATGACCCTCGCCGCCTTCCTCCCTGGCGCGTTGAGCGAAACCAAGCGCTCGCCGATCGTCGCCAGAGGCCGCTCGATGACCGAACGGAGGAGCCAGATCATCTGGCCGAAGACGCCGGCCATGAGGGCGAGCTTCACGAGGAATACGTACATGGCGTCGCGCAGCCCCGAGTACTGCCGGACGTGGAAGATGAAGTCCGGCGCGGAGAAAAGGGACGAAGGCGGCGCAGAAGGCATTGCGGGCATCATCTGCAGCCATCCGGACAGGAAACTTCCCGCGAAGGAGAAGGCGCTCGCCGTCAAGAAAAGCACAATTGCCAATAAAATCGAGAAAATGCGCGAGAAGAGGGAATGCCGCGCGATCCGGATCGAGGGGCCGAGGTTGACGACGGTCATCCTCGCCTCGTAGAGCCTGTGCTCGAATTGGAGCGAGAGGATGACGCCAACGAAATAGCCCGAGACCGCGGCGTCGGCGAGCTGGAGGGGAAGTTCGCCGAGCCTTCCCGGACGGGCGATGGCGTCCAAGGGGAGAAAGTCGGGGGCGAGGATGTGGCGCAGGAGGGATCCGGCGACGAAGACCAGGGCCGAGGCGGTGACCGTCCAGAAGGGCAGCTTGTTGAGATGCTGCATCGCCCGATCCACGAGGGAGGTGGAAGGTTCGCAGGCATGAATGCACGTTATATGAACTCGGAAGATCGGGGCCATGAAGGAATAGAGGAGGAGATTGAGGACGACGATCTCCGCCCACATTATCAATCCGAGCCCCGGGCTCGCGAATTCGCGCACCGCGGCGAAAAAGGCCTCGCCCACCGTCTTGCCGTTCATCGAGGTGACGAAAAGAACGACGAGCGGCACGAATACGCTCGAATCCGGCCGCATCGTGCGGGCGCGATCTCGATACTTCATCCAATCAGGATACAAACAACGCAAAGGAAAGGCGAGGGTCGCCGCCTAGAGCCAGGAATCGAGGGTCGGCGCGTAAGTCGGATTTCGTCTGAAATGCGTGGCCTTTTCGAAGGCCAAGGCGACGCGCAGAAGCTTTTTCTCGCTGAAGGCCCGACCGAAGATCGACAGACCCACGGGGAGGCCATGCACGAATCCCGCGGGAAGGGTGAGGTTGGGATAGCCGGCGATTGCGGCCGGAGAGGCGCTTCCGCCCAAATAATGATCGCCGAGAAAGAAGTCGGTCTTCCCGGCAGGCCCCCCCGAGGGCGCGATGAGGGCGTCCAGCCCAAGCCCATCCATGCTCGCGTCTATGCCCTCCTCCCTGGCGAGTCGCCGGCAGGTTTGTAGGGCATTTCGGTAGACCTCTTCATCGAGCGAGCCCTTCGCCGCGGCCAGAAGGAAGATGTCCTGATCGAACCAGGGCATGACGATATCGGCATGGTCCCTGTTGAAGGCAATTATGTCTGCCAGGCCATGGATGCCGCTCGCTCCGGCGTAGGTGGCGAGATAGCCTTCCACGCCTGCCTTGAATTCGTAGAGCATGACCTCGAAGGCGGCATCCGCCAGTTCCTTTCCCATCTTGAAATCCGATTCGACCAGCTCGGCTCCGAGCCCCCGCAGCGTTTCCACCGCATCGTCGAAGACCCGATCGACTCCGGGATCGAAGCCCGCGAAATTCCGTGCGATGCCGATCCTGAGTCCCGCGAGAATCCCCTCGCCCGGAAGCGAATCCAGAAAGGCCGAAAGTTCGTCTCCCCCTTCCTCGACCATGGCGGCGAGGAGAAGGGCCGCGTCTTCGACCGTCCTCGCCATGGGGCCGGCCGTGTCCTGGCTCGCCGAAATCGGGATTATCCCTTCGCGACTGACGAGACCGACGCTGGGCTTGATGCCGACGATGCCGTTCTTCGACGAGGGCGCGATTATCGAGCCGTCGGTCTCCGTGCCGACGGCGACGGCGCAGAGATTGGCGGAGACGGCCACGGCCGAGCCGGAGCTCGAGCCGGAGGGATTACGGTCGAGGGCATAGGGGTTCCGCGTCAGCCTTCCCTCGCTGCTCCAACCCGAGGTCGAGCGGACGGATCGGAAATTGGCCCATTCGCTCATATTCGTGCTTCCCAGGATCACCGCCCCGGCCCTCTTGAGTCGCGCGACCACCGCGGCGTCCGCGGGCGCGACAAAACCCCTGAGCGCGAGGGATCCCGCGGTCGTGGGAAGGCTCGGCGCGGCGATGTTCATATTAGCCTTGATCATCACGGGAATGCCGTGAAGCATTCCCCGCGCCCCGTTCATCTTCCTTTCGATATCCAAGGCCTCCGCAATGCCGAGGGCCTCGTCGTTGAGGTGGAGCACCGAGTTGAGCGATGGACCAGCCTTGTCGAATCTCGCGATCCGATCGCGATAATGCAGGACCAGGGCCTGAGAGCTGAGAGCGCCAGAGTCGAAAAATCTCTGGAAATCGCGGATACCGAGCTCGTCGTAGTCGATCGGTTCCTCGCCGCTCATTTCCGTGCCTTATTGCGTGAACCGGAGAAATGGCAGGCGACGAGGTGCCCCTCACCGAGGTCGGCGAGGGGAGGCTCCGTTTCGGTGCAGACTTCCTTCGCGTAGACGCATCTCCCGGCGAAGCGGCAACCGGGTTTCGGGTCTATCGGCGAGGATAATTCTCCCTTCAGCAAAATTCTTTCCGTACGCGCCTCGAGCGAAGGTTGGGGAATGGCAGAGAGGAGGGCCTCGGTATAGGGATGCACCGGGTTTTCGAACAGCTCGTCCGCTGAGGCTTGCTCCACCATCTTGCCGAGATACATCACCGCGATGTCGTCGGAAAAATGATTGACCACGGCCAGGTCGTGCGTGATGAAGAGATAGGTCAGGCCGAGCCCCTCCTGGAGCTCGGCCAGAAGATTGAGGATCTGCGCGCGAATCGACACGTCGAGAGCGGAGACCGGTTCGTCGCATACGATGAATTTCGTATTCAAGGACAGGGCTCGGGCGATGCCCACGCGTTGCAGGCGCCCCCCGTCCAGTTCGTGGGGATAGGCGTTCGCGAGGCGCCGGGCCAAGCCGACGAGATCCATCAGTTCCATGACCTTCGCGAGGCGATCGACCCTTCCCCCGTGGATACCGTTGATCTTCATCGGCTCCTCGATCGTCTCGCCGATCGTCTTCCGGGGGTCGAGGGAGGAAAAAGGATCCTGGAAGATGATCTGCATTTCCTTGCGAAGCTCCCGCATACCCCTCGGGGTCAGCGAGAAGACGTCCTTATCCTCGTAGAGGACCTGACCTCCCGTCGGCTCGAGAAGGCGAAGGAGAAGCCTGCCCGTCGTGGACTTTCCGCAACCCGATTCGCCGACGAGGCCGAGGGTCTTGCCGCTTTCGATGCGGAAACTGATATCGTCCACGGCATGCAGGATTCCCGCGTTGGTCTTGAAGTATTTCTTGAGGTTCCTGACCTCGATGAGGTCGGCATTCATCGTCGCCCCTCCCCGCCCGCGCCCAGGCCGCCACCGGCATCGAAAAGGTGGCACTCCGCGAAATGGCCTTCGCCGAAGAATCTCGCCTCGGGCTTGACCGTCTGACAGGCCTCGAGGGCGTAGTCGCATCGCTCCCTGAAGGGGCAGCCCGCGGAGAGATTGAAGGGATCGGGCATCAGACCCCGGATGGGCTTGAGCCTGGATTTCCTGTCGCCGATCCGCGGCAGCGAATTGAAAAGCCCTTCGGTATAGGGATGGCGATGATCGAGGAAGATCTCCTCGCGCGTGCCGTACTCGACGATCCTCCCGGCGTACATGATCGCCACCTTGTCGCACATCTGCGCGACGATGCCGAGATCGTGCGTGATGAGGAGGACCGACATATGTAGTTCCTTCTTTAGCGCGCCGATCAGCGCGAGAACCTGGGCCTGGATGGTGACATCGAGGGCCGTCGTCGGCTCGTCGGCGATGAGGAGTTTCGGGTTGCATGCCAGGGCCATGGCGATGCCGACGCGCTGCTTCATGCCCCCCGAGAACTGGTGCGGATACTCCGCGGCCCGGCCCGAGTCGATTCCCACCATCCTGAGCATGTCGCCCGCCTTCGTCCAGGAATCGCCCTTCGAGAGTCCCTGGTGGATGCCGATGACCTCGGCGATCTGGTCGCCGACGCTCAAAACCGGGTTGAGGGCCGTCATCGGATCCTGGAAGATCATCGACATGAGCTGGCCTCGAAGGCCTTCCATCTCCTTGTCGCTCTTGGAAAGGATCGAGTCCCCCGCGACGCTGACCGTCCCGCCGACGATCCGCCCCTGGGGTTTGGCGATGAGGTTCATGATCGCGAGCGCCGTCGTCGTCTTGCCCGCTCCCGTTTCGCCCACGAGGCCGAGAGTCTCGCCCCTCTCGAGCGAGAGATTCACGCCGTTCAGGGCCTTCGCCACCCCGTCGTCGGTGACGTAATGGACTCCGAGATCGCGCACAGCGAGTATTTCGTCGTTCGTCATCGGATATCCGTCCTATTTGAGACGGGGGTCGAGGGCGTCGCGGAGCCCGTCCCCGATCATGTTGAGGGACAATACAGAAACCATGATCGCGAGGCCGGGAAAGAAGACCTCGTGCACATGATCCCTGATGAAACCCCGTCCCGCCGACAGCATGCTGCCCCACTCCGGCGTCGGAGGCTTGACCCCGAGACCGATGAAGCTGAGACCCGCGGTCGCCATGATGGCCGTCGCGACCTTGAGCGTCGCGTAGACCATGATCGGCGCGAAACAATTCGGCAAGACATGGGCAATTATGATCTTGTAATTCGGGGAACCGATGGCTCTCGCGGCCTCGATGTACTCGTTGCCCTTCACGCCGAGCACCGCGCCCCTTACCACGCGGGCGAAGCCGGGGATGTTGGCGACGCCCACCGCTATCATCAGGTTGAAGATGCTTACCCCGAGCGAGGCGATGATGGTGATGGCGAGAAGGATCACTGGAATCGCGAGGAGCACGTCGAGAAGGCGCATGATCACCGTGTCGATCTTGCCCCCGTAGTAGCCGGCCAGGGCGCCGAGGGTCCCGCCGAACACGAGGGAGATTGCCACCGAGATCAATCCGACGAAAAGGGAGATTCTCGTACCGTGAACGACCCGCGCGAAGATATCCCGACCGAATTCGTCCGTCCCGAAAAAATGCGAAAGGCTGGGCGCCTGATGTCTAATGCCGATGTTGAGCTTGATGACCTTGTCATGATAATTAGCGATGAGATCGGCGAAGATCGCCGTTCCGACCAATATGGCGATGATGGCCAGGCCGACCATGGCCAGCCGATTCCTCCTGAACCTTCGCCAGATAGAGGCCGCCTGGCTTCTTCGTTTCGCCACCCGATCCGCGCCGATCGCCGGCTCCGCCCGCTCACCGCTCATCGCGTGGCCCCCTTCCGCTGGTAATTGGTCCTAATCCTCGGATCGACGAAGGCATAGAGGATATCTATGGCCAGGTTCACGAGACTGAAAGCGACGCTGAACACGACCACGCAGCCGAGGACCATAGGCGTGTCCTTGCGCTGGATGGAGTCGACCATCAGCCGGCCGATGCCCGGCCAGGAAAAGACGGTCTCGGTCAAAATGGCTCCCCCGAGGAGTTCGCCGAATTCGAGGCCGATGACGGTGAGGGTGGGTATGATCGCATTCCTGAGCGCGTGCTTGAGGATCACCTTCATCTTTCCCACGCCCTTGGCCTTAGCCGTCCTGATGTAATCCTGCCGTATGACCTCGAGCATCGACGATCTCGTGGTCCGGGCGATACTCGCCGTCGAGGCGACGCCGAGGGTGATCGCAGGGAGTATGATGCTCGACCATTTGTCGGCGCCGCCGGATGGAAACCAGCCGAGGCCGAGGGCGAAGGCGATTATCAGCATTAGGCCGAGCCAGAACGAAGGCATCGAGATGCCCACGAGCGCGAGAACCATCCCCGCGTTATCCCACAGCGAGTACTGCTTGACCGCGGAGATGATGCCCACAGGGATGGACAGCGTCACGGAGATGATGATGCTGAGGATGGCGAGCCTGAGCGTGTTCGGGAACCTCGACATGATCTCGGCCGCGACCGGCTTCCTGGTCGCATAGGAGGTCCCCATGTCGCCGTGGAGCATGCCGCCGAGGTAGCGGCCGTACTGCACGGGAAGGGGGTCGTCGAGGCCCATTTCGCCCCGCAGCTTGCCGACGGTCTCGGTGGTGGCGTTCTGCCCCAGTATCATCGCGGCCACATCGCCGGGCGTCAGGCTGATGATCGCGAAAACCAGGAATGTCACCCCGAGAAGCACGGGGAACAACATGAAAATTCTCCTGAGCATGTAATGAAAAAGCATGAAGCCCCCGACGAGGTGATGTTTCCGCCATGACCCGCGCGGCCGGGGCGCGCGCCGTCCCGGTTTCGCGGGTCATGGCAAGAAGCAATTCAGATCAATAGTGAAGTTTCTCGAGATTCCACAAGCCCTGGGGGCTCAGCTCGACGCCCTGGAGCTTCGCATTGGCCGCGATGGTATTGTTGCCCGTGTACAGGGGAACCCAGGTCGCATCCTGCATGACGATATCGCTGATATTATTGTAGATCTGCTTGCGCTTGGCGAGATTGAGCTCGACCCTGCCGGCCGCGAGGAGCTTCTCGACCTGGTCGTTGACGTAGCGCGTCCGATTCTGCGAGCCGATGCTGCCCTTGCTGAACAGGGGGGTGAGCATGGAATCGGGATCGGGATTGGAGGTCCAGCCGAGCTTGAAGAACTGCTGGTCGCCGGAGTTGGTCGCCTGGATGAAGGCGCCGAGCTCGAAGACCTCGATGTCGACCTTCACGCCGATGTCGGCGAGATTGCTCTGGACGACCTCGGACACCTTCTTGCCGTTGTCGCCGAAGACCCACATCTTGATGGTCTGGTTCGGGTCGTATTTGGCCTGCTTGAGCAGTTCCTTAGCCTTGGCCGGATCGAAGGTGTAGGGGCCTGCCTTCCAACCCATGAGGCTCCTGGGGATGATCGAGGAGGCGACTTCTCCGGCGCCGTTGAGGGCGACGATCAGGATGGCGTCCTTGTCGATGGCGTAGTTGAAGGCGCGGCGGACGAGGACGTTGTCGAAGGGCGGCTTGTCGACATTCATGCCGAGGTACTGGATGTCGGTGGAGGGCTTGGTGTAGAGCGCAAGATTCTTGTCGGCCTTCACCTTGTCGATGTCGTTCGGATCGAGGGTGGCGACCACGTCGACATCGCCGGTCTGGAGGGCGATGGTCCTGCTCGTGGCCTCGGGAATGATCTTGAAGACGATCTGGTCGGCAATGGGCATGTCTGCCTTGTCGAAATAATTGGGATTCTTCTGGAGCACAACCTTGTCGCCCGAGGACCACTGGACGAACTTGTAGGGTCCCGATCCGATCGGATTCTTCCAATTGTCACCTGATTCGACGTACTTCTTCGATACGATGGAGGCGCCCGCGTGGGCCAGCGTAAAGAGGAAGGGGGCGAAGGGTCCCTTCGTCGTCACCTTGACCGTGTACTTGTCGACCACGGCGACGCTCTCCACCTCGGCGAGGACGTGCTTGACGTTGGCCATGGTCTTCGACCTGTCCAGGCTGAACTTCACGTCTGCGGAGGTCATCTCGCTGCCGTCATGGAACTTGACACCCTTCTTGATCGTGAGGAGCCATTCCCTCGGCGAGGGATTCGACCACTTCGCCACGAGGTCGGGCACCGCCTCGAAATTCGTGTTGAGTTTGAACAGCCGATTGAACACGAGGAATGACACCTTCTCCGAGTAGATGTCGTTGTGTCCCATCGGGTCGAGCGACGTGATGTCGGCCGACAATGCCACGTTGATGGTCTTCTGGTCTCCGGCCGCGAAGGCCGGAGCGACCAGGGCGGCGCCGAGAATCAGCGTCGCCGAGAAAAATCGAATCCATCTTCCCTTCATCCACAACCTCCTTGAAGTCTAATCGTCGCCCCCGATCCATTCGCTCCGGCTCGGGTCCCTCGATCACCATCCCGGTCAGGAGCCTCGGCTCTCCCTGACCTGCGTGATGAAATGCTGGAAAATGCCGAACATCTCCGGATGCCGTTCGTACATCATCTCGGGATGCCATTGAACCGCCAGTATCGGCGTGCCGCCCTGGCGCTCGATGCCTTCGACGACGCCGTCGGCGGCATAGGCGCTGACCACGAAGCCCGTGGCGCAGTCCTTGACCGCCAAATGATGGAAACTATTGGTGAGGATGGCGGTGGTCCCGAAGATGGCGGCCAGTCGGCTGTCCTTCGCGATGGTCACCTCGTGACCTGGCGTGTGCTTCCTGCTCTTCTGGAAGTGCTGGATGTAACTGTTAGGAATCAGGGAAATGTCTTGGTAGAGGGTGCCCCCGAAGGCGATGTTGAGGATCTGGAGCCCCCTGCATATCCCGAGCATGGGCTTGCCCAACTCGTCCGCGACGCGGATCGCCCTGAGCTGGTGCTCGTCGATTTCGGGATAGATGAAATCGATACGTCTGTTCGGGTTCTCCCCGAAAAGGAGGGGATTCGGATCGTAGCCCCCGCTCAAAAGGACGGCATCGACCGATTCGACCTGGAGCCTTACACTCGCCTCGTTTCCGACGACGGGGAGGATAAGGGGGACGGCCCCGGCCGCCTCCACGGCGCTGATGTAATCCCGACTGACGCAGGAGCGCTCCATTCCCGGGAAGTGCCCCGTCTCGGCAATCTGGATGTCGGAAAGAATCCCGATGATCGGAGGTCGCTCAAAAAGCCCTGGCCGGGATGACTGCATGCTCTCACTCCAGTAGTCCTGCGCTATGGAGCACTATGCAACTACCATGCCATGAGGGCAAAAAATCATAAGGAAACCTGCACTAAGCGTAAATTATTGCCGGGGAACCACTTGCATCTCGATAAAAGCCCACTATCGAGCCATAACGGCCGCAGAACATGACGACAGTGGCAAAACGGAATCTCGAAGCCGCTTTCAGGTCGCCTGTTTCACCTATTCTTCAGCCAATTAACCAAATCAGCACCTCGCCGCGTTATACAACTCCCATGCCGCCCGACGCAGGATTCAACGTACTTCGCCTCGTTGAGCAGCTCGAGAGACCTCCTGATTTTCGCCTCTGTGAGAATGGTACCCCTCGACTGGAGCAGGCCCTGCAATGAAGCTCTTCCGATCCCCTGGCCGGCATCGAGTTCCGCCAGGGCTCCAAGTACGGCGACCGCTTCGGGGTCGGGAATGGGCGAATAAAGACCTTCGCCGATTTCGTCGGTCCTGTCGCCCTTGAAAGGATTCTCGACGATGTATCCGGGCAGACATGCGATCCCAAGCTCGTCGGTCGCGATAAATGCGGCATAGGCGGCCACGTTCCATAATTCACGGATATTCCCGGGCCACGCATAGGCAAGAAGGGCCACCTCGGCCTCTGGCTTGATGCGAAGACCATTCTTCCCATGCTCCCCGAGAAATTGCCTGAGCAGGAACAGTATGTCTTCCTGACGCTCGCGAAGTGAGGGAAGGGGCAAGGGCAGGACATTGAGCCGGTAAAAGAGGTCTTCGCGAAACTGACCGGCCCTGAGTTTCTTCCCCAGGTCCTGGTTTGTCGCGGCTATCACTCGAATGTTGACCGCGGTGATCTTCTGGGAGCCGACGCGCATGACCTGTCGCTCCTGCAAGACTCGGAGAAGCCTGGACTGGAGAAGGTAGGGCATGTCGCCGATTTCATCCAGGAATATCGAACCATTGTTCGCCTGTTCGAAAAGTCCGACCTTTCCATTCTTGAGTGCGCCGGTGAAGGATCCCGCCTCGTAGCCGAAAAGCTCGCTCTCGACGAGGCTTTCGGGTACGGCCGCGCAATTGAAAGCGACAAAGGGGCGGGTATGGCGATCGGAGGCCGAATGGAGGGCATGGGCCATGAGCTCCTTGCCCGTGCCGCTTTCCCCGCTGATGAGGACCGGCAATTCCGATCGCGCGATTTTCCTGGCGAGATCGAGACTGTCCCGCATGAGCGGCGACTCGGTCCTGATGTCGGCAAAGGTGTATTTGGAAAGGAAGCCGCGTTCCTGAAGCCTTCTGTCCAGGCTCTGCTCGAGCTGGTTGATATACGTGACATCGCGGAAATTGAAATAAGTCCCCGATTTTTCGCCGAAATTCTCGATGATCCGGCTCGTCACGACGAAGGAATGGTCCCGATACCTCACCAGTTCGTTGTCGAGCCTCGTCTGGTCGAGAATCGAGAGAAGGGGCCCCTGGATGAAATCGGCGAGTTTCTTGCCCTTCATGTCGGACTTCGCCTCGAGCATGACGGAAAGAGCCCTATTGTGAAGACTGACCACTCCTTCCTTGTCGATGAGGAGAACCCCCTCATGCGTGAGATTGAGAATCGCGTCGAACTCCTGGTTCTTGATGAAGAGGGCGCGGTACTGGGCGTCTATCCCGCTTTCGAGGGGGATGATGCTCTCGGAATACTTCAAGAGTCGCTCGTGGACCTCCCGTTCCGTCAACTTGAGCATGTCGATGATCTGAATGAAGGTGGAAATATCCACGAAACGGTGACCGGTATCGATGATCGTTTCGATATGGCCGGGCACGTACTTCGGCTCCCCCGGAGTGATGGCTATCCGAATGTCTTCGCAATAGACCTGCGGGTCGAAGGGAACCAGGTCGAGATGATCGATCCCGAGCTTGAAAAGAAGCGAGACCATTTCGAGGGTCATTTCGGCGGTGTCGTTGACGACCAGAACCTTGGTGCCCGGGGGAATCGAGCAAATCCGGTATATCTCGCTCTTCTTGATCGTCCGGTGGACCACGATGATCTTTTTCGCATCCCTCGTCCTGTTCCTGATATCGAGCGCCTTCTCCTTGGTCGTCACGAGGATCACGTCATCGTCAACGCTTTGGCCGGCGGGAATGTCGTCAAGAAAGCGGCTGTTGATTTCCACGAAGTCGGACAATACGAGTTCGATGTTCGAACGTAGAAAGCTCCAAAGGGAGGACTTGGGATTGTCGGTGACGATGGCGATGCTCTTCATGTACCCTTATTCGCCGTTGGACTGGCGCCGGTGAGAGGCTCGATCTCAGTTCCCAAAACCATACACGAAGGTGCCCGAGATCGTACCGTCGGTCGCGTTGAAAAAGGAGGCCCGTTTGAAGCCGTACAGCACGGCCTCGTCGACCGCGGGGTCCCCCGAGCTCTCGGTGATGGTCACGGCCTGGAGACTCGGCGGCGAGGTCGGTGTCGCCGGAGTCACGACGAAGGAAAGGGTCACGGGAGCGAGGCTGCCGCCCGCCTTGTAATCGGCATGAGCGACGTCATAACCTCCCTTTTCCAGGGCTATCCAGATTTCGTCGCGTTGCTCCACCGGCACCTTGCGGGAAAGGACCCATTCCTCGTTGATCCGCTTGTAGATCGAAAGAATGAGATCCTTGCGCGCCTCCAAGTAGCTGGCGGCGCCGAGAACTACCTTGTCCGTCAGCGTCTTGGGCAAGGGCATATAGAGGTAGATAGGAACATAGAGGCTTCGACCCGATTTGCCTGCGCCGACTCCGAGGACGGTCTCGAGGGAATTGCCCTTTTCGTTGCCCACGACCTTCGTCGAAAAGGCGCCGGCCGCGCTCGCCTCTCCCGCTCCGCTCGTGCCGGCTCCGACTCCGCTCGCAGTCGATATCACGTGGGAGCCGGCGGGTCGAGGCCCGGGGGTCCAGGCTTCGCCGGGCGCCGCATTGGCTCCGTCCGTGGGCAGGGAGGCTGAGGCCGAACTCGCGGCGCTGGCCGGAACTGCGGCGGCTGGGCTCGTGGCGCCGGCCGCGCTCGAAGCCGCGGCTGGAGCCTTCGCGGCCTCCGCCTTTGCGGGCGAGGCGGCGGGACTCGGCGCTCGAGCGGCAGGCGTCGGCGCTTTGGCGACCACGGGGGCTGTGCTTTCCTTCGATGGATTGAGGGGCTGGGGCTGGGGAGCGCCCCGTGGCGCCGGCACATCGCCGCCCTTGGCGATGCCTCCCTGGAGATCGGCGGAGGATCCTATGTCCACCCACACCGTTTTGGGTACGTCACCGAGATTCGAGAGACTGAGGAGGCCCGAAAAAAAGACGGCTCCGGCGACGGCCGCGTAGGCGGCCAGGGCGACGGCGAGGGAGGAACCGATGCGCTTGCGATCCTCGCGCCTGAGATATTCGACACGGGTCATTTCCCGGCGCCTCCGGGCAGGGGGGCGGCTCTGGTCGCGAGCCCCACGGCGCCCACGCCTTCGCGCCGGAGCGCATCGAGCACTGATACAAGCAATTGGTACGATACCGTGTCCGCGGCCTCGACGATGGCGCGGCGTTGGGGCTGCTGCTGGTCGGGGCCTTGGGCGGCGGGCGGCGCGGGAGCTGCGGCGCCTGTCCCTGAGGCCGCGGCGCCGCCCGAGGCCGCCGAAGCCGCCGCGGGGGCCGTCGCTCCCGCGCCTGTAGGCTGACCCTTCTGGTCGATCCTCGCGATCTCGCGGCCGATGGCCTCGGGAAGGCCGCTGAGATCGGCGATCGCCGAGCCGACGTGTATCTCGGTTTCGGAGACGACCACCACCTTGAGGGGCTCCTGCGAAATGGGCCGCGCCGTCGAGGAGGTGGGCAGGGAGAGCTGGATGCCCGGGGCAGTCTTGAAGGTGGAGGTGATGAGGAAGAACATGACGAGCATGAGAATGACGTCCACGAGGGGCGTCATGTCGATGGCCGTCTTGACGCGGAGGCGCCGCTCGAGCCGCATCAGCGCCCCCCGGGCGCCGCGCCGGGATTCACGTCGCCGCCGAAGACCACCGTGCCGCCCGTCGAGGCCATGCCGCCCACGCCGAGAAGCCCGCCCGGATTGCCCGAAACCATGCCGGAACCTCCGGGGGCCGCCTCGCCGGCGACCCGCGCCTTCCCTTCGAAACCGTTGATCATCAGGATCATCTTGTTCACCTGGTTCTCCATCCTGATGATGAGGGAATTCACCTTAGTTACGAGGAAATTATAGAAGATGACCGAGGGCACAGCCACGCAGATGCCGCCCACCGTCGTGATGAGGGCCTCGGCCACGCCCTTGGCGAGGAGGGAGGGGTCGCTCACCGCCCCGAATTGGCCGAGGACGCCGAAGGCGCGCATCGTGCCGATGACCGTGCCGAGGAGGCCCATGAGGGGCGAAATATTGGAGATCGTGCCGAGGGTGCCGACATGGGCTTCCAGGCGCGGCACCTCCTGGGCGGCGGCGTCGCGCAGCATCTCCTTCTGCACCATCTCGGATTGGTTGCGATTCTCGATCCCGACCTTCATCAGCGCCGAAAGGGGGGAGACATTGGTGTCGCATATCGCGAGGGCCTCGTCGTAGTGCCCCTTGTCGATGGAGGCGGACACCCGCTTGAAGAGCTTTTCCTCGTCGACCGCGATGGCCTTGAAATAGAGAAGTCGTTCGATGACGATGATGGTCGACACGACCCCGAGGGCGATGATGATCCAGAGGACGATGCCCCCCTGGATGAAAAACTGGATCATGAAAACTCCTTGGCGGCCGCAGTCGGACCTTTCCATAGATAATATCGCCGAAACCTGCCTGTCGTCACGCCGTAAGGGTAACGTTTTCGTCTTCCGTTTTAGCCGAACATGCCGTATTCTCGCGCCCATGACTGACGGCAAGACCCTTCTCGTGCTCAACCCCACCGCCGGCAAGGGCCGCGCCGGACAACATAGGGCAGAAATCGAATCGGCCCTCGCCCGGCGCGGCATCCATTTCGAGACGATCCTCACCGAGAGAGTTTGGCACGCTGCGGAGCTCGCCCGCGAGGCCGCGGGCCGGGGCTGCTCGAAACTTATCGCCGCCGGCGGCGACGGAACCATCAACGAGGTCATCAACGGCCTCATGCTTTCGCGCAAAGCGGGAGACCGGCCCCCCTCCCTCGGCGTTCTGCCCGTCGGTCGGGGCAACGACCTCGCCTATGGCCTCGGTGTCCCCTTCGATCTCGACGCGGCGGCAAGGGCCATAGCCGAGGAAAGTCCCGCGCCCTTCGATGTCGGCTTCATCCGCGGGGGCGACTATCCCGAGGGCCGCTACTTCGGCAACGGCGTCGGCATCGGCTTCGACGCGAGGGTCGGCTTCGAGGCGGCGAAGTTCCGTCACCTCCACAGCTCCCTCGTCTACACGGTCGGCGCGCTCAAGATCTTCGCCATCTTCCCCGAGCCCCCTGAGGTGCGCATCAGCTCGGCCTCCCTTTCGCACGAAGGCCCCTGCCACCAGATATCGATCATGAACGGCTCACGGATGGGCGGCTCCTATTTCATGGCTCCCGAGGCCCGAGTGGACGACGGCCACCTCGATCTCTGCATCGTCGGCAAGACGAAGCGCCTCGAGATGGCCGGCCTCATCGCCCGATACACGAAGGGCAGCCAGGCCGGTCATCCGAAGGTGAAGATGGCGAAGGCGGGCAGAGTCGTCGTCGAGGCGAAAAAGGGCGTCCTCGCCATCCATGCCGATGGGGAGACGATCTGCGAAGCCGGCGGTCGCGTCGAAATCGAGTGCATCGCGGGAGCCCTCTCGGCCTATGGCCTCAACGATCGCCTAGCGAAGAAGGAAGCCGAAAGGCGATGAAGCTCCTCAGGCCCTTTTTCGTGGCCTTGATTCGCGTCTTCGCGCCCTTCCTCGTGCGCCTCGACGCGAGCGAAATGGCCGGAATCCCGAAGAAGGGACCCTTCATACTTGCGATGAATCACGTCAACTTCCTCGACGGGCCCATCCTCCTCGCGCGCCTCTTCCCTCGCCGCGTCGTGAGCCTCGCCAAGAAGGAAACCTGGGACAATCCCTTCCTCGGCTTCGCCGCGAGCTCGATCGGCGCGATCCCCATCACCCGCGGCGGCGCCGATCCCGCGGCGCTCAGGCAGGTGGCGAAGGTCCTCGACGAAGGTGGCTTCCTCTATATCAATCCCGAGGGAACGAGAAGCCGCGACGGAGTGCTGCGCAAGGGAAAGGCCGGCGTCGTGGCGATCGCCCAGCGCACGGGCGCCCCCGTGATCCCCCTCGCCTTCGAGGGCCTCGAGGGCTTCGGCGATTCGATCCGAAGACTGAGGCGGACGCGCGCCGTCCTTCACGTCGGCGAGGCCTTCGAACTCGTCCAAAGCGCGCAGGATTCGACCAAGGAGTCACGCGAGGCTGCCGTCGACGAGATCATGCGAAGGATCGCGGCCCTCTTGCCGGAGGAAAAGCGGGGGAGCTGGGCGGGGCTGACGAAGAGCGAATGGCGCTTCACGAAGACGCGCGTCAAAGAGGCGATCGGCTAGAACGGGGGGGGATTGGTCGGGTCGGATCATCCGGCCGCGGCGAGGGCCTTGCCGACGATTTCAACCAATTCGGAAGTCTTGACCGGCTTGGAGAGGGATGCGAAGAGATCGAGGTTCGCGTAGAGCTTCGCCGTCCCTGCGTCGTCAGGCAGACCGCTGAGAAGAATGGCCTTGATGCCTGGATAGCGCGCCTTGAGTTGAGAGATAAATTCATCACCCCTCGTCCCCGGCATGAGAAGGTCGCAGATGACCACCTTGATGGCGACATCGACCCCCTCGAGTTCCATAATCGCCTCGAAGGCCTCCTCCGCGGAGGAAGCCGCATCGACATGGACGCTCGTTCCGAAGGCCGACTTCAGCGACCTCGTCAACGCAAGGGTGAGGATGGCCTCGTCATCGACGCAGAGCACGCCAGGTTTCATGCCCTTTGACTCTTCGGCGAGGCGAGGACGCGGAATCGGTTATGAAAAACCCCCAGCATGATGGGGGAGTCTAGACTAGTATCATTTGCCGCGCCAGCGAATTCCTCGGGTTTCAAAGGGGCGGAGCGGAAAATCCCCCATTTATTGAATCGTTTCCGCGAGGGACGGACGTATCAGGGTTGCGTACGCACCAAGGAGGTTTTCATGAACGCACTCAACAGCATCCTTCTCGAAGGCAACCTGACGCGGGATCCTGAAAGCAAGACCCTGCCCTCGGGAAGCCAGGTCTGTTCCTTCGCCATCGCGTCCAACCGCTTCTACCGCCAGAACGAAGTGATGGAAAAAGAGACCAGCTACTTCGATATCGAAGCCTGGGCCCGCCTCGGCCAGTCCTGCGCCGAAACCCTTCGCAAAGGGCGAGGAGTCCGCGTCGTCGGCCGCCTCAAGCAGGACCGCTGGACGGACCAGACCGGAAAGGCGCATTCGAAGGTGAAGATCGTCGCCGAACATGTCGAGTTCAAGCCGATTTTCAAGCCCGCGGACGGGGTCGAGTCGGAACAGACCGATTCGCAGGCGAGACAGTCGGAAGCCCGAACTCGCGAGGCAGAACCGGTATTCTGAGCAAGGGAAGGGCCACAACCCTCTCGCCCGTGTGACCGCTCGCGTGAACGCGGCGCGGATACGCGGGCGGGAGACTCAGGTCGCTACCTTGGCCTGGAGGTTGAGCGCGGCCTGGGCGCCCGCTGTCGCCGACTTGAGGGCCTCGAGCATGCGATCGCGTGCCGAGGGATCGCGCATGCGCGCCGTCGGTCCGGAGACGCTCATCGCGCCATAAAAGTCTGCGTCGGCGAGACCGAGGGGCAGGGCCATGCAGGTCAGCCCCGTTTCATATTCCTCGCGATCCAAGGCGTAGCCGAGTTCGCGCGTATGGTCGATTTCCTTGATGACATCGTCGGGATCGACAAGGGTGCGATCGTTGATCCTGAGGAGGGGTCCGGGGCCGAGGATGGCGCGGATCCGGTCGTCGGGGAGGAGGGTGAGAATAGCCTTGCCGACGCCAGTGCAATGAAGAGGAAGCCGATCGCCGGGCACCGAACGCATGCTCAGGCTCCGGTCAGACTCGGCACGGTCGAGATAAACAGCCGAACCGCCGGCAAGCATCGCGAGATTGACGCTTTCACCCGTCTCTCGGGCGAGCTTTTCGACGAAGGGTCTGACCCTTTCGACGACGAGGGAACGAACCGGCACCCTCGTCCCGAGTTCATAGAGGGCCAAGCCGAGGGACCAACCGCCGTTCCTGCGCTCGGCGACCCCCCGCGACTCGAGGACGGCCAGATAGCGCAGGGCCGTCGCCTTGTTCATGCCCGTTTCGCGCGAAAGCCGGGCGAGGGTGACCTCGCTTTCGGTACGCGCGAGATAAAAGAGAAGATCTAGCGCCTTACCGGCGGATTCGCTCATTGAGGGCTCCCTGGCGTGAGGGTCGCGGAGATGGACTGGGAAAGAATCCGCCGCAGCCTCGACGCCCCTTGAAACGTGGCTTTTACCAGTTGAAACTACACCGGGGTAGCTGGCACGTCAAGGCTGAAATCGAACTGCGAAGAATCCCTGTCCCAGGTCAGTCCATTTCGCGAAAACCGCCAGGACCGCCCCTTCTGCCGCCGTTCTGGCCTGGTTTTTTCCCCGTAGGTGCAGGCCTGCCGCGACCGGCTGGGCGCGGAGCCGAGCTTTTCGAGCCATAGCGAGAGCGCCTGCCCTCGACATCGGGACCGGACGGAGGCCTTCCTCCGGCCCTGCCGGCTACGCGCTCGCTCGGTTTCCGATCGCTCTGTTTGCGGTCGCCAGGCTTCCATTCGCCCTGCTTGCGATCGCCCGACTTCCGATCGCCCTCTTTGCGGTCGTTCGGCTTCCGGTCACCCTGCCCCCTGGCGCCATGGCTCTCGGAGCTGCCCCTCGCCGTCGGCGAGTTGCGGCGATCGGGACGGACATCCGGCCGCGCCGAACGCGGCTTCTCCGCCTCCGAAGAGGGGGGGCGGCCATGGCCCTCCTGCGAGCGCGAGGCCCGCGGGCGCTCAGCACCCCCATCTTCCCCGACCGAAGTCGACGGCCGGCGACGGCCCTCCTGAAGACGCTCGGCGGACGAGTCGCCAAATCCTTCTTCCGGCGGACGCCAGAAGCCGTCTTTCCAGTTGAAGCGGCTCGTACCTTCGAGGACGCGGCCCTCGACGGCGGCCTTCATCACCTGGCGGTAGGTCGATTTCTGGAGCTCGATGCCGGAGAAATCGAGGATGAAGCGGCTGACCCCCTCCTTGCGGAGGAAGGGAATGCGATCGACGATCGAAAAGGCCGTCTCAGGCGTCACGATGGAATAGTCGCCGCCGGAGTGGAGCTCGTAGGAAGACCCGTCGCGGTCGGAGAAGCGCTTGAAGTCGTAGCGCGAGGCGAGGTCGGCGCGGATGCGGAAGAGACTCGGGTAGGAGAAGACGATCGGCATGAAGGCCTGGGCCGGCAGACTCTCGGCCACCCGTTGGAAGTCCTGCTTGCCGATCTCGTAGGGAGGAATGAGGAAATTCGCACCCTCGTCGGAGACGAAGGCCGCCGCCCAGGGATTGAAGGCGTAGAGCCAGGGCCCCGCCACCATGGAGACCGCCTCGCCCTTCGGCCCCTTCCGGCCGCGAAGCATGCCCAGGTGGGCGATGTTGTTGGCGACGAAGAGGGTCTGACCCTTGCTTATCCAATAGTCGAGCTCGCCCTCGAGCCATGCGGCGTCGCCCTCGGGGAAATAAGGATCGAGCCAGAGCACGAGGGATTCGCGCCTGAAAGGCAGCTCCTTCTCGTGGCGGTGCATGAGCTCGGAGTTCTTGCGGTCGAAGAAGAGCATCGCCTTCTCCGGCCGGTCGGAGAGGAGGACGTGGAGATCGCCCACCCTTCCTACCAATGCGTACAAACCCTCGCCCAGGGCAGCCAGCGCCTCCTTGGGCGGCTTGGGCAGGCGCGGACGCTCCACCTCGTCTCGACTGGGGAACTTGTGGTACTTGCCGAGCTCCTTGGGCAGCACCGGCTTCCAACGCTTGCCCATCGACCTCGTCTGCACGAGATAGACCTCGTCTCCCACGCGGAAATCGCCCTCGAGCCGGAGATAGACTCCCTTAGGGTTCTCCCGCACGTCCTTCACCTTGAGGGTGAACCGGCCCGAATCGTCGGCGCGATGGACGCGGATCGAATCGCCCTCGGCGATGACCGCCCCGCCGACCCTGGCCCCGTAGCCCGCGAGGGCCGGGGCGCCGAAGGTCGCCTCCGATTCCTCGCCTTCCTCGCCGGAGGCGACCCCGATCCCCGCGGGTTGCCCGTCGTCGGCGTGCCTCGGCGTCACGAGGGCCCATTGCCCCCGCTCCCCATCGGCGCCCTCGAAGGCCCGGACCTCCTTCACGCGGCCGAGCTTGATGCCCGTACCGCCCGCCTGGTCCGGCTTGATGAAGTCGTCGGGAAAGGAACCATCTATGTTGAATAGGGTCTTCGACCTTGCGAAATCGGCCTGCAGCATCGATTGGGCCTTGAGGAGGGCCCGCTCCCGATCGATGCGCCAGTTATCGAGCATGTAGCGGTAGGCTGCGACCACGGCGCCGACGTATTCCTGGCTCTTGAGCCTCCCCTCGATCTTGAGGGCCGAGACCCCCGCCTCGACGAGATCGGGCACGCGGGACACGAGCTCGAGATCAGCTGGCGAGAAATAGAAACCCGAGGTTTCATCAGTACTATAAAGACGCCTGCAGGCCTGGGCGCAGAGCCCGCGGTTGGCGCTCTTCCCACCCAGATAGCTCGAAAACAGACAGAGCCCCGAGGCGGAGACGCAAAGGGCCCCGTGCACGAAGACCTCGAGCTCCATGTTCGTGCTCTCGCGGGCCTTGCGGATCTCCTCGAGGGAAAGCTCGCGCGACAGGACCACCCGCTTGAACCCGTGACGAGACAGGAGGTTCGCGCCCTCGGCCGAACCCACGTTCATCTGCGTCGAGGCGTGGAGCCTGAGGGCGGGGAAATTGTCCCGCGCCAGCCTCACCGTCCCGAGATCCTGCACGATGACCCCGTCCGGCCCCACCCGCTCGATGTATTGCAGCAATTGGTACAAACGGTCGGCCTCGCGCTCGACGAAGACCGTGTTCACCGTGACATAGACCTTCCGCGACAGCTTGTGCGCCGCCTCGACCGTCGCCTCGAATTGGTTGAAGGCGAAGTTGGACGAGCGGATGCGCGCGTTGAAGGTCTTGAGCCCGAGATAGACCGCGTCCGCCCCCTCGCCGAGGGCCGCGGCGAGCGCTTCCGGATTACCGGCCGGCGCGAGAAGTTCGACAGTTGCCATTGGAGCACTGTAACGAAATGCGGCCTATTGCACAATACGTCAACAAATTGCAAAGCGTGCGAAGAATTCGGGCGTTCCCCCGCCCGCAGGCACCTCTGACAGGGGGGGCGAACCCTAAGAACGCCTGACTTCCGACTCCAATTCGACTAGTATTGGACGAAGGAGTCGCCAATGGCAAACTTTGCGGACCAAGCCATCGATGAGGAAACGCGAACCATAGTGGAGCGTATCGTGAAGTTCCGAAAGCCTACACGGGTCATCCTCTTCGGTTCACGCGGGCGAGGCGATTCGCGGCCCGATAGCGATATCGATCTCTGCGTACTCTACGATGGTCTCCCAAAACACAACGTCGAAGTCATGGAGGAACTCTACCTCGATCTCTGGGAACACAAGACCCATCCGGTCGATCTCGTCGTCTACGATGAGAGCAGTTTCGCCGATCGCTCGAGGCGACCAAACAGCTTTGAATCCATCATCAGTAATGAAGGCTTGATCGTGTATGGGTGAGTAATGACGTCAGGTCTCGCGGGCGGCCGATGGTCAGACCCTTCGATCAGGCTGCGCAGGAAAGGAGGGGCGGAAGGGCCTGCCACCGGCATTGAGGAGGGGATCCTCTTGGCGCGAGCGGGCTACTCGCGGCGATGGATGCCGAACATCGGGCTGTCGGGCTGCAATTCCTCCGGGTACGCTACCTGGTTCGCCTGGCTCTCCATGCGGACGCCGGAAGGGCTGATCTTCATGAGGACGTACCAGAGGCCGCTGGGCCATCGTGCCTGGACCTGGTACCAGGTATTCCCCTTGGCATCACTCCACTTCCTCTCGACGTCGTAGCGACCCGTGAGGCTCGGTTCCTTCGCCGCCGGGGAGCTATACGCAGATATCTTCCCGTCGGCTTCGTACAAATACGTGTAGTGGTTCTTCGATCCCTGGTCCGGGAGCCAGGTTCCTTCCAGGCTGTCGCCGGCCCATTCCGTCGCGTAACTGAAGCTCGTCATCACTAGGGCGAAGCAGAACACCGTCAACGCGACCTTCGCGAGCCTATTCTCGCCACGCATGGCCGCGTCGAGATCGAAAATTCCCTTGATCCTTCGTTTAAGCATATGTGTCGCGTCGCGCAATCTTTTCTCAGGGATGAGGTTTTTCTCCCGATTTCTTGAATAGCAAGAAGCAGGGGGAAAAGATAAGGAGAGCGGGAACAATGGTGTGGCAACCTCCCGCTCTCCTGTCCAAAACCAACATTATCATTGTCGGAGCCTCAGCGGAGACGTACAAGCCCTTTTGCGGAATTTCCCAAAGACATGGCATGCCCTGCCTGCGGGTGTGCCGGGCTGAAGCCGCATGCCCGCTATTCCAAGTACCACCGCGACCGGCTCATCGATATCGCGCGCGTCATTTGCACCGGCTGCGGAATCACCCACGCCCTCATCCCCTCTTTCTCTCTTCCTGATAGCTCGCACGACACCGGCGACGTGGAGAAGTACCTCGCCGCGCGTGAATTGGGGCAAACTCGGCGCAAGGCCGGAATCTGTCAACATAGATTGCGCCATGGGAATGGGAATCAAGCCGATCTTTTGATAGGGCGATAGAAGGATCGAACGGGGAGCGGTTCATAGGTGGCGATCCCTCCTCGGCGCCAGCGAAGGGGA